>Ga0183260_10000165_pt1 | contig 50117 bp, 33 predicted proteins | sample AntDrymUQ4972206_2_FD_129768 | JGI IMG/M metagenome (GOLD analysis project Ga0183260, IMG submission 129768) | Polar desert sand microbial communities from Dry Valleys, Antarctica - metaG UQ497 (22.06) (version 2) (version 2) | ecosystem: Environmental > Terrestrial > Soil > Desert | place... | reverse complement strand
CATACAGCGCGACCAGGGAACCCAGCGCGTAGGGCGTCAGCGACTCGCCGAGGATCGTATTGCTTGGGCGGTTGCCTTCGAAGGTGCGATGTGGCACCAGTTCCGCCGGCGTCGCCTCGGCCTTCGCCTCTTTTGCAGTCTTGCCGAACGCCAGTGCCTCGCTTTGCGCGAACAGGTTGGCCAGCAGCACGTCGTGCTGGATGCCAAGCGGATTCAAAGGATCGCAGAAACCAATGAAGTCGCACGCGATGTTGTGCGTGCCCTGATGCAGCAGTTGATAGAACGAATGCTGGCCGTTGGTGCCGGGCTCCCCCCAGACAATTGGCGAGGTCGAATAATTGACCACGCCACCATCGAGCGTGGCCGACTTGCCATTGCTCTCCATCGTCAGTTGCTGCAGATACGCCGGGAAGCGCTTCATGTACTGCTCGTAGGGCAGCACCGCAAGCGAGTGCACGCCGAGAAAATTGACATTCCAGATCGTCAGCAGTCCGTGCAGCCATGGCAGGTTGTGCTCGGGCGGCGCGCGCAGAAAGTGTTCGTCGATCGCATGAAAGCCGGCCAGCATTGCGCGAAAATGTTCAGCCCCGATCGCGAGCATCGTCGACAGGCCAATCGCCGAATCCATCGAATATCGACCGCCGACCCAGTCCCAGAAGCCGAACATGTTGTCGACGTCAATGCCGAACTCGCGCACCGCGTCGGCATTGGTCGACACTGCGACGAAGTGCCTCGCTATCGATGCGTCGTCGCCAAGCCGCTGCAGAACCCACGCGCGCGCGGCATGCGCGTTGGCCAGTGTCTCCGCCGTGGTGAACGTCTTCGAGCAGATGACAAACAGCGTCTCATCGGGTTCGAGGTCGCGCAGCGCTTCGATCAGATCGGTGCCGTCGACGTTGGAGACAAAACGAAACGTCATTGTCCGGTCGCTGTAGTTCCTCAGCGCCTCGTACGCCATCACAGGTCCGAGGTCCGAACCGCCGATGCCGATATTGATGACGTTGCGAATGCGCTTTTCGCTGTGCCCTTTCCACTTGCCGCTGCGCACGCGTTCGGCAAACGCCGCCATGCGTTCGAGCACGGCGTGAACTTCGGTCACAACGTCGTTGCCGTCGAACAGAATCTGTTTGCCCTCCGGCGCGCGGAGCGCAACGTGCAGCGCGGCACGTCGTTCGGTGACGTTGATGCGATCGCCACGAAACATCGCCTCGACGTGTTGCTTCAGCTCGCATGCCTGCGCGAGTTGCTGCAAAAGCGCGAGCGTCTCGTCGGTAATCCGATTCTTTGAGTAATCGAGGTACAGCCCGGCTGCTTCGGCCGTGAACCGTTCTCCGCGTCCAGGGTCATCGGCGAACAGATCGCGCAAGTGAAGCTTGCGCATCTGCTGGTGATGCGCTTGCAATGCCTTCCATTGCGGTCGCTCGGTCAGCGACGCAACAGTCCGGGACCCACCCGACACACGTGCAGCTTTGCCGACCAAGCGCTTACCTGCTTCCGGCTGCGGAATCGGCGAGCATCTCGCTCTTGTCCGCAATACGCTGCATTAATGAAGTCCACGACTTGACGAATACTCGCGCGCCCTCGTCCTGCAACTGGACAGCAAGCTGATCCACGTCCACGCGCGCCTGCGCAAACTGCTGCAGCAGGGATTCGGCGTCGCCTCCGTCGTCCGCCAAAACGATGGGTGCCTGGCCTCGCTCGGCGAATGCGCGCAGCGTTTTCTCGGGCATCGTGTTGATCGTGTCGGGTGCCGCGAGCGCTTCGACATACAGCGTCGGCGACAGCGCCGGATCCTTCGTGCCAGTGCTGCCCCAAAGCAGCCGCTGCGGTTGAGCACCGGCCGCCGCAAGTCTGCGCCAGCGCGGCGACGCCAGCAGCTCGCGATAAGCGCGATAAGTGCGTCCGGCGATCGCGATCCCGAGTTTGTTCTGCAGGTGTGCGGGCACCTTGTCGCCGACCGCTCTATCCCACCGCGATACGAACACAGATGCCACTGAGCCCACTCGCGCGTCGAGCCCGGCAGCCAAGCGGCGCTCGATCCCGCGCAAGTAGGCTTCGGCCGCGGCCAGATACTGCTCGCGTGAAAACAGAAGCGTGACGTTAACCGGCACCCCTGCAAAGATGGATTCCTCGATTGCCGGAATGCCGGCCGGTGTGCCGGGGATCTTGACGAATAAATTTTCGCGCCCCGCCTGCCGGTAAATCTGAGCCGCCGAGTCGATGCTGCCCGCAGTGTCGCCCGCAAGCAGTGGCGACAATTCCATCGAGACCCATCCGTCGACGCGACCGGTCGCAACAAAAATAGGCTTGAAAATGTCTGCCGCGCGCCGTAGATCCTCGAGCGCCAGCTCGACGAACAACGCCTCTCCGGATTGGCCGGCGATCGCCTTGTCGCGAATGCTCGCATCGTAGGTATCGCCGGCGCCAATGGCTTCGTCGAAGATCGTCGGATTCGAGGTCAGCCCGGTTACCGAGCACTCGTCGATGTAGCGGTCTAGCGTGCCGTCGTCGAGAATTCGCCGCGAAATGTTGTCGAGCCACAAGCTCTGGCCAAGAGCATGCAGGCGCTGCGTTGGGTTCATTCGTGCTCCACTTCTGGCGTAGTTTCCGTTTCCGGCGCGGGACCGTGCCAATCTTCGCCGTTTGAGACCAAGTGGTCGGCAGAGGCAGGGCCCCATGTTCCCGGCTCGTACTCTTGAACCGGCATCGAATTGTGCAGGATTGGATCGACCACCCGCCATGCGGCCTCAACGCTGTCGTCGCGCGTGAAGAGCGACGGGTCGCCACGAATCGCATCTCCAACAATCTTTCGTACGGCAGGTCCTCGCTTGCGTGCGAGCGGCGCGTGCGGCGGCCGCTCCGCGCCGCCGAGCGCCTTGCGAAGCCGATCGTAAGTCGATGGATTCGAGTAATCGCCATCGACGAAAAGCAGTTGCGCGGCCAGCTTTGCAAACGCCGCCTCGTCGATACCGCCGTTGTTTGCTACCGAATCGCGCGCACGCCTGCGCAGCTTGTCGAGCGACCATCCGGCGCGCGCGATGCCGATGATCGGGATATCGAGCTCGCCATGCCGAATCATCGCCTGCAATGCAGGAAATATTTTCTTGTATGCAAGATCTCCGGTAGCGCCGAAGAAAACAAACGCATCGGACTGGGGTGGCGGCATCTAGGTCTGCGGGCTCATCAGCGGGACAGGATAGTTGAATGGTGCTGCGGCCGAGGTGCTCGCGAAACGTGAGTGCGCGTCACGCGGCCACCTGCAAGTTGGTATCCTGCCCTATGACGCAACTATTTGCTTGGCGTTGCAATTGAGGGCGAGCAGCACTTCAATCCTCGGGCATCTGACCCAGTTCCGGACGCGTTTTTCGACCGGCGCGCTTTCACTTGGAGCGTCCGGCGAAGACGCTCCGTTGCGATCGGAGCTGTTCAGCGCCGATCAGATGGAGCAGTACGGCAAGACGCTGGCTGCAACACACAAGATAACGTCGCGACGTACCCGCGATTCGCTGCTCGCACGCCTGTCGGACAACGAAAGCAAGTTGATCGAGGTGTGCAACATTTTGGCCACCTCGCTATCGGCCCACCAGCGCATCACCCCGGCCGGTGAGTGGTTGATCGATAACTTTCACCTGATCGAGGAGCAGGTCGCCACCGCGAAACGGCACCTGCCGCGCGGGTACAGCCGCGAATTGCCGCGCCTGGCGAGCGGCCCGTCGGCCGGATTGCCGCGCGTGTACGACATCGCGCTCGAAACGATTGCGCACGGTGATGGCTTGGTCGATTCGCACCGTTTGACTCGATTTGTTACCGCTTATCAAACGGTGACCGCACTCAAGCTCGGAGAGCTGTGGGCGATCCCGATCATGTTGCGGCTTGCATTGATCGAAAACCTGCGTCGCGTCGGTGCCCGAATGGCCGTAGCGCGCGCCGATCGCGACCTTGCCAATGTCTGGGCCGATCAAATGATGGATACGGCGGAGACCGATCCGAAGAACCTGATCCTGGTCATCGCCGATATGGCGCGTTCGCTGCCCCCGATGGGCAGCGCATTCGTGGCGGAGTTGACGCGCCGGTTACAGGGACAGAGCGCCGGATTGGCGCTGGCGTTGACGTGGATCGAACAGCAGCTTGCGGAATCGCATTTGACGATTGATCAGCTGGTTCAGCTGGAAGCGCAACTGCAGGCTTCGCACCAGGTGTCGATCAGCAACAGCATCGGCAGCCTGCGACTACTCAGCGCTATTGACTGGCGCGAGTTCGTTGAGCAGACCAGCGTAGTCGAGAAATTGTTGCGAGACGACCCAGCTGGCGTGCACGCGGCGATGGAATTTTCGACGCGTGACCACTATCGACATGCGGCAGAACAGATCGCGCGTCGCTGTCCGTTGTCCGAAGCCGATGTCGCGGCAAAGGCAATCGAGCTCGCTCGCTCACGCGCACCCACGCACGGCGCAGAAGCCGGCGTCTCACCGCCGCGCGATCAGCGCGAAGCGCACGTGGGTTTCTATTTGATCGACGCAGGCTTGGCGGAACTTCACCATGCCGTTGGCGCAAGGCCAACCACGTGGGAAGCGCTGGGCAAGTTCGGGCGCGGGCACCCGCTCGCAATTTATCTCGGTGCCATCGCAGCGATTACTGCATTGCTGACCACAGGTCTTATTGCCGGTGTGTATCAAAGCATCGACCTTGCGGATCCTCTTTTTGCAGTAGGCATGCTGATGTTGACCATGGTGTGCCTACTCGCGACCAGCCAACTCGCCGTGGCAACGGTTAACTGGCTCACGACTTTGCTCGTCGCGCCTCGATCCTTGCCGCGGATGGATTTTCGGGAGGGCATCGCGCCAACTGCGCGCACGCTGGTAGCCGTTCCAACAATGCTGACTGATGCCGCCAACATCGAGCGGTTGATTGAAGGACTTGAGGTTCGGTTTCTCGCCAATCGCGATCCGCTGGTTCACTTCGCACTGATCACCGATTTCCCGGACGCTGTCGCCGAAACGCTGCCGTCTGACGCCCTGCTACTGGAACTCGCTCGCACCGGCATTGAAGCACTCAATCGAACGTATCGGACTTCCGAGACGCGCGGCGATCTGTTTTACCTGCTGCATCGTCCGCGGCGCTGGAATCCTTCGCAGCGTGCGTGGATGGGCTACGAACGCAAGCGCGGAAAGCTTGGCGATCTCAATGCTTTATTGCGCGGGGATCCCGGTGGCTTCACGCTGATAGTCGGTGTCACCGAGGTTTTGTCGGAAGTGAAGTACGTCATCACGCTCGACACCGACACGCAGTTGCCGCGTGACAGTGCGCGGCAACTGGTGGGTGTGATGGCGCATCCGCTGAATCGTCCGCACTTTGACAGCCCAGCGCGCGGCTCCGGCCGGCATGTCGTCACCACTGGATACGGCATTCTGCAGCCGCGTGTTGCCGTCAGCCTCCCAAGCACGCGCCGCTCAACCTACGCGCGCCTGTACGGAGGCGAGCCCGGACTCGACCCATACACCCGCGCGGTGTCGGATGTTTACCAGGATGGCTTTGGCGACGGTTCGTTCATCGGCAAGGGCATTTACGACGTCGACGCTTTCGAGGGCACGCTCGCCGACCGTTTCCCGGACAACCGCATCCTCAGTCACGACTTGCTCGAAGGGTGTTATGCGCGCTCTGGATTGCTGAGCGACGTGCAGCTGTACGAGGACTTTCCCACGCGCTACAGCGCAGACGTGGCGCGCCGCCATCGCTGGATACGGGGCGACTGGCAACTCGCCGGATGGCTGCGGAGGCGCGTTCGCACGCGCGATGGGCGCCGGGAGCGCAATCCGCTGTCGATGCTGTCGCAATGGAAAGTGTTCGACAACTTGCGGCGCAGCCTGGTGCCAACCGCGTTGATAGTGTTGCTTTTATCCGGTTGGGCCTTGCTGCGGAATGCGTCGTTGTGGACCGCCGCTGTGGTCGCAGTGCTGATGTTGCCAGCGGTTGCCGCGATCTTGACTGACCTTGTACGCAAGCCGAACGACGCGCCGTTTGATCAACACATTCGCGCCGTAGCGGCGACTGCGCGCACGCAGTTCATGCATGTGTTGCTTGCGCTCGCCTGGCTTCCGTACGAGGCGTTCTACTGCACGGACGCGATCGTCCGCACGCTATGGCGAAAGCTGGTGTCGCACCGCCGTTTGCTTGAATGGAATCCATCCAGCGAGGTGGAACGCGAGCTCGAGGCAAGCAGCAACACCGACCTGCTGGCGACGTACCGCACGATGTGGATTGGGCCTTTAATGGCGATCATTGCGTGGCCAGTGCTTCCGGCGCTGAATGCCGCTGCGCTGCCAATTGCGACGCCGATCCTCCTGCTGTGGCTTGTATCGCCAGGCCTCGCATGGTGGATCAGCCGTCCGCTGCCGTCGCGGCGCGAGGAATTGTCACCTGAGCAAACACAATTTCTGCGCAGGCTCGCGCGCAAGACATGGGGCTATTTTGAAACCTATGTCAGGGCCGAGGAAAATTGGTTGCCGCCCGACAATGTTCAGCAAAAGACGGGCGTCGTCATCGCGCACCGCACGTCGCCCACCAACATTGGGTTGGCGTTGCTGGCGGATCTATCGGCGCACGATTTCGGTTACCTGTCAGGCAGGCAACTGATCGAACGCACGAGCAATGTTCTTACAACGCTGCACTCGCTCGAGCGTTTTCGCGGCCACTTCCTGAACTGGTACGACACCCGCACGTTGGCGCCGTTGAACCCCAGATATATCTCGACGGTTGACAGCGGAAATCTGGTTGGGCACCTGATGACGTTACGCGCGGGACTGACTGCGCTGCCCGAGGCGCCACTCGTCCATCCGCGCTGGCTTGAAGGTGTCCGCGACACGTTCGAAGTTCTAAAGGAAGCGATACATCGCGATGGGCGTGAGCTTCCGCCTGCAGTTGCTCAGTTCGCGTCAAGCCTTGAGCGGATCGGCGCCGAGCAGAGTTCTGCGGCGTCCACACTGGTAATGCAGGTCGATACGCTGGCGACGCATGCAAGCGCGGTGGCCGAGTATTACGGCACTCTCGTGATCGAGCCCCAAGCGGCTGTCGTTCCGTCGACGATGACTGACGCCGACGTGGAGAACCCGGCGGTCGAAGCGATCAATTGGTCGCACGCCCTGGCACGCCAATGTGCCGCCCTGCACGAAGAACGAATTCTGCTCGGCGCGTGGGCGGAAGCAAGCGCCTCGGCATCCAAGCCCGATGTTCCAACGCTGCGGGACTTGGCTGGGCTCGATAGCGCCATTCTTAAATCCGAGTCACCGGTTGCACTCGGCGTTGCGCACGCCAAGCAAAGGCTAGCCGCGATCGAGCAACTGGCGCAGCAGATCCATGCACTGACTGCAGTCGATTACGGCTTTCTTTTCGACCGTGTGCGCCGCCAGTTCGTCATTGGCTACAACGTCAGTGAGACTCGAGCCGATGCAAGTTACTACGACCTGCTTGCTTCGGAAGCGCGTCTCGCAAATTTCGTAGCAATTGCGCAGGGCCAGTTGCCGCAGGAGAGCTGGTTTGCGCTGGGTCGATTGCTGACAACCGCGGGCGGGGACCCGCTGCTGCTCTCGTGGAGCGGCTCGATGTTTGAGTACCTGATGCCGCTGCTCGTCATGCCGACCTACGAGAACACGCTGCTCGATCAGACCTATATCGCAGCGGTGCAAAGGCAAATCGAATACGGTCGCCAGCGCGGCGTTCCGTGGGGTATCTCAGAGTGTGGCTACAACACGGTAGACGCGTACGACAACTACCAGTACCGCGCGTTCGGCGTACCGGGCCTCGGTCTCAAGCGGGGCCTGGCCGATGATCTCGTCATTGCGCCTTACGCATCGGCGCTCGCGCTGATGGTGGCGCCAGAAGCTGCGTGCGCCAACCTGCAGCGGCTCGCCGAAGCAGGCTTGTACGGCCGGCTCGGGATGTTTGAAGCCATCGATTACACCGCGTCACGGCAGCGGCGCGGCGAGACGAGCAGCATCGTGCAATCGTTCATGGCGCACCACCACGGCATGAGCCTGCTTGCGTTTTCGCATGTGTTGCTGGTCAGGCCGATGCAAACCCGGTTCGAAGCGGATCCGTTGTTCAAGGCCACGCTACTGCTGTTGCAGGAGCGCATACCGCGCGCAACACCTTTCTATGCGACCGCCACGATTGCGTCCGACCTCGGTGTGGCCGGCACGGTCGACGAATCTCCAGTGCGTGTGCTGACGACGCCACAAACGCCAGTGCCCGAAGTGCACCTGATGTCTAATGGGCGCTACCACGTGATGGTGACGAACGCCGGCGGCGGTAGCAGTCGCTGGAAGGAATTCGCCGTGACGCGCTGGCGCGAAGACGCGACCTCCGACAACTGGGGAACCTTCTGCTATCTGCGGGATATTGCGAGCGGGCAATTCTGGTCTACCGCCTACCAGCCGACGCTGACGCAGACCGACTACTACGAAGCCATTTTCACCGAGGGCCGGGCGGAGTTCCGCCGCCGGGACCTCGCCATTGAGACGCATACCGAGATTGTCGTTTCGCCCGAGGACGATATCGAGCTGCGGCGTGTTCGCATCACCAACCGCGGCCGCGCGCGGCGTTCGATCGAAATCACAAGCTACGCCGAAGTGGTGATGGCACCGGCGGCCGCTGATGCACTTCATGCGACCTTCAGCAATCTGTTCGTGCAGACCGAGATCATCGAGCAGCGCTCGGCCATCGTATGCACACGGCGGCCGCGCTCGCGCGACGAACACACGCCATTGTGCTTCCAGCTGATGACCGCGCACGGTGCCGACGCTGGATCGGCTTCGTTCGAAACCGACCGCGTGCGATTCATTGGGCGCGGCGGCACCACCGCTGCACCCCACGCGATGTTCGACCGCGGCGCTCTGTCCGGTTCGCAAGGATCCGTACTCGATCCGATCGCGGCGATTCGCCGTCGGATCGCGATTGACCCCGGCGAATCGGCCACGGTCGACATCGTTTCGGGCGTCGGCGACACGCGTGATGCGGTCCTTGGTCTGATCGAAAAATATCAGGACCGCCGGCTCGCGGATCGCGTTTTCGATCTCACCTGGACGCATAGCCAGGTGGTGCTGCGGCAACTCAACGCCACCGAAGCCGATGCGCAACTCTACGGTCGCCTCGCCAGCTCGGTTCTGTATGCGCATGCATCACTGCGAGGGAACCCAAGCGTTCTGCTGCGAAATCGCCGTGGCCAATCGGGCCTGTGGGGGTACGCAATATCAGGTGATCTGCCGATCGTGTTGCTGCAGATCTCAAAGGCAGAAAGCATCGACCTGGTGCGGCAGCTGGTGCAGGCGCACGCGTACTGGCGGCTCAAGGGTCTCGCGGTCGACCTTGTGATCTGGAACGAAGACCACGACGTGTATCGCCAGCAACTACAGGAACAGATTCTCGGTCTGATCGCGGCCGGTGTCGAAGCGCACTTTGTCGATCGCCCGGGTGGAATCTTCGTTCGGCACGCCGAGCAAATCGCCAACGAAGATCGGCTGCTATTCGAAGCGGTGGCGCGCGTAATGCTGTCAGACACGCGCGGGACGTTGATCGAGCAGATCAGCCGGCGCGTCCCGCTCGACGTCAGGGTGCCCCGGCTGACCCCCACGCGCGCTTATCGACCCGAGCCACCCCCTGCGCCCGTTCTGGACGACCTGATTTTGTTCAACGGCCTGGGCGGATTTACGCCTGACGGGCGTGAGTACGTAATCGCAGCGCCACCGGGCAAGGCGACGCCCGCGCCATGGGTCAACGTGCTGGCCAATCCGCACTTCGGCACCGTGATATCCGAGCGCGGAAAGGCCTACACGTGGAGCGAGAACGCGCATCTTTATCGCCTGACACCGTGGCACAACGACCTCGTCGGCGAAACCACCGGAGAAGCGATATACATCCGCGACGAGGAAACCGGTCACTTCTGGCAGCCGACATTGTCAGACGCATTCAGCGCGGTGCACACGGCACCGACCGTTACGCGTCATGGTTTCGGCTACAGCGTATTCGAGCACGTCGAAGACGGCATTCACTCCGAACTTACCGTGTTCGTCGCGCTCGATGCCGCGGTCAAATTTTCGATGCTGAAAATCAGCAATCGCTCCGACCGACCGCGTCGCCTGTCAGTGACGGGTTATGTCGAGTGGGTCCTTGGCGATCTGCGCGCGAAGTCTTCGATGCACGTCACCACCGAGGTCGATTCGAAAACCGGCGCACTCTATGCGCGCAACGCATACAACACGGAATTTTCCGACCGCGTGTGCTTCTTCGATGTCGATGATTCGGCCCGCACCGTAACGGGCGACCGCACCGAATTCCTTGGGCGCAACGGGACGCTGCGCAATCCCGCATCGCTGCGCCGTACACGATTGTCCGGAAAAGTCGGCGCCGCCCTCGATCCGTGCGCCGCGATGCAGGTCACATTTGATCTTGTGGAAGAACAGCAGCGCGAGATCGTATTTAGGCTGGGAGCAGCAAACAGCATCCCAGCAGCGAACGCGCTGGTGCAGCGCTTTCGCGGCGTGACGATCGCGCGCGCATCGCTCGATGCGGTCATCCGTTACTGGCGCGACACGCTGGGCGCGGTACAGGTCGAAACACCCGACGCCGCGCTCAACGTCCTAACCAACGGTTGGCTGGTCTATCAGACGATGGCCTGCCGGCTGTGGGCACGCAGCGGCTATTACCAATCGGGCGGCGCTTACGGCTTCCGCGACCAGTTGCAGGACGTGATGGCTTTGGTGCATACCGAGCCGCAGGCGATGAGAGAGCAACTTGCCCTCGCGGCAACTCGACAGTTCATCGAAGGCGACGTTCAGCATTGGTGGCATCCGCCGTCGGGCCGCGGGGTGCGAACACACTGCTCCGACGATTATCTGTGGCTGCCTTTGGCGGCCAGCCGGTACGTCCGAGCGACGGGCGATCAATCGGTGCTCGACGAAAAGTCGCGCTTCCTCGAGGGTCGGCCGGTCAACGCGGAAGACGACTCTTACTACGACCTGCCGGTGCGATCAGATCAGAGCGCAGACCTTTACCAGCATTGTGTAAGGGCGATCGAGCACGGCCTCCGCTTTGGCGAGCATGGATTGCCACTGATCGGTTCGGGTGACTGGAACGACGGCATGAATCTGATCGGCATGCGCGGCAAGGGAGAAAGCGTGTGGCTCGCATTCTTCCTGTGCCATGTGCTGCAGCAGTTTGCCCCGATCGCACGGCTGCGCGGTGATGCAGCGTTTGCGGCGCGCTGCGAAGAGCAAGCGCGCCAGCTCTCATTGCGGATTGAAGACGGCGCGTGGGACGGCGAGTGGTACCGCCGTGCGTACTTCGACGATGGCACGCCGCTGGGCTCGGCGAGCAACTCGGAATGCCAGATCGATTCGATCTCGCAAAGTTGGGCGGTGTTGTCCGGCGTCGGTGACATCGAGCGTGCACGCGGTGCAATGGAGGCCGTCTACGCGCGACTGGTGCGGCGTGAGCATGGACTGATCCAGTTGCTCGACCCGCCGTTTGACAAGACCGGGCTCGATCCCGGTTACATCCGCGGTTATGTGCCGGGCGTGCGGGAAAACGGCGGCCAGTACACCCATGCGGCGATCTGGACCGCAATGGCGTTTGCCGCGCTCGGCGACAGCGCCCGCGCGTGGGAACTGACTGCGATGATCAACCCGGTCAATCACGCCAAGAGCGATGAAGACACTGCGATCTACAAGGTGGAGCCCTACGTGGTAGCGGCCGATGTTTACGCCGTCGCGCCACATACCGGACGCGGAGGCTGGACCTGGTACACCGGCTCCGCTGGCTGGATGTATCGGCTGATACTCGAATCGCTGCTTGGTGTACGCCTAGAAGGCGATCAGCTGCACATCACGCCGTGCTGGCCACCGGAATGGAACGAATTCACGTTGCGTTATCACTATCGCGACCGCGCCAGCGAATATCGCATCACGGTGCTGCGTGGCACCGAACTCGGCGCGGGTCCATCTTTGACGCTCGACGGTATCGCGCAGCACACCCCATTCATTCAGCTCGTTGACGATCGGAAAGTCCACGAAGCGCAAATGCGGACTGCTGCGATTCCGTCGGTAGCGACGCCACTGACCTCTACCGAGACCGCAGGTAATTAACTACCGCCGCTCGATCCAGTACAACGTGCTCATCGCCAGGGCGAGCACCACCAGGCTGGGAAGTGCCGCCACGACAATGGGCGGCCACGTATTAAGCAAACCCAAGTGCGCCAATAATTTATTAAGCCCGTAAAACGCAACGCCAATCATCACGCCTGCAAAAATCTTGAAGCTGACCCCGCCCGATCGCACGTGCAGAAATGCGAAAGGAAGTGCCAGCACCATCATGACGACTATTGCCCACGGGTAAAACAGCTTGCTCCAGAACGCGATCTCAAAGCGCTCGGTCTGTTGTCGATTGTCGGAAAGATGCTGGATGTATTGCGCGAGATCCCAGCCCGCCATGCGCTCCGGCTGCACGATCATCACGCCGAAAATATCGGGCTTCAGGTCGGAAGGCCAGGCAAGATCTTCGGTGCGAACCACCTGAGTTCTGGCCGCTGCCATTTGTTGCACCGACGCGGCAGCGATCGGCCCCGGCAATTTGGTCTCGACCACATTAGTCAGCGTCCAGCCCCGGCCCGCTTCGTAACGTCCGGTTTCTGCAGTGAGGATTGAACGCAGCTTGTAATCGCGATCGAATTCGAAAACCCTCCAATCGCGCGTGTCGGCATCGACACCTACCCGACGCACATTGATGAAGCGGAAAGCCGCCACGCGGCCTCCGGGATCCTTCACCACATCGCGCACCCACACACCCGAGCGAAACTCTCGCACGCCGTCAGTCCCGCCAGTCGCCTGCAATCGGACTTTCTGCGCCAGCTGCTCGGCCGGCGGCGAAATGAACTCGCCCAGCATATAGGTCAACGCGACCATCACGACGCCGATGCCAAGCAGGTTATTCATTAACCTGCGCGTGCTCATTCCAGAAACTCGCATGATGGTGAATTCGGAATTCGCAGCCAGCTTTGACAGCGTGTAGATCGTTCCGATCAAGGCAGCGATCGGCATCAACTCGTACATTCGCGACGGCAACGTCAGCCCCACGAAAAACAACGCGTCGCGGAAGCGAAAGCCACGCTGGCCGATTTCGTCGAGCTGCGCCACCATGTCAAAAAACAGGAATAGCGCGAGCAGCGCAAACAGCACGAACAGCGTGGCACTCGCAATCTCGGCCCACAAATAGCGGCGGATCGTTCTCATGCGGCGTTCGCCGGGTGCCTATTAACAAGTCTGGAAGACGGCGCGAGCCAGCGCGGCACCCAGCGCTGCATATGCACGCGTCGCAGGAATAACACCACCACCAGAAGCAGCACAACCGCGTGTACCAGCCAGACCCCGATTCCAAATGCCAGTCGGCCTTGCTGCACATAAGCCTGCACGGTATTGAGCACATTTAGATACAGCGCAAACAGCAGCACGGCAGCGATCAGGTTGAATGATCGCCCGACGCGCGGATTGACGTAGGCCAAGGGAATGGCAAGCAGCGTGACCAGAAGCGCCACCACTGGCAAGCCGCTGCGCCACATGATTTCACCCAGGTTGAGCTGCGTCGGATTGGCCATCAGCTGCATCAGCGTCAGCGTCTTTGCGCGACGCTCGCCGATCGGCTGGTCCGCGCGCGTCTCAAGCCGGATCGCATAGCGGTCAAACTCCATGGTTCGATATTCGAGCTTCCCGGGCGTCCCCTCGTAGCGGCGGCCCCGTTTAAGCACCAGAAAGCGATCGCCATTTTGTTCAACTTCGATGATCCCCTCGGCCGCAACGATTAACCCTTCGCGGCCCTGGCTGCGCATGCTGACGAACACGTTGCGCACCTGTCCGTCTTTCAAGTCGACCGACTCGACGAAGAACACTCGATCAGTGCCGCCCGATTCGATGAAGCGCCCCGGAGCAACGCGGCTCACGTCATCGCGTTTTGCGAACCGGTCGCGGCTTTCGTCGATCTGCGCATTGGCCCATGGCGTCACAAAGAGCGCGAGCAATGCAATCGATACGATGATCGGCCAAGCAAAACGCAGCACCGGCCCGATCCACGCGGTCAGGCTGCGACCTGAGGTGAACCACACGACCATCTCGGAATCACGGTAGGCGCGTGTCAGTGCCATTAGCACCGAGATAAACAGGGTCAAAGTCAGAATGATCGGAAGCCACGTCAGCGCCGTCAGTGCGACCAGCTCGAATACCGCCTGATTGTCGACCCGGCCACCCGCCGCCTGGCCAATGATGCGCACCAGCCCAACCGAAAAAATTATCGAGAACAGCACCGTGAACACGGCGCTCGCGGCGTTGGCTAATTCGGAGACAATCGCACGTCCGAAAATCATCGTGCCACGGTCCGGTGCCCGGCCGGTTTGCAGCGATCAGGGCGATATACTGCCGCGCTCGCCGCGAGCGACGTTGCGCTACCGATGACCGCGAGTCGCGCTGTGATCAAACGAGTTGGATAGCTGAGCGAAAAAACAAGAGAGGCGAAGGAAGCCGATGGAATTTATCACAGCAGTCGGGCGACCCGAGGCAGTCAAGACCGATGCCATTATCGTTGGCGTTCATGCGGGCGGCGAGTTGACACCCTCGGCCAAAGCCCTTGATCGTGCATGCAGCGGCGCGATCAATGCAGCCGTCAAAAGCGGGGACATGACCGGCAAACGGGGCGCGTTTTTGCCGTTGCTGGGGCTTAAGGGCGTCGCGGCGCCACGAGTTCTGTTGACCGGACTCGGAAGCAAGGACGACTTCAACGAGCGCGCGTTCAGTGATGCTGTCCGCAGCAGTTTGAAAGCATTCAATGGGGCGGCCAAAAATGTAGCGGTTGCCGCACTTGATTGGCAGGTGAAGGGGCGCGATGCCGAATGGCAGGCTTGCAACGTCGCAATCGCCGCACGCGAAACGGCGTTCCGCACTGATGAGTTGAAAAGCAAGCGCGAACCTGTAACGCAGGGTGCCGAAACGGTCGCAGTGCTATCCAAGACACGCAGCGCGCCGTCGGAACGCGGGCTTCGCTATGGCGCGGCCATTTCCAACGGCATGGAGCTCGCCAAGCGCCTGGGTAACCTGCCACCGAACATCTGCACGCCGAGCTTTCTCGCCGATGAGGCGCGCCGGATGGCGAAGAAGTGGAAGCTCGACGTCGAAGTGCTCGAGACGAAGCAGATGGAAGCGCTGAAGATGGGCTCATTTCTGTCCGTGGCCAGGGGTTCCGAGCAACCACCGCGTTTGATCGTGCTTAAGTACAAAGGCGCGGCCAAGGGCGCCCCGATCGTTTTGGTCGGCAAGGGCATCACATTCGACTCGGGCGGAATTTCCATCAAGCCCGGTGCGGCAATGGACGAGATGAAGTTCGATATGTGCGGAGCCGCCAGTGTCCTTGGGACCCTGCGCGCCTTAGCAGAGCTAAAGCTCAAGATCAACGTCGTTGGCGTGGTCGCGGCCTGCGAGAACATGCCGTCCGGCGCGGCGGTAAAGCCGGGCGACATCGTGACTTCAATGTCGGGGCAAACAATCGAGATACTGAACACCGATGCTGAGGGCCGGCTCATCTTGTGCGACGCCCTGACTTACAGCGAGCGCTTCAAACCATCTGCTGTGATCAACATCGCCACCTTGACCGGCGCGTGTGTGGTGGCGCTCGGAGGCGTCAACTCGGGGTTGTTTTCGAATGACGATGCACTTGCGAATCAGTTGATGGCTGCCAGCCGTCAGTCCGGCGACTTGGCGTGGCGGATGCCGCTCGACGAGGACTATCAGGAGCAGCTGAAATCGAACTTTGCGGATATGGCCAATATTGGGACGCCGGGTGCCGGTGCGGTGATCGCCGCGTGCTTTCTGGCGCGGTTTACCAAGGCTTATCCATGGGCTCACCTTGATATCGCGGGTACCGCCTGGAAGGGCGGTGCCGCAAAAGGCGCCACCGGGCGGCCGGTTCCGTTGCTAACGCAGTTCCTGATCGACCGTGCCAGTCGGTGACGCGCTCATCGCCGAACCGGCGGTTGCGCCGGACAGCGAACGCTGCACGCGGATCGATTTCTACACCGGCGTGAGCCATCGCGTGCATTACGCGTGCCGCGTGATACGCAAGGCGCGTGCTGCTGGAAACCGCGCGGTCGTTTATACGTGCGACGCCGAGCGACTGGCGCGGCTCGACAGCGTGCTGTGGACCTTTTCGGCGCTCGACTTCGTGCCGCACGTGTACGTCGATTCGCCCCTTGCGCCGAACACACCGGTGCTGCTGGCTCTTGACTCTGACACAGCGCCCGACAGCGATGTATTGCTCACGCTTGATGACGATGTTCCGCCGCGCTTTGAAAAACTTTTCGCGCGGTATCGACGCGTCATCGAAGTCGTGTCCCGCGACGAAGCCGATCGAAAATGCGCGCGCGTACGCTTCAAGGCCTATCGGGACAACGGGTTCGAGCCTTCCGCGATCGAGATAACCCATGGCGACTAGCTCACGAAAGTCGACCGACCTGGAACGACTGACGCAGCCCGGTGGCAAAGTTATGCCCGATGACGCGACGATCCCGGTGTTGACCGAGCGCTTGACACTGCCGTCTCTCGATCTCGATATTTCTCTGCCGCAGCCGCCGCCCCCGGTGGTGAGCCCCCCTGCGGTGTCACCCTCTTTCGTGAACTCTACTGTCGCTTCAGCTGAGGCGCCTCCACCCCGACCGCGCGAGCCGGCTCGACCCCCTTGGTCGGCACCGCCCGCGTTCGCTCCATCACTGCCTGTGCAAGCGACTCCGCAAGCCATTGATTGGGACAAAATAGAAGCGCAGCTGGGTGAGAGTTTGTTGCGGCAGTTGCAGCCCCAGTTGTCCGCCGAACTCGAGCGCCAAGTGCAGGAGCGGCTGCAACCGACTCTGGTGCGTGCGCTGACCGCGCTGGTTTCCGATTTGCGCCCGGCGCTCGACTCAACAGTGCGCGAAACAATCGCGCGCGCAATTTCTGCCGAGATTGCTCTGCAGCGAAGCTTGTCGGAGTAAAAGCAGCGGCGCTATTTCGGCTGGAATTCGGGCACTCCGAATTGCCACAGGAAGAACGACCAGGTGTCCGCGGTCTGCACCTGCTGCTGAGTGCGCGTTCCGCCCTGGCCGTGGCCAAGGTCGTAGTCGAGCCTCATTAACACCGGCCTGCCCTGACCCTGCGCTGCCGCCAGGCGCGACGCAAACTTCGCCGATTGCCAGACATCGACGCGCGTGTCGTTGACGCCGTGCACCAGCATCACCGCCGGATACTTCTGACCCTCCTTGACGTGGTGATAGCTGCTCATCGCGAGCAACGCGCGAAACTCCTCTTCATTTTTCACCGTACCGAATTCCGGGATATTGGCCACGCCATTGGCGCTGGCTTCGGTCCGCACCATGTCCATCACGCCGACGCCAGGCACTGCGGCAGCAAACAACTCGGGCCGGTCGGTGATTGCGCGGCCCACGAAAATACCGCCGGCGCTGCCGCCGGAAATCCCGATCCGGTCGCGCGACGTGTATCGATTGGCGATTAGCCACTCGGCGACGGCAATGCCGTCCTTCCACGTATTCGGCTTGGTGACCTTGCGTCCCGCGTAATGCCACTCCTCGCCAAAGGCGCCGCCGCCGCGCACATGCGCGATCGCATACACGCCGCCGCGCTCGAGCCACGCGTAAACGCGCGGGCTGAAAAACGGGTCGTTCGTGATGCCGTAGGCGCCATAGCCGAAGACAATGGTCGGATTGGTGCCGTCGAGCTTGACGTCCTTGCGCACCAACACCGATACCGGAACTTCGACGCCATCGTGACTCTTAACGCGCACCTCGCGCGCTTCGATGTCCTGCGGCGCATCGAACGCGCCGGGCCGCACGAGGTCGAGAGCAACCAGCTTCTCTTCGCCGGCGTTGACCAGGTACGGCTTGGACGCGCGCGTCCACCCTGCCAACGACACGACCGCACCGGGAAGCCGGGGATGTACATCCAGCAGCGACGCCGAGCCGCTGATCGGCAGCGCAACGTCTTCGCTCTGCGAGCGAGCCGCGTGCGGCACGCGCAGCAGACTGGTTGTGACGCCGCGGCGCTGCGTCACGTACAGCGCATCTTGCGCCACCGCTATCGAGACCACCACATCACCGCCGGCAGCGATAACAGTCTCGGCCTTCGCGAGCTCGGGGCTCGCGAGTGCGACGCGCATCACCTTGTAGCGCGGAGCATCGGACGATGTGCGGAAATACATCGTGTCCGGCGTAAATGACACGCCGGCAACCTTGTCCTGCGCGCCCACCAGCTGGCGCCACTTCGCCTTACCGGCGATCGCGTCAGCGAGTGGCGCGATGTAGGCAAGTTGATGCCGCTCGACACCGAGCGTGACGATGCACGCAGCCGTTTGCGTGCCGGGGATCTGAAACACGTTGCCGCCAGCATAGATCGGCAGCTTCAATTCTGCGTTCAGTGTCGGGCTGAACACCGGCCGATGATCCGCGTTCTTGATCGATCGAAAATGCCGCGTGCGATCGCCGAAGCGCTCGGTCGGCGGCAGCTTGTCGAAGCCCTCGCGCAGGCGCGAATAAAAGAAGCCGCTGCCGTCGTCCAGCCATGCAACTTGCGAAAAGCGAATCCGATCGATCGGCTCGATGACCGGCTTGCCCGAAGCGACGTCGACCACGTGCAACTGGCCGATCTCGCTGCCGCCAACTTGCAGCGCGTAGGCAAGCGTGCGGCCATCGGGCGATGCCTGATAGTCGACCACTGCGTGCGGCACTCCGGCGGCTTTCGAAATCGCTTCGGGATCGACGATCACCGTGTCTGCGCCGCTGGCGCCGTCGCGCCATACGAGCTTGAATTGATTTTCCGACGCTTCACGGCGCAGAAAGAAAATCCGTCCCGACAGCGTGCGATCGACGCTGCTCACCGCACCTGGAGCCTTCGATTCCAGCTCGCGAATCCGCGCCAGCAGCGCATCGCGCGCAGGAATTTTGGCGAGCACCGCGGTGGTTGCATCGGCGTGCGATCGCATCCACTGCTGCACCTGGGGATCGCTGACATTTTCAAGCGTCCGGTACGGATCGGGCACCTTGACGTTCCAGTGCGTGTCGGCCGTGGCGCCGGCAGCAAATGGCGGCGGGATTTTGACGCCGGCGATGTCGGCCGCGTCCGCAGCCCCGGCGACTAAAGCAAAAAAGAGCAAAGGATGGAACTTCATGATGGTGGCGATGAAATGAAATGCGCGGAATCGCGAGCGTACGTGCGATTCGCATAAACTTCAAAGATGTCCACTCAATCCGCCGCGCAGTCGACAGTTCCGAAGCCCGATACGCAGCCGGAGCTCGCCAAGAGCTTCGACCCCGCCGCAATCGAAGCGCGCTGGGCGCCGATCTGGGAATCCCGCGGGTATTTCGCAGCCAGCACCGATCCCAGCAAGCCGTCATTTTCGATCCAGCTCCCGCCGCCAAATCGCACCGGCATTTTGCACATGGGGCACGCGTTCAACCAGACCATCATGGACGCGCTGACGCGGTATCACCGCATGCTGGGGTTCAACACGCTCTGGTTACCCGGCACTGATCACGCGGGCATTGCAACGCAGATCGTGGTCGAGCGCCAACTCGCAGCCCAGGGCCTCGATCGGCGCGCAATCGGACGCGAGAAGTTTGTCGAAGAAGTCTGGAAGTGGCAGCACGTTTCCGGCGCGGCGATCCTGCAGCAGATGCGCCGACTGGGCGCGTCTGTCGACTGGGACCGGACTTACTTCACGATGGATGAAGATCTGTCGAAGGTCGTTGTCGAAACTTTCGTTCGGCTGTTCGAGCAAGGCTTGATCTATCGAGGCAAGCGGCTCGTCAACTGGGATCCGAAGCTGCAGACGGCGGTGGCCGATCTGGAAGTTGAAAGCGAAGAAGAAGACGGACGCATCTGGACGATCCGTTATCCCGCAGTACACGGCAGTGACTCGATCGCAGTCGCGACCACGCGACCCGAGACAATGTTCGGCGATGTTGCGGTCGCCGTAAACCCTAACGACGAGCGCTACCGTCATCTGGTCGGCCAGCAGCTGAAATTGCCACTCACCGATCGGAAGATCCCGGTGATTGCCGATGACTACGTCGATATGGAGTTCGGCACCGGCGCAGTGAAGATCACCCCGGCACACGACTTCAATGATTTCACTGTGGGTCAAAGGCACGGGCTCGAGCCCATTGCAATCTTCACGCTGGCCGCAACACTCAATGATCGAGCGCCGCCGAAGTATCGCGGCATGGATCGCTATGTCGCGCGCAAAGCCGCGCTGGCCGATCTGCGTGACATTGATCTGGTGGTTTCCGAAAAGCCACACAAAATGGTGGTGCCACGCTGCGAACGCACCGGCGAAGTGGTCGAGCCGATGTTGTCGGAGCAGTGGTACATGGCGATGAGCAAGCCGGCACCGGCGGGTACGTTGCATCCCGGACGATCGATTGCGGAAGTTGCGCTCGATGCGGTCGCGCACCGTGAAGTCAATATTTTTCCCGACCAGTGGAAAACGGTTTACAACCAGTGGCTCGAAAACATCCAGGACTGGTGCATTTCGCGTCAACTCTGGTGGGGCCATCAGATTCCGGCGTGGTACGACGAGCACGGCAATGTGTTCGTCGCTCGCGATGAGAAAGCGGCTCGCGCGCAGGCCGGCCCCAGTGCGCGCCTAACCCGCGATCCCGACGTACTGGATACCTGGTTTTCATCGGCCATGCTGCCGTTTTCGACCCTGGGCTGGCCGGACGTCAAGGACAGGGTTGCATACGACCTCTATCTGCCGTCGACGGTGCTCGTCACCGGCCACGACATTGTTTTCTTCTGGGTCGCCCGGATGATCATGATGACGACGCACTTCACCGGACGCGTGCCGTTTCGAAACGTCTATCTGCACGGCATGATTCGCGATGCCGAGGGTGCAAAGATGTCGAAGAGCGAGGGCAACACGCTCGACCCGCTCGACATCATTGACGGAATCGACCTCGAATCGCTGATCGGAAAAAGTACCGTCGGCCTGCGTCGCCCGGAAGACGCGCCCAAGGTTGCTACGAAGGTGCGCAAGAATTTTCCAAACGGAATCCCGGCCTACGGTGCCGATGCGCTGCGTTTCACGATGGCCTCCGCAGCGTCGCTCGGGCGGACGGTGAACTTCGACATCAAGCGCTGCGAGGGCTATCGCAACTTCGGCAACAAGCTGTGGAACGCAACGCGCTTCGTCTTGATGAACACCGAAGGCCACGACTGCGGCAACGACGAGCGCCGGCCTGTGGAGCTGTCGTTTGTCGATCGCTGGATCATCGGCAAGCTGCAGCGCACCGAAGCCGAGGTTGCCAAAAGCTTTACCGACTACCGGCTCGATAACGCAGCTAGCGCGATTTACTCGTTTATGTGGAACGAGTACTGCGACTGGTATGTGGAGCTGGCAAAGGTACAGCTGGCGGCAGGTGACGAAGCCGCACAGCGCGGCACGCGCCGCACGCTGGTCCGCGTTCTTGAAGCGGCGTTGCGGCTTGCACACCCGATCATTCCATTCGTCACCGAGGAGCTGTGGCAGAAGGTTTCGGTGCTGGCGGGAAAAAGAAAGCCCGATGAAGCAACCTCGATCATGATTCAGCCCTACCCGCGCAGTGCACCTGAAAAGATCGATGCGCAGGCGGACGCGAGCATTGACCTGTTGAAACGCATGATCGACGCGCTGCGCAACCTGCGCAGCGAAATGAGCTTGTCGCCCGCACAAAAGGTGCCTTTGCTTGCGTCCGGGGACGCGGCGATGCTGCGATTGTTCGCCCCGTACGTTAAAGCGCTTGCGCGCCTATCCGACGTGTCGGTGGTTGAAGACGTCAACGTCGCGGCGCAAGGGCAGGCCGCGCCGATCAAGGTGGTCGAGGAGTATCGGCTGCTGCTGAAAATTGAGATCGATGTCGGTGCAGAGCGCGAGCGGCTCGGAAAGGAAATCGCGCGGCTTGAAAACGAAATTCGCAAAGCCGAAGGCAAGCTCGGCAACTCAAGCTTTGTCGAGCGCGCTCCGCCGGCCGTGGTCGCGCAGGAAAAAGAACGATTGAACGGCTTCGCTGCAACCCTGCAAAAAGTCAGAGAGCAGCGGAAGCAGCTTCCTGCAGCGTGATGCGAACCCGCACGCGGCTATGCGGCCGACGCGGTACGCCGCTCGGCGCGCGTCGATGCAAACGCACTTCGTCCGAGCCAGGACCACAGTTGCTTCGCATCACGCACCGGTCCAATGACGCGCAGTTCACCGCTGCGTAGCACTTCCGAAGGCTCGCGCTCACCCGTCCACACGTCGGTCAGCGCCAAAACGCTCGATTCGACGATTAACGTCATCTCATGCCCGGGATCATCGCGGCACAGATCTGCGCTGCCATGTTCGACGACCAGCCACCATATACGCTCGCGTGGCCGAGCATCCGAAAAACTGAAATGAATCACGACGCGCCGCTCGCGCGGAAACTCGTCGAGCTGCGCGAAACGCCGAACGTCCCACATCAGGAAGCCGGCGTCGAGCTGATTGGGTTGCAACCGGCTGCCGATCCACCTCGCGCCCCAGTGGCCGAGTGCCATCACGATCGGACGCAGTTCCTCACCGGCCGCAGTGAGCCGGTATTCATTGGCGCTGCTGCCGCGAGCACGTTCGACGACACCGATTTCTTCGAGCTTGCGTAGCCGTTGCGCGAGCAACGTCGCGGACATGCGAGGCACACCACGGCGAATGTCGTTAAAGCGTGTGCTGCCACACAGCAATTCGCGCACGACCAGTGGCGTCCAGCGTTCGCCGAACACTTCGGCGCCTCGTGCGACGGTGCAGAATTGCCCATAGTTCAGCATGGCCCAAGACTAAAACCGCAACGGCTGAGCGACAAGTCCAGATTCTTGACTAGACGCAAGAACGTGCGACGCCGACGCTTCGTTCTCCGACTTCAAAGGAGGCTCAAATGGATGATGCGGCAAAATTCAAGACCACCACGCGTGCGCAGTGGCAATCCGCGGCGGACGCATGGCATCAATGGGGACCGTTTTTGGGCGAATGGCTGGGTCCAGCCACCGAGCAGATCGACCTCGCCTACATCAAAGCAGGCAGCCGCGTGCTCGACGTTGCCGCCGGTGCCGGTGAACAGTCGATCGCCGCGGCCCGGCGGGTGGGTCCGGGTGGTCATGTGCTCGCCACCGACATTGCGCCGGCGTTGCTCGATCACGCGCGCGCAGACGCGCGCGCCGCCGGCCTGTCTAACGTTGAGACACGCGAGCTCGACGGCGAAGCCCTGAGCGAGTTGCCAGCCGCCAGCTTCGACGCCGCAATCTCTCGCGTCGGGCTGATTTACTTTCCGGACCAGCAGCGCGCATTGGCCGGTATTCGGCGCGCGCTGAAGCCGGGCGGCCGCTTCGCGGCGATTGTCTATTCGACGCCCGAGAAAAATCAGTTTTTCTCGATTCCCGTCGGCATCATTCGCCGGCGTGCCAAGCTTCCACCGCCGCAGCCCGGCCAACCAGGCCCGTTTTCACTCGGCGGCGATGGCGTGTTGGCAGCTGCCTACGAGCGCGCGGGCCTGCGCGACATCGAAGTCCGCAAGGTCGACTCTCCTGTGCGGCTGCCGAGTACGGCGGAATGCGTACGCTTCGAACGCGAATCGTTCGGCGCTCTGCATCAGATGATGAGCACGCTGAGCGACGCGGAGCGCGCCGAAACCTGGGACGAGATCGAACACGAGTTGCGTCAGTTCGAGACTAACGGTCGCTTCGTCGGTCCGTGCGAAATGGTTGTTGGCGCCGGTACGGCGTAAAACGCTTCGCAACCGCGAACCAGAACGCGGATCGTCAGCAGGCCTAGTTCTTCGCCGGAGACGTAACCGGCGCTGGCGGCGGCGGTGTGGTCGATGGCAATGGAGACGGTGGTGCCGGCTGTGCCGAAGAAGGAGGTGCAGCCGGCGCCCCCGAGGATGCGGCAGGCCGGTTGGGCACAACAACACCCGGAACCAACGGAATTTCTTCTAACTGAAGCACGCTGGTAACGAAGTGTCGCGTCTCGCCAAAACAGCTGGTGGGCAGCCCGACTTTTTCTTCGTAGTGCAGCGTAACGCGTTTGCCCATCACCTTATTGATGCTTTCGGCCACCGCTTCATCCCGCACCGTGAACAGAAATTTTTCGGGAATAGCGCCGGGCATCGACACCATGGCCATTTCGCCTTCCCACGTCTTGCAGAGCCATCCTTTGCTGCTCAGTTTTTGCACCCAACCCGCGCGCTCGCCCGTCGAATAATTCCAATGCAGCACGACCGCGAAATAGCCGATGACCAGCGAGATTGGCACTAGAAGCAACCAGAACATCATTTTCAGCGCCGACGTGCGGCGGCGCGGTGCGAGGTTCGGCGGCGGTGGCCTCGGTGTGCTCATCTGCGCTTCAGGAAGTGAATGAATTCTTTGTTGACCGTTTGCTGTGTCAGAAGCTCATTGCCCGTCTGTTTGCAGAACGCCTGAAAATCACGCATCGAACCCGGATCGGTCGCGACGATCTTCAAAACCTGGCCGGTCGTCATGTCGGACAGCGCCTTTTTGGCTCGCAGTATCGGCAACGGACAGTTCAGCCCGCGTGTGTCGATTTCTTTATCGGCGTTAAGCGGCAGCAGCATTTTGGATCAAATGAGTCAGGAGCATTGCGGCAATTCTACGAGCACATCGTTTCACTCTGAACTTCAAGGTTAGATAACGCCGCGCAATGACGCGATCGCAGGTGGCAGCGGCCGCCGTGGCCGGTCAGTGGCCGCGCCGTTGTTGGACGCCCACGTTGCGACGGAATTGACGCGGCTTTGGGTCAACGGATGCGTGCGCAAAAGTTCGACCGCCGCGGAACTCGATTCTCGCTTGCCGCCGGGCAAAGTCTGCATCACGTTGAACAAATCAACCGCACCGCCAATGTGACCGTACTCGGCATGCAGCGCATGCAGCGCAGCGTCATCGGCATCGCGTTCCTGATCACGATTGAATGACAGCAACGTTGCCAGGCCTGCCGTACTCAGAACGTTGCCGGCCGCGCTGCTGCCGAGATCGGACGAAATCACGGACAGAATCACTCCAATCGCGACGCCGCGGCCCAGTGCTACCGATGCATGCCGATACTTCAAGTGCGCAAGTTCGTGCGCCATCACCATGGCCAGCGCGTCCTCGCTTTCAAGCCGCGTAAGCAGTCCGCGAAAGAACACCACCTGGCCACCGAGGGTCGCAAACGCGTTGACGGTCGCTTCATCGCGATACCCGATCCGCAAAACCATCTCGCTCGGCAATTGCATTTGCGCTGCAAGACGATCGGCGATCCCTTGCAACTCTTTCTGCACCGCCTTGCCCGCTTCGTTGTCGGGTGTGGTCGCAAACGGCGGCAGCGTTGCCGCCAGCTTGGCCTCGTACTTATAGGGAATCCGCGGAGCAAGCCACTGAACCGCCAGCGAAACAGTAAAGACAAGGAGAAAAACGGCAACCAGGCCGCCAGCGACCAGCCAAGCAAGTTCCTTCAGCGGGGTTTCATCCGACGAATTGATGCCCTCGGCAGGAAGACGATTCTCGAGTTTCACGCGGCGCTGGCTAAGCCGCCGCGACTGCGCGCGATGGAAATGAAAGTGCGGGGTCCTGGTCGGGAATCAACGCGGTGCCAAAGGCAAACACTTCGATCGATGCTGCCCATCCGGTCGAGATCGTTGTCGTTTCGAAACGCACGCAGATGACGAGCTTTGCACCCTGACGCCGCGCGTCGTGCTTTAACCGCAACATTGCTTCGCGCCGTGCGCGCTCCATCAGGGTTTCATAGGTGCGAACGCGCCCACCGAAAAGGTTGCGCAGGCCGGCGACAAACGTCTTGAAGTAGTCAGAGCTGATAACGACGGTTCCATGGACAAGGAAAGCCCGCTGCCGCGTGACGCGATCGGGGGGAAAGCGCACCGCGTAAGCAAGCACGTCGGCATACTCTCGCTCGCGTTTTCGAATCGAAGCGTAGTGTCGCTTTTCGACAATCGAGCCGGCAAAAAAGCCGACTACGAGCAGCGTGACAAAGAGCCCGAGCTCGATCAGATCAAGCATCGCTTATGCACCGTCGAGCTGCACCGCGCTCCCATAGGCAAGGATCTCGGCGGCGCCCGCTGCGATCGAAGTCGTCGCGAAGCGTACGTTCAATATCGCGTTCGCACCCATCGACTGCGCTTCCGCAATCATGCGCTCAACGGCTTCCTGGCGTGCCTCCTGCATCAATTCGGTGTAACCCTTCAATTCGCCGCCGACGATGTTCTTCAGGCCAGCGAAGATGTCCTTGCCAACGTGTTTTGCACGCACGGTACTGCCCTGGACGATGCCGTAATGCGCCACGATTCGGCGCCCCGGTACCAGTTCAAGATTGCTGACGAGCATCGTATTTCCTTATTTGGAAGCCGGCTTTTCGTCGCCGGGTGTGACTGCGCCGCCGACAACTTTCGCGGTGCCAACTACCGCGTCGGCCGCTACGCCCACGGCAGCGCTACCGACCGAAACTGCAGCCGATCCCACCGCCACCGCCGCTGAGCCCACCGCTGCGGTCACCGCTACGACGGCGCAGCCCGAGACCAACAGCATCAAACAAAGCATCGCAACTATTCGCATTTCATTCCAGCTGCTAAATCGTGCGCCGTCGCGGGCACCTTGGGAGGATTGGGATGGAAGCGCGCCATCGCGTGCGTATCGACGTAAACGCCGTTGCGCAGTGCATACGCGCGGTAGGTGCCTTCCAGTTCAAAACCGAAACGTCGGTAGAGCGCCATCGCGCGTTGATTGTCGGCATAGACAGTCAGTTGCACCCTTAGATAGCCGGCCCAGTTGTCGGACCAGTCGAGCAGCCGCTTCATCACTTCGGAGCCGATTCCCTTTCCTTGCCGCTCTTTCGCGATACAAATCCCAAGACCCGCAACATGACGCTGTCGCACACCCCAGCCAGTGCCGTGAATGCCGCCGCTGGCAATCACCTCACCACTTTCGATCGCAAGCAGATGCAGGGTGTCCTGCTGCTCGACCTGTTGTTCGAGCCGCTTGCGCCACGCTTCGACGCTCGGATAAGGCATCTGCATCAACCCCGAAAACACTTCGGGGTCGCTCATCAGGCGCACCATCGCCTCTGCGTCGTCCGGCGACGCGCGACGGTATTCGATTACAGACGCTGTTGCGCCCACGACTGCACACTGGCCAGTGCGCTCTTCAGCTTGCTCGGATCGCTGCCACCGGCCATCGCCATGTCAGCGCGACCGCCGCCTTTGCCGCCGACTTGCTGCGCGACGTAATTGACCAGGTCGCCGGCTTTCACGCGCGCCGTCGCGTCGGCGGTGACACCTGCCGCCAGTTGCACACGTGCACCGTCGACAGCACCGAGAACGATGACAGCGCTTTTCAGCTTCGACTTCAATTGGTCCATCGTTTCTCGCAGCGACCTGGCGTCGCCGCCCTCCAGCGACGCGGCGAGTACCTTGACTCCGTTGAACTCAACTGCCTGCGAGGCGAGGTCATCACCATGCGACACGGCGAGCTTGCTCTTGAGTCGCGCGAGCTCGCGTTCGAGCAACTTCACATTGTCTTGAATCTGCGTGATCTTCTGTACGACCTCCGAAGCAGGCGCTCGCAACAGAAACGCGGCGTGCTGCAGATCGCGGTCCAGTGCCTGGACGAATTCAACTGCCCCGCGGCCTGTGACTGCCTCGATCCGTCGTACGCCGGCAGCAACGCCACTTTCGGAAACGATCTTGAAGAGTCCGATGTCCCCCGTACGTGCAACATGAGTGCCGCCGCACAGTTCGGTCGAGTGATCGCCCATATTCAGTACGCGCACCTCGTCGCCGTACTTGTCGCCGAAGAAAGCCAACGCTCCAGCCTTGATCGCATCGTCGTACTTCATTACGTTGGCGCTGACCTGCGCATTGGAGCGAATCGCAGTGTTGACGATGTCCTCAACCTTCCAGATTTCGTCCGGCGTCATCGCCTTGTCGTGCGAAAAATCGAATCGCGTGCGCTCAGAATCGACCAGCGAGCCACGCTGTTGCACGTGTTTGCCCAATACGCCACGCAACGCCGCGTGCATCAGATGCGTCGCTGAATGATTGTTACGCGTCCGTTCGCGCGCGTTCGCGTCAACCCGTGCCTGCACCACGTCGCCAATACTCAATGCGCCGGACTCGAGAGTGCCGTGATGGCCAAACACGTCGGCCTGAATTTTTTGCGTATCGGCAACGTTAAAACGAACGACGTGCCCATCGTTGATCGCTTCGAGGACGCCCTCGTCACCGACCTGCCCACCGGACTCCGAATAGAACGGTGTCGTGTTCAGCACCACGATTCCTTCCACGCCTTGATCGAGACGCTGCACAGAAGTGCCGTCCTGGTAGAGCGCGACCACCTTTGCATCCTCGACCAAAGAGGAATAACCGGTGAAGCGCGTCTTGTCGCCGGCGTACTCGTAGCTGCCACCGGCCTTGAATCGCGCCGCGGCGCGCGCCTGCCCGCGCTGCCGTTCCATCGCGTCACCAAAGCCGGCGTGATCAATCGCAACGCCGCGCTCACGACAGATGTCGCCCGTCAGATCGACCGGAAAACCATACGTGTCGTACAGCAGAAACACTGTCTCGCCATCGAGCATCGGCGCATCGCCAGATTTCATCTGACCCAGTGCAGCGTCGAGGATTTTCATGCCGTTTTCGAGCGTCTCGCCAAAGCGCTCCTCTTCCTGCTTCAGCACCGATTCGATGCGCGACTGCTGCTCCACCAGCTCCGGATACGCCGCGCCCATTTCGGCCACGACATCCTTGACCAGAAGATGGAAAAACGGCTTGGTCTGACCGAGCTGGTACCCATGCCGCAGAGCACGCCGGATGATCCGACGCAGCACATAACCACGGCCTTCGTTGCCCGGAATCACACCATCGGCAATCAGGAATGAACACGCCCGAATGTGATCGGCGATGACTTTGAGCGAGTTGCCGTCGAGAGCGGCCGTTTGGGTTTCGCGCGCCGCTGCTTTGATCAAATTCTGAAACAGATCGATGTCGTAATTCGAATGGACGTGCTGCAAAACCGCTGCAAGCCGCTCCAGACCCATTCCGGTGTCTACGCACGGCCGCGGTAGCGGCGTCAGGACGCCGGCGACGTCACGGTCGAATTGCATGAACACCAGATTCCAGATTTCGATGTAGCGATCGCCTTCGGCAGCGGGCGAGCCGGGCGGCCCGCCTTCAACGTCGCTGCCATGGTCGTAGAAAATCTCGCTGCACGGACCACACGGCCCGGTATCGGCCATTTGCCAGAAATTGTCGGAAACATATTTCGGCTGGCCAGGTTTGTCGCCAATGCGCACGCAGCGCTCGGCGGGGACACCGATTTCCTTGGTCCAAAGGTCGTACGCCTCGTCATCGTCGACGTAGACCGTGGCCCACAGCTTTTCTTTAGGCAGCCCGTACACCTCAGTCAGCAGCTGCCAGGCGAAACGAATCGCGTCACGTTTGAAATAGTCGCCAAAGCTGAAGTTGCCCAGCATTTCAAAAAACGTGTGATGGCGGGCGGTGTACCCCACATTTTCGAGATCGTTGTGCTTGCCGCCCGCCCGCAGTGACTTCTGCGCCGTGGTTGCCCGCGTGTAGGGGCGCTTCTCACGGCCGGTGAATACATCCTTGAACTGCACCATGCCGCTGTTAACAAACAGCAACGTCGGGTCGTCCGAAGACGTCAAAAGACTCGAAGCCCGCACGATCGTGTGACCGTTCGACTCGAAGTACCTCAAGAAATTCTCGCGAATGTCAGCGCTTTTCATTTCGGGAACGTGGTGGCACTCGTGGATTCGAGCGCAACTCGGATGACTACGCGCCATGATACTTGCGCGGGTCAACAACGATGCGGCAGCTAGGACACGGGCGTGTCGCCGGCCCTTGCGCCCCAGCTCAGGTTACGCCGCAGAGTACTGACGCGCACTTCCTGTCCCCGCAGCAACCGGCTTGCGTTGGCCAGGACCAATAGCGCACTGGCTAACGTGCCGCCTACCGCTAACGCCGGTGACGTGATTCCTAGCGCTGCCATCCCCATGAAGCTCAGGTTGCACCCGAGCGCAAGTCCAACGTTTTGCCTTGCCAGTCTCATCGCCCGGCGGGTCAGGCGGAATGCATATTCGACGTCTGCCAGCCGCGAGGATTGAAGCACCAGGTCGGCGCGCGCCTGCGCGGTGGGAGAGCCGTCGGCCAGTGCGATGGAAACATCGGCGCGTGCCAGCGCCGGTGCGTCGTTGATGCCATCGCCCAGCATCGCGACTTTATGCCCCGCGCGTTGCTGCGCGGCGATCCAGTCGCTCTTGCTATGCGGGGTTTGATGGGCCAGCGCGCGCTCGATGCCTAGGCTTACCGCAACCGCATGAACCGGCGCACGCCGATCACCCGACAGCAGCACCGGCTCGACCCCACGCTCGATAATGCTATCGATCAACAACGCGGCGTCGTCGCGCAGACGCTCGCCGAAGACAAACATCGCCAGCGGCCCGTCCGCATCGGTGAGCACGATCGTGCTCGCGGTGTGCAGTCCTTCGCGTGCCGCGATCGCAGCCACGTCGGCACGCTGTGTCGCGTGTTTTTCTGTAAGCGCAAATTCAAGCTTGCCAAGACGATAGCGGCGCCCGCTGACAGTGGCCTCAATACCCGCCGACGCTTCAACCCGTCCGTCGGTCAGCGGCGGCAGCGACTTGCCCAATGATTGCACCGCCCCAATCAATGCACGCGCGTACGGGTGCGTCGACAGCGTCTCCATCGCTGCTGCGACCGCGAGCGTGTATTCGGGGTCCGCTGTACGCAGTAGCAGTTGTCGCAACAAGCGTGGCTCGCCGGTGGTCAGCGTGCCGGTCTTATCGCACGCGAGCAGATCAACATTGGCAAGCGCTTCGACGGCGCAGCTGCGAGCCACCAACACTCCGCGTCGCGCAAGCGCAGACTGCGCCGCCGTAACCGCGGTGGGCGTAGCCAACAGAAGCGCGCACGGGCACGCTGCGATCAGCACCGCGATGGCGCTTGACACCGCACGAGTCGGATCCACCAGCAACCACGCCATCAACGTGGTCAGTACGGCTGCGGCCATCAGCCACAGATAAGGAGCAGCAAAACGCGCAGCCAATTCGCGCATGCGCGGGCGCTCCCGTCCGGCCTCCTCGGCCATGCGCTGCAATGCCAGTGAGCTCGATTCGGTTCCGCTACGGCCGACCTCGATAACAAGCGGTTGATCCAGATTGATTGATCCCGCAAGCACCGGCGCTCCGGATGATTTTTCGACTGGCAGCGATTCACCGGTCAACGACGCCTGCGAGGAACTCGAGCGACCATGCACGACGACCCCATCGGCCGGCACCATTTCGCCCGGCGGCACCAGCACGCGCGCACCCGGCTTGAGCTGCTGTCCCGTGACCGATTCGGTTGCGAGCGAGGACGGGAAAGCGACCAATCGCAATGCGATCGTCGCCTGACGGCGCGCCGCCTCGACGTAGGCGCGCGCATTGCACACTCCGCCGGTAAGCACCCAGCGCGAACTGACAGCCAGCGCAATCACCAGCGCGACTGCGTCAAAGTAAATGGGCCCGTGCGCCATGATCGCGCCGACAGCGCTCGCAGCAACTGCAACACTGATTGAGACCACGGCCGGAAGCTCAAGCCCGATCGCACTGAAGCGCCACATGCGAAGCTGGCTCCAAGCCGCGCGGTAAAGGGGCTGCGCTGAAAATAGCAATGCCGGCAACGTTAGGACAAAGCCTGCCCCGTGAAGCAAACGTTCGATCTCAGGCGATATCGCACCGGCGGAAGCGACATAGAGCGGAAGCGACAGCATCAACACCTGCGTGGCCGCGAGCCACGCGATCACAACCCGCAGCAAGTCAACACGACGCACCTGTGAGTTGATTCGCGCATCGTCGCGCTGCACGCGCCCGGCGTCGTAACCCACACGCTCGATCGCGCGCTGCAATTCACCTCGCGTAACTTGCTTCGGATCAAATGCGATGTACGCGGTGTGTGTTGCGAAGTCCACGCCGACTTTGGAAACCCCTGCAATGCTGCGTACGCTTTGCTCGATCATCAGGGCGCATGCGCTGCAAACCATGCCGCGAATTGAAAGTTGCAGATGCGAGCCGGCAGCGGTCGCCGCGTCGCTGGCTGCGGCACTCGCCTCCGCGTCGGCAGCAATCGATGCATTCAAAAGCGCGCGATCGCGCGTGCCAGCCTGAGCTAGGAACAGTTGCTCGGCAATAAATGCACAGCCATTGCAACAAAACGCGCGCATCGACGCGCCAACGGGCCGCCGCACGACACGCAGGCCGGCCAGTGCATCACCGCATTGGTCACATCGAGCGCCAACCTCCGACGGCTCGACGGACGCGTCTGCGCTCGCCACCGTGGGTACCTTTGCCTTACGGATCAGGTCAGACGCCATTTACAAGAACCAAGTGCAATCGTCATACGTCTTTCTGACAGCAGATTAACTCACGGGCGTCCACATGAAGCCATTGGATCGACCGTTCATGATGCTGAATTCACTAATTTATTGTGGCCGCACACTTTACGCATCCCATGACCGCTCTAATCGCTCCGGTTGACCCGCGACGCGCCAGGATGCACCCTTACCCACTAATGCCTGCTCGAGCAGAAATGATGACAACGCCGATCGTCAACCGCCGGTCCCTTTCGACGCTCCTGGTCGCAGCGTGCGTGACAAGCTGCGGCGGCGGCTCGGACGCTCCGCCACCGCCAGCTATTCCTCCCGTTCCTCCGGCGCCCGTTGTGGTGCTTCCGGCACTGATCAGTGATACGCCAGTACGCATCTCAGGTGATACGCCGTTTGCCATCAACTGCACGGGCGGGTCAACCGGAGGCACCGAGTACCGCAATGCCGAAGTCGAGCCCTTTGCGGCGGTCAACCCGATCAACGCAGCGAACATCGTTGCCGTATGGCAACAAGATCGTTGGTCTACCGGACTTTCCAACGGCGTGGTAGCGGCGACAACGCTCGATGGCGGCGCCACCTGGACGCGCACGACCGCCCCCTTCACGCGCTGCGCGGGCGGCAACACGGGAAACGGCGGCAATTACGAACGGGCGACCGACCCCTGGATCACGTTCAGCCCGAACGGCAACGCATTCCAGATGGCACTGGCCACTGAAGGCGCATCACTCGCGCCGGGGTCGGTCAGCGCAATGCTCGTAAGCCGCTCGATTGATTCGGGGCGGACATGGCAGAACCCATCAACGTTGATCAGAGATGGCTCTCTGTTTTTCAACGACAAGAACACGATCACTGCCGATCCGCTCGATGCCAACTATGTTTACGCAGTGTGGGACCGACTGGCCGCCAGCGGCGGCGGTCCAGCAGTATTCGCGCGCACGACCGATGGCGGAAATACGTGGGAAGGCGCGCGCTCGATCTTTGACTCGGGCCCGCGCAGTCAAACCCTCGGCAACCTGATTGGCGTTCTACCCAATGGCACCTTGCTGAACATGTTCGCGCAGCTCGACCAAGGTGCGGGCGGACGTGTAACAGCGACGCTCAACGTCATCCACTCAGGCGACAAAGGGGCAACCTGGAGCGCGGCGACACGCGTGGCGGATCTGCTTCCGATCGGCGCGAGCGATCCGGAAACCGCAACCCCGGTCCGAGATGGCGCCGGGTTGGCGCAGTTTGCGGTCGCGCCTAATGGTCATCTTTTCGCGGTCTGGCAGGACGCTCGTTTCTCGGGCGGTGCGCGCGATGGCATTGCCATGTCCCGATCGATCGACGGTGGCATGACCTGGAGCGCGCCTGTGCAAATCAATTCGGCTCCCGCAGTGCAGGCGTTTACGCCAAGCGTGCACGTGCGCGCCAATGGCACGATCGGAGTCACGTATTACGATCTTCGCTCGAATACACCCGACCCGGCGACGTTGCCGACTGAGCTTGTCTTCGCGCGCTCAGCAGACGGCTTGACGTGGCAGGAAAATCGATTGACTCCAACGTTCGACATGGCAACCGCGCCTTTTGCCCGCGGATTGTTCATCGGCGACTACCATGCTCTGACGAGCGCCAACAACGTCTTCGTTCCGGTCTACGTGCGCACCAACAGCGGCAATGCCGCTAATCGCACCGATGTGTTTGCGGTGACACTGCGCACGCCGCCGCTCGCAGCGGCCAACAATGGCGGTCTTGTCTTTCGAGCGGCAGTTGCGCCCGAGCCACGGCCCGACCCGTCCTTTCAGCAGGGCGTGCACGAAGCATTGCTGCGCACAATGGACCGTCGGGTTCCGGGATGGTCTCAACGACTGATGTCGCGATGAAGCGCGCGTCGCTCTACACTTGGATTTTGCGCATTTGCGGAGTTCGCAATGGACACTCTTGATGCCCGACGCGGCGCCGTTCGTTCCCGCATTGAAAATTTGCGGCGCGCGATGCAGCGGCACGCCGTCGCAGCGATCGTTGTGCCTTCGAGCGACCCGCATCTGTCGGAATATCTGCCCGAACGCTGGCAGGGCCGCGAGTGGCTGAGCGGTTTTACCGGATCTGCCGGTACCTTGGTTGTCACCGATAATTTTGCGGGTGTATGGGCCGACAGCCGCTACTGGAGCCAGGCCGAAGCGCAGCTCGCAGGCAGCGGAATCGAGTTGATGAAGATCGGCGGCGCCGGAAGCGCCGCGCATCTCGACTGGCTCGCTGACCACGTGCCGCGCGGCCAGGCCGTCGCGGTCGACGGCGCTGTCTTCGGGCTTGCAAGCGCGCGTTCCCTGCAATCGGTCCTCGACGAGCGCGGCATCAAGCTGCGTACCGATCTGGATCTGCTCGACGACGTGTGGGACGACCGTGCGGGTCTGCCTTCGCAACCGGTGTACGAGCACCTGGCGCCATTTGCGTCGGCCTCGCGCGCGGACAAGCTCGCGGTCGTCCGGGAGCAGATGAAAAATTTGGGCGCAACCCATCACTGGATTTCAACACTCGACGACATTGCGTGGATCACCAATTTGCGCGGTGGCGATGTCAGCTACAACCCGGTGTTCATCGCGCATCTTCTGATCGATCCAAAAAAGGCTGTGCTGTTTGTCGGCGACAGCAAGGTGAGTGCGCAACTTGCCACGCGGCTTGCGACCGACGGAATCTCCATCGCGCCGTACGACACGGCAATGGCCGCGCTGGCGGCGTTGCCCGCGGCAGCGCGTCTGCTGATCGATCCACGCCGGATCACGCTTGGCCTCCAGAAAGCGGTGCCATCGCGCGTGGCAATCATCGAGGCAATCAATCCATCGACGCTTGCCAAAAGCCGCAAGAATAATGTTGAGATCCAACACATTCGGCGCGCGATGGAGCAAGACGGTGCAGCGCTGGCGGAATTTTTCGCTTGGTTCGAAGCTGCATTGGGGCACGAGACGATCACCGAGATGACGGTCGGCCAGAAGGTCATCGAGGCACGCGAGCGCCGGCCCGGACATGTGTGTCCGAGCTTTCACCCAATCGCAGGTTTCAATGCCAACGGCGCGCTTCCGCACTATCGGGCCACCGAAGAGTCACACGCCACGATCTGTAAGCCAGGGATGGCTGGCGAGGGATTGTTGCTGATTGATTCAGGCGGTCAATACGAATATGGCACGACCGATATCACGCGCGTGGTGCCTGTCGGCGAAACAACTGCAGAGCAACGGCGCGACTACACATTGGTGCTCAAAGGAATGATCGCGCTATCGATGGCGAGGTTTCCGCGCGGCACGCGAAGCCCAATGCTCGATACGATTGCTCGCGCGCCGATCTGGGCGGCTGGCGTTGACTTCGGCCACGGCACCGGCCACGGCGTCGGATATTTTCTGAATGTTCACGAGGGCCCGCACGGAATCACGCCGCATCTTCCGCCCGAGCCGCAGACGGCAATGGAACCCGGGATGGTGACCTCCAATGAACCCGGCATCTACCGGCCAGGTCGCTGGGGCATTCGAATCGAAAACCTGGTGGTCAACCGTCCGGCCACTTTGAAAGAGCCGAGCGAGTTCGGAGAGTTCCTCGAATTCGAAACACTGACGTTGTCACCTATCGACACGCGCGTGATCGATCGTGCGCTGATGCGCGACGACGAAGTCAGATGGTTAAACGATTACCACGCCGAGGTGCGCCGCCGCGTGGCGCCGCTGGTCAGCGGCGAGGCAGCGGCCTGGCTTCAGCTGCGTACTGCTGCCATCTAGCGCCGCCTGCGTAGCGTTGCAAGCTGCCTCGCGTCGACTCGTCGCTACAATTACGCGTCTTTCCGCAGGCGCGTTGGCAGCATCGATGGATAACCAGACCGCCGACGGCGGCAAGAGTGGGCGCAAAGGCAAAACGGCGGCGGGTAAGCCCGCCGGCCAGGTCACTAACTTCATTCGCAACATCATTGCGGACGATCTTGCGCGCGGAACGTACCAGCCGCGCAAGTGGGCTGGACAACCGGGCCCCTACGACCTGCATGCGCACGCAGCCGACGATCCGGCCAAAATTCGCACGCGGTTCCCGCCCGAGCCCAATGGTTATCTTCATATCGGTCATGCCAAATCGATCTGCCTCAACTTTGGTCTGGCGCGCGACTTCGACGGGCGCTGCCACATGCGATTCGACGACACCAACCCGGTCAAGGAGGACCAGGAGTTTGTCGATTCGATCCTCGAAACCGTGCGATGGATCGGTTTCGACTGGACGCATGGCAATGAATCGAATCTCTACCACGCGAGCGATTACTTCGAGGAAATGTATCGCTTCGCCGAGTATTTGATTGAAACCGGGTATGCGTATGTCGATCAGCAGAGCGCTGAGGAAATCCGCGCGGCGCGCGGCACGTTGACGGAGGTCGGCACTTATTCGCCCTACCGCGACCGGCCAACCTCCGATTCACTCAGGCTCTTCAGAGAAATGCGGGCGGGTCAGCATGCAGAAGGCAGCATGGTGTTGCGCGCGAAGATCGACATGGTCTCGCCCAACATCAACATGCGCGACCCGGTGATCTACCGCATTCGTTTTGCCGAGCACCATATGACGGGCACCCAGTGGGTTGTGTATCCGCTGTATGCGTATGCACATCCGATCGAAGATGCGCTGGAGAACATCACGCACTCGATCTGCACGCTCGAATTCGAGGATCAGCGCCCGTGGTACGACTGGCTGCTTGAACGCATTGTTCCGCTGCTCAGAACTCCACAGTACGAAGCGGCAAAGCGCATGTTGGACGAAATGCATGACGCTGGCGTCGATTCGCGCCGCGAGTTCGCCTTGGTGTGCAGCCTGCATCGTGACAAGCTCGGCGCCAGCCGCCACGAGCGCCGCGTAGACGCAATGTTTGCCTCCTGGAGTTCGAACTCGGATCTTGCAGAGGGTTTGGCAAACGAAGACGCCGACGAGTTTTTCAAACTCCTGCGGGATCAGACCCAACGTTTCACGCCGTTGCTGCAAGCCGCGCTGGGCACTCGCAAGCCCAATCCATTTTTACTGCCACATCAGCACGAATTCAATCGGCTCGCGGTGACGTACGTCGTCACCAGCAAACGCAAGCTGTTCCAGCTGGTCGACGAAAAGCTGGTCGACGGCTGGGATGACCCACGCATGCCGACCATTGTCGGGCTGCGTCGACGTGGCTATACGCCGCAGAGCCTGCAGCTGTTCATGGACCGCACCGGCGTCAGCAAATCAACGCAATGGATTGACTACGCCCTACTCGAGCAGGCTCTGCGCGATGATCTCGAGCCCACGGTGCCTCGGGCGACAGCAGTGCTGAGGCCGATCAAGCTGGTGCTCGACAACTTTCCGGCGGACCTGACCGAGGCAACCGAAGCACCGGTGCATCCCCACAAGCCAGAGCTTGGCACTCGTACGTTGCGCCTGGCACGCGAACTATGGATCGAGGCTGATGACTTCATGGAGAATGCGCCGGCCGATTACTACCGGTTGGCTCTGGGCCCAGGCGGGTCCGCCGGGCAGCCAGTTCGGCTGCGGTACGGGTACGTGATTCGCGCTCATGGCGTTGTAAAAAACGACGCCGGCGCGATCACCGAAGTGCACGCCGAATATCTGCCTGAGACCAAAAGCGGTTCGCCGGGCGCCAACAGCGTCAAGACCCGCGCCGCGATCCACTGGCTGCCGGTGGCGCACAGCATTGCCGCCGAAGTGCGCGTATTCGACCGCTTGTTCACCGACCCGTACCCCGACGCCGGCGACAAGGACTTTCGCGCGTTGATCAATCCCGCCAGCAAAGAAGTTCTGCAGGCGTACATCGAACCGTCATTGGCGCACGCGCAACGTGATGACAAATTTCAGTTCGAGCGCAACGGATATTTCGTTGCCGATCGTAAAGACCACACGACCGAGCTGCCGGTCTTCAATCTGGCGGTGACGTTGAAGGATGCGTGGACAAAGTAGCGAAAAGTTCGACCGCGTTTTCTTATTCGCCCAGAACGACCCACGCAGGCGCGTGATCGCTTGGCTTTTCTTTCCCCCGCATGGCTTTGTCGACGCCTGCTTCCTTTAACAGCGGCGCCGCTCTCGCGTTCAGCAGCAGATGATCGATGCGCAAACCGGCGTCGCGCGACCACCGGTTTCTGAAGTAGTCCCAGTACGTATAAACCGGTTTGTCGGGATGAAGCTTCCGAATCGCATCAGTCCAGCCTTGGCCTAGTAACTCTCGATAGGCAGCTCGCGTTTCGGGCTGCAGCAATGCGTCGTCCTTGTACGACCGCGGCGAATAAATGTCGCCGATGTCGTCGGTTGCAACGACGTTGTAGTCGCCGGCCAGAACGACCTGCTGATCACATTCGAACAGTTGCGCCGCATGATCGATCAAGCGTTTGAACCACGCGAGCTTGTAGTCGAACTTCGGGCCGGGTTGTGGATTGCCGTTCGGCAAATAAATCGAGCCGACGATAACGCCATCGACATCGGCTTCAAGGTAACGACTGTGCGTGTCATCAGGATCGTCCGGCAGGCCGCGCCGCCGCTCCTTGGGATCAGCGCCCTTTGCCAGAATCGCGACGCCATTGAACCCTTTTTGGCCGTGCCATATCGCGCCGTACCCTGCGCTGCGAATAGCCAACTCGGGAAACGTGGCGTCTGAGGTCTTGAGCTCCTGCAGGCACACGATGTCGGGACTCGACTCGCCGAGCCACTCAAGAAGCCGTGGCAATCGGCTGGTAATGCCGTTGACGTTGAAGGTGGCGATTTTCATGGACTGCGTCGATATGCAGCATTGGATGAATGCGGCACTTTAACAAGCCATGAACGAGCAAACGACTACGCGACGCAGACGCTGAAATACTAGAACCGCGCGGCACAACCTGCGAACGTGCGCTTCTCAATTCGAACGGTGACGCGAGCCCCGTAGGCGGTTTCGGACCTGCCGTCACTGCACATCTGCGGATTCACTTCGATGCGAACCGGAGTACCTTCGGCTGACTGCGCATCGTAATTGCGGGCAAGCGTATCTTTAGTTGTTTGGGTGGGACCCACCGTTTTGAATGCTGCGACCGGAAGCTTTAGGGATATCTTGTCCGGGAGTTCGAGAATTGCTGTGGCGTCCGTTACAACGAGGTGCCACGCCGGCGGTCCACCAATTGCAAGCAGTTGAACCTTGGGTGCAATATCCTTCGGCAAGGTCTTACAGGACTCGACCGTGCCAAGTGCTCGCTGAAACTGATGCGCGGTGATGTTTGTCTTGCCGCGATCGCCGCGAATCTCGACGTACAACGGTCGATATCGGTGCAGCATGATCTGCCGTACTGCACCCACTCCAGCGCGCAGCGAGCCGTTCGGTGTCTTATCGTCAATCGGGAACAGTTGCGTCGACATGGCGCCGCCGACGCACGGCTGATACTGCAGCACCCCTGCGGCGCCCTCACTGACGAACCCCCGCAACTCCGCCGCACTTCCGCCAGAAGCAGCGAGTGCCAGCCCACAGAAAAAAAACACGCGCCGTGCAGAGTGAAAACTGCAACGGCGCGCCTGTGCGGAGATTTTAATCAAGCCGGCAGCGATGGGTGCCCCGTGACCATGCTGGGGTTAAAGAGGCTAATTTTCTCGGACGCTGGCACACCCATCGCCAGCGCGGGACTGCTAGGCGCGATGCCCAGATATTCATGGATAGCGGCGTGTACGTGGCTCGGGCTGAGCACGACTCCATTGGGATCAGGCGCCCCCGTCCTTGGATTAATTGCCCGCTGCTCATGACGCGGCCCTGTGTAACCCACAGTGCGATTCCCTAAGCCCGAGCCGGGCGGGAGCATCAGCATATAACTGCCACCGACGTTATTGTGGTCCTTGCCACCGCTACCGTTTAGCAGCGTGCGGCCGAACTCCGAGCCCACCATCACGAGCAGACGGTCGGTCAGTCCCCGCACGGCCGCTTCGTCCCAAATGAAGGTCAGCGCGTTCGTTAAACGCGTTAGTGATCCGTTCGCTCCGTTGTAGTCCTCGATATTTCCATGCGAATCGAAGCCCCCGCGGGCCACCTGGATTGCCGCGGTTATTCCTGCCTGGGCTCCGATCAAACCCACCTGGATGTCGGCGAACTGCTGACTGAAAGTTGCCGGAATCAGAGCTGCGACCGTTTCCAACCGCACTCGTGCTTCCTTGCCGGCGATGAATTGCTCGGTGATCAGCCCTTCCTTCGGCAACATCACACCCTTCGACTTTAGCGCCTGGAGCCGCGCATCGCGCGCGGCAATGGTCTTGTCCACGTCAGATTGCTTCATGAAATCTTGCGTCGCACTCGCTGCGTTAGGTGTCACGAGCTGACGTAATTGATCTCCATTCGGCACAGGCGTAGGCGTGACGAACCCTGCACTCACCATGGCATTACCGTCGTCCCGCGCCATCCAGGCGACTGGCTGGCCCGGACCGTATTTGGCAGCGTGCAATTCGCAAATCGGCGCGAATCCCATTTCCAGCTTGCCTGTCGAGGAACGCCGGCTCCCGTCCTCGTGGCTGTTCGTTGCCGTATTCACGCCGTTGACAAATAGCAACTGATTTTGGAACCGGGCCGCAAACGCTGCGTTGTTACCCATCGGCGCCATAGCCAGATTTCCGGCCCTTACAACGGGCGTTCCGGCCGTCGTGTAGTTGTTGATTCCCATTCCAATTGCCGGATCAGTTAAGGAATCGTGGTCGATGCCGCCATCTCCGTGCACGTAGACCAGAATCTTGCCGCTGGCGGCCTGGGCGTTAGCGAGCGGCAGAAGTCCCCACCAGGGAAATACCACACCGGAAGCCTTCGCCGTATTTAAGAGGAATTCTCTGCGGTCCATTTAAATCACTCCTGTAATTTGGCTAATCATCCGATTAAAAAGTCGTAAAGGCAGGGTCAGCGGTCATGTACATCACGACTGCAGCCCATGCACGTCCCATACCGCTTGCATCGTTGCCATCATTGAGCTGGCACGTCGTTGGGCGGGCCGATGCGGTCGTACGGTCGTTGTATACGGCCTCCAGCAACTGCAACGTCCGCTGAACTTCCGCATCGGTCGTTGTAACGCGCTGGTTCCACAGGTGCCCGTGCAAGTACACGATGTTGGCCAGGATCCTGTCTTTACCTGCTTGAGTCGCAGGGGTATCCGTCATCGTCACGTTAGAGAACAGCAAACGGGCGGGAGGAGCCTTCGCAAAGTCTTCCATCGTCCATCTGCAGCTGTTCCTTAGTAACGCGCCATCGAGCGTGGTGACCTGGTTAGTCGTGAAGTCTGTCTGCGGCGTCTTTTGTTGAACGCCGTCAAACGCACCGAATGCGAGTCCTGCGCCAGCGAATGGATTGTTGAAAGCGACGTAGGCGGATCCCAACACACCGATGAACTTGTTGTTCAGCCGGCTCGTCGACAACAGATGACCACTGCCAAGGGCCACAAGCGAGGCTGCACGTTGTGCGCTAACCGCCTCGGACAGACCGCTTGCACGCGCTTGCTTGCTCAAGATCAGATCGACAAGCAGATCCTTGACCTTGTAACCGCCTGCTTTAAAGCGTGCCGCGATTTCTTTGAACTCTTCTTGCTGCGCGTTGTAAGCAGCAAGGCGAGCATCAGCCTCGGGACCCGTGGCGTCCACTGGTGCTTGCAGCGGATCACGGTGGAACAGCACCTTGTGAAAAAAGCCTACGGCACCCGTCGCAAAGCGCGAATCAGCCGCCATCTGGTCGCCCAGCCATTCAACTGCACGGGGGTTGTTGTAAGCATTCGGCATCGCCGTGGTGCCATAACCCGGCGCTTTGCCGTCACGGAACCACTTGTCGCCCATCTGATAGAACTCGTTGCCCTTGGCGTCGTTCATGTAGTTGGTCGACATGTAGACGTTTGGCAGTGCGTGAGCCGTCGCGCCCATGCCATTAGGACGGTAGCGATTGTTCGGCGACCAGTTCTGCCAGGCAGCTGCGATCGGATCCATGATGTCGTGGCAAACCGCGCAACCTGGGTTGTCCATCACGGTGACGCGGAACTGGCCGTCTTCGATCGGACGCGAGGCGAGCTGCGGTATGTAGACACCTTCAAAACGCTTCATCATCTCGCTGACGCGATGACGATTTCGGTTGGTGTCGGTGCTCGGGAAGCGGTCAAGAATCGAGTGCATTGCGAGTACGCCTGCATGCTCACGATTGCCGCCCAAGCGTGCTTCCGGGATGACCGCTGGCAAAAACTCATTATCATTGGTCGGGTCCATGAAAGTGCCCTGGACCTGCGCGCCGAGCAACGGTGCCGTCACGGCATTTACAACCGTGTATTTGCCCGAAACGATGTCGGTCCACGGACGGTCATTGTTGACGATGTACTTCATCAAGTTGACCGGCTCGTTGCGAATGGTCGTCTCGAAGCGGGCACGCACACCAGCCGGCGGGTTGTTGTTGTTGATGACGTCTGCCGCCATCGGGAAGTCCGCCGGGTTTAGACCGCGGTTGTTTCCGAAGACGACAACGCCGTTGACCAGGAACTGGACATGTCCGGCTTCGGTCAGGAAGCTGTCGAAAGCCGGGCCCGTCATGTAACCGCGAATCGTCGAGCGCAGTGCGGCTTCGCCACCCGCGTCAACCGTAGCTTTTTCAGCCGCAGACGGGTTACGTGCGGCAAACAACACCGCTGCCTTGCCCAACATGGTCGCGTTGTCGGCGAACTTGACGCCCTTATAGAACTGACCCGTCGCGAGCACCTCGGTGCTGCAGCTCTCCTTCAACTTCGGAAGAAGCGCTGCCAGATCCTTGTACTGCTGCGAATTCGCATCAACGAAAGGCTTGCCGCCGCTATGCGTCGGTAGCCCAATCGTTTTCGACATCAGCAAGTCGGCATTTGACGCTGCAAACGTGCGCAACACGCCGTAGTTTTGTTCGGCGCTGGCACCGACGTTGAACACAAGGCGCGTTCCGCTGGCCACTGCGCCGGCCCTGTGGCACAGGACGCAGGTGCTGTTAATGCTTGGCCAAACTGTGGCGGTGAACGCCTGCGGTGGCGTGGCACAGGTTGCGGCTGCCACTTGGACGCCGGCCGAGGGCGCGGTACTTCCGGTGTCACCGCCGCCGCAACCAGCGAGCGCTCCCACGATTGCGAGAAGCGGCATCGCGATCCGTGCGTTAAGACGACTGTCCTTCATTTGTTCTCTCCCTATGGGAATTGCAAGCTGACCGGGAGCAGACTGTGCCTGCGTTGGGAGAAAAAATAACTCGTGGAGAAGGATGAGCGATGCGTACCCTTTGGTTTTGCAGGGGTCTCGAAGACCCGCATGTTTGCTGGGTTTACGCGGCCCGCTAATACATTCGGACTAGCGCAAAATCAGCTCAGACACATGGTCCGAACAGTCTCAATTTCAGCTCAGAAAAAGGGTCATTTCTTCGCTTCGTTCTTGTGCCGGAGCTAGTCCCCGGGGGCCAGGCGCCCGCACCTTCCTCTGTTGCCTTCTCTCCCGCACGTCGACTGCCTATCGACGGGATTTCGCCTGCCGCATTGGTGGGCGGGCTAAGGTCACTGGGGGGCGATCAGCAGCTCCATACGAGCGCGGACGCGAACATATTCGTCGTCATTCGCCCCCTCTGACAGAAATGCATCAAAATCGTCGTGCTGCCAGAACTCATGCTGAATCAGGTCGACAAAAGCGCGCGCAAGTAACGGATCGAACTGTCCGCCGGCGCACCGCTTGACTTCGTTCAGGGCCACCTGGATTGATAGCGCGCCGCGCCACGGCCGCCGGTGCGTCATGGCATCGAAAGCGTCGCAGAGCGCAAACGACCCTGGATTCCAACGCAATGGCCTCGCCGCTGAGCCCGCCGGGGTACCCGGTTCCGTCATAGCGTTCGTGATGCTGCGCTGCTACAACGCTCGCTACGTTAAGGACCCGCAAGTTGGACTTACGTAGCAATTCAGCTCCGTGCAATACATGAGCCTGAACGAGATGGCGCTCTCTATCTGACAAGCCGGAAGGCTTTTGGAGAACACGCGTGGGGATTGCCATCATTCCGATATTGCATAGCTGCGCGCCCAAAGATAGCGGTCCGATGCGGCCTTCGTTCCATCCAATGGAGAGGGCAAGACAGCGCGCAAGCTTAGCGACCCGAAATGTTCGCCGTAGATCATGCCCGGCAGCCATCTCTGCGGTAACAGCAGTTTCGACCAGACGTCGCACGGTTTGCTCGACATCGGCGTTTAACAACTGCGCGCGCACGCGTAACGCCTGGTCACCGACCGACATGCCCGCCTCAGTGCCAAGCAACTCAGTGAGCCCTTCGATTTCGGGAATCTGTGCGTGCATCTGGACCTTTTTCCAAGCTACTAATTCCTGTAAGTAGCTCAATGCCTTGTCTGCTTGACCGGCCGCTTCGCAGGCGTCGACACACATGCCGAGATAGTCAGGCACTGTCAGGTGATCAACGCGCTTCGCGAATGCCAAACCGCGTTCTAACGCGGACACTCCGCGCTGCACGTTGCCTGATTTCACATTGATAAGGCCGAGCAGCGCCTTGTGGAGCTCACATGTCCTCCTTATGCCGGCAAGCTTCGCTAAGCGTCCCGCGTCATGCGCATGCACCCGAGCTAGCTTCATCTCGCCAGTGACCAGATATAGATGCGCAAGCGTCATGTGCACATGAGCCAGCGTAGCGACCTCTCTCTTCATTGTTGGAGCGCTGGTCATAAACGGCAAAAGCGTCTGCAATCCCGCCGCTGCGTCGTTAAGTTGCAGCAAGCAATTCGCCATGTTGTTACGCGATCCAAGCTCAAGATGTGAGTAGCCGTGCTTGGCGGCCAGTTCGGCGGCTCGTTGGAAATAATTTTTTGCCGTATCCCACTGTGCCATCGCGAAGTAGAGACCACCTACGTTCTTGATCGCCAAGATCTCGCGCTCGATATCTTTAAGCGAGCGTGCGTGCGTCCAAAACTCTGCGTACGCAGCAGCAGATTCTCCGAATCTGCCAAGGTCGCACAAGGCGACGCCCTCAATGCCACGCGCCTTGCACAGCAACGCCTTCTGCCCAAGAGCAATCGCGAGCCGCGAGGCGAGTGACGCCGCCCGAATCGTCTGCAATGGCTTTGACGCGAGAAAGAAGTTTCTCGACAGATGAAACAAGGCGTCTACGCTATCCGGGGTATGCGCGTCGTCAGAGACTAACGTGAGGTACCGAAGTACTGCGTCGAGGTCTATGTTGTCAGCTGGGCCTAAGGCCTCAGCGTGCGCTCTTAACCGATCACGAAGGGCGCCAAAAGAAACGCCTGTAAAGTCACCCTCCTTCATTCGAACCCCGCTGCCCAAAAGGCATCGTCCGTTTGCTCACGATGCAGCGCGTTTAGCCAGGGGCGCTGCACTACAAGCTCCCACGTCTGACGACATGTCCTGAGCGCCTTTAACCTCAATAATTTGAACCATCGCGGAATTTCGCACGTCCGCCACCACCCGAGTGGGCAATGGGGGCACGCGCCTTAATGTCGGGCAGGAGGCTAAGCAGCGGCAAGTCGGGCACCGGGCCTTCGCAACAACCAAACCACAATCGACAGATTAACGAAGTTCCAAAGCAACCCATTGATAAACGCCGCGCGGTATGAGCCAGTGAGATCGAATACCGCACCCGACATCCAGCCGCCGAGCGCCATTCCGAACAGCGTCGCCATCACCACCAGACCGACCCGGGCACCGGCTTCACTGGGTGGAAAGTTTTCACGGACGATGATTGCGTAACTCGGCACGATGCCGCCTTGGAAGAGCCCAAACAGCGCCGACACAACGAATAGCGAGAGCAGACCATCGAAGGGGATATAAAGCATCAAGGCCAGGCCCTGCAGTACTGAGCCAAGCAGCAAGGTCCGCAAACCGCCAATTCGATCGGCAATGAACCCTGAAGCAAGGCGGCTGATGATTCCAAGGCCGAGCATCAGCGACAGCATCTGCGCTCCCACCGCTGGGCCGAAACCAAGATCAGCGCAATAGGCAACGAGGTGCACTTGCGGCATCGACATCGCGACGCAGCACGCGACGCCCGCGACCATCAGCAGCGTTTGCAATGCCGCCGGAGAGATTTGAAGGGGTGCTGGCCGGTGCAACGGGGCCCCTGGTGCGCTGGGCAAGCTGCCACGCGGCGGGCGGCGTCGCATTGCGTAGGTCAGCGGAAGCATTGTCACAAGGCAAATCGCGCCAATGCACAGATGCGCCGTACGCCAGCCGTACGTTTCGATTAACTGTTGAACGATCGGCGGCCATAGTGCTCCCGCCAGATAGTTGCCGGACGCGACGATTGATACCGCAACACCGCGCCGCCGCTCGAACCAATGCGATATATCGGCCAGCAGCGGACCGAAACTTGCCGAACTCCCTAGCATGCCAATCAGTAAACCTTGCGCAACTGCATACATTGCAAGACTCGACGACATGCTGGCCACTGCGTATCCGAACGCGAGCATGAAGGTCGCGCCCACCAGCGGGACGCGAACGCCGTAGCGATCGGACAGGCGGCCCATCATGATTCCGCCGAGGCCAAACCCAAGCATCGTCAGCGTGTACGGAAACGACGCTGCCGCTCTGGAGACCCCGAACTCTGCCTGTACTGCCGGCAACGCAACCACCACGGACCACATTCCGACCCCACCGAGTGTGCTCAGTGCGAGCGCAGCCAAGAGTCGCCACCATGCGATGCGTGAGTCGATCAGATCAATCGCAGACTGCATGGGTTTGAGGATTGCGGAGGTTATGCTTACGTGGAATCAGCAACGGAGACATGAAAATGGCCATTTCAATGTATAGCGCGTCGGTACCCGTGTTCACGCAGATGCTGGGAAGCTTGAGCGCGCTTATGAAGAAAGCTGAAGCGCACGCCGGGCAGCACAACATTGAGGCAGACGCGCTGTTGGGCGCGCGTTTGTTTCCCAACATGTTTCCGCTACGGCGTCAGGTACAGATCGCATGCGACTTTGCGCGCGGTGTTTCGGCGCGCCTTGCCGGTGTCGAAGTTCCGAAATCGCCCGATACCGAACAATCATTTGAAGAACTGCAGGAATTGATCACAAAGACGCTCAGCTTTGTCGCAAGTTTGTCGCAATCGCAGTTCGATAAAAGTGATTCGCGCGAGATCGTCACGCGCCCCGGCACTCCGAAGGAACGACGCTTTACGGGACAGGCGTATTTGTTGACCTACGGCCTACCGCAGTTTTTCTTCCACATCACAACTGCCTATGCACTACTGCGTCACAACGGTGTCGAGCTCGGCAAAGGTGACTACATGGGAACTTATTAGCCCACCTCTGCCGTGGACGAGCCGAGGCTACTTGGAAAGGCCCATTCGTTTGGCGCCATCGGTATAAATTTTCACGCGCTCTTTCATGAAGCCATCCATCTGATCGATCCCAACATTGACCAGTTCGAAGCCGCTTTTGGCCGCAAGATCTTTCATCTCAGGATCATTGTTTAAGGCGGCCCACAGATCGGACATTCGTTTTCGCTGCTCGGGCGTCGACGACTTTGGCATGCCAATGCCACGGTAGGCGCCGTCGATCCAGTCGACCCCCAGTTCTTTGAACGTCGGGACATCCGGCAGCAGTGGATGACGCCTTTCCATCGCGACGGCAAGTGCGCGCACCTTTCCCTTATTGTTGACGGCAAACGGGGTGTAGGCCATCGCGCCATCCACGTGCCCTGCGTAGACCGACGTCGTCATGTCACCCGTCCCCTTATAGGGAATGTAAGTGGTCTTAACGCCAAAGGAGGCATTGAGGCGCTCATGCGCTGCATGATTGGCCGAGTTCAGCCCCGAGCCTCCGAGACTCAGCTTCAATGGATTTTCCTTTGCGAACTTGACGAAGTCCGCAAATGATTTGATCGGGCTTTCGGCGCGTACTACCAGCGCGTCGGGCGTGTAGTGAAACCAGAAGACCGGCATCACGTCTTCGGTCTTGTATTGCACCTGGCCCTCAAGCGGCTGGAACACAATGTGCGGCAAGTTGATGCCAACAACATTGACCCCGTCGGCGGGCAGCTGATTCATCTGCGCCCACATCAGGCCGCCACCGGCCCCCGCTTTGTACTGAATGATCGTTTCGATCGCGGGGCATTTCTTCTTCAGCACCACCTGCTGATGGCGCGCCGAGAGATCGGATTCCCCGCCGGGCGGAAAGGCCTGCCAGTAAAGCACGTTCCGTTCGGGGCAGGGCTGCGCCATCGCGACCGGCGCCAGTACAAGACACAAAATTGCGGTCAGATGTCTCATTGAGAGTCTCCTCATTTTTAGCTCAATTTGTCGCAAGCTTAGGCTGCGCAGCGTCGCCTGTCACAAAAAACGGCACGAATGCACGTGCCGTTTTTCGACCATAGAACAACGATGTTTTAGTTGGCGAACTTCGCCTTGGCATCGGCAACGCATTTGTCCTTCGCGGCGCCGGTCAAGGGATCACATTTTTCGCGCGCAACTTTGTAGTCCGCATCGCGTTTTGTGTCCTTGGCATCAGCTTTTGCGACGCTTGTCTGGCGCGCCGCCTTGGCGTCGGCCTTGGCTTTCGTTTCCGCGGCCTTGGCAGCCTTTACGCAGACGTCCTTGTCGTTACCTGTTTTCGCAGCGCACTGTTCCTTGGCCACCATGTACGTCGCCTCAGCGTTCGCGATTACGGCTTTCTCGCGAGCCTTGGGCGTATTTTCGTAATCGGCGTCAGCCCGCGCCCTCGCGCGTCGCTCGGCCGCTTTCGCCTCTGCTGCGCACAAGTTCTTGGGTTGTCCCGACAGCGCGTCGCACTTGCCCTTGGCAGCCTTGTACTCCGAAGCGATGCGATCTTTCCCGGCACGATATTCTTCCTTCGTGACCGCAAATGCGGAACCCGCAATCACTGCCGCTGTAGCGAGCGCCGAAATCTGCGCGCAAATTCTTAAGCTTGTTCTATTCATTGATTCCTCTCCCATTGTTTTACCGCATGTGACGATACGGTCCGAAGCCGCGTTGGAGGCGACCGGGACCGTAGCGTAACGCGGGGTCAGGGAATTCGTTTACAAATCCATACTGCCGGGTACGCGCCCCAGCAGCGCGGGCAAGAAGTCCGAGAACTACTCTAATGCGAGTTCAGCCTCTGCCATCGGCGCGGCGGCCATGTCGCGCGGGACGCGAAAGTCGTTTCTCGCGCGCCCTCGCATTTGGTCGGGCGCGCTTGGAAAGCCGCTGCGATCGCTGTAATCGACCCATGAACGTGCGCGACGATCATCGCGCTCGCGCATCGCCTGAGCCATCGTCACGTCTAGCGCCGTGACTCCGGCAACGGCCGCCATGCCGATCCCAATGTTGAGCCTGTTACCGGGCCTCGAGTGCGCTGCCAGCGTTGCAAGATCAATAGCGTCGCCGGCGACCCGGCCCCAAAGCCACGGGGTCTGGCGCTGCGCGCTCAGAATTCCAATGCCGGTGGCTATTTCGCGAAGACCGCGCACAAACAGCAAGCCGGCACGGCCCTGCATTCCTAGTGCCCGGGCGAGCACTTTGGGCATCAGTATTTCTGCAGCACCCAAGCCAATACTGAACCAGCCCAGGCCACGCGCCGTCACATCGTTAATTGGACGCGCGCGTCGGCTGCGTCCGTCGTGTTGATTCAATCGATCATTCAT
>Ga0183260_10000164_pt1 | contig 50179 bp, 47 predicted proteins | sample AntDrymUQ4972206_2_FD_129768 | JGI IMG/M metagenome (GOLD analysis project Ga0183260, IMG submission 129768) | Polar desert sand microbial communities from Dry Valleys, Antarctica - metaG UQ497 (22.06) (version 2) (version 2) | ecosystem: Environmental > Terrestrial > Soil > Desert | place... | reverse complement strand
TTGAGCTCCTGGACCGGCACCCGGCGCAGGAACTCCAGCGACGAGTACCCGGTGCCGAAGTCATCCAAGGCGATCAGCAGGCCGATGTCTCGCAGCTGGGCGATGACGGCCGCGGCCTCATCGGGGTCCTGCGTGACGGCGGTCTCGGTGACCTCCAGGTGCAGCAGCTTCGGTGGGACGCCCGCCACCTCGAGCTTCCGGCGTACGGCGTCGGCCAGCTGGGGATGGTGCAGCATCTGCGGTGAGATGTTGACCGCCACCGGCACCGCGACCCCCTGGTCCAGCCAGGCTCGCAGCTGGCTCAGGGCCAGCCCCAGGACGGCGAACGTCAGCGGTTCAGCCAGACCGTTGCGCTCGGCGAGAGGAACGAAGCGGTGCGGCCCCAGGACGCCGTGGTGGGGGTGGCGCCACCGCACCAGTGCCTCCAGTCCGCTGATGGCGCTCGTCTGCAGATCGATCTTGGGCTGGTAGTGCAAGAAGAGCTCGTTGTCGCTCAGCGAGTGACGCAGGTCGCGCAGCATGGTCAGCCGACCGAGGCGGTCCGCGTCCTGCTTGGGGCTGTAGATGCTGCACCCGGTGGCGGTCTCCTTCGCGTGGTACATCGCCACGTCGGCGTTGCGCAGCAGCGTGGACGATCGCCGGCCGTGCAGCGGCGAGACCGTCACCCCGAAGCTGGCGCGGATCTCCAGCACCAGGCCACCGGCCTGCACCGGCTCGGCCAACCGCTGCCGGAGCTCGCGCGCCGCCCGGGCGGCTGCCTCGGCGTCGGGTGTGTTCGGCAGCAGCACGACGAACTCGTCGCCACCCAGCCGGGCCACGGTGTCTTTGTCCCGGGTCGCCGCGAGCAGCCTGCTGGCCACGATGCGGAGCACTTCGTCACCGGCGTCGTGCCCGAGGGTGTCGTTGATGTCCTTGAAGCGGTCCACGTCCAACAGCAGCAGCGCCAACCCGTCGTCCTCCCGGCGGGCGGCCTGCAGCGCCTGCTCGAGACGGTCCCGGAGCAGGCGCCGGTTGGCCAGCCCGGTCAACGGGTCGTGCAGGGCCTGGGTGACGGCGGCATCCTCGATGTCGCGCCGGGCCATCGCCGCGGCCAGTACGTTGGCGACGCTCTGCAGACAGCTCATCTCCTCGGCGCGATAGTTGCGCGGCCGCATCGAATGGATCTGCACCACCACGTACGGCCCCTGATCGCTGCCCGCGGGGACACTGAGCGAGTACCCAGGGCGAGTGCCGTCGGGCTGTTGCGGCGGCCGCTCCCGCGGCACCGGCCCGTCGCCGCTGCGCGCGCGCAGCGTCAGGCCGTCGTCGGGGTCGGTCACGTAGACGTCGGCCGCGTCTGCGCCGAGTGCCGAGATGAGCAAGCCGGTGGCCTCGGCGAAAAGCTCCTCGAGGGAGGTGGCCTCCAGCGCCCGCTGACCGAGCGTGGCGACCGCCGCCTGGCGGAACTCCGCCTTGCGCAGCTCGGTCACGTCGTGCAGCAAGACCGCGACGCGGATGCTGCCGTCATCGCGTCTGGAGGGGACCGCCGTTGTCTGCAACCACAGGCGGTCGCCACCGTCCAGCGGTCGCCACTGGAGTTCGGCGTACTGCTTGGTGCCGGTGGCGACGGCGGCCGTGAGCGGGCCCCACTTGGTCGACAGCGGGTCGCCGCGGCTGTCGAGGATGTCGAAGCCGGGCAGCAGGTCGCCGAAGTCGTCCCCGAGCCGAAGCGGGTGGCCGAGCATCGTCCGAGCCGTCGGTGAGGCACCGACGACCATCAGCTGCTCGTCCAGGAGCAGACCGCTCACAGGCAGGTCGTCGATGGTCTCCTCGTGCTGGCCCAGGAGCTCGGCCACCTCGGTCCGCTCACCGGTGCTGCGGGTCGTCTCCCGCCTGGCGGTGATGTCCACCAGGGTGCCGTTGTTTCCGCGCAACTCGCCGTCCACGTCATAGAGCAGGTTGGCCCGCAGCTCCAGCCAGCGGTAGTCACCGGTGGCGGTGCGATAGCGGGTCTCGTGGTGGCAGGTGTCCGCGGCGCCCTCGACGACCGCCATGAACATCGCCACCGTGCGCTCCCGCTCGTCGGGATGCACGTAGTCGAGGAAGTTGGTGTCGAGCGTCTGGGCCACGGTGAAACCGGTGATGGCCGTCCACGCAGGGTTCAGATACGTCCAGTTGCCCGCCGGGTCGGTGCGGAAGACGACGATCGCGAGGTCGTCGAGCACGGTGTCGCCGGCCACGTCGCCGGGCACATCGCTGGGCACGTCCCTGGCCGCGGGACCTGCCGAGGGCGCTGTCACCATCGCCTGCTCCAGCACTGGAATGTGAACGCTCGGACCGTTTGGCGGAGAAGTGTTGGACTGTTTCCGTGTCGATGCTATAACGCTGCGTAGGGAGACAAAAACGGAGGAGTCAGAATCATGCGCGTATATCGACCCGCGGCCAGTGCTGCGGCGGTCTGCCTGGCTGTGCTCACGAACCTGCTCACCGGCGGGGGGCCCGCCCGGGCCGAGGACCCGATCTTCGTCTCCTGGTCGCAGGTGCTCGTCTCGTGGACCGACGAGTACGTGCCGACGAGCGAGAACCCGTGCGTCGCCGGCCGGCCCACGTGCGTACGTCTCACGATCGAGGAGATGCAGCGCCGGTTCCGGCCGTTGGCGGCCACCTGCTCCCACCAGGCGGTCTTCTCCCTGGCGTACCTGCGCACCACCCAGGAGTACAAGCGCGCCGCCGAGGAGAAGGGCTTCTTCGAAGATGTGCGGTTCGTGAACCACGAGGACGCGGTCTTCGCCAAGTACTACTTCGACGCCTACGACGCGTGGGCCGCCGACCGTCTGCGCCGGGTGCCGAAGGCCTGGCGCATCGCCTTCGATGCCGCCCGGGACCGGCAGGTCACCGGGTCGGGCAACCTGTTGCTGGGCATCAATGCCCACGTCAACCGCGATCTGCCGTTCGTGCTGGCGGCGATCGGGCTGGTCAAGCCGGACGGCACGAGCCGCAAGCCCGACCACGACAAGGTCAACGTGTTCCTCAACCGGGTGGTGGAGCCGCTGATCGCCGAGGAGGCCCAGCGCTTCGACCCGACCATGGACGACGCCGAGACCCCGTACGGCCTGAGCTACACCGCACTCATGCAGATGCTGGTCGCCTGGCGGGAGACCGCCTGGCGCAACGCGGAGCGACTGGTCAGCGCGCCGGATGCCGCAGCGCGGGCTGCTGTCGCCGACGACATCGAGGCCTACGCGGCCTCGAACGCCCGGGCGTTCGTCACCCAGTACCAGTACGGCCCGCTGAGCAGCAGCGCGCGGCGCGACGCGTACTGCGCGGCCCAACAAGACTGAGCCCCGCCGGCCAGCAGCGGGGACGTCAGCCGGTCGCGTCAGCGTGGCGATTGGGTCTGCGAGGGTCGGTGCGGCACACTGGTGGCAGGTCGCGTCCTTGGGACGCACCGAGGTCGTCTGCCTCGTGCCCCCTGTGGCACGGTCATCCCCGGCGGAGTGCCTGCACCTTCTGACCGCTGCCGAGAGGTTTCGCGCGTGCGGTCGGTGGTGCACCGAGCACCCGCTGTGTGGTGAGCCAGCATCCGCGGCCCCCTGCACCACCCTGACCGTCTTGGAAGGACATCAGTGCCCCACGCTCCCGCCCAACCCATCGGCCACCCCAGCGCTGGCGGCTTCGCCGCGCTCGGCGTGCCGCCGCGACTGCTCGCTGCGCTGACCGCGCAGCACATCACCAGCCCGTTCCCCATCCAGACCGCCACGCTGCCCGACACGTTGGCCGGTCGCGACGTGCTCGGCCGCGGGCGTACCGGCTCGGGGAAGACCCTCGCGTTCGGCCTGCCACTGGTCGCCCGGCTCACCGAGTCAGGCACCCCGCGCACCGCCAGGCGCCCTCGCGCCCTGGTGTTGGTGCCGACCCGCGAGCTGGCCAACCAGGTGCACGCCACGCTCGAGCCGCTCGCCACCGCCGCCGGCCTGCGCAGCACCGTGGTCTTCGGTGGCGTCGGCCAGAACCCGCAGGTCAGCAAGCTTCGCCAAGGAGTCGATGTGCTCATCGCCTGCCCGGGCCGGCTCGAGGACCTGATCGGCCAGGGGCACTGTGACCTCGGTGCCGTCGAGGTCACCGTGCTCGACGAGGCCGATCACATGGCCGACATGGGCTTTCTCCCCGGCGTCAAGCGGCTGCTGGACCGTACGCCGAAGCGCGGTCAGCGGATGCTGTTCTCGGCCACGCTCGACAACGGCGTGGACGTCATCGTCCGCCGCTACCTCGATGCCCCCGTCACGCACTCCGTGGACAGCGTGACCGCACCGCCGCCGTCGATGACGCACCACGTCCTCGAGGTCGTGCCGACCGACAAGGCTGCCGTGGTGCGCGAGCTGGCTTCGGGACAGGGCCGTTCGCTGCTGTTCACCCGCACCAAGCACGCCGCCAAGAAGCTGGCCCGCCAGCTGTCCGCCGCCGGCATCCCCGCCGTCGACCTGCAGGGCAACCTGGCTCAAAACGCCCGCGAGCGAAACCTGGCTGCCTTCACCGCCGGCGACGTGCGGGTTCTGGTTGCCACCGATATCGCCGCCCGGGGTGTGCACGTGGACGAGATCGAGCTGGTTGTCCACGTCGACCCGCCGACCGAGCACAAGGCCTATCTGCACCGGTCCGGGCGCACCGCTCGCGCCGGCGCCGAGGGAGTCGTGGTCACCGTGATGACCACCGAGCAGCGCCGAGACGTGGCCGACCTCGTACGCCGGGCCCAGCTCAAGCCGGTACGGGCCGCAGTCCGGCCAGGGGCGGCCGAGATCGCCGAGCTGGTCGGCGAGCCGGCGCCCGTACGGCACCTGGCCGCGGCCGCGTCGGCACCCAGCACTGCCGGCGGCCGCTCGAGGTCGCCGCACGCCTCGGAGCCGAGCCGACCAGGCGGTGGGCGTCGCAACCGTCCCCGCAACCGCGCTCGCCGGTTGAGCCGTGACACCCGTTCGACGAACGCGGCCTGAGCAACGCCGCGGCTGGCAGCATGGGGCGCATGCGCAGTGAGACGGTCTCTGTCCGCACCGGTGGCAGTGAGGTCGTCCACGACCTGACGGCCCAGTGCGCGTCGTTCGTCCGCGATGTCGCCGGCTCGCCCGGCGAGGTGGGGGACGGGCTGCTGCACGTGTTCGTGCCGCACGCCACCGCCGGTCTGGCCATCCTCGAGACCGGAGCGGGCAGCGACGCGGATCTGCTCACGACCCTCGGCGCGCTGCTGCCCGCCGACGACCGTTGGCGGCACCGGCACGGCACCCCGGGCCACGGCCGATCACACGTGTTGCCGGCGATCGTGCCGCCGTACGCGAGCGTGCCGGTGCTTGCCGCTCAGCTGGCGCTCGGCACCTGGCAGAGCATCTGCCTGGTCGATCTCAACGTCGACAACGCGGTCCGTACGGTGCGCTTGTCCTGGCTGCCCGGCTGAGCAGCACCCGACTCCGACATCAACCCAGCCGGCGGCCTCAGCCAGCCGCCCGGCGTCCCCGGCGGGCCCGCAGGTAGTCGGCGACCACGTACTCCCCGAGCCGGCCCAGCTCGGGGGTGAAGACGCGTCCGCCGCTGCGGCGGGCGATCGCGTCGACGAACCGGGCCAGGCCCGGGTCCTCGCCGAGCATGAAGATGTTGAGCGAGGCGCCGGCGCGGCTGATCGCGTCCGCCTCGGCGACGGTGGCACGCAGGGTGGCGGCGGTGGTGGGCCAGTTGAACGCGGCCGTCCCGTCGGGCTCGAGGTGTGCGGTGGGCTCGCCGTCGGTCACGACCAGCACCACCGGCTCGGCCGCCGGGTGGCGGCGCAGGTGCCGCCCGGCCAGCGAGAGCGCATGCTGCAGGTTGGTGCCCTGGACGTACTCGGGCTCGACGCCCGCCAGCTCGAGCGGCGTCAACCGTCGGGCCCACCGGTCGAAGCCGATGATCTGCAGTGCGTCACCGCGAAAGCGGGTCTCGACCAGGTGCGCCAACGCCAGGGCGGTCTGCTTCATCGGCCCCCAGCGGTCCTCGGCCACCATCGAGAACGACAGGTCGACGCACAGCGCGACCACCGCCTGGGTGCGCCGCTCCGTCTCCGCGACCGCGAAGTCGTCGACGGCCAGGTGCACCTGGCCCGCGCGTCGCGCTGGGGGTACGACGGCGTCGGACCCGGCGGTGCGAAGCACCGCGTTCCGCACGGTCTGCACGGCGTCGACCGGGCGGTCCGCACCGAACTCCCACGGCAGGGCGGCACCCGTGCGCTCGTCGGCCGCTCCCGCGCGTCGGTCGTCGTGGTCTCCCCGCCCGGCCGCGTCGAGCTGGGCGAAGACCCGCCGGAGCGCGGTCTCGCCGAGTCGGCGCAAGGCCTTGGGTGTCAGCTGCAGTCCGTCGCCCGGGTTCCGTCCGGGGGCCAGGTAGCCCTGCCGCTCCAGCTCACGTTCGAGATCCCGCAACGCGCGCAGGTCCGCGGCGGCCGACGGCGCGAGCTGCCGCTCCAGCGCATCGACGTCGACGTCGTCGAGGCTCGCGCCGGGGTGCTGGTGGCGCAGCTGGCGCTCCAGCGACTCCAGGTCGGCAAGGTCGGCGACCGCACCGACCGCGTCACCGTATCCGAGCGGCTCGTCGCCGGACATCCGTACGGGCGGTCCCTGGCCGAGGCCGGGGCGCAGCGCGGCCAGGTTGTCGCGCAGCTGGGCGAGCTGGCTCTCCAGATCGGGGTCGTCGAGCGCCTCGGCCATCAGCCGCTGCAGCTCGTCGCGCTGGGCGGGGCTCAGCGAGCGCATCATCCGCTCGGCTGCGGCCTGCCGCCGGGCCAGCAGGTCGATCAGGTCATCGGTGTCCCGAGGCCGCTCGGGAAAGAACTCGCCGTGCCGGTCCATGAACTGATCGAACAGCTCCGTGGTCTCCTCGCCCGCCGCATGGGCCGCCAGCAGCTGGTTGAGCTCGGCAACCATGTCGCGCACCCGCTGCATCGCTTCGGGGTCACCGCCCCCCTGCGCGCCGGTGCGGGCGGCCTGGAGCGCCTGGCGCATGCCGGCGAACTGCGCGTCCAGGACCTCATGGCGGAGCAGCTGACGGATCTGGTCGAAGCGGCCCCGCGCCTCGTCACTGGCCCAGTCGTAGTCACGCAGCTCGCTGACGGCGGTGGCGGTGTCGTCGGGCACCGAGCCCAGCTGCATCTGCGCCAAACGGGAGGCCTCGTCGTCTCGCCCGGCCAGCTCCTCACGCTCGGCGGCCAGTGCCTGATCGAGCAGCTGACGGACGTGGTCGAGCGTGCCGGCCAGGTCTCCACGCCGCTGCAGCTCGCGCCGCCGCTTGCGCACCTGGCGGCGTAGCTGGTCGAGTCCCCGCCGGCCGTCGTGGCCGCGGTCGAGCAGCGAGGACAACGCGTCGCGCAGGCTCGAGCCTTCGAGCACGTCGCGGCCGATGTCGTCGACGGCCGCCCGCACGTCGAGCGGGACCGCGAGCGGGTCGTCCCCTCCCCGCCAGGGCCCGTAGCGGTATCGCCGCCCGCGGTCCATCGCCTCAGGCCCCGTAAACGCTGCGGCCGTCGATGGTGTCCTTTGTCAGCCGGCGGGTCAGCCACAGACCTTCCAGCACGAGCTCGACGGCGGCGGCGACCTGGCCGGGAGACACGTTGTCCTCGTCCACCTCGAGCGCGACAAGGACCTGCGACAGCCCCCGTACGGTGCCGAGCTGGCTGAGCAGCTCGGTCGCCGGGGCGAGCAGTCCGGTCTCGACGGTGCTGCCCTCGGCGAAGCGCTCGGTGAAGCCGGTGAGGTCGAGCCCGGCGAGGTGCTCGCGGAAGGTCGCCGCGACCGCTACCCGCAGCAGGTGGTCGAGCACCTCGTCCTCGCGGCCCTCCTCGCCCATCTCGAACTCGACCTTGCCGCGTAGCGACGGCAGGACACCCGGCAGGTCGGCCACCCGGGCCACCGCCGTCTCCTCATCGGTCAACGCGGCCCGGCGCAGCGCCGAGCCGGCGGCGGCCTCGGCGGCGGCGACCGCGAGCCGCGCGGACACCCCTGAGCGCTGGTCGACCGAGGTCGACGAGCGCAGCTCGCGGGCGAGGCGGGCGAGGATCTCCACCACGTGGTGGGGGACGTCGGCCACCAGGCCGGCCTCCTGGGTGACGAGCGCGACCTCGTCGTCCACCTCGAGCGGGTAATGGGTGCGGATCTCCGCGCCGAAGCGGTCCTTGAGCGGGGAGATGATGCGACCGCGGTTGGTGTAGTCCTCAGGGTTGGCCGAGGCGACCACCAGCAGGTCGAGCGGCAGCCGCAGGGTGTAGCCGCGGACCTGGATGTCGCGCTCCTCGAGCACGTTGAACAGCGCCACCTGGATCCGCTCGGCCAGGTCGGGCAGCTCGTTGAGGCCCAACACCCCGCGGTTGGTGCGGGGCATCAACCCGTAGTGCACCGTCTCGGGGTCGCCCAGCGTCCGGCCCTGTGCCACTTTGACGGGGTCGACATCGCCTACCAGGTCACCCACCGACGTGTCCGGCGTCGCCAGCTTCTCGCCGTAGCGCTCGTCGCGGTGCCGCCATCGCACCGGTACGCCGTCCCCGCGCTCGGCGACCAGCGTCTGGCACCGACCGCAGGCCGGTGCGTACGGGTGGTCGTTGACCTCGCAGCCCACGATCGCCGGCGACCACTCGTCGAGCAGGCCGACCACAGTGCGCATCAGCCGGGTCTTGCCCTGCCCGCGTTCCCCGAGCAGGACGACATCGTGGCCGGCGAGCAGGGCGCGCTCCAGCTCCGGGCGCACCGTGTCGTCGAAGCCGACGATGCCGGGAAAGGGGTCCTCCCCGGCGCGCAGGGCCGTGAGCAGGTTGGCGCGGATCTCGGCCTTGACGGTGCGGTGCTCGTGGCCGTCGGAGCGCAGCTGTCCCAGCGTGGTCGGTGTGGGTGCCGGTGCGGGAGGTGTCGCAGACGAGGGCGGGATCTCCATGCGCCGAGACTACGTCGCGTCACGAGGCCCGGCCGGTCGTGCTCAGGCCGCTGTTGGCTTCCTGGCCGGCGAGTTCGGCTCCCTGACTGCCTCAGCCCGAACGGGGGAGTGACCCTGGTCAGTGACCTCGAGTGATGCGACGATTACGTTTATGCGTGTCCCTCGGAGTATCGCCACGGTCGCGGCAGCGGTCCTCAGCCTCAGCCTCATCGGCGCTGCCGGGCCGGCGCCGGCCGCACCCGCAGACGACGCGGCAGACCAACGGACCCCTCGGCTGCGGGTCTCCACCCTCGTGAGAGGACTGGACATCCCCTGGGACATCGCGTTCCTGCCGGGCGGCTCCATGCTGTACACCCAGCGGGTACGCAAGACGATCCGCTACCGCTCGCCGAGCGGGAACGACCGCAGTGTGCGGTTCAACAAGACCGGCATCTGGGCCGCGCAAGAGACCGGCCTGATGTCGATCGTGGCGGCCCGGAACTTCAGCCGCACGCGCCAGTTCTTCACCTGTCACGGCAACAACTCCAGCCGGGCGAGCGGGCACGACGTCCGGGTGGTCAAGTGGCGGCTGCGTGAGGACGCCCGCAGTGCCGCCAAGGTCGCCACCATCGTTGCCGGCCTCCCCGCGGGCTCCGGCCGGCACGGTGGCTGCCGGTTGCGCTTCGGACGTGAGGGCGCGCTGTACATCGGCACCGGGGACGCCGCCCGGTCCAACGCGCCGCAGAACCTTCGCTCGGGGGGCGGCAAGGTGCTGCGGGTACGCCCGGCAACCGGGCGCCCGTGGCCGGGTAACCCCTTCATCCACTCCGGCAGGGTGATGAAGCGCCGGGTGTACACCTACGGCCATCGCAACGTTCAGGGCCTGGCGCAGCGCCCCAACCGCCAGATGTGGTCGGTCGAGCACGGCCCGGATCGCGACGACGAGGTCAACAAGCTCAGGAACGGCGGCAACTACGGCTGGGATCCCGGTCCCGGCTACGACGAGTCGGTGCCGATGACCGACTTCTCGCTGCCCGGCAGGCAGATCGGCGCCCGGTGGCGCTCAGGCTCACCGACGCTGGCCACCTCCGGGGCGGTATGGCTGCGCGGCACGAGGTGGGGCCGGTGGGACGGCGCGCTCGCCGTCGCCGCACTGAAGGCCACCTCGCTACGGATCCTGAAGTTCGACCGCCGCGGCAGGTTCGTCCGGATGTGGACTCCGCCGGCTCTCAACACTAACTATCGCCTGCGCTCACCGGTGCTCGGCCCGGACAAGAACCTGTACGTGACGACCGCCAACGGCGGTGGCACCGACCGGATCTTCAAGGTGGTCCCGCGCCGCTGAGGCGACTGACCTCGGCGTCGGCGTGACCCGTAGGGTCGGCCCATGGACAGGTTCGCCGGCCGGGTTGCCGTGATCACGGGCGCCGCCCGTGGCATCGGAGCAGCCGTCGCCCGGCGGCTGGCCACCGAGGGTGCGGCGGTCGCCCTGCTCGACCTGGACGAGAAGACGGCGGCGGCCACCGCGGCCGACATCGCTGCCAGCAGCCCGGCCCTGGGCGTCGGCTGCGACGTCACCGACGAGGAGTCCGTGCGTAGCGCCGTCGAGCGGGTCGTCGCCGAGCTGGGTGGCCTGCACGTGCTCGTCAACAACGCCGGCATCACCCGCGACAACCTGTTGTTCAAGATGACCGCGGACGACTGGGACGCGGTGGTCGCGGTGCACCTGCGTGGCGCGTTCCTCGTCACCAAGGCCGCCCAGCAGCACATGGTGCAGGCGGGGTACGGCCGGATCGTCAACCTGTCGAGCGTCTCGGCGCTGGGCAGTCGCGGCCAGGCCAACTACTCGGCGGCCAAGATGGGCCTGCAGGGCCTGACCCGCACGCTGGCCATCGAGCTGGGCCCGTTCGGCATCACCGCCAACGCGGTGGCACCAGGCTTCGTGGTCACCGACATGACCGACGACACCGCTCGCCGGGTGGGAGTCAGCGCGGAGGACTTCCGGGCGGCTGCTGCCGCGCTCACCCCCGTACGCCGCGTCGGACAGCCGCATGACATCGCGACCGCGATCGCGTTTCTGGCCAGCGAGGAGGCGGGTTTCGTCACCGGCCAGACCCTGTACGTCGACGGTGGCCGCGCGCTCTGAACGTACCCCCGGTGTCGCTCATCGTCCGGCGCCACTTGGCAAACCGGCCATCTCTTTGTACGGTTCGACCGGCTTCGTCACCGGTCTCGTGCTGGTGTCGGCCCCACAACAGAATAGGTGAGGCGATCGACGCCGAGTCCTGCCCCGAATCCGCCCTCACCATCGACCTGACGTCGAACACACCTCTCGGGCAGGAGCGGGGGACCCACAGACGACCCCCGTCGTCACCGCACGATTGCAGCCCGGCCCTGCCGTGTTGCCTCGTGCTCGGGGTTAAGTCGTGACCGGTCCGTCCTCGTGGCGGCCGGCACGGCCGGGCACCTTCTCGCCCGAACCCGACAGCTCACTCCGCAGGCGTGGGAAGGAAGCCCTCTCATGTCTGCAGCCCTTCGGGTGCAGCGTTTCGCTGCGCTGCTCCTCATCGTCCTCGCCCTCACCGTCGCCCTGCTGGCGACCACCGCGGTGGTCGTCCCGGACGCCGACGCGGCGACCGACCGCAAGGTCCGTCATGCCCTCAAGGTCGCCAGGAACCAGATCGGCGACTCCTACAACTACGGCTCGGCAGGGCCCAACCGGTTCGACTGCTCGGGCCTGCTGTATTACGCGTTCCGGACCCGTACCGGTATCAACATCCCGCGAGTGTCGTCCGACCAGTACCGTTACGCCCGGTCCATCAGGAAGCGCAACATCCGTCGGGGTGACCTGATGGCCTTCTACAGCAGCAGCGGCATCTACCACATCGGGATCTTCGCCGGTCGCAGAGACGGCAGGAAGATCATCCTCCACTCGCCGAGCACGGGCAGCAAGGTGCACAAATCGGTCGTTTGGACCAATAAGTGGAAGGCCGCCACGCTGCGCTCGCGCTGAGCGAGAACGAGCTACGCCGACACGGGGCAGGCTGGCCCCGAAGCGGGGCCAGCCTGCCGCATCATGGGCTCATGACCCCGTGGACTGCTGGACCGGGCGCGTCCGGCGTCCTCTCGACCCGCCGCCCGCGACTGGCCGCCGCCCTGAGCTGTCTCGCGGTCTTGGCGCTGTCGGCGTCGTGCAGCGATGACCCGGCGGAGCCTGTCGCCGCTCAGGCCGGCGACGGTGGGGCCGCGGCCGTCGCCGACGCAACTGGCGACGGCGAGCGCGATGGCGACGCGACCACCGCGCTGGTCCAGCCCCTGACCGGCGAGGAGGTCGACGGCGACCTGCCGGCTCACCCGGTGCTCGCCGTCAAGATCGACAACACCGCCGCATCGGCACCCCAGGTCGGCCTGTCTGGCGCCGACCTGATCACCGAGGAGCTCGTCGAGGGTGGGCTGACCCGGTTGGCCGTCATGTTCTACTCCGACCTGCCCCGCGTCGCCGGGCCGGTGCGGTCGATGCGCGCCAGCGACATCGGCATCGCCGCCCCGGCCGGGGCCACGATGGTGGCCTCGGGAGGCGCTCCGCCAACCGTCCGGCGCATCGTGGGGGCAGACGTCGCCACCGCGACCGAGTCCGAGGGCAACCCGGGCTACACCCGTGCCGGAGACCGTGAGGTGCCGCACAACCTGATGGTGGCGCTGCCGGAGCTCGCCGCCAGCCTTGCCGACGCCAGCCTGAAGCCACCCCCGGCGTACCTGCCGTTCGGTGCCAACCCGATGACCGGGGGCGAGCCGGCCCGCGCGTTCGAGGTCGCCTTCACCCCCGGCCAGCCCCAGTCGTGGCGCTTCGACGGCACGTCGTACACGCGACCCGGCAGCTTCGCCGAGCGGGGGGACGACTTCGCCGCCGACTCGGTGCTGGTGCTCCGGGTGCGCCTGACAGACGCCGGCTATAAGGACCCGGCGGGCAACCCGGTGCCGGAGACGATCCTCGACGGCAACGGCGAGGCCACGTTGTTCCACGACGGGATGGCGGTCGACGGCAGCTGGCGCAAGGACGGGCTGGAGGCACCCCTGGAGCTGGTCGATACCAACGGCGACGCGCTGACCGTGCCCGCCGGACACACCTGGATCGAGCTGGTGCCGGTCGACGGTGGCAGCGTCCGCGTCAGCCGCTGACCGTTCGTCGACCGGGGTCGCCCACGGTGGGCGCCGGGCTGGAGCGGCATGACAGCATGACGCCGTGACCGCCCCGCCGAGCATCTCCTACTCGATCACCGTCCGGCTCGAGCTGCCCGCCGCCGGAACCGGCGTCGGCCAGCTGAGCGCCGCCGTCGAGCAGGCCGGTGGCATGGTCACCGCACTGGACGTCACCGCGTCCGGCAGCGAACGGCTCCGGATGGACGTCACCTGCGCGGCCTCGTCGACAGAGCACGCCGACACGATCGTGCACGCGTTGCGGCAGGTGCCGGGCGTCAGCGTGCACAAGGTCTCCGACCGCACGTTCCTCATGCATCTCGGGGGCACCATCGAGATGGCCTCCAAGCACCCGATCCGCAACCGTGACGACCTGTCGATGGTCTACACACCCGGGGTCGCCCGGATCTGTCGCGCCATCGTCGACAACCCCGAAGACGTCCGCCGGCTCACCGTCAAACGCAACGCGGTCGCGGTGGTGACCGACGGCTCGGCGGTGCTGGGCCTGGGCAACATCGGCCCCGCCGCTGCCCTGCCGGTGATGGAGGGCAAGGCGGCACTGTTCAAACGGTTCGCCGACATCGACGCGTGGCCGCTCTGCCTCGACACCCAAGACGTCGACGAGATCGTCCGCACGGTCGCCGCCGTCGCACCCGGTTTTGCCGGCATCAACCTCGAGGACATCAGCGCACCGCGCTGCTTCGAGGTCGAGCGGCGGTTGCGTGACCAGCTCGACATCCCGGTCTTCCACGACGACCAGCACGGCACGGCGATCGTGGTGCTGGCCGCCTTGACCAATGCCCCGCGCGTGGTCGGGAAGGCGCTCGCCGACGTACGGATCGTGATGGTCGGCGCCGGCGCCGCCGGGACCGCGGTGCTCAGGCTGCTGCTGCACGCGGGCGCAAGCAGCGAGACGGGCGAGGTCACGATGGTCGACCTGGAGGGTGTGGTGCACCGGGACCGTCCGGGGCTCGGGCCCGACCTGCGATGGGTCGCCGAGCACACCAACTTCGAGGGGCGGACCGGCTCGCTGCGGGACGCCATGCGGGGTGCGGACGTGTTCATCGGGCTCTCGGCGCCGCGGCTCATCGACGCTGCGGACGTGGCGACGATGGCGGCCCGGCCGGTCGTCTTTGCCCTGGCCAACCCCGAGCCGGAGATCGACCCCACCGAGGCCCGCCGGCACGCCGCCGTGGTGGCCACCGGGCGCTCGGACCACCCCAACCAGATCAACAACGTGCTGGCGTTCCCGGGCGTCTTCCGCGGCCTGCTCGATGCCCAGAGCCGCACCATCACCCTCGACGCCCTGCAGGCCGCGGCAGAGGCGATCGCGCAGGTCGTCACCGATGACGAGCTCAATGCCAGCTATGTGGTGCCCAGCGTGTTCCACCCCGACGTCCACGACCTGGTGGCGGAGGCGGTCACCACGGCGGCACAGGGCGGCCGGTGAGCGTCGACGTCCCGCGCTGGTGGGTCGGCCAGCTGCTGGTCGCCACGCCCGCCCTGGAGGATCCCCACTTCCGCCGTACCGTCGTCTTGCTGCTCGACCACGACGACGACGGAGCGCTGGGGGTCGCCCTCGACCGGCCGCTCGAAACGCGGATCGCCGACGTGCTGCCGGGTTGGGAGGGCGTAGTGGGCGCGCCCGCCCAGCTGTTCGCGGGCGGGCCGGTGTCCAGCGGCGCCGCGCTCGGTGTGGCTGTGCTCGCCGCCGACACCCCGTCGGCGCCCCTGGGCTGGCGGCGGATGTTCGGCGATACCGGGCTGGTGGACCTGGACACCCCGGTGCAGGTCGTCGCCGATGCGATCGTGGCGATGCGGGTGTTCGCGGGATACAGCGGATGGGGTCCCGGGCAGCTCGAGTCCGAGGTGGCCGAGGGGTCATGGGTGCTGCTCGCGGCCGAGCCCGACGACCTCGTCAGCACCAACCCCGCCGGACTGTGGCGCCAGGTGTGGCGCCGCCAGGGTGGCTGGACGGGCCTGCTCGCGGACTTCCCCGACGATCCGGGCCACAACTGAGCCAGGCAGGCTGAGGCCGCCCGGCCAATCGTGGCTGCCGAAGTGCCGACGGGCGTGGAACACTGACGCCGTGACGACGCACATGAGCCCGGCGACCGAGACCGTCGAAGACACCCGTACGCGGCCGGTGACCGACGACGGCGACCACGAGCGCTTCTCGCACTACGTGCCCAAGGACAAGCTGATGGCGGCCATGGTGGAGGGCTCGCCGGTGGTGGCGCTGTGCGGCAAGGTATGGGTGCCCAGCCGCGACCCGCAGCGGTTCCCCGTCTGTCCCGAGTGCAAGGAGATCTGGGCGTCGATGAAGCCCGGGTCCGGCGGTGGCGACGACACGGGTGACGACAAAGGCTGACCGGAGCGGAGTGGGATCTGTCAGGGCCAGACGTAGGCTTTGGCGGTGACACCCGATAGCCCGCTGGCGCCGCACCTGCGCCGGACGACCATCGGTGTGCTCGCCCTCGTGTCGCTGGTCGCCTTCGAGGCGATGGCGGTCGCCACCGCGATGCCGGTGGCTGCCCGCGCCCTCGACGGTCTGGTGCTGTACGCGTGGGCGTTCACCGGCTTCCTGATCACCAGCCTGTTCGCCACCGCGGTCGCGGGAGACCTCTGCGACCGCTTCGGGCCACGCCCGGCTGTGGTCGGGGGTGTGGTCGTCTTCGCGCTCGGCCTGGCACTGGCCGGCGCCGCCACCTCGATGGTGATGTTCGTTGCGGGACGGCTGGTCCAGGGCCTCGGCGCGGGCGGCATCATCGTCGGCATCTACGTGCTGATCGGTCAGGCCTACCCCGACCGGCTGCGGCCCCGCATTTTCTCCTACCTGTCGGCCGCCTGGGTGATCCCGGCCGTGGTCGGTCCCATCGTCGCCGGAACCGTGGCGGAGAACCTGACCTGGCGGCTGGTCTTCTACGGCCTGCTGCCGCTGGTCGTGGCCCCGGTCGTACTGCTGTGGCCCCTGTTGTGCCGGGCTGGTCCGGCCGAGCCCGCAGCGCGACTACCGGGCCGGGTGTGGCTGGCACTGGTGCTGGCCGTGGGGGGTGCCGCGCTGCAGCTCGGCGGCCAGCAGCTCGAACATGGGGCCGTGCCGCTCGGCACGGCGACGATCGCGACCGGCGCGGTGCTCGTGGGCCTGTCGCTGCGGCGGCTGCTCCCGGCGGGCACCTTGCGCCTGCGCCGCGGGTTGCCCTCGGTGGTGCTGCTGCGTGGTGTCCAGGCGGGCGCGTTCTTCGGTGTCGAGGCGTTTCTGCCCCTGATGCTCGTCGAACACCGCGGTCTGTCGCCGACCCTGGCCGGTGCCTCGCTCACCGGCGCGGCGCTCGGCTGGTCGGCGGGTGCGTGGTGGCAGGGCCGCCCGGGGCTCAGCATCGACCGGCAGCGACTCGCGGTCGCTGGCTCCCTGCTGGTTCTCGCCGGGCTCGTGCTGACCTCGTCGGCCGTCGTTGCCCCCACGGTCCCGCCGGTCACAGCTGCCGTCGGCTGGGTGATCGCCGGCAGCGGGATGGGGATCACCTTGTCAACGCTCAGCGTGCTGCTGTTCCGCCTGGCCCCACCCGGTGAGGAGGGCTCGAGCTCGGCGGCACTACAGCTGTCCGACGCGCTGGGCTGCGTGCTGACCGTCGGGCTCGGCGGGGTGCTGTATGCCGCGTTGCACGACCGTGCGGGCGCGGTTGCCGCTGCCGGCGGCGGGGGTGGCGAGGTGGATATCGCGCCGGAGTTCGCGGCGGTGTTCGCGGTCATGATCACCGCGCAAGTGCTCGCCGTGCTGGTTGCGCGCCGGGTGCTGCCGCGACCGGGGCGCCAGGGGGCACCTGCGCTGCGCCACGTAAACGTGGCATAGCGACCCTTTACGTGGTGCCGGCGCCCGTCAAGGGTTCCCGAGCCACGTAAACGTGGCGCGGGGCGGCCGCTACCAGCCGGCGCCGAAGCAGAGCAGGGGAGCGGGGGCGGCATCAGCGGACAGGGCGCTGGTGGCTGCGGCCAGTGCGACCGCCGGCCGGTCGCCGGCCGCCAGCCGTGCGTGGTGCACGGCCAGTACCTCGCAAGCGGTCTCGTCGTTGACGCGCACCGGGGAGGCGACGACGCTACGGGCGCCGGCGTGCTGCCAGGCGGCGGTCATGCCGAGCGTCTCCTCACCGGCGCGCACCGTGGCCCGCCCGAGCTCGCAGGACGACAGCACCACCTGCGCGGGCACCGGGTCGACAGCGGCGATGTCGTGGCCGAACCACGGCCCGTCGGCCAGCTGCAGACCGGAGAACAACGGGTTGTCGGCATTGTGCGTCCCGTGCGCAGCGACGTGCAGCAGATCGACCCTGGACGCGAGCGCGGTGAGCCCGGTGGCGCTGGCGGCACCGTGTCGCAACGCCTCGGCGGCTGACCAGGACGCCCCTGCTCGGCCGATCTCCTCCTCGGCACGTTCCACGCCGGGACCAGCGACCAGGCCGACGCTGCCGACGGTCTCGTCCGGGCGCCGGGTGAGCGCCCAGGCGGTGGCGGTCCGCGAGACGCAGACGGGCACGCCGACCAGCGGGGGCAGCAGCGTCCAGGGCACGGTGGCTAACGCGGCCGACGGGACGAGCAGCAGGGGGCCGGCCGACAGCGGTAGCGGATCGAGCAGCGCCTTTGCCAGCTCGACACCGGTGCCGTACGCCGAGGTGCTGACTGCCTGTCGCATGGGCGCCGCCAGTCGCGTCGCGGCAGCGTCGAGGTCGACGCCGAGGCGGACCATCAGCTGGCCCACGGGGGCATACGGGCCGAGGGCGTGGACCGTCGCGTCCCGCGCGGTGACGACGAGGGCATGCAGGTGACCGTCGACGACCAGATGGCTGACCAGGGTGGCCTCGTCATCCACGAGGCGAGAGCGCAGGTCGTCAAGGGCGAGAGGCTCGGTGACGATGCCCGGCCCAGGAGGGTAGAGGGCGCGGTCGCGAACCTGACGCTCCAACTCGCCCATCCGGCGGCGGCCGGCCACGGAGACCGCACCGGCAGCAACCTCGACCCGGAGGGCGCGGAGCTCCTGCAGCGCATCGGCAGCCGCCTTGTCGGCGGGCGGGCGTACCGGGGGCACGCGAGAGGCGAACGCCCGAGCCCGCTCGCACCAGTCGAAGACCACCTCGGGCCGGCCGTCGGCCACGGCCGCCCGCAGCCCGCGCTCGGCCAGCGCCCGGCCGTGAGCGGCCACCCCCGTCTGCAGGTCGAGACTGCCAAACGATGATTGCCAGCCGAACAGCTCGCCCAAGCCGCGCCGCAGGTGCGCGGCGGCGTCGGCGGGCCGCCGCCGGGCGGTGGCGAGGTCGGCGCGCACACCCCGGTCCAGCAGCCGCGTGGTGATGGGGGCGGTCGCGGGGGTACGCATCGACCGGAGCACGGCACGCGCCGCATCGACCCGCTCAGCGCGCAGCAGGGCCCGCGCCAGCTGCAGCCGCACGGTGCGTGCCTCGTCGTGCAGTCCCTCGTCGGCCAGCGCGGCCGCGAGCGGAGGCGCGGTCCGCAGCACCGTGCGGGTGTCGCGGCCGCGCTCAACCTGGGCGGCGACCACGACGGCGTCGGAGCGGAGCGCCCACGAGGTGCTGCCGCGTCGCCGAAACCGGGCCGCCGCCCGGCGGCCGATCCCTACCGCGTCGGCCGGCCGGCCCACGGTGAGCGCCAGGTGTGCTCGCAGCAGCTCAGCCTCGGCCTGGCTCTGCCGCAGCCGTCGACGGCCGAACGCCGCGGCCGCCGAGGCGAGCGTCGTGTCGGCATCGGAGGTGAGTCCCGCGGCCAGCAACGCCTGAGCGCGGTCGGTGTCGCACACCGCCGCGAAGGTGGACGACATCTCCGCCAGCACCGGACGCACCGACTCCATCCGCCGCAACGCCGACGGCAGCTCGCCGGCCAACAGCTCGACGTAGCCGAGGTTGTGCTCGGCCTGTGCACGGTGTACGCCGAGCCCGTGGGCCGACGCGACCTCCGAGCAACGTCGGAAGTCGGAAGCGGCGGCGGGGAGGTTGCGCAGTTGCAGATAGACGTTTCCGCGGTTGAGCGCCGCCCGGGCCAGCGGTCCCGGCTCGTCCCCCAGGCCGTTCATAGCAACCGTGAAGGACGCCAGGGCGTCGCCCGCGTTGCCGCTGCGCATCAGCAGCAGCCCGCGGTTGCTCGCGATCAGCGCGGCGACCTCGCGGGGGAGGCCCGGCCGCTCTGCGTCAGCGAGCATGGTCAGGCCGTCAGCCACGTTGCCACGCTCGGCCTGCTGGTAGGCCAGGTGCAGCAGGATGCGGGCCCGCACGGTGTCGTTGTCGCTGCGAGGAAGTGCTCGGATCAGGAGTCGGTTTCCCTCGCCGTGGCGGCCGCGGTCGACGGCGTGGATCGCCCGGTCGTACAACTCCATCGCGGACAGCATCCGGTCATGATGGCGTCAGTGCAGTGCTGTGCTCTAGTGCGTTCCACGCCCTGGCCACTAGCGCGGCGGGTCCAGGCTCCTCGTCGCGCAGCGGATGGTCGCCCGACTCCGACGCTGCGAGCAGCGCGGCGGCGACCTCACCGGCCACCACCGGAGCTGAGAACGACGTGCCGCTCCACACCCCGAAGCCCGATCGGAAGCTGTCGGGATCGAGCGAGGCGCGCACTTGGCCGAGGGCGAACGTGCGCCCCTGCGGCTGGAAGCCGCCGTCGAACGTCTCGGGCATAGTGCTGACCAGAGCGGCGCCCGGCGCCCACACGTGCACCCACGGTCCAGTATTGCTGAACAGGGCCACGGTGCCGTCGGGGTTCTCGGCCCCGACCGCCACAACCGGCGCGCACTCGGCAGCCGGTGCCGGCACGTAACCCTGCGGCCACGGCGAGAACGCCGCGGGATACATCGGCCGCGAGACCGCGTCGTTGCCGGCGGCCGTGACGACAACGGTGCCGCAGCGGCCCATCGCCTCCAGCAACCCGTACATCGTCGGGTCGAAAAGCGGGTCGAGCGGGGTCTCGTGGTAGTAGCCCATGGACAGATTGACGACGTCGATCGCGAGGCCGCCCGGTGCGCCGTGCGCGTGCCGCCGCACCAGCTCGGCGAGGCCCGCCAGGGCATCGACGAGGTCGCTCTCGAGGATGACGCCGTCGGAGTGCACGACCCGCAGCGACACGATGTCGGCGTCCGGGCACGTCTGGTGCACCAGCCCGGTGATGAAGGTGCCGTGTCCGGCGACCGCGTCGATGGCGCCGTCGAGCGGCCCCGCCAGATCCCCGGTGATCTCCGGGTCGGTGGTGGGGTCGTGAAGGCCAACGGGGTCGCCGTCGAGGCGCGCTCCACGAGTCACGATCGTTTCGGCGCCGGGACGCTCGTCGCTCGAGTCATCCCACCACCGGTGCCGCCCGCACCCGGTGTCCAACACGGCCACCCGGGGGCGACGGTTCTTGACCTCGCGACGAGCAGGCGGGCCACCGAGCCAGGTCACCGGCTGGCGCCCGCCCCCGCCGGCGAAGCCGTAGTCCGCGATCGCCGACCCCTCCCCGATCCCCCCCGGCGCGTGAAAGGGACCGGGCGCGTGAAAGGGGCCGGGTGCGTGGAACGGCGACCCGATCGGGCCGACGCAGGCGAACAGCACGTGGTCCAGCTGGACGCGGGCGAGCAGCCCGCTGTCGTCCCCCGTCGCGCGGGCCGCCTGCAGCACGGCCCAGGCGTCCGGCGCGGCCGCCTGACCGTCGGCCGGGCGCAGCTGCACGGCGACGACACCGTAGGTCCGCTCCTGCCCGTCGGTGCTGGACAGTCGCACGCGGGTGCGCTGCGCGCTCCGGTCCTTGTCCTCAGGCTCGGCGGTGACGTATGGCGCGGCCGCCTGGGTCAGAGCGGCCAGAACCGTACTCCGGTCGTCGTCGGTCAGCTCGACCGGAAGCAGCAGCCGGTCGGCGACGTACGCGGTGGCGTGCAGCCGCTCCTGGCCTGGCAGTCGGACCGCGGTGGCCGGGTCGAGCACCCGGATCAGCGGGCGGCCGGGGTAGGCCGACAGCGCCGACGCGGGCGGGTACGGCGGATCGACGTCGCGGGCCCGGGGGGCCTGGTCGTCGCGTCGGAGCCGGCAACGGGGCACCATCGACCTCATACCTCCACGGTGGGTGTGACGAATGGCATGGGCGGCCCGGCTGCGGCCTCCGCCGCGGTCCGATGGAGAAAAATCAGCAGGCGGAGCATCCCCGCCGGCACGTCCGCGAGCACGAACCGGCCCGTCTCGTCGGCGGTGCTCAGCGTCTCCCCCTCGGCGGTGTGCGCCACCACGCGGCATGCGCCGGCCGGCGCGATCCATCCGTCGATGCGGCGCCGGTCGGGCCGGGCGGCCGCGGGCCCGACCGCCAGCATCACCGTCGTGCTCTGTCCGGCGAAGGTGATGTGGGTGACCATGGATGCCGACGGCTCGGCGGTCGCCCTCGTACCGGCGAGCGCGTCGCCGCGGTCGGTGAGCCGCAACAGCTCGAACTCGGTGTCCAGGTCGTCAAGGTCGAGCGCGAACAGCGCCCGGTCGGCGAGGTCGTCCGGCGCCGGGTCAATCGACTGCCAGAGCCGGCGCAAGCGAGCCAGCAGCAACGCCTCGCCGCCGGCGGTTGTGCGGTCGCTCATCGCGGGCCTCCCGCTGTCTCGATCAGGGTGCGCAGCTTGGTCAGGCACCGCGCCCGGGTGGGCCCGATGCTGCCCACAGGCATCTGCAAGGAGGTGGCGATCCCGGCATAGTCGGGCCGATCGCTGAAGGCCACCACCCGGAGCAGTCGCTGGCAGCGTGCCGACAGCGCATGGACCATCGCCCACAGTGTGCGCTGCTCGTCGTCGGACACGGCCTCGACCTCGGCGCTGGCGTGCGCCGGCAGCGCGGCCTCGAGCGACCCGTCGTCACTGGGGCGCATGCGCCGCGTCGTCTCAGCCACCCGCCAGGCCTCGCGACGCGCCGTGACGGTGAGCCACCGCAGCACCGCTCGCTCGTCGCGGACGGCGTCGCCCGTGCGTACCAGCGTCAGCCAGGTGGTCTGCACGACGTCGTCGGCGCTGTCGCGGTCCAGACCGTAGGCACGCACCACCTGCCACAGCACGGGGCTCACCACGCGCACCAGGCGGTCGAGCGCGTCGCGATCGCCGCAGCGCCAGGCGGCGAAGGACTCCGCCGCCTGCTGCCAGAGGGGAGCTTGCCCGGGCACAGCCGCCCGCCCGGCCGCCGACGTCATCGGCGGTCGTGCCCCGGAGCTGCTGACGGGCTCTCTCAGCGCGACGACCCCTCTCAGGTGCGAGCCGTGCTCACCGTAGTGCCCGCAGACCGTGGCAGTCAGCGCCCAGCCGCATCGTGACGACCGGGGCAGCACCGAGGGCAGGGTCGTCACACCGGCGAGGAGTTCGTCTACAGGGGTTTGATACCGCCGTCAACCACTGAACTCGCCACTGTGGCCACTGAGACGTCGCAGCCGCTAGACCGGGGCCTGCGGGTGCTGGCGTGCCTGGACTGACGGCCTCGGTGGGGGGTGGTGACGCTGGGTGCGCTGGACGCCGACCGGGTGGGGCCACCGGTGCTGTTGGCGGCGAACGAGGTGGCCGTGGCACTGCGCTGAGCGTCGGCCCTGGCAGCGGACGGAGGATCGCGGGGTCAGGCCGGAGCGTGCCCGAGCAGAGGCACCACCCGGGCGTGCACCTGGGTGGCCAACGCGATGACCGTCGCCACCCGCTCCACGCGGGGGTAGGCCACCACCGCGTCGATCACCCGCTGCAGGTCGGTGTTGGAGCGGGCCACCACCCGGCACCACAGGTCACCCGAGCCGGTGATGGTGTGCACCTCCAGCACCTCGGGGATGCCGGCGAGGTGCTGGCCCACCGGGTCGTGGCCACCGTGCTGGCGGATCTGCAGGGTGAGGAACGCCGTCACCGGCCAACCCAGCGCGGCCGGGTCGAGCTGCGGGGCCCAGTCGCGGATCACGCCGTCAGCGGCCAGCCGGTCCAGCCGGGTCTGCACCGTGCCGCGGGCCACCCCGAGCCGGCGGGAGGCCTCCAGGACGCCGATCCGCGGCTCGGCGGCGAACAATTGCAGCATCGCGGTGTCGAGCGCATCTACCCGTGCCGTGTCGGCCATGGTCTACCTCCTGGGCAGGTTGCGCCGCTATCAGCGGTGCATGTGGCTATGAACTGGTCAGGCTGTCTAGCACGAGACTACATCGTTGCGCATTCTGTCGGATCTGATCATGCTAGCCATCATGACGCAGACGTTGACCCCGCAGGAACGCCAGGCCCACCTCGACGTCGACCAGCTCAAGCAGCTGGTGGGGCTCATCGACTACGACGCCTCGCGCGACCCGTTCCCGGTCACCGGCTGGGACGCCGTGGTCTTCGTCGTCGGCAACGCGACCCAGACCGCGCACTACTACCAGTCGGCGTTCGGCATGGAGCTGGTCGCCTACTCGGGGCCGGAGACCGGCAACCGCGACCACAAGGCGTTCGTGCTCAAGGCCGGGTCGTGCCGGTTCGTGATCACCGGTGGGGTGGACCCCGACAGCCCCCTGCTCGACCATCACCGGGCCCACGGCGACGGCGTGCGCGACATCGCGCTGGAAGTGCCCGACGTCGACCGTTGCATCGCCCACGCGCGGTCGCAGGGCGCAACCGTGCTGGAGGAGCCGCACGACCGCACCGACGAACACGGCACCGTGCGGCTGGCGGCGATCGCTGCGTACGGCGACACCCGGCACTCGCTGGTTGACCGCTCCGGCTACACCGGCCCGTACCTGCCCGGCTACGTCGCGCGCGGCTCGACCTTCGTCAAGCGCGACGGTGCACCGAGGCGCTTGTTCCAGGCGCTGGACCACGTGGTCGGCAACGTCGAGCTCGGACAGATGGATGCGTGGGTCGGCTTCTACAACCGGGTGATGGGATTCGTGAACATGGCCGAGTTCATCGGTGACGACATCGCCACCGACTACTCCGCGCTGATGAGCAAGGTGGTGGCCAACGGGAACCACCGAGTGGAGTTCCCGCTCAACGAGCCGGCGATCGCCAAGCGCAAGAGCCAGATCGACGAGTTCCTCGAGTTCTACCGCGCCCCCGGCGTCCAACACCTGGCACTTGCCACCGCAGACATCTGCCGCACGGTCGACGCGATGCGAGCCGAGGGGGTGGAGTTCCTCGACACCCCCGACTCCTACTACAGCGACCCCGAGCTGCGGGCGCGCATCGGGGAGGTGCGGGTGCCGGTCGAGCAGCTGCAGCAGCGCGGCATCCTCGTCGACCGCGACGAGGACGGCTACCTGCTGCAGATCTTCACCCGGCCGATCGGGGACCGGCCGACGGTGTTCTTCGAGCTGATCGAGCGGCACGGGTCGCTCGGCTTCGGCAAGGGCAACTTCAAAGCGCTGTTCGAGGCGATCGAGCGCGAGCAGGAGCGCCGCGGCAACCTGTGAGGCCGACCGTCAGCCCCGCGCCGGCTCGACGCGGCCGCGGACCTCGCCAAGCGCCAGCCGACCGCCGAGTCTCCCGGGAGCTGTCGCGGTGAGCACGACCTCGTCGCCGTCCTCGAGGAAGGTCCGCAGCGATCCGTCGGCGAGCCGGACCGGCTCCGAGCCAGCCCAGGTGAGCTCGAGGAACGACCCGCGTTGCGACCGGTCCGGCCCGGAGACGGTGCCCGAGCCGAAGAGGTCGCCGGTGCGCAGGCTCGAGCCGTTGCTGGTCAGGTGCGCGAGCATCTGCGCGGGCGACCAGTACATGGCCGCGTACGGTGCTCGGGCGATCTCGGTGCCGTTCCAGCGCACCTGGATCTCGATGTCGTAGCCGGCGGGCTCGGCCACCCGCAGGTGCTCGAGCACCTGGGGCTGCTGGCCTGGCAACGGCACCCGAGCCGCCTCGAGTGCGGCGAGCGGGGTGATCCACGGCGAGATGGACGTCGCGAAGGACTTCCCGAGGAACGGCCCCAGCGGTTGGTACTCCCACGCCTGCACATCCCGTGCCGACCAGTCGTTGAGCAGCGTCACCCCGAACACATGCTCCACGAATGCCCCGGTCCGAACCCGGCTCCCCGCCGGACTCGGGGCACCGACCACGAAGCCCAGCTCAGCCTCGATGTCGAGCCGCTGCGAGGGGCCGTACGTCGGGCCGCTCGCATCCGGCGCCTTGCGCTGGCCGCACGGGCGCACCACCGGCGTGCCGGAGACCACGATGGTGCCGGCGCGGCCGTGGTAGCCCACCGGCAGGTGCCGCCAGTTGGGCAGCAGCGGCTGCGCGTCCGGGCGGAAGATGCGCCCGACGTTGGTCGCGTGGTCCAGCGAGGCGTAGAAGTCCACGTAGTCGGCGACCTCGAACGGCAGCCCGGTGGTCACCTCGGCGAGCGGCACCAGGTGCGGCTCGACGCCGGGTCGCCGGTCGGGGTCGGTGAGCAGGTCGACCAGCCAGCCGCGCAGCGATCGCCAGCTGCGGGGACCGGCACGCATCAGCGGCGCCAGGCTCGTCGCCCGGACCAGCTCGCCGTGCTGGTCCCTCTCACTCGCTGCGAGCGGGGCGAGGTCGACGACGAGGTCACCCACCCGGACCCCCACCCGGGGGTCGTCACCGCCGTGGGAGAACACCGCGTAGGGCAGGTGGTCCACGTCGTGCCCGCCGCCCGCGGCGCCGTCCACCCAGGTCGGCGGCCCCGCGATGGTGCCGATATCCGGCGGGATTGACACGACCGCGAGGCTAGCGGATCGTGCTAGCCGTCCAACGGACATGAGCGTCCGGATATCGGACGACACGCGCAGGGAGGGCTGATGGCTCACTACCGGCAGGTCGGCGACGTGCCGCCCAAGCGCCACACCCAGTTCCGTGACGACGCGGGGGCACTGCGCTACGAGGAGCTGATGGGGGAGGAGGGCTTCTCCTCGGACTCCTCGCTGCTGTACCACCGCGGGGTGCCGTCGGCGATCGTGGCCAGCGAGGACTGGCAGCTGCCCGACCTGGCCACCGCCGCCAACCATCCCCTCAAGCCTCGGCACCTGCGTCTGCACGCCCTCGTCGGCGACCACGAGTGGAAGGCGCTGGACCCGGTCACCGGGCGCCGGCTGGTGCTGGGCAACGGCGACGTGCGCATCTCCTACGTGGTCGCGGGGGAGACCTCTCCGCTGTATCGCAACGCCGTGGGCGACGAGTGTGTCTTCGTCGAGGCCGGGCGCGGCGTGGTCGAGACCGTGTTCGGCATGATCACCTACCGCACGGGCGACTACGTCGTGGTCCCGCGGGCGACCACGCACCGCTGGGTCCCGGACGCGTCCACGGGTCCCACCCGGGCGTACGCGATCGAGGCCAACAGCCACATCGCCCCACCCAGGCGGTACCTATCCCGCTTCGGCCAGCTGCTCGAGCACGCGCCGTACTGCGAGCGCGACCTGCACGGCCCCAGTGAGCCACTGCTCGTCGGTGCCTCCCGCGACGTCGAGGTGCTGGTCAAGCATCGCGGCAACGGGCCGAGCGGCCTGGTTGGGACCCGGCTGACCTACGCCACCCACCCGTTCGACGTGGTTGGCTGGGACGGCTGCATGTATCCCTACACCTTCAACGTCGCCGACTTCGAGCCGATCACGGGGCGGGTGCACCAGCCGCCGCCGGTGCACCAAGTCTTCGAGGCGTCGAACTTCGTCATCTGCAACTTCTGCCCGCGCAAGGTCGACTATCACCCGTTGGCCGTGCCCGTGCCCTACTACCACTCCAACGTCGACTCCGACGAGGTGATGTTCTACGTCGACGGCGACTACGAGGCACGCAAGGGGTCCGGCATCGACAAGGGGTCGATCTCACTGCACCCCGGGGGGTACTCCCACGGGCCGCAGCCCAGCGCAATCGAGGCGGCAATCGGTGCGGAGTACTTCGACGAGCTGGCCGTCATGGTGGACACCTTCCGGCCGTTGGAGGTCGGCGAGGGCGGGCTGGCCTGCGAGGACGACGGTTACGCGTGGACGTGGGCTGGTCGCCGAGTGTGACGCCGGGGTGCGCCGGGGGCGCGCTCGGCGGCGCCGAGCGCTACCTGAAGCCACGCATGCTGCACCGAGCGTCACAGTCCGGGCGTACCTGAAGGTTTCCGGCAAAACCACCCGTCCCGGCCAGGCGGTGCGACGAAGCCAAGGTGATGGGCGTCACGCGACGGCCGTCCCCGCGGGGGTTTCCCCTCGGGCCGTTTTCCGAAAGGAGCGCAGCGATGCGCCCAGCCACCGGCACGCGCCGGACCGCAGCCGCACTCACGGCACTCGGCGGTGTACTTCTCACAACGGGTCTAGTCGGCCTCGGTGGTCAGGGGGCAGCAGCCTCCAGCCACCGCGAGGCTCCGGTCATCTCCGGCCTGCCGGAGTACGACAACACCGACCTGTACGCCTTCACCAGCCCGGACCGGCGTAAGAAGGTCACCCTGATCTCCAACTGGTACCCCTTCGAGGAGCCGGCGGGCGGGCCGAACTTCTACTCCTTCGCCACCGACGCCCGGTACAACATCAAGATCGACAACGACGGCGACACCAAGCCGGACCGGACGTTCCGGTGGACCTTCACGGACCACTACCGCACCAAGGACACGTTCCTGTACAACACCGGCGCGGTCACCAGCATCAACGACCCTGACCTGAACTTCTACCAGACCTACACGCTGGAGAAGATCACACCGAAGGGCACCAGGACCATGCTCAAGAACGGCCGCGTGGCGCCGTCGTTCGTCGGCGAAGCCTCGATGCCCGACTACGGCAAGCTCCGCCGGGATGCCATCGCCTGGAACGGCGACACGTTCAGCTCCGGCCGGGTCTACGCCGGCCAGGCCGAGGACCCGTTCTTCCTCGACCTGCGGCTCTTCGACCTGCTGTACGGCGGCGACCTGTCCGAGGTCGGCGACGACACCCTCGCCGGCTTCAACGTCAACACCCTGGCGCTGCAGATCAACAAGAAGGCGCTCGCCAAGGGCCGGGACATGGAGGCCAACCCGATCGTCGGGATCTGGTCGACCACCGATCGCCGCGGCGCCGACGGGAAATACCGCCAGGTCTCCCGCCTGGGGATGCCTCTGGTCAACGAGATAGTCATCCCGATCAAGGACAAGGACGTCTTTAACGCCTCCAAGCCGTCCGGCGACGCCCAGTTCTTGGAGTACGTGACCAGGCCTGAGGTGCCCAAGCTCATCGAGGCCATCTATGGCATCGATGCACCGAGGGAGCCACGCAACGACCTGGTGTCGGTGTTCCTGACCGGCCTCGACGGCCTCAACCAACCCGACGGTGTGACGCCCAGCGAGCAGCTGCGGCTGAACATGTCCACGCCGGTCTCGGACAGCCCCAGGCGGCTCGGCGTCATCGGCGGCGACAACCAGGGCTACCCCAACGGCCGGCGCCTGACCGACGACGTCCTCGACATCTCGTTGCAGGTCGTCGAGGGTGAGCTCGTGGGACAGAAGAACGACCTGGGTGACGCCGTGAACAGTAACGACGTCGCGTTCGGTGGCAGGTTCCCCTACGTCGCGCTGCCGACGTCGGGGTCGGACGCCACCCCGCACAACGCCGGTGGCTTCACGCCGCTCACCGGTGGCGACGCACCGACCAACCCGACCGCTGGACCGTCGGCTGTGCCGGCGCTCCCGCTGTCGGCGATCGCGATCGGCCTGCTGGCCCTCGCGGGCGGTGCCGTGGTCTGGACCAAGCGCCCCACCGGCGCCCCGACCGCGGCCTGACAGCAGTACTGCAGCACCGCTGACTCCCCGGCCAGACCGGACCTCCCTCCAGGTCTGGCCGGGGCCAGCGGTGCTGCTGGCTCCGCAGATCCCGAGGAGGAAGGCGCCGCATGCGACGTTCAGCCGTGCTCGCGCTGGTCGCGGTCGTTGTGGCTGCGGTGCTCGCGGTGTCCGGTGCCTTCGCGATCGGTGACGGCACCCGGAACCCCCGGCGCGCTGCCGGCCTGGACGTCGACCCGGCCGCGCTAGCCACCGCCGCCGATCTCGGCGCTAGCATCGCCGCGCTGCAGGACCATCTGCGCGCGCAGCCACGCGACGCCCGTTCGTGGGCCACGCTGGGCCTGGCCTACGTCGAGCAGGCCCGCATCACCGGCGACCCCACCTACTACCCCAAGGCGGCCGGAGTCCTGCGCCGCTCCCTGGACGAGCAGCCCGAAGACAACGCGGCCGCGCTGGCGGCACGGGCGGCGCTGGACTCGGCGCGGCACGACTTCGGTGCGGCGCTGCGGGCGGCCCGCGCCGCGCTGCGCATCAACCCCTACGAGTTGGGGGCACTGTCGATCCAGGTGGATGCCCTCACCGAGCTCGGTCGCTACGGCGAGGCGCTGGACGCGCTGGGGCAGGCCGACCGGCGTCGCCCGAGCCTGCAGATCTTCGCGCGCTACTCCTACGCCCACGAGCTGCGCGGCGACCAGCGCGAGGCCGCGGCGTTGCTCGACCGCTCGCTCGAAGGGGCCTCGACGGCGGCGGACCGGGCGTACCTGCTCACCCTGCGCGCCGACCTCGACCGCAAGGCCGGCCGGTTGGGTTTGGCCGAGCGCGACCTCGGCGAGGCGGTCCGCAGTGATCGCGACACCCTCGCCGCCACGGCCTCGCAGGCCCGGCTGGCGGTGGCGCTCGGTGACCTCGACCGGGCCGAGCGAGTGTGGCGTGGGCTGGTCGACCGGGCCCCGCTGCCCTCGTACGTGCTGGAGCTCGCAGAGCTGCTAGAGGCCACCGGCCGCCGCCGGCAGGCCCAGGCGCAGTACGCCGTGCTCGAGGCCACCGCCCGGCTGGCGCGCGGCAGTGGCGTCAACATCGAGTTGGAGACCGCCCGTTACGAGGCCGACCACGGCTCCGCCGCTGCGGCGCTGCGTGCCGCCCGGGCGGCCTGGTCAGCCGCGCCGAGCATCTGGTCAGCCGATGCGCTGGGATGGGCGCTGCACCGTACGGGCCGGGACGAGGCAGCGATACGCCATGCTCGGGCCGCCACCCGGCTCGGCACCGAGGATGCCCTGCTGTGGATCCACCGCGGCAGCATCGAGGCGGCGCTCGGGTTGCCGTCGGCGACCGGGCATCTGCACCGCGGGCTGGCCGGCGACCCGGGGTTGTCGCCCTGGCAGGCCGAGCAGGCCCGCCGCGTGCTGGCGACGCTGCGCTGAGCTGGCTTGCCCTGCGCCACGTAAAGCTCCGCGGCCGCCCCATGGCCTCCGACCGCCAAGCGGGACAGGTCAGACCGAGGCCACGTCCCCGCGGGTGTCGATGCCGACAGCTGACCATGCCTCGAGCGTGCGGGGGACCTGGTCGGGAGCCACCGCCGCGGTGAGGTCGAGCAGCACCCGGGTCCGGAAGCCGGCTGCTGCCGCGTCGAGCGCGGTCGCGCGTACGCAGTAGTCGGTGGCGATGCCGCACACGTCGACCTCGTCGACCCCGCGCGCCTGCAGCCACCGGGCCAGCGGCTCCCCGTGCTCGTCTCGGCCCTCGAAGCCGGAGTACGCCGCGGTGTGCTCGCCCTTGCGGAAGACCGCGTCGAACGGCCGCGGCTCCAGCGCGTCGTGGAACTGCGCGCCCGCGGTGTCGACCACGCAGTGCGGCGGCCACGACTCGACGAAGTCGGGATCGGCGGAGAAGTGGTCGCCCGGGTCGATGTGGTGGTCCAGGGTCGCCGCGACCGTCGAGTAGCCGGCCTCGTCTCGCCGGGCCAGCAGCTCGCCGACGCGGCCGGCCACCGCCGCCCCGCCGGCGACCGCCAGCGAGCCGCCCTCGCAGAAGTCCTTCTGCACATCCACCACCAGCAGCGCACGCGTCACCGCGGTACCTCCTCAGGGGTCTCGTAGACGGTCCGCAGTGCGGGCTCACCGCGGGACAGGTGGTAAGCCGCGAGCGGCAGCTCCGCGCGTGAGCGTAGGTGCCGGGCCCGTGAGTCGTCGAGCGACTCGTGCCACCGCCGCTCACCGCCGCGTACGAGCTCGACCAGCAACGGTCGGTCGTTGCCGTCGTCAACAGGTTGCTGGCCGACGCCCACGACCTCCGCCTCGGCGACCTTATCGGCACCGAGGCGGCGCAGGGCCCACTTGCGGCCGGCGACGGTCGCCTTGGACGGACTGGTCTTGGCCACGCCCCTCAGCGGCGCGTCCGCCCGGTCCGAGGCAGCCCGCGCGACCAGCTTGTAGACGAACCCGCAGGTCGGGTGCCCGGACCCGGTGACCAGTGAGGTGCCCACTCCGTAGCCGTCGACGGGCGCCGCAGCCAGTCCTGCGATGGCGTGCTCGTCCAGGTCGCCGGTGACCACGATCCGGGTCTGGTGCGCGCCGAGCCCGTCGAGCTGGCGGCGGACCTGGGTCGCGGTCTGCACCAGGTCGCCAGAGTCGAGCCGCACCGCACCGAGCCCGGTGCCGGCGACCTCGACGGCCGTCCGCACCGCCGCCTCGACGTCGTAGGTGTCGACCAGCAGCGTGGTCTGCTCGCCCAGCGCGGCGACCTGCGAGGCGAACGCCTCCCGCTCGCTGTCGTGCAGCAGCGTGAACGCGTGCGCGCTCGTCCCGGTCGTCGGCACCCCGTACCGCGCGCCGGCCTCCAGGTTGGACGTGGCGGCAAATCCCGCCAGGTAGGCCGCCCGGGCGCTGGCGACGGCCGCCTGCTCGTGCGTACGGCGCGAGCCCATCTCGATGCAGGGCCGCTCACCGGCCGCGCAGGTCATCCGGGTGGCCGCCGAGGCCACCGCCGAGTCGTGGTTGAAGACCGACAGCGCCAGCGTCTCCAGCAGCACCGCCTCGGCGAAGGATGCCTCGACGACCAGCACCGGTGACCCGCCGAAGTAGGTCTCGCCCTCGGGGTAGCCCCAGACGTCGCCACCGAAGCGGTACGCGGCGAGCCATCGGGCCGTGGGCTCGTCGACGACGCGTCGCTCCAGCAGCCAGTCGACCTGCTCGTCGCTGAAGCTGAAGCGCATCAGCTCGTCGAGGAAACGCCCGGTCCCGGCGACCACGCCGTAACGCCGGCCGGCGGGCAGCTGGCGCGCGAAGAGCTCGAAGACCGCGCGGCGGCGCGCCGAGCCCGTACGCAGGGAGGCCTGCAGCATCGTGAGCTCGTACCGGTCGGTGAGCAGGGCGGGGGACCGCACCGGGTCAGCCTAGGCGCGGAGTGCGCGATGATGGTGAGGTGTCCACCGCGCCAGCGCCTGCCGAGGTCGAACGCCCCGAGACCGAGGGGTTCGTCCTCACCCAGGTGCCGTGGGTGACGGTGGTGTGGAACGACCCGGTCAACTTGATGAGCTACGTCAGCTGGGTCTTCCGGTCGTACTTCGGCCACTCGGTCCGCAAGGCCAACAAGCTCATGCGGCAGGTGCACGAGGAGGGTCGAGCAGTGGTGTCCGACGGGTCCCGAGAGGAGATGGAGCGAGACGTGGAGGCCATGCACGGATACGGCCTGTGGGCGACGCTGGAGAAGGCGTCGACGTGACCACCGGCTTCCACCGCTCCCGCGGCGGCGGTGCGCACGCCCACTTCGAGGACGTCGAGGCGCGGATGGTCGCCTCGATGGCGGCGCAGATCGTCGAGCTGCTGCGCGACGGGGCGCCCGCGCCCGCCTCCCGCGCCGATGCGGGAGACCCGCTGGCCGAGGCGGTGGGCCTCGGCGCAAGCGGTCCGCTGCCCCACCCGGACGACCCGGTGGTGGCGCGGCTGCTCCCCGACGCCTACCTCGACGACGCCGCCGACGCGTCGGACTTCCGGCGCTACACCGAGCCGGGCCTGCGCGACCGCAAGGCCGCCAACGCCGCGGCGGTGATCGCCTCGCTGGCCGAGGCGGGGACGGACCTGGCTGGCGGCCTCGATGCCCCGGGCTCGGTGGGCGACTCGGCCGGCGTCGACGTCGAGCTGGATGCGGCCGGCGTGGACGTGTGGCTGCGATGTCTCACCGATGTGCGGCTCGCGCTCGGCACCCGGCTCGAGGTCGACGAGGACGACGAGGTGCGCTGGGAGCTGCTGGGCGACGACGACCCCGCCAAGGCGATGCACGACGTCTACGACTGGCTGGGCTTCGTCCAGGAGACGCTGCTGCGCAGCCTGGGCTGACGTCCCCGGTTGAGACGCTGCTCCGGCCCGGTACGTGCCGCCGTACGCTGCCGGGGTGCTCACGCTTGACCAGGCCATCTATGCGGCGATCGTCGCCCACGCGCGGCGCGACCATCCCGACGAGGCGTGTGGGGTGGTCGCGGGCCCGGCGGGGTCGGACCGGCCGCAACGGTTCATCCCGATGCTCAACGCGGCGATGAGCCCCACGTTCTACGAGTTCGACTCCACCGAGCTGTTGCGGCTCTACCAGGACCTCGACGCCCACGACGAGGAACTGGTGGTCATCTACCACTCCCACACCGCGACCGAGGCCTACCCGTCGCGCACCGACATCACCTTGGCGCAGGAGCCGGGCGCGCACTACGTGCTGGTGTCCACCCGCGACGGCGCCCATCGAGGTGCCGAGCCCCTGCCGCTGCGGTCGTACCGCATCGTCGACGGCGAGGTCCGCGAGGAGGACGTGTGCATCGTCGCGTCGGACGACACCGCGGTGGGGGAATGATCGCCTCCGGCGCGGCTGTTGCTGCCTACGGATGCGATTCCGTTTCGAGACGAGTCTGGAGAACTGATGGCGATCGAGGTCAAGGTGCCCACCATCCTGCGTACGTACACCGCCGGTGAGAAGGCGGTGAGTGGTGCAGGGGGCACCCTCGGTGAGGTGCTCGACGACCTCGAGACGCGGCACGCCGGCATCAAGGGCCGGGTGGTGGACGGGGAGGACCTGCGCCGCTTCGTCAACGTCTACGTCAACGACGAGGACGTGCGCTTCACCGGCGGGCTCGGCACCGATGTCAAGGACGGCGACACGGTCGTGATCCTCCCGGCGGTCGCGGGCGGCTGATGCGCTTCGACTCGCTGCTGGACTCGGTGGGGCAGACCCCGCTCGTCGGGCTGCCTCGGCTCTCGCCGTCGCCCGACGTACGGCTGTGGGCCAAGCTCGAGGACCGCAATCCGACTGGCTCGGTCAAGGACCGCGCCGCGTTGGCGATGATCACCGCCGCGGAGAAGGACGGCCTGCTGCGTCCCGGGTGCACGATCCTGGAGCCGACGAGCGGCAACACCGGCATCTCGCTGGCGATGGCCGCGCGGCTCAAGGGCTACCGCCTGGTGTGCGTGATGCCGGAGAACACCTCCTCCGAGCGGCGCCAGCTGCTGCGCATGTGGGGTGTCGAGATCGTCGGGTCGCCGGCCGAGGGCGGTTCGAACGAGGCGGTGCGGGTGGCCAAGGTGCTGGCCGGGGAGCACCCGGACTGGGTCATGCTCTACCAGTACGGCAACCCCGCCAACGCGCTCGCGCACGAGGAGTCGACCGGTCCGGAGATCCTCGCCGACCTGCCCGAGGTGACCCACGTGGTCGCCGGGCTGGGCACCACGGGCACCTTGATGGGCGTCGGGCGGTTCTTCCGCGCGGCCAAGCCGTCGGTGCGGATCGTCGCCGCCGAGCCGCGTTACGGCGAGCTCGTCTACGGGCTGCGCAACCTCGACGAGGGTTTCGTGCCCGAGCTGTACGACGAGTCGCTGATCGACAACAGGTTCTCCGTCGGACCGCGCGACGCCGTCCGCCGGGTGCGCGAGCTGCTCGACTGCGAGGGCATCTTCGCCGGCATCTCCACCGGCGCGATCCTGCACGCCGCGCTCGGCCAGGCCGCCAAGGCCGTCGAGGCCAAGGAGCGCGCTGACATCGCGTTCATCGTCTGCGACGGCGGCTGGAAGTACCTCTCGACCGGTGCGTACGAGGGCACCGTCGACGACGCCGAGGAGCGGCTCGAGGGCCAGCTCTGGGCCTGAGCGCCCAGCCAGCGGCTCGCACTCGGCGCGTGGGCGCCGGGCGGCGGGGTTACCCTGCGGGCGTGCGTGAGGTCGTGGTCTTCTCCGGCAGCGCGCACCGGCGCCTGGCCCGGTCGATCTGCGCCGGGCTCGGCGTGCCGCTGTCGCGTGCCGACATCACCCGATTCAGCAACGACTGCCTCGAGGCGCAGCTGCAGGCCAACTGCCGCCAGCGTGACGTGTATGTCGTGCAGCCACTCGTGCCACCGACGCAGGAGCACCTGATGGAGCTGCTGCTCATGCTCGACGCCGCGCGGGGGGCATCGGCTGCCCAGGTGACCGCGGTGATCCCGCACTTCGCGTACGCGCGCTCGGACAAGAAGGACGCCTCGCGCATCTCCCTCGGCGGGCGGCTGGTGGCTGACCTGCTGGTGGCCGCCGGGGCGACCAAGGTGCTGACGATGACGCTGCACGCGCCGCAGGTGCACGGCTTCTTCTCCGTCCCCGTCGACCACCTGACGGCCCTCGGGGTGCTCGCCGACCACTTCCGCGAGCGCGACCTCAGCGACACCGTCGTGGTCTCCCCTGACCTCGGCAATGCCAAGACCGCGACCCAGTTCGCCCGGCTGCTCGGCCTGCCCGTCGCAGCCGGGAGCAAGCGCCGTTTGGGCGACGACCGGGTGGTGATCGACGCGATCGTGGGCGACGTGGCCGGCAAGCACGTGATCGTGCTCGATGACGAGATCGCCACCGGCGGCTCCGTGGTGCAGCTGCTGGACCTGCTCGAGGCCGAGGGGAGCCGCAGCGCGGCCATCGCCTGCACGCACGGGCTGTTCACCGGCAAGGCCGTGGCCCGGCTGGCCGCGCACTCACGCATCACCGAGGTGGTGACCACCGACACGGTGCCGCCGCCGGCGGACTGGCCCGGCCTGCAGGTACGCAGCGTCGCGGGGCTGTTCGCCGAGGCGATCACCCGTATCCACGCCGGTGAGTCCGTCAGCAGCCTGTTCGATGGCGTCGACCCTGCGCACGGGCCGCCGCAGGCGCGGCTGCCGTTCGACGAGGACGGGTGAGCAACGCGTCGCGAGCATGACGCGACTCACGTCGCTGAGGGCGTCAGGAAGCACCCTCGCGGGGGGTGGCCGCCCGTAGGCTTTCGCTCGTGGCGGACGCACCGATCGGCATCTTCGACTCCGGCTTCGGTGGTCTCACCGTGGCCCGGGCGGTGCTCGACCAGCTGCCGCACGAGCCCGTGCTCTACCTCGGCGACACCGCCCGCCAGCCGTACGGGCCGCAGCCGCTCGCCGACGTCCGCGAGTACGCGCTGGAGTGCCTGGACCACCTGGTGGCCCGCGGGGTGAAGATGCTCGTGATCGCCTGCAACTCCGCCAGCGCGGCGGTGTTGCGTGATGCCCGCGAGCGCTATGACGTGCCGGTCGTCGAGGTGATCCTGCCGGCCACCCGCCGGGCGGTGGCTGCCACCCGTACCGGGCATGTCGGAGTGATCTGCACCCAGGCCACCGCCGCCTCGATGGCCTACGAGGACGCTTTCGCCGCCGCCCCGCAGGTGCAGCTGCATGTGCAGGCCTGCCCGCTGCTGGTCGACTTCGTCGAGCGTGGCGTGACCAGCGGGTCGGAGCTGCTGGCCGCGGCCCGCGGCTACTTGGCACCGTTGATGGCGGCCGGGGTGGACACGCTCGTGCTCGGCTGCACGCACTATCCGCTGCTGACCGGCGTGCTCGGCTACGTGGTCGGCGACGGCGTGACGATGGTGTCCAGCGCCGACGAGACCGCCAAGGACGTCTATCGCGTGCTCGAGAGCTCGGGCCTGGCGCGCGCCGCGGCCCTGCCCGAGCCCGAGCACGTCTTCCTCACCACCGGTCAACCGGAGCAGTTCCGCACGGTGGGCCGACGCTTCCTCGGGCCGGAGCTGGACGACGTGCACCAGTTCGCCCGGATCGGGGTGGTGGCGTGAGGCTCACCATCGTCGGCTCGTCGGGGTCGTTCCCGGGTCCGCATTCGCCGGCCAGCTGCTATCTGCTGCAGGCGCCGTACGAGGGACGCACCTACTCCCTCGTGCTCGACCTCGGCAACGGGGCGCTCGGTGCGCTGCAGCGTCACCTCGGGCTCGGGGAGGTCGATGCGGTCGCGCTGAGCCACCTCCATGTGGACCACTGCGTGGACCTCGCCTCGTACTACGTGGTGCGCACCTATCACCCGGGCGGGCCGCTGCCCCGGCTGCCGGTCGTGGGCCCCGCGGGGGCGGCGCAGTGGCTGGCGCGGGTGTACGGCCTGCCCGAGAGCCAGGCGATGAACAGCGTCTTCGACTTCTCCGCGTGGCCCGTCAACGGGGGGCTGCGCCTCGGCCCCTTCGCGGTGCGGGTGGCGCGGGTCGCGCACCCGGTCGAGGCGTACGCGGTGCGGGTGGACAGCGCCGGGCGGTCGCTGGCGTACTCGGGGGATACCGGGCCGAGCGCGGCGCTGGTCGATCTCGCCCGCGGTGCCGACGTGTTCTTGTGCGAGGCGTCGTTCCTCGAGGCGGGCGACAATCCCGCCGACCTGCACCTGACCGGTCGGGAGGCGGGGGAGCACGCGGCGGCGGCCGGTGTCGGGCGGTTGCTGCTCACCCACGTGCCACCGTGGCACGACGAGCAGCAGGTGCTGGCCGAGGCCCGGCCGGCGTTCCGCGGCCCGGTCGAACTCGCGCGCCCCGACGCCAGCTACCCCGTCTGACCCCGCACCGCACCGCCCCGGCCCGCGATCCGCGGATTCTGGTCGGACGATCCGCGGATTCTGGTCGGACGATCCGCGGATTCTGGTCGGACGATCCCGCCGTCCGCGCGTTCGTACCCGTCCCGACGTGGGGCCGGTGAGACTCGAACTCACACTGGCACGGACCTAAACCGTGTGCCTCTGCCGATTGGGCTACGGCCCCTGGCAGCCCAGGGTAGAAGACCGGGCCGTGCTCTCGGTCCACCGCTCACCGCCTGTATCAAGCGCACGGATCGCGGGGCGCGGGGAGCGGGTCTAACGGTCGAGCGCCGCCACCAGGTCCGGGACGATCGCGCGCAGCGCCCGTCCGCGGTGGCTGATCGCGTCCTTGTCCGCGGGCGCCAACTCGCCGTTGCTCAGTTGCTGGCCGTCGGCGACGAACAGCGGATCGTAGCCGAAGCCTCCGGTCCCTCTTCCCTCGCGCAGCAACTGCCCGCTCATCACGCCGGTCTGCACGACCTCGACACCGTCGGGCAGCACCAGCGCCATGGCGCAGCGAAACTGGGCACCGCGCCGCTCGCTGGGCACGTCGACGGTCTGCGCCAGCAGCAACGCGTTGTTGGCCGCGTCGTCCTTCGAGCGACCCGACCAGCGGGCCGACAAGACCCCAGGCATGCCGTTGAGCGCATCGACGCATAGGCCGGAGTCGTCGGCCAGCGCCGGCAGGCGCACCGCGGTCACCGCCGCGCGCGCCTTGATCAGCGCGTTGGCCTCGAATGTCGCCTCGGTCTCGGCCGGCTCGGCGTACGGGGCGACGTCGTCGAGCCCGAGCACCTCGATGCCCGGCACGTGTGGCTCGACGATGCGGCGCAGCTCCGCCAGCTTCTTGGGGTTGCGGGTGGCGAGCAGCACGCGGGGACTCACGCCGGCTCCAGCGGCACCGCCAGCGCCTCGCTCTGGATGCGGGTCAGGTCGGCGCAACCGGCGGCGGCCAGGTCGAGGAGCCGATCGAGGAGCACCTTGTCGAAGGGCTCTCCCTCGGCAGTGCCCTGCACCTCGATGAAGCGCCCGTCGCCGGTCATCACGACGTTCATGTCGGTGTCGGCCCGCACGTCCTGCTCGTACTCGAGGTCCAACACCGCCACACCGTCCAAGATCCCGACCGAGATGGCCGCAACCGATTCGGTGAGCGGCTCGCCCTTGAGTGCGCCCCGGGCACGCAGGGTGTCGACGGCATCGGCCAGCGCCACGTACGCGCCGGTGATGGCGGCCGTACGGGTGCCGCCGTCGGCTTGGAGCACGTCGCAGTCGATGACGATGGTGTTCTCGCCGAGCGCCTTGGTGTCGACGACGGCGCGCAACGAGCGGCCGACCAGGCGCGAGATCTCGTGCGTACGGCCGCCGATCTTGCCGCGCACCGACTCGCGGTCGGACCGGGTGTGCGTCGAGCGCGGCAACATCGCGTACTCGGCGGTCACCCAGCCCTGGCCCGACCCGCGGCGCCAGCGCGGCACCCCCTCGGTGGCGCTGGCGGCGCAGAGTACGCGGGTGCGGCCGAACTCCATGAGCACCGAGCCCTCTGCATGGTCCAGCCAGCCGCGGGTGATGCGGACCTCGCGCAGCTGGTCGTACGGGCGGCTGGTGGGCGAGCCGACGCCGGTCTGGGTCATGGCGGCGAGCCTAGCCAGCCCCGGCCGCGACCAGAATCCGCGGATCGCGCGACCAGAATCCGCGGATCGCGCGACCAGAATCCGCGGATCGCGCGACCAGAATCCGCGGATCGCGGGGTGGGGGTGGGTCGGGTGGTGGTGTGCGCGGCGGCGGGGGCGTGGAAGGATGAGCGACCGACCAGCGACCGGCGCCCGCATCCACCGCAGCGCCCCGACCGAGGAGGACTCGTGGCCGCAGGGGCGAACGCGCCGAGAGGCCAGCAGACGCCGGACCAGATCGTCCGCGACATCGAGGGCACCCGCGACCAGCTCGCGCAGACCATCGACTCGCTGGTCGACCGCACCAACCCCAAAAACGTGGCCAGACGGACGCTCGACAACGTGAAGGCCGCGTTCGTCAACCCCGACGGCTCCCCGCGCCTGGACCAGATCGCGAAGGCCGGCGGTGCCGTCGTCGGGGTGATCGCGGTCGTCGTGGTGCTGCGTCGCGTCGTCGGCAACTGACCTGCTGCCGTGATGAGCGGTCCGGACGCCGACGGGCTCCCGATCCGCATGCTGCACGACCGCGTCCTCGTCAGCCTGGACAAGGAGGCCGGCGAGCGCCGCTCGACCGCTGGCATCGTCATCCCGGCCACGGCCGCGATGGGTCGCCGCCTGGCCTGGGCCGAGGTGTGCGCCGCCGGACAGAACGTCCGCACGGTGCAGCCCGGCGACCGGGTCCTGTTCGACCCCGAGGATAAGGCGGAGGTCGAGGTACGCGGCGCGGCGTACGTGCTGTTGCGCGAACGCGACCTGCACGCAGTGGCCGCCGAGCGCATCGAGGGTGGCCAGACCGGCCTCTATCTGTAAGGCCAGGGACGTGACGATCCCAGACGCCACCTGGACGCCGCGACGGGAGTGGCGCCGACGTTCCCACGAGCTGCGGACCAGCAGCGTGGTCATCGTCCAGATCTGCATCGCGGCGACGCTGGCGTGGGTGATCGCCACCGAGCTCGCCAGCCACCGGCAACCCTTCTTCGCACCCATCGCGGCCGTGCTCTGCGTGACCGCCGCGCTGGGCCGCCGGCGCCGAGCCCTGGTCGAGCTCGCCGCCGGAGTGGCGATCGGGATCCTCGTCGGCGAGCTGCTGCTCAGCTTGATCGGCCGTGGCAGCTGGCAGCTCGCGCTGGTCATCGCGATCGCCGCATCCATCGCGGTCCTGCTCGACATCGGTCGGCTGGCGACGATTCAGGCGTGCACGTCGGCGATCCTGCTCGTCACCGTCATCCCCACCGCCAGCTCGGTGCAGCAGATCGCTGTGGACAGGTTCGTCGACGCCCTGATCGGCGGGGGCGTGGGGCTGTTGGTCAGCACCGCGCTCGCCCCCGACCCCGTACGCATCCTCGAGCGAGATGTCGGTGCGGTGCTGTCCGAGCTCGCCGACCTGCTCGGGGGCGCCGCCACCGCGCTGCGCTGGGGCGACGCGGGCGTGGCCTGGACGGCGTTGCAGCAGGGCCGGGCGCTGGAGGGGCCGCTGCGCGGTCTCGGTGCGACGGCTGCCTCGTCGGAGGAGCTGGCTCGAATCTCGCCACTGCGCTGGCGGCAGCGCGAGCATGTGCTGCTCTACACCCGGTCGCTGCGCTACGTCGACCATGCCGTGCGCGACGCCCGCGTGCTCACTCGGCGCATCCACACCATGCTGCGCCGCGGCTACACCGACGGGGTGGGCGCCGCGCCGGCGCTGCAGCAGCTGGCCGGCGCCGTACGGATCTTCGCCGACGACCTGGCCGAGCAGGACCGCTTCGACGAGGTGCGTCAGACGCTGGTCGGGGTCTCGCGCCTGGCCACCGACGCCCTCACCCGCGACGCCTCGCTCGGTCTGACCGTCGTGATCGCGCAGATCCGCGCCCTCGCCGCCGATCTGCTCTACGCGACCGGAACCACATCGGACGAGCTCGACGACCTGTTGGACTGACCGAACCATTGTGCAGCGTACGGTGTCGTCAGGTCAGACGAGCAGTGCCGGGAGGCCACCGCATGGAGATGTTCGCGTCGATGACGATGCCCGAGGTCTTCTTCACCCTCCTGCTGGTGTTGGTGATCCTCGGCGTCGCGCTGTACGTCGTCATCCGGCTGGTCGGACAGCGGATGGCCGACGGCAACGACCGACCGGGTGGCTCTGCCTCGCGTCGAGACGGCGAGGAGCACTGAGGCCGGCAACGCTGGTCGGCTCTCGAGCGGGCGCGTACGGCCGGCGGCTGCAAACTCCTCCACTACGCTGAGCCAGCAGGCTGGTCCGATCCGAGGTCAGCTGCCCGGACCAGGGAGCATCGGACAGGGGGGCCGCGGTGACGTCGACGACGGCCTCACCGGACCTGTATCCCGCTCTGGTGACCCTTCGCGACACCCTGCGACAGGCCCCGCTCGACCTCGATGTCCCCGACGCCACGGCCGACCGCCGGGCCCGCACCGAGATGGTCGACCAGCTCGACGACTACGTCATCCCGAGGGTGGTACAGGTGGACGCGCCGCTGTTGGCCGTGGTGGGCGGCTCCACCGGCGCCGGCAAGTCGACCCTGGTCAACTCACTCGTCGGCCGACCGGTGAGCCGAGCCGGCGTGCTGCGCCCCACCACCCGCTCGCCGGTGCTGGTGCACCATCCCGACGACGCGCACTGGTTCGGCCCGGACCGCATCCTGCCCGACCTGGCGCGTACGTCTGCGCCCTCCACCGACGTCGGAGCCTTGCACCTAGTCGCGTCCCCGGCGATGCCGGCGGGGCTGGCGTTGTTGGACGCCCCCGACGTCGACTCGGTGGAGCGGGCGAACCGGACGCTGGCCACCCAGCTACTGGCCGCGGCGGACCTGTGGCTGTTCACCACCTCGGCGGCCCGCTACGCCGACCAGGTGCCGTGGGGGTTCCTACAGACCGCGGCCGAGCGCAGCGCCGCGGTCGCGATCGTGCTCGACCGCACTGCGCCCGCCGCCGTGGCGGAGATCCGAGCCCACCTGCAGCAGATGCTGGCCGATCACGGCCTGAGCGATGCCCGGCTGTTCGCGGTGCCGGAGTCACCGGTGGATGCCGACGGGCTGCTGCCCCGAGAGGTGGTCGCCGAGATTCGCGCCTGGCTGGGTGACATCGCCTCCGACGCGACCGCCCGCGCCGACATCATCCAGCAGACCCTGAGCGGGGCCCTGCGCCAGCTGGCACACCGCGGCGCCGAGCTCGCCGACGCCGTCGAGGAGCAGGAGCGCACCACCGAGCAGCTGCGCGGCGACGTCATCGAGGCCTATGCCCAGGCGGTCACCGAGGTGGGCCGCAGCACCGGCGACGGCACCCTGCTGCGCGGCGAGGTGCTGGCGCGCTGGCAGGAGTTCGTGGGAGCGGGGGAGCTGACGCGCAAGCTCGAGTTGCGGGTCGGTCGGCTGCGCGACTGGGTGCTCGCCGCGGTGCGCGGCCGCGAGACCCCGGCCGCCCCGGTCGAGCAGGCGGTACAGCACGGTCTGCACACGATGCTGGTCGAGCAGGCCGAGAGTGCCGCGGAGCGCGCCGAGGCGCGCTGGGCCACCAGCACCGCCGGCCGGTCCCTGCTGGCGCAGGCACCCCGGCTCGGCCGGGCCTCGCGTGGGCTCGGTGAGCAGGCCGAGCAGGCCGTACGCGACTGGCAGGCAGCCATCGTCGACCTCGTGCGCAAGGAGGGGGCCGACAAACGCTCGACGGCCCGGGTCCTCGCGTACGGCATCAACGCCCTGGGCGTTGCGCTGATGGTGGTCGTCTTCGTGCATACCGCCGGGCTGACCGGTGGTGAGGCGGGCGTCGCCGGCGGCACCGCCCTGCTCGCCCAGAAGGTGCTCGAGGCGGTCTTCGGTGACCAGGCCGTACGGCTGCTCGCCGCCAGGGCGCACGCCGACCTGGTCGCCCGCAGCGAGGTGCTGCTGACTGCCGAGCGGGACCGGTTCCTCACCCTGCTCGACGCGCATGCCGGTGCACCGGGCTCGGCGCAGCTGCTGCGCGGCGCCGTCCAGCGGCTCGACGCCGCCCGGCAGCAGGCGACCACGTGAGCGTGCAGGCGGTTGCGGCCGGTGCCCGTCGGGCTCTCGGCCGAGGCGGCCGCGGCCGGCCGAGCACCCTCGAGCGCGCCGAGGCCCTGCAGGAGGTGTCGACCACCGCGCGTGGACGCCTCGGCGACGCCGTTCTCGACCGCGCCGACGAGGTCGTGCACCGCGCGCACGACCGGTTGCGCCTGTCCGGCGAGCACACCGTGGTGGCGCTTGCCGGCGCGACCGGGTCGGGCAAGTCGTCGCTGTTCAACCGGCTGGCCGGCGTCGAGCTGGCCCGGGTCGGCGTACGCCGCCCCACCACGTCGTGGACGACCGCCTGCACCTGGTCCCCCGAGGGCGCCGACGAGCTGCTCGGCTGGCTCGGCATCAGTGAGCGGCACCAGGTCACGCGGCACAGCGTGCTGGACGGCCCGGCGCGGCCCGAGGACGAGCAGCTGCAGGGGCTCGTGCTCCTCGACCTGCCCGACCACGACTCGACCGAGGTCACGCACCACGTGGAGATGGCACGGCTGGTGGACCACGCCGACCTGCTGGTGTGGGTCCTCGATCCGCAAAAGTACGCCGACGCCGCCGTGCACGAGCGCTTCTTGCGGCCGATGGCCTCGCACGCGGAGGTGATGCTCGTGGTCCTCAACCACGTCGACGCCGTTCCGCGCGACCAGCGTCAAGCCACCCTCACCGACGTCCGCCGGCTGCTGGGCGCCGACGGGTTGGGCGAGGTGGCGGTGTTGGCCACCTCGGCGCTCACCGGTGAGGGCATCGGCGAGCTCACCGCCGCACTGGGCGAGCGGGTCTCGGCCAAGAAGGCGCTGCAGCAACGCCTGGACGCCGATCTGCGCTCGGCTGCCGCAGCAGTGCGCGGCGAGTACCGCGGCGAGGGTTCCGCCGGCGAGCTGGCGCACCTGGACCGAGGCGACCAAGACGCACTCGTGCGCGCGCTGGCGGCTGCCGCCGGCGTGCCCGTCGTCACTCGCGCCCTGGAGCGCTCGCTCGCCGCACGCGCCCGCAACGAGACCGGTTGGCCACCGACGCGCTGGCTGCACCGGCTGCGGCGAGACGACCTGCGCGACCTGCGCCTCGCGACAGCGCAGGGTTCGGGGACCCTGGTGCGCTCCTCGCTGCCGGCGGCCAGCCCGGTGCAGCGGGCCGCGGTCGACTCCGCGGTGCGAGCTGTCGCCGACGAGGCCTCGGTCGGCTTCTCGCGGCCGTGGGCGCAGGCTGTCCGCTCGGCCTCGACGAGCCGCCGCGACGAGCTCACGGACGCGCTGGACCAGGCCGTGGTCGGCACCGATCTCGACCTGACCAGCCGGGCCTGGTGGTGGACGCCGGTGCGGGTGTTGCAGTGGCTGCTGCTGGGCTGCGCGGTGGTCGGACTGGGCTGGCTGCTCGCACTGGCCGCACTGGGCTGGCTGCAGCTGCCGCTGCCAGACACACCGCGTACGGAGGGGATCCCGACACCCACGCTGCTCCTGGTGGCCGGACTGCTGCTGGGTGTCGTGGTGGCGGCGGTGTCCCGAGTCGTTGCCCGTGGTTTCGCCCGGCGACGATCTCGGGCGGCCGCGCGGGCCATGCATACGTCGATCGCCGCAGTGGCCCACACCCATGTCGTGGTGCCGGTGCAGGCCGAGCTCGACCGTCATGACCGGGTGGGTGCGGCACTACAGACGGCGGCGCGCGACTGACGGCGGCACGCGCACAGCGCCGCGCGCTCCGGGGGGCTGGCTCCGCGCCACGTAAACGTGGCGCAGGTCACCGGCGGGTCAGCGGCGCAGGTGAGGCCCGCGGGGCGGGCGGCCGAGCCGCGGTCGGTCGATCGTCGGCCCGTGCCGCGCCAACGGTGGGACAGGTCTGGCGCGCAGGCCTGTACCTGGCCACAATCAGCGGAAACCAGTCGGCAACATCGGAGGCGGCACCGTGAACGCTCTCGACGTCAAGTCGGACCGCGTGTCATCAGCCATGGCCGGCGACAAGCTGTCCGGACGGGTGGCCCTGGTCACCGGCGGCACCCGCGGGATCGGAGCTGCCATCTGCCGGAGCCTGGCCAGCCAGGGAGCCTCGGTCGCCGCCGGTTACAGCGGCAATCGGGCGCGAGCCGAGCAGTTCGTCGAACAGTTCCAGGAGCACTTCGCCGGAGAGGGGCGCGCGAGCGTCCACCAGGGCAACGTCTCCCACCCCGAGGACTGCAAACGGGTGGTGCAAGAGGTGCTTGACCAATACGGCCAGCTCGACATCCTGGTCAACAACGCCGGCATCACCATCGACAAGATGGCCTTGACGATGTCGGCGGAGGACTGGAACTCTGTGATCGCGGTCAACCTTTCCGGCTCGTTCTACATGGCTCAACCGGCGCTGGAGCATATGCTCGAACGTGGCACCGGTCGCATCATCTTCGTCTCCTCGGTGATCGGCGAGACCGGAAACGTCGGGCAGGCCAACTACGCCGCCTCGAAGGCGGGCATGCTCGGGCTCACCAAGACACTGGCTAAGGAAGCGGCCTTTCTCCTCGAGCGGGCGGGAAAGCTCGACGACAACGGCGTGGGCATCACCGTGAACACCGTCTCGCCGGGCTTCGTGTCCACCGAGATGCTCGACAGCGTCCCAGCGAAGGTCCTGGACAGGATCCGGTCGCAGATCCCGGTCCGCCGGCTGTGTCGTCCCGAGGAGATCGCGCGTGTGGTCCACTTCCTGGCCGCCGATGCGTCGGCCTACATCACCGGTCAGGTCTGGGGCGTCAACGGCGGCATGGACATGTGACGAGACTCGACCGCTTGACATGCCAAGCACATGGTTTGTATGGTGTGCGAGTGCCGGAAACGCCGCGCACCTTTCGACACCTCAGGAGTTCACCATGACCACCAACGCCAAGACCACACCGAAGTCCGAGATGCCCGACCTCGCACAGAACGTCCGCGAGCAGGTCATCTCCACCGTTCAGCAGGGCCAGCAGCTGTCCATCGACGCCGCCCAGACCTGGGTCAAGGCCGTCTCGGTCCTCCCGACCCCCGACCTGCCCACGGTCCCGGGCATCCCCGCCGTCCCGAGCGTCGAGGCTGCGACCAAGTACACCTTCGACCTGGCCGCGGACCTGCTCAACGCGCAGCGTGAGTACGCCCTGCAGCTGACCCACGTGCTCGGCGCCGACAAGTCGGCCTGACCCGTTCGCCGGCGTCAGCCGACACCAGCGACATGGAAAAACCGACGGCAGCAGCGGATGCGGACCCCCGACGACTGCTGGGGGGCTTCATCCGGGCGCAGCGGCAGATGGCCAATCTGTCGCTGCGCCAGCTGTCTGCCCTGACCGATGTGTCCAACCCGTACCTGAGCCAGGTCGAGCGAGGCCTGCACGAGCCCTCCGTACGAGTGCTCAAGTCGATCGCAGATGCGTTGAACGTGTCCGCGGAGACACTGTTCGAGCAGGCCGGGCTGATCAGCTCCACCGAAAAACCGGACGAGGAGGCTACCGAGGGCGCCATCCGGGCCGACCAGCGACTCACCGAATCGCAACGCCGTGCACTGCTCAGTGTCTATCGCAGTTACGTTGAGGCCAATACTGAGCAAACGCTCTAGCCCGAACCGCCGGTGCAGCCATCACGGGTGCGCTGCCCGGCCAACAAGGAGACCGACACCATGAAGCCCGCACCAAGCTCTGAGTCCGCCAGCCCGTCCGTGCTTGACCGCCTGGGCATCGCTGAAAACCCCGTGGTCGGTGCCGACCCGGTGTCGTTCCTGCGCTCGCTCAGCGCGGCGGCTGCCGCGCTGGCCAAGAACCCGACGGGAGCCGCCGCCGCCAACGCACGGCTGATGATCGGCCTGGCTGCGGCGGTGCGCGCCACAGCGGGGCGGGTGGTCGGCCTGGACAGTGCCGGTCCGGTCTCGCCGGCCAAGGGGGACAAGCGGTTCAACGACCGCGCGTACGCCGAGAACCCGCTGTACTTCCTGCTCGAGCAGCAGTATCTGCTGGCCAGCCAGCTGGTCACCGAGCTGCTCGACGCGGCCGGGCTCGAGGCCAGCCAGGACGTCAAGGCGCGGTTCGCCGCGAAGTTCATCCTCGACGCCCTCGCGCCCACCAACACCCTGCCCGGCAGTCCCGCTGCGTTGCGCGAAGCCTTCGACACCGGCGGCAAGAGCCTGGTGCGAGGGGCGAAGAACATGCTGGGGGACATCCGTCACAACGGGGGCTGGCCCTCGCAGGTCGACAGCTCCGACTTCGAGGTCGGGGTCAACATGGCGGCCACGCCCGGGTCGGTCGTCTACCGCAGCGACCTCATCGAGCTGATCCAGTACGAGCCGCAGGGCGACCGGGTGCGCAAGGTGCCGCTGTTGTTCTGCCCGCCGTGGATCAACAAGTTTTACATCATGGATCTGGCGCCGAACAAGAGCCTGATCGAGTGGGCGGTCCAACACGGCCACACCTGCTTCGCCATCAGCTATCGCAACCCCGATGCCTCCATGCGTGACCTGGGCTTCGAGGACTACCTGCGCCAGGGGCCGCTGGACGCGGTCCGGGTGGTGCGCGAGATCACCGGTGCCCCGGAGGTCAACACCGTCTCGGTGTGCCTCGGTGGCACCTTGACGGCGATCGGGCTCGCGCACAACGCGGCAATCGGCGATCGCTCGGTCAAGTCGGCCACGTTCCTCAACACCCTCACCGACTTCAGCGCCCCGGGGACCCTTGGCGTCTTCACCGATGAGGCCACGATCGCCGGACTCGAGAAGCAGATGGCCAAGCGCGGCTTCCTCGACTCCGACAAGATGGCGCACACCTTCGATGCGCTGAGGGCCAACGACCTCATCTTCGGCTACGTAGCCAACAACTGGCTGCTCGGCAAGAAGCCGCCCGCATTTGACCTGCTGGTGTGGAACAAGGACAGCACCCGGATGCCGGCCACGATGCACTCCGAATACCTACGAGGGTGCTACCTGAACAACTTGTTCGCCCAGGGAGAGTTCGAGGTCGAGGGCCAGAAGGTCGACCCCGGCAAGGTCGAGATCGACACCTACGTCTTGTCCGCCGTCGACGACCACATTGTCCCGTGGGCCTCGGCTTACAAGACCACGCAACTGCTCGGCGGCCGCAACCGGTTCGTGCTGAGTACCTCCGGCCACATCGCAGGGATCGTCAACCCGCCCGGACCGAAGGCGAAGCACTGGACCAACGAGGACAGCCTTCCGGCAGACCCGCAGGAGTGGAAGGACGCGGCGCAGCTGCATGAGTCCACCTGGTGGGAGGACTGGTCCAGCTGGATCGCGAAGCAGGGAGGGCCCAAGGTGGCCCCGCCCCGGCAGCTGGGGAGCAAGGAGCACCCACCGATCGAGGCCGCCCCTGGAAGCTATGTGCGTACCCGCCCGTGAGGCGGCCCCGACCCCGGGCGTACGAATCGGAGGTGGTCGGTGCCTGCGGGCTCCGGGTCCGCATGCGCGTGCAGGGCGACGGTGATCCGCTGCTGTTGCTCAACGGCTTGACCCGACCGCTGGAGAGTTGGGAACCCTTCACGCAGGCGCTGGGCGGTCACACCATCGTCAGTTTCGACGCGCCCGGCAGCGGCAGGAGCCCCACCCCGATCCTGCCGCTGCCGATATCCATGCTGGCTCGACTCGCGGCTTCGGTGCTCGATGCGGCCGGTCTGGCCACAGCCGACGTGCTGGGGTACTCGCACGGAGGCGCCGTCGCCCAGCAGCTCGCTGTGCACGCCCCGACGAGGGTTCGCCGGCTCGTTCTCGTGTCCACGTCGTGTGGCGTCGGAGCGACTCCTGGCAGCCAGGACGCGTTGCGCGCCCTCCGTCCACCCTCGGGGGCAAGCTCGTGGCCACGATCGGACGCTGTGGGGACGCTGTGGCACTCCATGGCGGTCTCCAGCTGGTCGAGCATCCCGTTCCTGGGGGCGATCCGGGCGCCCGTCCTGGTCGTCAGCGGGGCCCGTGACCGGGTGGTCCCGCCAGCCAACAGCGCATTGCTTGCTCGCCGCATCCCCGGCGCCGAGCTCGTGCTGCTGCCTGCCGGGCACGACCTGCAGCGAGAGGGTGCGGCCAGCGTGCTGGCCCATGCCGTTGAGCCGTTCCTGGCCACCAAAGGACGCCCAGCCGGCGCTGCCGGTGGCCGGTTGATGAGCCGGTTGATAATGGACATCTGCCAAACACCTGCAAGACTGCGTCTAGCACGCTGATGTGCTCCCGGTGGTGCCGGGCAACTTGTCGGAGGGGTGGTGGCCGCGTGCAGGAGACATCCCGCGGCCAGATGTATGAGGCGTTCGGTGCCTACGTACGTAGCCAGCGCCAGCTCGCGCAGCTGACCCTGCGGCAGGCCGCTGAGCTGGCCCGCATCTCCAACCCGTACCTCAGCCAGATCGAGCATGGCCTGGCGCTGCCCTCGGTGCGGGTGCTCCGTGCCTTGGCCGACGCCTTGGAGGTCTCTACCGACACCCTGCTGTTGCAGGCGGCCGGAGTCTCGGCCGACGAGTCGAAACGGCCCCGGGCGGCGACCGAGGAATCCATTCGCCACGACCCGCGCCTCGACCTGGCACAAAAGCGTGCGCTGCTCGCCGTCCTGAGTTCATACGTGGAGCCGCCCCCGACGAATTCAGCCACGCGCACCGACGAACCCCAGCAAAGAACCCCACCACAGACGAGAGAGGTCCTTGACCATGCCTGAGATGCGTTTCGATGAGCGAGTTGCCATCATCACCGGTGCCGGCGGGGGGCTCGGCCGTTCCCACGCCCTCGAGCTGGCTCGCCGTGGCGCGAAGGTCCTGGTCAACGACCTCGGTGGTGCGCTTGACGGCAGTGGCGGCTCCACCTCGGCTGCCCAGCTGGTCGTGGACGAGATCACGGCGCTCGGCGGGCAGGCAGCGGCCAACCACGACAGCGTGGCCACTCCCGAGGGCGGGAAGGCCATCGTC
>Ga0183260_10000163_pt1 | contig 50269 bp, 41 predicted proteins | sample AntDrymUQ4972206_2_FD_129768 | JGI IMG/M metagenome (GOLD analysis project Ga0183260, IMG submission 129768) | Polar desert sand microbial communities from Dry Valleys, Antarctica - metaG UQ497 (22.06) (version 2) (version 2) | ecosystem: Environmental > Terrestrial > Soil > Desert | place... | reverse complement strand
GCAGCTCGAGGAATTCGGGTTGCGCAAGAAAATGCAGCTGCTCGGCGGATCGAATTTCTTCGCGGTCGGCAGCCTGCCCGCAATGGGCAAGGGCACGGTCGGCGGCCTGTCAGCGCTGCAATACTCCGACAGCCTCGACACACCGCAATTCAAGAAATTTCGCGACGCGTACATGAAGAAGTACAACGAGCCGCCGATGGCCACCTCCGAGCACGGCTACGTCGCGATGAAAATGGTGATCGACGCGGTGAACACGACCGGCGGCAAGGATCGCGACAAGATGATCACGCAACTGCGCAAGACCAACATGCCCGACGCGCCGCGCGGGCCGGTCCGCCTCGACGACTACGGCAATCCGATCCAGAACATCTACATCAACGAAGTGCGCGAAGTGGACGGCAAGCTGTTGAACGTTGCGATCGCCAAGATCGAGAACGTGAGCCAGTTCGGCCCCTACGACGCCAAGACGTATCTCGCCGATCCGCCCGACTCGCGCGACTTCCCGCCGGGCAAGTGCTCCGATCCGTACTACAAGAAGAAGTGAATCGCCATCCCTCACCCCCGCCCCTCTCCCGCGAGCGGGCGAGGGGAGGTATCGGCGGTAAATGGTTGTGAACCATTTACCGAACGCTCAGTCAGGACGCCTCGAGGTCATCGGGCTTCGCAAGGCATTCGGGACCGCGGCTGTGCTCGACGGCGTGAGTTTTACCGTCGAGCCCAATCAGCGGCACGGCCTGATCGGCGTGAACGGCGCCGGCAAGACGACTTTGTTCAATCTCGTCACGGGTGATCTCGCCGCCGACGGCGGCGAGGTTCGCCTCGATGGGCAACCGCTGATGGGTTTGCCCATTCAGGCGCGTGTGCTAAGGGGACTGGGCCGGACTTATCAGGTATCCAGCCTCGCACCGGCGCTTACTGTGCGCGCACATTTCGTACTCGCGAAGGGAGACGGAAGCTTGCCGTCGCTGCTGCACCCGTGGCGGGCCCGAGGCGACGACGCGGAGTTGCTCGCGAACGCTGAGCGATTCGGACTGTCCGATGTGCTCGATGAGCTCGTATCGGCGCTGTCGCACGGCGCGCAGCGCCAACTCGAACTGGCGATGGTGTTGTACCGGCGGCCGCGCGTGCTGCTGCTCGACGAGCCGGCGGCAGGATTGTCGCCGAGTGAACGCGCGCTTTTCTCGCGCGTGATCCGCGACCTGCCGCGCGACGTCAGCTTATTGATGATCGAACACGACATGGACCTGATCCTCGGCCTGAGCGACTGGATCACCGTGCTGCATCAAGGGCGTGTGCTGGCGGCGGGAAAGCCGGCGGAGATCGCGCGCAATCAATCGGTCCGCGATGTTTATCTGGGTTACGCCGATGCCTGAGGCGGTGCTGTCGATAAATGCGCTCAACGCGTTTTACGGTCAGGCTCATGTGGTGCAGGATGTCTCGCTCCGTTTAGGGCCGGAATGCGTAGCCGTGATGGGCCGCAACGGCGCCGGCAAGACGACGCTGGTGCGCGCGATCATGGGACTTGCACCGCCGAGGGCGACGGGTGACGTCACCTTTGATAGCCGGCGGATACTGGGTCTTGCCGCGCACAAGATAAGTCGGCTCGGCATCGGCTACGTGCCGCAGGGGCGGCGGCTATTCCGCTCACTCACCGTCACCGAGCACCTCACGCTGGCGGCGCGAACGCGCACCGCGCGCGCGCCATGGACGGTAGCGCGAGTCTTCGAGTTGTTTCCTTCGCTGGGACAGCGCCGCGCCGCCTTTGCCGACCAGATTTCCGGCGGTGAGCGCTCGATGCTCGCGATCGGCCGCGCGCTGATGACCAACCCGCGGTGTTTGCTGCTGGACGAGCCGACAGAAGGCCTCGCGCCTACGATCGTCGAGCGGGTCGCGCACGGCATTCGTGGCCTTGTCGCGGACGGCGTGTCGGTGATGCTGATCGAGCAGAGCCTCAGACCCGTTGAACTCGCTTCGGACCGCGTCTACCTGATGAGCGCGGGAAAAATCGTGCACGAGGAGCCAACGAAGGCGCTCGTTGCCAATCGCACAACCTTCGAACGTCATCTCGGAGTTGTGCTTGATGACGCGACAGGCATTGCAGCACAAGGCGTCGAGTACCTCCGATAACTACGAGCAGTGCGGCGAGGTCAAACTGCCTTTGACGTGCCGATGCAGGGCCTGCAGCGCCTGTTGCTCGGCCGACTTCACCTATACGGGCACAATGTCCTCCTAATGCCTGAGCTGGCATGCGCGGTGGCGGCTCGTCATCCTTCTCGAATTACAGATCGAAAGCCTTCGACGCATGGCACTTCATACCGCAACATCGAGCCATAGACAGTGATGATCAGAAGCTTGTAGCAGCCATCGCCGATCGTTCCCGCATCTCGCGAATACGCTGACGGATTCTGGTTTGCCAAGCGTAGGTAAGTTGGACTTAACTGCCGGTAGCGCTGTGCTGAAGCGGCCAGTGGCAGCGGTTCGGTTACTTTGCATGGCAGAAAGAGTGTGCTGCTTACTGTGACTTTACGGAAAGAACGAGCCGGCGGCCCTGCACGCAACTCATGGATTCAGCGCGATTGGCTGTTGCAGATAGTTTGAACTCCTACAATTGAACGTCAATGCCCGCCCGGGTGCTAGCACGTGCCAGTGGGTGCCGCTACCGAGCAGAAGGCGACGCGGCCGCAACGGTAGATGAATCCGGTAGCGTCGGCGATGAAAAGGCCGGTGTGAGTGTTGCGATCGAAGCGAAGGATCTCGCTTGAGCGCCGCCAACGTATATCGACTCGAAGAACTTCCCGGCCGGGTCGGTCGTCTGCTGGGCATCAGCGAATGGATCGCGATCGATCAAGCGAGAATCGACGCGTTCGCCGCGGCAACCGGTGACCAGCAATGGATCCACGTCGACGCCGAGCGTGCCGCGGCAAGTCCCTTTGGAACAACCATTGCGCATGGGTATCTGACGCTTTCGCTATTGCCACTGCTGTCGTCCACTGCTTTTGCCCTCGTTGATGTGGGCACCGCGATCAACTATGGGTTGAACCGCGTGCGCTTCCCGGCGCCGGTTCCTGTCGGCAGCCGCGTGCGCGGCCACTTCGATCTGCTTGCATGCGAGGCAGTCAAGGGCGGCGTGCAGCTTACGATCAAGGTCACGGTCGAACGCGAGGGCTCGGAGCGGCCCGTATGCGTGGCGGAGGCGTTATCGCGCCGCTTTGCATCGACACTCAATAGCGATGTTTGACCGTACGTTTCGCAACATCAGCGACGTTATTCGTGAGCACGCAGCAGCGCGCCCGCAGCAGTTGGCTTTGGTGCAGGGCGACCACCGGCTTACGTTCGACGAGCTCGATGTCATGATGGATCGCGTGGCGGTCGCGCTTCAGCGCGACGGGCTGCGCGCGGGCCACGTGATGGCGTTGTGCGGGTCGACCACGCCCCAGCAGGCCGCGCTGTTCCTGGGAGGCCTGCGCGCGGGTTCGGTGGTCGCGCCGCTTGCTTCTTCGGTGACTCCGCCCATATTTGCTTCAATGTTGCGAGACGCGGGTGCGCGGCTGATATTCGTCGACGCAACCGCGGCACCGCTGGTGCCCGATCATATGAAAGCGCAATGTGTTGCACTCGATGCGGGTGCGCCAGGAACGCCGTTCGATGAGTGGATTGCAGCGCGGAGCGCCGTCCCGCTGCCAGTAACCGTCAAGCCAGAATCGCCATTCAACATCATCTACTCGTCGGGCACGACCGGCACACCCAAAGGCGTCGTGCAGCCGCACGTGATGCGCTGGATGCACATGTTGCGCGGCACGCCGTACGGTTATGGGCCGGATGCAGTGACCGTTCTTGCCACGCCGCTGTATTCGAACACGACGCTGGTCGCATTCTTTCCCGCACTCGGCCTGGGCGGTACCGTCGTGCTAATGGCCAAGTTCGACGCTGCGGCTTTTCTAGCGCTGGCCGAGCGCCATCGCGCAACGCATACGATGCTGGTGCCGGTGCAGTATCAGCGCATCATGGCGCTCCCGGAGTTCGATCGCCACGATTTGTCCTCGTTTCGCATGAAGTTCTGCACCAGTGGGCCGTTCACTGCCGCATTGAAGGCCGACGTGATTGCGCGGTGGGCGGGCGGACTGATCGAGTTCTACGGCATGACCGAAGGCGGTGGCACGTGCATTCTCGAAGCGCATCGCCACCCCGACAAATTGCATACCGTGGGTCGGCCTGCTGAAGGCCATGACATCCGTCTGATCGACGACGATGGGTGCGCGGTTGCCACCGGCGAGACCGGTGAGGTCGTCGGACACTCACCGACGATGATGACTGAATATCACAACCAGCCGCAGTGGACGCGCGAAGCCGAGTGGTATACGCCCGAGGGAAAACGTTTCATACGCACCGGCGATGTTGGCCGCTTCGATGCCGACGGGTTCCTGACGCTGATTGATCGCAAGAAGGACATGATCATTTCGGGTGGCTTCAACGTCTACTCGAGCGACCTAGAGGCGCAGCTGTTGAAGCACGCCGCGGTGCACGACGCCGCGGTGGTCGGTGTGCCGTCCGCGCAGTGGGGCGAAACGCCAGTAGCCTTCGTCGTGCGGCGTGGCGGACAAGACATTGCTGCCACTGATTTGCGCGAGTGGATCAATGGCAGGGTCGGCAAGACGCAGCGGCTGTCCGATCTGCTTTGCGTAGACGAATTGCCACGCAACTCAATTGGCAAGATACTGAAGCGCGAGCTACGCGAGCGCTACCTCAGCGGCAATAAAAAGTAATCAGGAGGAGACATGACAGACTCAGAACACATCAACCGCCGACGTTTCAACGGCGCGCTAATAGCTGGCGCCACGACACTGCTGGTGCCCCGTGCCCAGGCCCAGGCCTGGCCATCGAAGCCGATCAAGGTGATCGTCCCCTACACGCCCGGCGGCTTTACTGATATCACCGCGCGGCTGGTAACACAGAAGTTGCAGGAGCGGCTTGGCCAGTCGGTTGTGATCGACAACAAGCCGGGTGCGAACAGCATTATCGGAGTCGATGCACTTGCGAAGTCACCGCCTGACGGGTACACGTTGGCGGTGGTGATCGCCGCCTATGCGGCCAACACCACGCTGTACCCGAAGTTGCCCTATGACCCGAAGAAGGATCTGGCGGCCGTGTCGCTGATCGGCGTCTCTCCGCTAGTGGCCGCAGTGAACAACGACACGCCGTTCAAGAGCGCAGCCGATCTGATCGACTATGCGCGCAATAATCCCGGCAAGGTGAGCTACGGCTCCAGTGGCAATGGCTCGGCGGTACACCTGACAACCGAATTGCTGAAGTCGATGACGCAGACGAGCATGGTGCATATTCCGTACAAGGGCTCGGCGCCAGCCCTGACGGATCTGATGGGTGGTCACATCCAGTTGTTCATGGACGCGGCTGTGGGTTTGATCAGTCCGGGCAAAGCCGGCAAGGTGCGACTGATCGGAGTTACGAGCGAAACGCGGCTGGCCGCGCTGCCTGACGTGCCAACCTTTATCGAGCAGGGCATCAAAGGTTTCACCGGCAGTACGTGGGCCGGAATATTGGCGCCAGCTGGCACGCCACCGGCTGTGATAAAGCGCATCGCGGATGAGGTTGCGGTCATCGTCAAGCTGCCGGACGTGAAGCAGAAATTTGACGAGATGGGCACGATTCCGGTCGGCAGCGCGCCGACCGAATTCGAGTTGTTTATTGGCAGCGAAACCGGCAAGTGGGGCAAAGTGATCCGCGACGCGAAAATCACAGCCGAATGATGTGGCATGCGTGCAGGGCCGTTGGCGTGGCTCTAACGCTCAATGCAGTGCAGGGGGCTCATTGTTTCACTTGACGCGATCTTGCAACCGACTGTCCCGACTCGCGCAATTCCAATGATGGCGAACCAATTCGCGCGCGGGCAGCCTGCCATTGCTCGGCTCACCGCGCGTCGAGAGTTTTGGACTCTTTCAGCAAGCGGCGTGTTTGATCGACAAGACGGCCGTCGGATTTTTGTGCTGAGAGTTCGCCAAGCAGGTCCTGCAGGCCGCGCCGTGCTTCGACTGCCCGCCCTGCGTTAGCGACTAGGTGCAAGCGCACGTAGCGCCACACTGGGATCTCACTGACAGGGATGGCGGACTGCGGAAACAGCCAGTCAAACGTTGCCAAGTGCACATCGCCCGGCAGGAGTGCGAGGAAACTTGTGCGGGTGTCATGGTCGTTAATCGTGTAAAGGTACGAGCGGTACACACGGCTCCAAAGACGACTTCGAATCGCATCGCTGACCGGTTCACCTGCCAGTCGCATGTCGTTGGCAACGAGGACCGCGTACGGCTCCAGCGCTGCACGCGACAGGCTGCCGCCGAACTGCAGTGCCCGCACAAACGCGCGATCGCGGCCGCTCGCAACGGCCTGTGCGAAATGCTTGCGCGCCTCAGTGTCGCCATCACGTGACCACCACAGATGCTGGCCCCACATCGAGTGCGCGTAGACGTTGTCGGCTTCCTCCTTCAGCGCGCGCTGAAAGTGCGCAGCGGGGTCGCCGGCAATGGCTCCTTCGCGGGTGAGCAGGTAGTCGGCCCAACCCAGGTGCGCGAAAAGGTCCGCGGCGCGCTGACTCTTGGCGTCGACCAGACCCGATACCAGCGCCGGCTGCACGCGTTTGACGATATCGGCAAACGTTTGCTCGCCAACGCGGACCCGGATTTCGCGCAGCCAGCGCATGCCACATTGCTCGCGCGCGTTTTGCAAACCGGCGTCGGTCGGATAGCGCGATTGAAGTTCTTCGAAGCGACTCCACGCGGCCGAGTGCGCCCCAGAAGTGCAGAGCTCCATGGCGGAAGCAATTTCGCGTGCGACCAGTTGTTTTCGTTCCGCCTCACCCGCGCGCTGCTGCCATACGTAGCCGGCCGCCCCGGCGGCTATGACAGCAACGACTGCGACAGCGGTCAGCGTCAACACCAGCGGCCTGCGGCCACGCTTGCCGATGCGGGCGACGGCGGCGAGTGTTTCGGCGACGATCTCCCCTTTCGGTTGCAGCAGGGTCACTGCCTTTAAATACGGCGGAATCGAATTTAACGGCGTTGGGGCGACTACCACCGGCAGCACGCGCCCACCAGGATGGCGCCAGCGCTGCTGCGCAAGATTGAGTTCGGCAAGCGCGTAACTGCCGGTGGCGACTGACTCGGGCGACACCAGGAAGATGAACACATCGCAATCGGCGATCGCCTCGCGCAATTCAGCGTCGAATGGCTGGCCCGGTTCGAGTTCGGTGCGATCAACGAAGCATCGATGGCCTTCGGCATCCAGCGCGAGCTGTAATCGCTCGCACAGATCGCGATACTTTGACGAGTAAGAGATGAAGATGTCCATCTGCCAGCGCTTGATAGTAAGACGTCGCGTCGATGCAACTGAGACGGGTGGTAATTCCTGACAGGTAAATCATCAGAGGCAGTCTGTCGAGTTGATATTCACGCACCCAGTGCCGCAAAACTATTATTCCCGGCCCATCATCGCCGGATTATCCTGCGTGCCTTCAGAGTGCCTGTGGTTACGGCGCGAGCGAATCTGATGGGGAATCACGAATGAAACGGTCGGCCTGCGTGCTTGCATTTGTAGTCATCAGCACGGCGATCGGTGTCGTTGCCATTTCGAAAGACGCGCCGTCATCGTGGGTCATTGCACAGGCGCCGGTCGTCGCAGCCCCGCCAGCGACCGCACCTGTAGGGCAGGTATCGACGCCGGACCATCCTGGTTTCTATGCCGGCGAAGCGCAACTCAGTCCATCGGAGCGCGCCGGTCGCGAGATTTGGTACAAGGCGACCGCCGGTAACGCGCGCTTTCACACCTACGTTTTCCAGCAGCGCGTCAACGTGCTCATCGATTGGTATCGCGTGCTGAACGCAAGTGAGCGCGGCGATCGTTTCGCAGCATGGGGGGTCATCAATGATCCCGGCTGCTGCGTGCCGGGATCAAAGGATTGCCCGGCAGCCACACTCGAGCAGACCTACGGATTCGAATGGTGCCCAGGCGACGACGAACTGCTGAAGTTTGTCGGACGCGCTGGCTATCGCGATCCCGCGTGCGACTTCAAGGAAGCGCCCCTTGATCCGGCGGACCCGCACAACAAGGCGAAGGACCAACGCCAGTCGTCGTGCGACCTCGCCTTTGGCACTTCAACGGGAGGGTTGGGTTATCGAAAGTTTCCGAACCCGCGCTTCGACAAGGCGCGCTGGCTCAAGGTCAATGGGAGCCTTGCGAGCTGGGAAGGCTTTCGGGGTGCCATCTCCAAGGACCCGAAGTCGAGCGACTCCGCAATGAACCGTCTCGCTGACGGTTCGATAGAGCCGCCATTTCTGATCGGAACCACGTGCGGCTCTTGCCACATCTCGTTCGATCCGCTGAATCCGCCGAAGGATCCCGCCAATCCGCAGTGGGAGAACCTGAAGGGCGGGCTCGGCAATCAATACTCGCGCGTGTCGGAAATCCTGACGTCCGGCATGTCGGGCGCAACGCTCGAGGCACAGATGTTTGCGCATGCGCGTCCAGGAACCTCCGACACCTCGGCCATTGCTACCGATCAGATTCACAACCCCGGCACGATGAACGCGATTGTCAACACCAACGTGCGGCCAACTTTCGCTGGCGAAAAGGTCACCCGGTGGCGCAAGGTCGCGACGTGCAGCAAAGCAGACGCGAACTGCTGGTGCGAACCGGGGCGCGACAACAAATGCTGGCAGCGCGGCGCGGCCACTGAGACAGTGCATCACATCCTCAAGGGGGGCGAAGACTCGATTGGTGCGGTCGAGGCCATCCAGCGCGTCTACTTCAACATCGGGTCGTGCGCCGAGCAATGCTGGGTCAACCACTTGACCGATCTGCGCCAGCTCGATCCGACGAATCGTAATTTCGGCCAGACACCGTTCGACATCGGGCAATGCCGGCGCGACTGCCCGAATTTCCGCGCGATCGAAGATCGGCTGCCCGAAATTCTCGCGTTCCTGACGTCGAAGGAAACCGACGCGACTGATCTTGCTGCTGCGCGAGCCAATGCGAAGCAAGCAGCGAATGCCAAGGCAACGTACACAAGCACCGATCTGCAGCGCGACCTCGATAAGCAATTCGGAGTCAACGCGGTGGCGCGCGGACGCGATGTGTTCGCCACAACGTGCGCGCGGTGTCATTCGTCGATCGCAGAGACTCCGGAAAACACGTTCAAGAATCGTGACTTCACCGCCGTCAAGGCCGACGGTATGCGGGCCGACTGGATGGGCTCCGACCGGGCGACGCTAGCGACCGAAGTCGGTTCAAACCGCTGTCGCTCGCTTCACTCGAACCACATGAACGGACAGATATTCCAGGAATACGGCTCCGAGACCCTGCGTGCGCGGCCGACGGATCCGAACATCAAGGAGCCACACGACGGCGGTCGTGGCTCGTATCGCAACATCTCGCTGCTGTCGCTGTGGGCGCACGCGCCGTTCATGCACAACAATGCGATCGGTCCCGAGCTGTGTGGTCAACCGGTCAACAAGGCCAACCAGTTCTATCGCTCGCCGTATGTCGACGAGGACAAGAAAACGTTGCCGGCCGACAAGGCGCCGGCCTGCTGGGCCTATGACCCGAGCGTCGACGGCCGCTTCAAGCTGTACGTCGCGTCGATGGAAGAGCTGCTCAACCCGGGCAAGCGGGTGCCGAAGCTGTCGCGCTTCGATCAGGACGTGCGCATTGCGCTCGGACCGCGGACCTGGGACGGCAAGGAAGAAAAGCAGATTCTCGGCTTCACGCTGGTATTGCCTGCAGGAACGGGTGTCGGCGCCATGGCGAGCTTCCAGCACAAGGCGTTCGTGAACGACCTGATCGTTGCCAAGCTTCGGCCCCAGGAGCTCAACGCAAAGCTCACGAAGCAACACGGCGAAGACGAAGGCAAGCGCGTCGCCGCGGATCTGCACGCAGTGACCAATGAGATTGCAAAGGACCCTGAGCAATTGGTCGATGCGGTCAAGCGCTATCCGCGGCTCGTTGAGGTGTACAGCTCGTGCACCGCGGGTATCGAGAACACGGGACATCGCTTTGGTGAGGACCTGCCGGAGGTCGACAAGAAGGCGCTGATTGCGTTTCTGGCAACGCTATGAAAGGGCGACCCGTGGATCGCATGCATCGCAATAGGTTCTATCTGTTGGGCGCGCTTGCTTCCGTGTTGATGGCCGGCTGCGGGGACACGCCGCCGGCCGGAATCAAGTTTGGTGCTTATCAATCCGGCTACGCATCAAAGCCGGATCTAGCGCGCGTCGAGCACGAGTTCCCGCTCGCGCGCGGCGATCTTGCCCAACTGACGCCGGCAGCGCTGAAAGCCTATGACCAGGAACAGATCGATCAGGTCTACGCGCGTTTGACCGCGGGCCCGATTCCCGACGGCGCGTACGAGGGCGACCTGTTCTTCCCGAAGGGAATATCGGGCGATCGGCGCATCCGCGAGATCATCGGTGGACTGTCGGGTCTGGCCGCGGGCGTTGGCACCGCCAAGGTGGAGCTGATCGGCAAGCACCTGTGGCGCGGCAAGGTTTTCTACCGCGACGAGCTCGTGCTGCGAAACCGGATCGACGACACGTCACTGCTTGCACCGCTGATCGACGGCGACCTCGCCACGATTCCGAAGGCAACGGTCAACGGCAAAGATCAATGGTTGATGTTTCCCGCGCGTCTGTATTGCGGGCAGAGTCTGCTCGACTCACGCCGCGAGTCCGTGATTATCGATTACTTTTACACCGACGAGATTCGGGGCTATCGCGAGCGTCCCGACTTCCTGGCTGGGCGACGCGGGCTTCAGGTGCGTGACGAGATACGCATGGTGCGCCCGGGCTTTTATCTGGGGCGCGCGTACATCGGGAAAATCTTTCTTCTTAACTTCTCGCTATACAACAAGGCGATAGCCGAGCGCGATGGCGCCGCATTCACCCAAGGCTCACAGGTCAACGAAGACTGCTGGCAGGGCACGCAACAGCGACCGGTGCTGACCGCTTCGAAGTGAGGCCGGCGGCATGTGCGATGTGGACCCGCTTCTTCGCAGCAGTTGCACTGGCTTGCAGCGTACTCGTTGTGCACGCTAACGGCGCGGCTGCGCACGCGTGGGCAGTCGATCCCGCAGACCCCGGACCGAGCAGGCCTTCGCAGGGTCTGTCGTTGTTCGATCAGCTGACTGCCGATGGCGTGCCATTCCCATTCGAAGCGCTGGTGCGGAGAATCGAACGCGAGGCAGGTTGCCGGCCGGCGACATGCGTGACCTCAGTGCTGGTGCCACTCGGACGATCGTTGCAGAGAATGGCAGCAGCGCCTGACTTCTTTGCATTTCCGCGAGTGGTATCGGCGGCGACGGCCGACGGCGACGGACGCGTGCTGCTCAAGGATCGCTTGTACCTCGGCTACCAGGAGCGCGCGGGCGTGATTGAAGTTATCAGCTACAACGAAGTCGCCGCGCGCTTCGAGTTTCAATTGGTTCGCAACTATCGCGCGCGTGAGCGGCCCGAGACTGTGTACGCGAGCCGCGCCGTGTGTACCGCTTGCCATCAGAACCACGGACCCATTTTTTCGCGCCAGCAATGGGATGAAACGAATGCGAACCCCGCGATTGCCGCGAAGCTTGCGCTGGATAGGGACCCACAAGGCAAGCAGAGGTACGGCGTAGCGATCGGACGCGGCGTTGGGGTACCGAATTCGATTGACGATTCGACGGATCGAGCGAATCTTTTTGCGGTGGCGCACCGTATCTGGCGTGACGCCTGCGATGGGGTGTGCCGCAGTCAGGCGCTGCAAGCGGCGCTGCAGTATCGGCTGTCGCACGAGCACGGGTTCGATGTCACGCCGGCCTTGGCGCCGAGCTTCGTAACGCGTTGGCCGCATGGGCTGGCAGTTCCGAACCCCGACCTGCCGAATCGTGATCCGCTGCTTGGACTGGGAGCGGCAGCTCGTGTCGATGTTGACGCGTCTTTCGAAGCGCTCAACCCCCGCGCACCGATCGAAGTTTGGAGCGGTAGCGATCCTCTGCTTGTTTCACGATTTATCGCCGCGCTCGCGACATTGATCGCCGACGCAGATGTGCGCGACCTCAACGCAGCGATGGTGCGGCGTTCCGGCGGGGCGGCCCGGCGCACGTACCGCGCGCAGTGCACCGCAGACGGCGCCCGCCATCACTGCACCGGCGAGGTCGGTATCAGCGGCACGCGCGCCGCGATTGATCGCCTGTCGATCGGAGGTAAGTCGCTGACAAGACTGCAACTTCGCAATGGCCGTGTTTCGCGTGACGGCACCACTGTGCGGACGGCTGGCGGTGATGCGATTGAAAGCATCGAGCTGCCAGCCGCAGGCAAGTCGGGCATTGCGACCGTGAAGGTGGTCGCAGACTTTGCCGCGGTTCGCGTCGCGCTCGACAATCAGGATTGGAGCGACGCGTCGTTGAGCCGCAGCCGCGTGCGCAGCGCACTCGGGCTGGCGCCGATGGCGGCTTGTTGCGGGTCACGCAAACTTGCCGTCGCGCCCAGCGATGTGGTGGCCGCATCGTCGGTTCCGCCTGCAGCGACCGCCTTCGTTGCACCGTGCGCCGCCTGTCACCGAACAGCAGAGCGCTCGCCGCCGAATTTTCTCGCCGGCGATGCGCAACGCATTAGTGACAACCTCGCGCAGTGCGCGCCGAGAATGTTCGTGCGCCTTTCGATGTGGCAGGTGCCGCTCGCTGCCCGCGCCAAGGTGCCGATGCCGCCACCGCGCGCGTCGCACGCCGGGACACCATTGATTCAATCCGCGCCTGATTCGGTCATTGTTTCCTTGCAGGCCAAAGTGGCCGAATGGTTGCGCGCCGAATCGGGCCAACCACCTGACCTCGACACGATGCTCGCACGCGGATACGAAAACTTGCGGCCGTGCCTGCAGCCCGCCCGCTAACTGGAGAAAGTGTGAACGAGCCTTTTTACGAGTCGCGCAAGGATGGGTGGCTCACGCGGATGTATCGACATCGATGGGTGCGCGTTGTGATGCTAGTGCTTGCCATGCCCACCGCAATCGCGGTTGTATTGGCCATCGTCCTATGGCAACGCTTTGGCAGCGATCGTGCGGTTGAATACGCAGCGATAGAAGAACATTTCAAGTATGGATCGACCGGCGGTGAGCGCGAGTCCGGGTTTCCGTACTGGATTTTCAAAGCGATGCCGCAGGTGTGCGCGCAACACTTGCACGGCGGCTACGCATCGCTGGGGTTTATTTTCGAAGACGGCAGGGATTTGCCGATCGGCATGTCGATGCGCAATTATCAGGGGGTTGATCGGACATTCCTGAACTGCGCGGTATGCCACGTCAGTACCGTGCGCGATGCACCGGAGTCGAAGCCACGCATCGTCCTCGGCATGCCAGCCAATCTGTTTAACTTGTTCGGTTTTCAAAAATTCGTTTTTGAGTGCGGGCGCGATCCAAAATTTTCGAGCGAGCACATCGTGGCCGAGATCGATCGCCTGATGCAGATGAAAGGCGAGAAGCTCGGCCTGCTCGATCGATACCTGGTGTATCCGGTGGCAATTGCATTGATGCGCGAACGGCTTTCGATGCTGCATGGCCGGCTCGGTCCATTGCTGCAGGACACCGACTGGGGACCTGGCAGAACCGACACCTTCAATCCGAACAAGGTGTTGTTCAACTTTCCGCTGAACGCGATTCCCGAGCGCGAGCGCAACGCCGCGGTCGACTTTCCGTCGATATGGCTGCAGCAACCGCGGCAGGGGATGCAGCTGCACTGGGATGGCAACAACGTGATGTCCGAGGAGCGTAATAAAAACGCCGCGTTCGGTACCGGAACAACGCCGCCCACGATCGACCTTGCTGCGATCGGCCGGCTTGAACAGTGGCTGCTGACGGCTGAGCCGCCGAAGTACCCGTACGCAATCGATGCCGCACTGTCGGCACGCGGTCGCAGCCTCTACGGCGAATACTGCGCCGGGTGCCACGGTGCCGATGGCCGCACGTTCAGTGCGCCGGCGGGTACTCAGGCGCGCGAATGCGTCAACCCGATCGGTGCCGAAGAAGCCTTGTACGGACCGCAAGTCGGGAAGGTGACGCCCATCGAGCAAATCGGCACCGACCCGCGTCGCCTCGATTCGTTCTCGTATGAGCTCGCGGTGCAGCTTGGGACCGTGTATGCCGGTTATCCGCACCGGTACTGCCATTACCGCAAGACCTATGGCTACGCGAACATGCCGCTCGACGGCATCTGGTTGCGCGCTCCGTATCTGCACAACGGCTCGGTGCCCACGCTGCGCGCACTGCTCGAGCCCGCATCCAAGCGCCCGCAGATTTTCTATCGTGGCAATGACGTCTACGACCGGAACAACGTGGGGTTCGTGTTCGATGCCCCCGAGCAGGCCGGACGCCGCTTCTCTACGTATGACACGACCAAGCCGGGCAACGCAAACGTCGGCCACGAAGGCAAGCGCTACGGCACCGAGCTCAGCGCTGGCGACAAGGATGCACTGGTCGAATTCATGAAGACTTTTTAAGGACAGGTAATGGACTTTGCAAAGAAGTCTGGTTGGAACTGGAAGGTGATCCTTTCCGTGCTGTTGATTTTAGGTGTGGCATTCGGCTACTACGGCTGGTACAAGTTCTTCCGCGAAGAACCGCAGGAAGCGTGGATCACTGCGACACCGGACATGCGCTTTCGCTATGGATCGATCGGCGGCGAGCGCGACGCGGGCGTGCCGTACTGGATCTTCTACGTATTGCCGAGGATATTTCCCGAGAAACTGCCGGGCCCTGGCGGCTATGCGTCGCTCGGAGTGTCGTGGGAGCAGGGCAAGGAACTTCCGATTGGCTTTACCAAGAAAACGATCGGCTTTCCGCGCGTGGGCAACAACTGCGCAGCGTGTCACACCACCAACTATCGCGCGGCCGCCAACCAGAATCCGGTGTTCCTCAACGCCGGGCCCGGCCATACGCTGAATCTCGAAGCGTTCTTCCGTTTTCTCGTTGATTGCGCGAAGGATCCGCGCTTCAACGCCGATACGCTGATGCGCGAGATCAACCTTGTCACCGATTTGCCGTTCGACGACGCGCTGGCGTATCGTTTTCTGATCATTCCGATGACGAAGAAACGGCTGATCGAGCGCGAAAAGCAATTCGAATGGATCTATCGGAAGGATTTTCCGGACTGGGGTCGGGGCCGTGATGATTCGATGAACCTGACCAAGTACTTCATGTTGCAGTTGCCGATGGACAACAGCTTCGGCCCCGGGGATATTCCGTCGATCTGGAACCTGAAGAAGTACGACGTCGCCGGAACCACGATGAACTGGTCGGGCGACAGCCACGACGCGTACTCGGTGATCATCGATTCGGCGCTCGGCGTGCTCGGCGCACCGCCGAAGAGCAATGACGAGTTTCTAGCGCAGATCAAGTGGCTGCAGGAATACCTGAGCAACACGCCGGCGCCGAAATATCCATTTGCCGTGGATGCTGCGCGCGCTGACGCGGGCAAGGTTGTATTCGATCAACACTGCGCAACGTGCCACGCAAGTGAAAAGACCGGGCGGCGCATGCCGCTCGCGGGCGTCGACACCGATCGCGGTCGCATGGATACGTGGAACAAGGACAACGCGGTCGCGGCCAACAAGGTCGTCGCCGAAATGGGCATCACCCGCAAGGGTTTGGTCGAGGCGTCACTTGACGGCTACAACCCGCCCTTTCTGGACGGTATCTGGGTGCGCGCACCGTATCTGCACCACGGAGCGGTGCCTACGCTGCGCGACCTGCTCGAACCCCCCGCCAATCGGCCCGCACTATTCTGGCGTGGATACGATCTCTACGATCAGAAGAACGTTGGCTTTGTCACGCAGGGTGCTGAAGCCGAACGAGTAGGTACCCGATTTGATACCCGCCAGCTCGCCAATGGCAACGGCGGTCACCTGTTCGGCACGACATTGCCGGCGCCAGACAAGGAAAGTCTGCTCGAGTACTTGAAGACGTTGTAATTGCAACGGCGATGGCCAGAGCTCCCGCGGCTGGCTGCTGTCGCCTGGCTCCCGCAGAGCGATCAGTGCTTTCTTTGCGCTTGCTGGCGTGGCTTGTTACCCGATGCACAGTCAACGCGGCGGCACGGCGCGGCGTGATGCCGCTGCATTGTCGGCGGCCGCCTGACTACGAGAGGCTGGCACCACGCACGCGAAGTCGTTTGGAAATGCCTCGCGCCATACGAATCCCTGTTTGCAGGTGTTGGGGCCGTAGGCGCCGCCGCCGGGTTGCCGAGTGGCCGCAGCCAGTTGGTTCTCGTTTGCTGTTTGCGCGCGAACCTCGGGCGTAACGCAAACCTGGTCACCGGCGCGCGCGTCGCGCGCAACGAAGCCCTGCAGACACGTGCCTTCGCGCGGCTCTTTCGATTGCACCGCCGAGTCAGCTTTGTTTTTCTGCACGTAGTTATAGGCGATCCATCCGCCGGCGAGCACTGGCAGGACTGCGAGTGCGGCAATCAGTGCGCGCCACCCAACGCGACTCCCGCCCGGACTCTTGAGTGTTGAAGATTGTGACTGCGGCAAAGAAATGGTCGACGGCGCGTCCGTCCGCGTTTCGCCTGGCGCTCGAGACGGTACAGCGGGCTTCACATACGATTGCAATGCCTGCGTCAGCAGCTGCACGTCAGAATCCCATCGCGCGTGAGTGATCTCAACGCCATTGCGGAAAGCGAGCTCCTTCAGATCGTCGGGGAGCTCCTCCGCGCGCGGCATGCGGGCGCCTTGAACGAGCACAGGAATTACCGGAATGTCACGTCGTAGAGCCGACGCCGTTTCAAACCGCACTACATCGTTCAAGTCGTCGAGGCGGCGCTTGCCATCGGCGTTCGTGACCGTCAGCCAGCTTCGCCCGATCAGTGCCAGCAGTACGCCGCACGACGCTGTCTGTTGTTCAATAGCGCGCCGAAAATCAATGCCGGGTTTGATACCGGCGACGTCCATGAATACCATCTCGGCACCAAAGACCTCGCTGAGATCTTCAAATAGTCGGCCGGCCTGACCTTCGGTGTCGTCGCGCCGGTAGCTGATGAAGATGCCACGCGGACGGTTAGCCTCCGAAGCGCTTTGGTCGTCCATTGTCGGAGCGGTGGTGCGCGTCATACTGCAACAGGATAATTATTGCGCTCCCCGCGATCCAGTTGTTTGACCGCATGAACGCAAAATTCTGCGCTATTGGTGCGGCAACTATCTCTGATTTTTTCTGACGGATTGGGCGGCGATCAGCGAGCGATCGTTGATCCGGGTGCTGCGGCGGCGACCGAGATCGCCGGGGTTGCCGCCGCGCGGCTGAATTCAGGGCCGCGGATGTCGTTTGCCGAGTACCCGCGATTAACGTCAAGCCCTGTGACGTGCCAGTCGTGCACCGGCAACGACAGCGGATGCACCAGGTGCTCGTATGAACGCATCGGCCACAGAACACCAAAGCGGCGTGCGTGGTCAAACATGTCGACCTCGGCCACCGCGCCGCGCGTTCCCTCAAAACCTTCGAGAGTGAAACGGATACGGCGGGTGATGTGATCCGCCCGATCGATAAACACCGCGAGCCGATCAGTCTCGACGAGCCCCAGTCCGGGCGAGAGCCAGACGTTGACGACGTCGCACAGACGGCCGTCGACGCGCTCCGTTCCGGCGAGCTGCATCGGTAGATCGCGCTCCGCCAGCCACAAGGGCCCCAGTAGAAACAACGCATAGCCCTCGGCCACCAGTGCCGCGGTCTGCTGTGCGGCGGGTTGGGTGCTTGGCACGCCGTTAAACCACACGGCAACTTCACCTATCGAATTCGAACGGACTCGATTGCGACGCCACCAGACCTGCTTGCGACCCAGCGGCCCCCGGTAAGCCTGCCCCACAGCTCCCTCGGCCGGCATGATCCGCTCCTCTGAAGGGCCGCGAAAATCTGCATCGACTAACTCGCGCTGAATGCGGCCAATCAGTGGCCGCCACTGACCGTCATAACTGACATTGATATCGGTCAGGGTGCGGTAGGCAGCCCAGCCTTGCGCCTCCGCGCTCTCACGAATGCGCGCCGCAGCCGCTGGGTCACGCGAAGGCGACAAGCCGAGCGGCAGCGGTGTGCTGCAGCCGGCGAAAAAAGGGAGCAACGCCATTCCGAACGCGGCACGGCGGCGGGTTAATCGATAGGTTGCAATCACAGCGACCTCTGAATGCACGCCCCACCATAGCAGTCGACGTGCCGTTAGCTTGTGGCGGACTCGCGCTGGCGTTATGGTCGGCGAAATGGTTGGACCGCGTTTGTTTGTCAGCTACCGCCGGGCCGATTCCGAAGCAAGCGGGGTTTCTTCGAAGTACGAATAGATGTCGCTCGAGCTCGATCGCATTTCATAGATCGAGCTGTGATTGGTAATGGCATGCCGTCGCGACCGCACAGGTTGGCGGCTGTCGCTAAAACGCCCCGCTGCGGGCGTGAATATGCAGTAGGCACCCGCCCGGTTCACTTCTAAACTGGGATCAAATCTGTTTGCCGCTGCGTGCAGCGGCTACGGGTGGTGACGGAGGTTGCAATGGCCGACTTGTTTGTCAGCTATTCGCGAGCGGACAAGCCGCGTGCCGCGGAAATCGTCAGCTGGCTTGAAGGACACGGGTGGGACGTTTTCTGGGACCAGGAAACGCGCGCCGGGACGCTTTGGCCCAAGGTTCTTGAGGAGGAGCTGAACAGTGCGCGCTGTTTGATAGCCCTGTGGACGACGACTTCGATAGACAGCCGCTGGGTGCGCATCGAGGCGTACGAGGCTTTGCAAAGTGAAAAACTAGTGCCGGTATTGCTGGATAAGGTGCGGCCACCCCTTGAATTCCGGCAGACCCAGATGTTCGATCTGGTTGGGTGGAATGGCGACCACGGCGATCCGCGACTCGCGCATTTGCTGGCTGACCTGACGGCGCTTTTAAAAGCGCCGGCGTTGCGCGAGCAGCAATCACGTCCGATCCGGCTGGTAGTGCCCGCCACGCTGCAAGAGCAAATCTCAGAAACAACGGGCAACAGCAGCGGTGCGGACGGCACGTCCAGATCAGACACCGGGAGAACAATCGGCCGATCGTACAAGGCCATGCTCGCCGTCGGTGCAGCGGTAGCGGTCGCCGCGATGACGTGGTTGATTGTTACCGTGGATCCCTCGCCTGCACCGGTTCCTTCAGCCACGTTACAGCCGACAATTGCGCCGGCCACCGTCGCGCCCACCACGGTTGCGCCCACGTCACCGGTCGTTGAATCTCCGCCGCCCGTGACGACGACTACGGTTGCGACCGGGCCGGTAACCGCAAATACCGTCAAACCCGTCATCAAACATGTGCCGAAGTCACGCCCGTTGCGCTGCACGACCATCGAAGAAAAATTTCAGCAGACCGGGCAGATCACGGCCATCGAGCGTGATCTGCTTCGCAGCAAGGAGTGTCAATCGTGAAGAACCTGAAGAGGGCAACGCGCCCGATCACGCCAATGCGCGCGACGCTTTGCGCGATGCTTTCAATCGCAACGGTTGCCGCGATGACCGCGGGGTGCGAGACGCTTGATACGCCGCCAAGCGCGCTACCCCAGGGGACGCGGGCGGTATCAACGCCTGTGACGGGCGCAACGGCAACAGCAACGGTAATGGCAACAGCTCCGGCGCCAGCGCCGGTAGCACCGCCCCCAGTGCTTCCTCTCGACGATGCGTTGCTGGCGGCAGCGAACAATCTGTTCGCGAGCGCTGCGAAAACACTTTCGATGCCTCCGACACAGCGGCTGCTGGTGATTGATCCATTGGTCGATGGCGTGTCGCATACGCAAACTGTGACAACGCAATCGCTCGAAACGAAAATTCAGGGGCTGGTGCGCTCGAAGTACCCGGGATTCAACGCGCAACCGTTTTCGCGCGCCTCGGTTGGGCAGGCGCCGATTGTTCTGGTCGGAACATTTACCGCAATCGATCTGAAAAATCAGACCGGCGGCGCGCGCGATGCGTTTCGGATTTGTCTCGCGCTTGCGGATTTGAAGTCGGGGTTGATCGTTGCCAAAGGTGTTGCACGCGCCAACATCGATGGCGTCAACTTAACGCCGCTGCCGCATCTTCAGGATGCACCGGCGTGGACCAAGGATCCGTCGGTCGACGCCTATGTGCAGACGTGTCAGGGCACAAAGCCCGGCGATCGAATCGATCCCGCGTATCTCGATGGCATCCTGGCAGCGTCACTCATTGCCGAGGCAAGCGATCTGTTCGACAGTGGGCGCTATCAAGATTCGATCGAGGTTTACCGGAGTGCGCTTTCGACTCCGAAGGGCGATCAACTGCGCGTGCACAACGGCCTTTACAGCGCAAACTGGAAACTCGGTCGCCGGGCCGACGCAGAACGTGCGTTTGGCGACGTGGTGCGCGTCGGGCTTGCCACCAATCGGCTGGGGGTCAAGTTTCTGTTCCGTCCTGGGTCAACCGACTTTGTCAGCGATGCGCGGCTCAGCGCCCCGTACTCGATGTGGATGAGCCAGATCGCGCGCAGCGCAAGCTCGCGTGCTGCGTGCCTGCAGGTGGTCGGTCATACCAGCCCGACCGGGCCAGAGCCATTGAACGAGCGGCTATCGGTGCTGCGCGCCGAAAACGTCAAGAACCGGCTCGAACGCGAAGCGCCGCAACTCAAAGGGCGCGTGATCGCCAGCGGCGCCGGATCGCGTGAAAAGCTGATCGGCACCGGCACCGATGACGTTCGCGATGCGCTCGACCGGCGCGTCGAATTCAAGGTCGTGCCTTGCTGAACGGGCACTGCTGCGAGCGATTTATGGAAGCAGCCGGGAAATCTCCGCAGTCCAGGTAGCGCCGAGCTTTTTGTAACCCCCACGGGTGGGATGAATCTCATTGTCCCAGTCGTTCGAATCGCCGGTAGTGCCCGGTGCAGCGGGGATCAGCGTTGTCGTCAGCTGCAACGTATCGACCACGTGAAAGTTTGGCAGGTCCAGTGATCGAATGCAGGCTGCGAGCTCTTCGAGCAGCAGACGGCTCAGGTCCAGCCAAAGCGCGGGATCGATGCTCAGCCATGTGCAAGCGGGGAACAGCCACGGGCCACCGCCGACATGGCGCACCGGTGCGTTGCGAGGTTGCGCCAGCGCGTAGGTGTGCATCAACAGCGGCACATCGCGGCTGTTGCTGCCGCGGCCGTCACGGCCCTGCACCACGATCTGCGCGATATTGACCTTGATGTAATTGAGCAGTGCGTCAAGCGCGTCGTCGTTGATCACCGATCTCAGGTTTGATTGATCGATGCTTCCGGGATCGTTCGGCCGCACCAGAATCTCTGAGCGCTGCGCTTCTTTGTTCCACAAAGCATCCATCAGGTCGTTACCGCCGCCGGAAAGGAATATCGCGTTCCAACGCCGCCCGCCGCGGTTCTGAAGGTAGAAAAAGAACTGCTGATTACGCGTCGTCTCGTGCATTCGGCGCAGGGTGTCACCCGGCTCCGAAATATTGAGTACACAGGCGGGGTAAGGTAACTCCATCGACGAAAACACGTTTCGGAATTTGGTCGAGCCGTAGCTGAACCACGAGTCACCTTCGGCGAGAAATACGCGGAAGTCATTCAGCGATTGCTGAAACTCTGGCTTCTCAAACGCAGTGGCGTCGACCTGGGTAATCGGCTGCAAATTGTCGGGCATCGCTTCCTGCCTTTGTAGTCTTGGCGGCTCGATGTTAGGTGCGCCGGACAAGCCTAACAAGCGGGCGCCGCGGCGCTGTCAGCGCTTTGCACACAAGGGCCGGATATCGATCCAGCATTCGCTGCCGCCACGCTGCCGTACGGCCTCACGCAGGTGGTCGGTGCCGCCGCGCCCGTCGCCACCCTCGCCATTCCAAACGCAGATGAATTGCACCTTGCTGGGACCGTATGCCAACGCGCGCTCGAGCATCCAGTGGTTGCATCGCTCAAAGATATTTTCGGTTTGTTGTTTAGCGTCGAAATCGGTTGGCATCACCGTGGCTCGCACTGAAGGGTGGGCCAGAACCGCATCAAAGCGTTCAGCCCAGCGATCGGGGATAGACGAGTCAGCTTTCCGAAACCCCACCGACCGCGCGATGAAACTTTGCACGTCCAACGGCAGATGAAGATGCAATGACGCCCCGCGCGCGAGCAGCGCCTCGGCAAACAGCAGGTCTGCCCCGCACGCTCCCTGCGTTAGTGCAAGATCGCCGGCTCGGGCGCCTAATGCGGCGAGTTGCTCATTGATCGCGCGGGCTACGCCCGGCTCGCACTCGGGAGGGAAACGGGGCGTGTCGCGCCCGGACTTGTCGATCATGTGCCCGCTGCACAAAAAGACAAGTCGAGGTTGCGCCGCTGTGGCATGCATCAGAGATTCTGGCGCTTTATGCCTGTCGGAGGCTGTTACACCGGCATGCCAATACCGGCTATTGCTTATTCACGGCAATGGGACTGCTTGCGGGTGTTGATGTAGCGCTGAATTGCCGCGATGATCGGCTCCTATTCGGAGAGGGCTCCATGGCAGAGACCAAAGGTAAGAAGGCGGCACGCGGACTGTCATTGCATCTCGGCTTGAACACGGTCAGCGCGGCCGCGTACGAAGGTTGGACCGGTCCGCTCGCCGCGTGCGAGTTTGATGCGAACGACCTCGCCGCCTTGGCACGCAAGCAGGGCATGAAGGCCACGCTACTGCTGACCAAGAAAGCGACGCGCGCCGGCATGTTGAGCAAGATTCGCAGCGCGGCAAAATCGCTGCGCAAGGGCGACCTGTTTTTCCTGACGTTCTCCGGCCACGGCGGCCAGGTACGCGATGTCACCGGCGACGAGGCCGACAAGCAGGACGAAACATGGTGCCTGTATGACAGTCAGCTGATCGACGACGAGCTGTACTTTGAGCTCGGTCAGTTCACAGCTGGCGTGCGCGTCCTGGTGTTATCGGACAGTTGCCATTCGGGCACGGTCACGCGAGCGCGGCTGCCGGAGACCACAGCGGGATCCGCGTTGGCGCGCTCGAAGATGATGCCGCCCGAGGTCGGGCGGCGTGTTTACGCGCAACATCAGCGCTTCTATGACGGGTTGCAAAACGACGTTGCGCGATCGGCTGGAAAAACGCAGGTCAGCGACCCTGATGCGGTGCTTTCCAATCTGAGTGTTAGCAGCGGGCGGATTAACGCCATCGTGAAAAAGTTCAAGGCGGCGGTGATCCTGATTTCAGGATGCCAGGATAACCAGACCTCGTTGGATGGGGACCATAACGGGGCGTTCACCGGCCAGCTGCTGCAGGCATGGAACCTGGGTGCGTACAACGGAAGCTACGCGGCCTTTCACGCCGCGATTCGCGCCGGAATGCCTTCCACGCAAACGCCTAACCTGTACCTGTTGGGCGATGTCGCGCGCTTTGTTGCGCAAAGGCCTTTCACGCTCTGACACTTTGATGTTGACCATTGATAACCACCGTCTCGTTGGCGAGGGCGTCACATTTCGCACGACGCCGAACCACGGTGGACCCTTGAGCGCGCGTTATCTGGTCTTTCACTACACCGCCGGAAGCTCGTGCGACAGCTCGGTCGAGTCGTTATGCACGCAAAAGGCGCGCGGCAGCGCGTCGGCGCATCTTGTGCTCGCGCGCGACGGACGCATCGTCCAACTTGCGCCATTTAATGTCGTGACCTGGCATGCGGGCGTCAGTTGTTGGGATGGACTGACCGGGCTGAACAAGCGGTCGATCGGAATCGAGTTGGACAATGCCGGACGCATGCAACGTGTTGGCGAAAAGTTTGTGGCCTGGTTCGGCAAGGAATTTCCTGCGGCTGATGTATTACTGGCCGAGCACAAGCACGGCGGCGGTGTGATGCCGTGGCATATCTATTCGGAGGTGCAGCTTGCTCGCGCAGCGGAGCTCGCGCAGTTGCTTGTAAACCACTATGGCCTGCAGGACGTGCTCGGCCACGAAGACATCGCACCCGGGCGCAAGCAGGATCCCGGCCCCGCATTTCCGCTCGCTACCCTCGCCCGCCGTGCGCTACGCAGTCAGGCTTCGCTGACACCCTGCGTGGTGACGTCTAATACTTTGAACATTCGCAGCGGGCCGGGTGTGTCGTTCGATCCGATTGCGCCAGCGCTGCTGCGGGGTGCGGTCGTACTGCTGCTCGAGCGGGGTGCCGGCTGGAGCAAGGTCCGGGTTGAGCGTCCAGATGGCGTTGCGGGCTGGGTCAATCAACGCTTCATAGCGCCGCGCAACAAGCAGCAGACCCGTCGAACCCGTGCGCACCCGCCGCGTTACGTAAGCGGCTGAGGCTTTAGGCAAACCAAAACCATGGCAACACGCGAATCAGCGCCGATCATTTTTATTGTCCCGGGCCAGGAGCAGCCGACTGTCACCACCCGTGCGCCCGCTGCACTGCCAGCCGGGCTTGCGCGCGGTGTCGTCAAGCACTCGGTGCGCCTCGGCGCGCAGCGCGGCACCGGCAGCGATGTGCGCGTAGCGGCGGTGCCAGGACTCGATGTCGTGGTGTTGCATATCGCCGGCGGACCCGCGCTGACGCTGCATCCCGAAACCGCACGCGATCTGATGCTGGCACAGCAGGGAACGATCAAGCGAGCACGCACGCGCAGTGGTGCGGAGCAGCCGAGCCCCGACGTTGTGCAGGTGCCCGCGCAATTGCAATGGCGCGGGCTTGAGCAGGCCGCCGCCACTCGCGGGGCCACACGCGGCTTTCTGGGCGATGTCGTGTTGTCGGCAATCGACGTGATCACGGGTGTAGCCAAGAACCCGGCGGTTGATTTCATCACGTCGAAAGCAGTCGAGCGGGTGGATGAGCAGGTGGTCGGCGGCCTTTATGCGCTCGCGGTCGAATCGTTGGAGCCGCTCAAAGGCGGCGGCCCTCCGGTCGCCCGAGCGCCGGCGGCCGCGGACGGCGGGCCATTGCTGGTGTTTGTGCATGGCACCTTCTCGAATACCCACGCCTCGTTTGCAAAACTGTGGTCACAGAATCCGCAGCACGTGCGCACGCTGTTCGCAAAATATGCAGATCGTGTCTACGCGCTCGAACACCCGACGCTCGGTGTGGGACCGATTACCAATGCTTTGGCCCTCGCGCAGGCAATGCCGGACGGCGCGAGATTGCACCTCGTTACTCACTCGCGCGGTGGGTTGGTCGCCGAAGTGCTCGCGCGCGTGTGCGCAAATCCGCAGCTGAGCGCAGAGGATCTGGCGTTCTTCAAAGGTGCCGAATACTCGCCTCAGCGTGATGCGCTAAAGGCACTGGTTGACGTTGTGCGAAAGCGTCGCATCAGCGTCGAGCGCGTCGTTCGTGTTGCGTGCCCGGCGCGCGGAACGCTGCTCGCTTCCAAACGGCTCGACGCATATTTGTCGGTTTTCAAATGGACGCTTGAGCTCGCAGGTATTCCGGTTGCGCCGGTACTTGTCGATTTTCTAGGTGAGGTTGCGCAGCGCCGCGCCGACCCGATGATGATTCCCGGACTTGCTGCGCAGATACCTGACAGCCCGCTGATTCAGTGGCTGCATGCGGTCAACGCTCCGATTGCTGGGGAGCTGCGCGTCATCGCCGGTGACATCGAAGGCGACTCGGTCGTCTCATGGCTGAAGACGCTGCTGGCGGACGCGTTCTACTGGACGGATAACGATTTAATCGTGCAGACGCGCTCGATGTACGGCGGCGCTCCGCGAGCAGCAGGTGCGAGCTTTGTGCTCGACCGGGGCGGCAAGGTCTCGCATTTCAGCTACTTCAGCAATCCACGCACCGTGGAGGCGGTGGTTAACGCGTTGACGCAGGACGCGCCTTCAGGTTTTCGTGTGATCGGCCCGCTGTCGTGGTCGGGTGAGTCCGCCACCGGTGTGCGCGGCCGCGGCGCCGATGATGGGAAACCGGCGAGCGACCTCCCCGCCGTTTTTGTTTTGCCAGGAATTCTCGGAAGCAACCTGAAAGTCGCTGGCAAGCGGATCTGGCTCGGCTGGCGTCTGATCAACGGGCTCAAGCGCCTCGACTACACCTACGGCCAGTCCGACAGCGTCGAGCCCGACGGGCCGATCGGGTCGATGTACGGCGACCTTGCGCAGTATCTCGCGAAGACTCATGAGGTCATCGAGTTCGCATATGACTGGCGCAAGCCGATCGAAGAAGAAGCGCAGCGTCTGGCGATCGCGGTCGAAGCCAAGCTCGACGCGCGGGCTGCGAGCGGCACGCCGGTGCGACTGCTGGCGCATTCGATGGGCGGCGTGCTGGCGCGCACGATGCAGCTTGAGCGCCCCGACGTGTGGCAGCGAATGATGGGGCACGCCGACGCACGATTGCTGATGCTCGGGACACCGAACGGCGGCTCGTGGGCTCCGATGCAGGTGCTGTCTGGCGACGACAGCTTTGGCAACATGCTGGTGACATTTGGCGCACCGTTTCAGGACCGCTCTGCGCGTGCACTGATGGCGCGCTTTCCCGGCTTCATCCAGTTGCAGGCGGCGCTGCTCGACGAGACGCTTGCACTGTCGAAGCAAGCGACATGGCAGGCACTGGCCGACGATGATCTGAAGCGTGTGCGCGATAACAGCTGGTGGCACCGCGAAGAAATTCAGATCACCTCGTATAGCTGGGGCGTACCGCCGCAGCAGGTGCTTGATCGCGCGGTGGTATTGCGCAAGCGGCTCGATGCGCAGGTTGGCGGCGATCTTGCGTCATTTTCGGACAAGGTAATGCTGGTGCTCGGGCAGGCGAAATTCACGCCGGACGGCTACACCTTTGGCGATGAAGGCTTGGTCTATCTGGACGCGCCCGATCAAGGCGACGGACGAGTGACCGTTTCCAGTGCGCGCCTGCCGGGCGTCCGTACGTGGCAACTCGATTGCGTGCACGGCGACCTGTCAAACGCCAAACAGGCGTTTGACGCTTACCGCGAGCTACTTGATACCGGATCTACAACGCTGCTGCGCCCGCACGTCGAGAATCCGGTGTCACGCGGCGCGAGCGCGCGCGTGCGCAGCCGCCCGTCGCGCGAGCGCGTGGTCGGACCTCCCCCGCAGGAGCCGCGCGAGTTGCTTGCGGCGGAAACACAGCCACCGATCACGCCTGCGTCGCGCGGCGCTGCGTTGCAGGTTACGGTGATCAATGGCGACTTGAGTTTCATTGGCCAGCCGCTGATGCTCGGGCACTACCGCTCGCTGCGGCTGTCGGGCACAGAGTTCGTGATGAATCGTTTGATCGGCGGAGCGATGGACGCTTCGCTGAAGGTCGGCCTGTACCCGGAACCGCCTGGGACGCACCAGATTTTCGTTAACAGCAGAACCGATCCAGAAAATCCGTGGCAACCGCCGCGTCCGGAAGCGGTGATCGTTGCGGGGCTGGGTGGCGAAGGGGAGTTGCGGCCGGCCGATCTGGTGCGCACCGTGCGGCAGGCAACGATCGCCTGGGCGCAGCGGATGACGGAGGTCAAGTCAGGCGATGACGCCGACGCACCCGCGCTGTTTGAAATAGCCGCGACGATGATCGGCAGCGGCGGTACGGGCATCACCGTGGGTCAATCTGCCCAGCTCGTTGCGCAGGGCGTGCGTGAGGCTGATGATCGATTACGCGAGGCCAACGAGCGCGCCGCCATTGAACACGAGGCCGATCCCAAGCGTGCAATGCACCGTCGGCCGCGCGTGGGCCACTTGTATTTGGTCGAGCTTTATCTGGATCGCGCCACCGAAGCATGGCGCTCATTGCAAGTGCAGAACACAGCGACACCGGGCCGGTACGCGATCGCGAACATCGTGCGCTCCGGCACCGGTGCCCTGCGCCGACCGCTGGACTCGAGCTATCGCGGCGCCGATTACGATTTCATTACTGCAGTCACGCAAGCGGGCCCGTACGACCAGGCAACGATTGCCTACACGCTCGATACCAAGCGAGCGCGCGCCGAAGTGCGGGCGCAGGCAACACAAGGGCCGTTGTTGCGTGAGCTGGTGGCGCGGGCGTCCAACGACCAGAACACCGATCGGCGGATCGGCCGCACCCTGTTCCAACTGCTCGTGCCGGTTGAGATGGAGTCATTTCTCGGCGGCACCACCGAGATGGTGATCGAGCTCGACGGCGGCACCGCCGGTATTCCGTGGGAGCTGCTCGATACCGATGCCGGTGGCGGCGGCAGCGCGCCGCCGTGGGCGATCCGCGCCAAGCTGTTGCGCAAGCTGCGCACGAATCAGTTTCGGCAACAGGTGGTGGATGCCGAAGCCGACGCCAGTGTGCTCGTGATTGGCGAGCCTCAGTGTGATCCCGCCGTGTATCCACGCCTCACCGGCGCGCGCGACGAGGCGAGTGCGGTGGTGGCAAGTTTGACGGCCAACGGCGCCCTTGATGCGCAGCGAGTGAAAGCGCTGATCAGCCCCGACGATCCCGATCGGTTCGGAGCCGATGCACTGACGATCGTCAACTCGTTGCTGGAGCGTGACTGGCGCATCGTGCATATTGCCGGGCACGGTGAGCCTCCGGAACTTTTCGGCCCGGTGCCGCTGAAGCCCGGCGACCCGCCGCAGCAACTCGTCAATCCACGCGGCGTGGTGCTGTCCGGAAATGCGTTTCTCGGGACGCGCGAAATCCACAATATGCGCACCGTGCCGGAGTTGGTGTTTATCAATTGCTGCCATCTGGCTGCGCGTAGTCCTCAGGAAGTGCTTGCGGGCACGTACGACCGCGCACGCTTTGCAGCAAACGTCGCGGAAGAACTGATCGAGATCGGCGTGCGGTGTGTTATTGCCGCAGGCTGGGCGGTCGAGGACGAACCGGCAAAAGTATTCGCGACGACTTTCTATCAAGCACTGCTGCGCGGCCGAAGATTCGTTGATGCGGTGGCCGACGCACGCATGGCTGCGCATGCGCTCGGCGGCAACACATGGGCGGCGTACCAGTGCTATGGAGATCCCGATTGGACATTCAGACGCGGCGTCGGTGACGCGCAGCATTCCGCGCCTTCGCTGGGCGATGAGTTTGCCGCGGTGGCCTCGCCCCCAGCCCTGGCGCTCGCGCTTGAATCGCTGGCCATCAAGAGCCGTTATCAAAAAGCAGCCAAGGAGAAACAGCGAGCAAAGATTCGTCACCTCGAAGAACGTTTCGGCGATTTATGGGGTGGGATGGGCGTGGTTGCCGAATCCTTTGGGTTGGCGTGGGCAGAAACCAAGGGCACCGCGCAGGCGATCGCTTGGTACAGTAAAGCGTTGGCCGCGAACGACGGAAGCGCTTCGATCAAGGCCGCCGAGCAACTCGGCAACCTGCGCGCGCGGCTTGCACTTGAAGCCGTCGAGCAGGCGCAAAAAAAAGATGGCGGACCGAGCGATCGACAACTGGCCGTGGCGCGGCGCGAAATCAGGTCGGCCCTTGACGTGCTCGAAGGGCTTACAAAGTTGCAGCCCTCGATCGAACGGCACAATCTTTGTGGATCCGCATGGAAGCGTCTTGCATTGGTCGCTGCAATTTCCAGGCGTGTGGCAGATGAGCGAAGTGCGATCGCGAACATGAAGAAGGCGTACGCACGCGCCGAAGCGCTCGCGCGCGATACGAATTACGCGGCGCTGTTCTACCCCGCGCTGAATCGTATGGCGGCCGAGCTGATCGTTGACGGCAGCAAACCGAATTGGTCCAGGTTCGACTCCCGCACGCTGGCGGATGTTCGCGAAAGCCTGGCACTCAAGGCGCGCGATGATCCCGATTTCTGGAGCTTTGTCGGCGTCATCGAACTACGCCTTTTCCACGCGATCGCTGAGCGGCGGCTGAGTGCGGAACGTGCCTCAATCGAGCAGGAGTTCGAAGAACTTTTCACGCGCGTCAGCTCGGCGTCGATGTGGAGTTCGGTGCTGGATCAGACATCGTTCGTGCTGCCCCGATACGCGCAGCGCACCAAGGGTGCGGAGCGCAACGCAGCGATTCAGATTTTGGCGCGTCTGCGCAGCTACGTTCGAGAAAGCGGCGGGGGTTAGATGAACAGTATCGCAGTGGTTGACCCACACTGACCCAGGTGCGTCTTAACAGTTACATCACGCAATGCTGAGCTCGATTCGGGATTTCTTCGAACGCAACATAACGGCACGTCCGACGGCCGTCACCGAAAAGCACAGCATCGAGCTGGCGACGGCCGCGCTATTGGCCGAAGTGGTTCGAAGCGATGCCGACGTGCAGCCGGCCGAACGAGACGTTGTACTGCGCGCGGTGCGAGAAAAGTTCGGATTGTCCGAGACCGAAGCGCAGACGCTGATTCAACTCGCGGAAGAGGAAGTGAGAACCGCCAACGATTATTACCAGTTCACCTCGCTGGTAAATCGTCACTTCAGCCAGCCACAAAAGCTGCGCGTGGTCGAACTAATGTGGAAGGTCGCGTACGCTGATGCTGAGTTGTCGGCGCATGAAAATCACGTGTTGCGACGGATTGCCGAATTGCTGCACGTCACGCATGCTGATTACATTGCCGCGAAAATGCGAGCTCGCGATGCCGCTGGCGCAGGCTGAGCGGCCTGCGCCAGATTCTAAAGATGCTTAAGCGTCGCGATCGCCGAGGAATATCTCGACTCTGCGATTGCGCGCGCGTCCAGCCTCGTTGTCATTGCTGGCGATCGGCTCGCGCGATCCGCGGCCATCGATACTGAAACGGTTCGATCCCACGCCACGCGACACTAGATAGTCACGGGTGGCATCAGCTCGCTGCAGCGACAGCGTTTCGTTGGTCGCCGGCGAACCCGTTCCATCGGTGTGGCCTACGATCGTCACAGAGCTGCTTGGATTCTGCTGTAGCGACTGCGCGAAATTATCGAGCGCGGTTCTGAAATTTGGCCGGATGGCGGCCTGACCCGTATCGAACGCGATATCGCCTGGAATGTTGATTTGAAGCCGGTTGTCAGCCGTGCGCGTCACTTCGACACCCGTGCCTTGAGTCTGTTGCTGGATTTGCTTCTGCTGGCTTTCCATCCGCTTGTTCCAGATGTAGCCGCCCAGCGCGCCTGCGGCCGCACCGATCGCAGCACCGGCCGCAGCGCCGCGACCGCGGTTGCTGTCATTGCCCATTGCGCCGATTGCTGCACCGGCTGCCGCGCCCACGCCTGCGCCGGTTGCGGTGCGGCGCTGTCCGTCATCCATGGTCTCGCACGCACCTAGCGTAAATACGGCGATCGTGGCAACTGTAAGTATTTTTTTCATTAAATCTCCCTGGTCGATAAAATATAACCCGAGTGTTGACGGGCAAGTGGGGTGCCTAATAACGGGCAGTGACGCTATTTGGTATACACCCTAACGCAGCGCTCGATCCAACGAGGTACTCAATGGCTGTTTCGGTATCGGAGACGATCCGTGCTCGCCTGCAAGCGGCAGGACAGCGATTTCACGCCAACGACAACATCGCCGAATACATCAGACCCGACGAGATGTCGCAGCTGCAGGACGAGGTCGAGACCAAGATGCTCGGTGTTTTGCGCAGCCTTGTCATTGATACTGATAGCGACCACAACACGCGGGGCACGGCGCGCCGTATTGCTCGCATGTACCTGGACGAGGTCTTTCGCGGGCGCTATGCGGTCAAGCCGCCGATTACCGAATTTCCCAATATTGAACGGCTTAACGAGCTCATCATCGTTGGCCCAATCACCGTGCGCAGCGCATGCTCGCACCATCTGTGTCCGATCCTTGGCAAGCTCTGGATCGGGGTCTTGCCCAATGAAAGTACCAATCTGATCGGCTTGTCCAAGTACGTGCGGCTGACCGATTGGGTGATGAGCCGGCCCCAGATTCAGGAGGAGGCGGTGGTGCGACTGGCCGACCTGCTCCAGCACACGATGCATCCCGACGGGCTGGCGCTGGTGATGGAGGCGGACCACTTCTGCATGCGCTGGCGCGGCGTAAAAGATTCAGACTCGACAATGACGAGCAGCGTGATGAGGGGTTCGTTTCTGAAAGATGCAAATTTGCGCGCCGAGTTTCTGGCGCTGTTGAGAAACCGCACGCGATAAGACGCTTACCCTTTTGGTATGCGGCGATAGTCCCACGGCGGGGTTGGATCGCTGAATGACCAGAGCCCGGTCCCGGCCGAGCGCGCCTCGTGTTCAGCGCGCGCGTAACTGGCGCGATCTGACGTGCGCTGCTCGCGCGCGTATTTGACGTAGTGCCAAGCAAAGCCGCGCCGGATCTGCTCGAAACCGATGTCGACTCCGTCAACTATCACGCGGCATACAGCGCGTCCATAGCGATCAACTTTTGGACAGTCGGCGTGAGCGGTCCTGCCATGTGCAAGATCGGCCAGTGACTGACGCGCGCGCTGGCCGTATGGTTGCGTGCGCTCAGGGGCGTCGATGCCGTCGAGCCGGATTCGATGCTGCGTCTTGCTAGCGTCCAGCAAAGTGACGGTGTCGCCGTCTGCCACGCCGACGATGGTGCCATCGAACTCCGCAGCCGTCGCTGCCCCATACGCGGTGAGCGCGAGGACTGCGACCGCGACTGCAAAACGTTTGGCCAAATGCATGTGACCTCCCAGTGCTGAGTGATGCTAGGGAGGTGCATGGGCGCAAAAGGTTTGGTAAGGGGCGCTGCACGGTGCCAATTCGCCGCTCGAAGGGAGCGCTGCTGCGTGCGCAGCGCAAATGCAGAAATGTATTGCTGAATAACGTGAATGCCTATGCGGCGCTGAGCAGCGCCCCATAGCGCGTGATGTCGATGTTGCCCCCGCTCACGATCACGCCGACGCGCTTGCCACGCAAGTCGAGTACACGTTGCAGAGCGGCTGCCGCTGCAAGGCAACCGGTTGGCTCCACGACCATTTTCATCCGCTCCGCGAAGAAGCGCATCGTCGAAACGAGCTGCGCGTCGTCGACTGTCAGGACGTCATCGACCAGCGCCTGAATCACCGGGAACGTGAAGCGCCCGGGCTGTTGCGTTTGCGCGCCATCGGCAATGGTCTTCGGAACGTCGATGTGAACGATCGCCCCACTGCGAAACGACAGCTGCACATCGTTGCCCGCTTCCGGTTCGACGCCGATCACGGCACATTGCGGAAGAGCGTGCTTGGTCGCGACCGCACAGCCTGAGATCAATCCGCCGCCACCGACGCAAACCAGCATCACATCAAGCGCTCCAACATCTTCGAGCAATTCGAGCGCTGCGGTGCCCTGGCCTGCCATTACATGCGGATGATCGAAAGGTGGAATCAGTGTCATGCCGCGCTCGTCTGCGAGCTTGCGACCGATTGCCTCCCGATCCTCGGTGTAGCGGTCGAACAGATGCACCTCGGCGCCATAGCCGCGCGTTGCGTCGATCTTCATCTGCGGCGCATCGCTCGGCATAACGATCGTGGCCGGCACACCGAGCAATCGTGCCGACAGCGCGATTGCCTGTGCGTGGTTGCCGGATGAGAACGACACGACACCGGCGCGACGCTGGTCGGCGCTGAACTGCGCGAGCGAGTTGTAGGCGCCGCGAAACTTGAAAGCGCCCATTCTTTGCAGGTTCTCGCACTTGAAGAAAAGCTTGGCGCCCGTCAAAGCGTCCGCGGTGGTTGAAGTCACAACGGGCGTGCGATGCGCGATACCTGCGAGGCGCGCTGCGGCTGCGCGAATGTCGTCGTATTGGATTGCCAGCGTCATGTGGCGGAGCTTAATCGCGCAGCGCCGCGCTCGCCCTGTCGGTACTTATAAAATGGACGATTGAATAACATCACACGGCGGACTTTCATGCGCGCAAACGACATTCTGCAAACCATCGGCAATACGCCGGCAATTCGCGTCAACCGGCTGTTCAGCACGATCGCACCGCAAGCCGAGGTGTGGATCAAGTCGGAGCGCGCCAACCCGGGCGGCTCGATCAAGGACCGCATCGCGCTAACGATGGTCGAGGCTGCCGAGGCGAGCGGCGAATTGAAGCGCGACGGAACGATCATCGAGCCGACGTCGGGCAATACCGGCATTGGCCTGGCAATGGTCGCGGCCGTGAAAGGCTACCGGCTGATCCTGGTGATGCCTGACAGCATGTCGATCGAGCGTCGCCGATTGATGCTGGCTTACGGCGCGAAGTTCGAGCTGACCCCGCGCGAGAAAGGCATGCCGGGCTCGATCGAGCGCGCCAGGCAACTCGTCGCACAGACGCCGGATGCCTGGATGCCGCAGCAATTTGAAAATCCGGCAAACATCGACGCGCATGTGCGCGCCACCGCGCAGGAAGTGCTGCGCGACTTTCCGGAAGGCCTGGATGCGGTGATCACTGGCGTGGGGACCGGCGGCCACATCACGGCGCTTGCGCAGGTGTTGAAGCCGATCTGGCCGCAGTTGAAAGTATTCGCAGTCGAACCCGCGGCTTCACCGGTGATCTCGGGTGGCAAGCCGTCGCCGCATCCGATTCAGGGGATCGGTGCCGGATTCATTCCCAAGAACCTCAACACCGAGCTGCTCGATGGAGTCATCCTGGTCGACGCTGAAGAGGCTCGAGAGATGGCGCGGCGTTCAGCGCGCGAAGAAGGTGTGCTGGTCGGTATTTCATCGGGCGCCTCGCTTGCGGCGATTGCGAAGAAGCTGCCGGAGTTGAAGAGCAACGCGCGCGTGCTCGGGTTCAACTACGACACCGGTGAACGCTATTTGTCGATCGAAGGATTTTTGCCGGCCGAGGCGGCTCCCGCTACTTAGCCGGCGCTGTGGCAGTGAGTGGCGTGGCGCAGTGACCGGCGCCCTCCACTTTCTCCTGACCTAGCTGCCACGGCGGCGGCTCGTCGAACCGATTGTGCGGAGCCGCGCGCGACCAATCGATCACGACGAAAGCGAACGCCGCAATCCAGAAGATCGAAGCGAAGACGGCGACGCGCAGTGGCCTCATGGCCTTCACGACTTCAGCCCCAGCCGCTCGCGCATGGGAATGCCAATGAACGAACCGGCAAACGCAGCGGCGAACCACACCCAGCCGTGCAGGCTGCCGGTCGAGATCCCCGAGAAATACGCGCCGACATTGCAGCCGAACGCGAGCCGCGCCGAATATCCGAGCACGAGGCCGGTGATAACGGCGACCAGCCATTGCTTGCCGCTTGCCTCCGTTGCCGGGCGCGCGTTGCCGCGAACGTTCGCCGCGATGAGCGCACCCATCAGCAAACCCAGGTTCGTGACCGATGTGACGTCGGTCAATAGTGAAGAATTCAGGTGCACTTGCTGCGCTTCGCGGCCCCAGTACGCATTGGCCGCCAGGTCGGCGCCGAGCCACGTTGCGATCTTCGCGCCCCATAAGCCAAGCCCGTACACGATGCCCCACGGCTGGCCCGCGACGAGCAAATTCAAAACGGCAAACACAGCAAGCAGCACGGCGCCGATGTAGATTGCACGCCCTTTCCAGCGCGTGTCGGTCTTCTTGCGATTGCGCCACAGCCACGCGCCAATCGCGCCCAGTGCAGCAACTTGCAAAATCAGCGTGGCACCCACGCCCAGGTGTTCAGGCAGTGACACCGGCGGCAAACTGCCGAGTGCAAGCCAGCGATCCAGATGTGCAGCGCCAAGAAAACTGCCTGCTATGAAGCCGGGTAACACCGCGAGACTAAAGCCGTTGCCGAGCCCCGCCTTGTATAGCGTGCCCGACCCACATCCGTCGGCGATCTGCATTGCGGCACCAAACACAAAAGCGCCGATCACGAGGCTGACCGACAACGGCGCGATCGCGCCGCTCAATTCTTCGTGCGATGCAATCAGCGGAATCGACACCAGCATCGCGAGGCCGATCGCGAGAAACTGCGCCAGAAATCCGGTCGGGTCGCGATCCCGAATCCAGACGCGCCAGCCGGTCGTGAACCCGAAGGAGACGCCGGCGAGCACAGCACCGAAACCCATGCCGACGATGAATAGAAAACCCTGGCGCAGCCCGACCAGCCATGTGATCGCGAGGCACGCCAACACCGCCGCGATCACCAGCGGCGAACTCGCGATACGCGCAGCAGCCGGCGGCAGCCTGCGAGCGCGATTGTCGCGAACCGACGAGGTGCCGTCGCCGGGAATCGCCGCGATCGAGCCGCCGTCGCTGGCCATTACGGGGCGCCGCTGGCCAGTTTCAATTGCTGCCAGAACTGCTGCAACCGTCCGGGCACGTTATCCATCGCCAGGCCCGCGTTGGACCAATCCACAACGGATTCGGGATAGAGCTTGACGTTGTCCTGTCCAAGCAGCTCGGACAACACGAACCAGTTGGTTGCTGCCCAGTGCCCTGTGTTGCAAAAAGAAATGGTCGGCTGATCGGTCTGCACGCCGGACTGCTGCGCGACGCGCCTGATGTCCGCGGGCGGCAGCAATGCTGCCTGTTGCGTAAACCAGACCTCGTGACTGACATTCTTCGCGCCGACGATCGTGCCCGGCGCTTTGGCCGCGCGGTGCCGAGTCTCGCCTTCAAAAAAGGCGCGCGGGCGCGCGTCGAGCAATGTCGCCGACCCATTGCGCACCGCTTGCGTGACTTCGTTGCGGCTCGCGATCAGCCGTTCATCGAGGTGCACCTGAAACTTCGACGGCGTTTGCGCGGTGGATTCTGCGGAACCCGCAATCACCGGCAGGCCGGATGCGCGCCAAGCGGCCATGCCGCCATTGAGCACCGACAGCGTAGGCACACCGGCCGTCTTGAGCGTCCAGTAGACCCGCGCCGCCGATCCGAAATCGGTCGAGTCCTTGCCTTCATATACGACGACGACCGGCGTCGTCTCGTCGATACCCAAGCGCTGTATCAACGTGGTCAGTGCAGCGACGGGCGGCATTTTGCCGGGACTGTCCTTCGGCCCGCGCCATTGCGCGTACGGTGCGCTTTGTGCCCCCGCGATATGTGCGATCCCATAGGCCGACTTCGCGCCGTTGCCACTTCGAATGTCGACTATGCGCAGCGCTGAATCGCCGAGCCGTGCCGCCAACTCAGCGGGAGTCATCAAAGGTTGCGCGGCGTGCGCCGGCAAAGCCGACAACGCAAGCAGTGCAGCGAAGAGGCGTATTACAGAAATGAGCGAGCGGTTCACGGGTGATCAGACGCGCTATCCAGGGCGCGTGATGATGCCGCAAGGGTGGAGCAACTGCGCATGTAATCAGGTATGTGCTTATTCCCGCGCGCATGCGGTGGACGCGCACCGACGATGAATGCTTTGATTCGCATTGCCGTGGCGACGGCCGTGGCCGCGGTGCTCGCTTACTTTGCCTGGCCGTGGCTGCAAAACGCCATGTACCTGGCCGAGCTGATCGGGGACGACGCTCCGCAGAGCCTGCCGCTTCCCGTCAAAGGCGCATCGGCGCGGGCCGTGCGCGACACGTTCGGCGCACCGCGACCAGGAGATCGCACGCATCAAGGTATCGACATCTTTGCGCCGCGTGGAACCGCCGTGTTGTCAACCACGCGCGGAATTGTGTCGCGCGTCGGTGAGAACAGTCTGGGCGGAACAGTCGTATGGGTTCTCGGCCCGGCAGGCGACCGGCACTACTACGCGCATCTGGATAGCGTTGCAGATATTCGGTCCGGACAACGCATCGTGGCAGGTGACGTGCTCGGCACGGTGGGGACGACGGGCAATGCGCGCGGCACGCCGCCACACCTGCACTACGGGATCTATCGAAACAGCGTAGGTGCGGTCAATCCGTTCCCTCTGCTATCGAAGCAGCCCGATGGGCAACATGAGCGCGCTGCCCGCGCAGCTCACTAACTTCGGCGCGGTCCGGCGTTTGGTGCCCGCTGCTCGATTCGATCATCGAGCTCGCCAATCGTGGCTGCCAGTGAATTGCCTTGCTGATCGAGCGCAGTCCGCAGGGTGACTTCGAGCCGATCGACGTGCGAAATCAGCGTTTTTTGCATGTCGGCCGAGCGATGCTCGACTCGGGTCAGCTCACTTGCCAGATAGTTACGCAGCTCGGTAAAGCGCGACGCTTCGGCTTGATCAGCCAGTTTGCGTTGCGCGTCGAGGTCGCGCCCGTAGCGCCTCGTCTCGCCTAGCGCTGCGCTTTGCTCAATCAGCATCAGCAGCACCAGGATGCCAAACAGCACAAGCATCAGTGTCCCAAGCGGCGCCGTGATGGTCGTCACGCCGATCCATAGCGGAACCGGCGCGTTTAACACAGGCCAGTTCATAAAGCCGAGAAATGCGATCACCGCCAAAACGAACCAGAGCACCAGCCTCATCGCGATCTCCTAATCGATGAATGACAATCTAGCAATTCGCTTTCCTGAAGGGAACTGGGTTCTTACGGACTGGGAGGTTGCTTCGATAGACTGCTGCTCAACTCCACTGAATCCTGTTGCCATGAACTATCGCAGACTCGGCCACTCAGGCCTAAAAGTTTCAGAACTCTCGTTTGGCTCGTGGGTTACCTACGGCAATCAGGTCGACACGCGTGCGGCGCGCGAGCTGATGGCAGCGGCCTTCGACGCTGGCGTCAATTTTTTCGACAACGCCGAGATTTACGCGCGCGGCCAGAGCGAGGAAATCATGGGCGCCGTGCTCAAGGAGCTCAATTGGCCGCGGCTCAAGTACATCGTATCGACCAAGTTCTACTGGGGACTGGCAACGGGCAAGGGCGAGTTCCCGAATCAGCGCAACACGCTAAACAGAAAATATCTGCGGCAGGCGATCGACGCGTCGTTGAAGCGGATGCAACTCGACTACGTCGACCTGGTGTTCTGCCACCGCCCCGATCCAGATACTCCGATCGAAGAGACCGTGTGGGCAATGCACGACATGGTCGAGCGCGGGCAGGCGCTGTACTGGGGCACCAGCGAATGGACCGCGGAGGACATTCGCGCCGCGTGGGACATCGCCGACCATCGCAACCTGCACAAGCCGGTCATGGAGCAGCCGCAGTACAATTTGCTGCACCGCAAGCGCGTCGAGCGTGAATACCAGCCGCTGTTCAAGGATATTGGCCTCGGACTCACCATCTGGAGTCCGCTTGCCTCCGGCCTTCTGACTGGCAAATACCGCAACGGCATTCCCGCCGGCTCGCGCGCAACGCTGGAAGGCTATGCGTTTCTGCGCGAGAGCCTGACCGATCCCGTCAAGAACAACGTCGTCGCTGAGCTCGAATCGGTAGCGCACGATCTTGGAGCCACACTTTCGCAACTGGCGCTGGCCTGGTGCCTGGTCAATAAGAACGTCAGTACGGTGATTACCGGTGCCACCCGGGTCGAGCAGCTCAACGAAAACATGAAGGCGCTCGAGGTCTTACCCAAGCTGACACCGGAAGTGCTCAGTAAAGTCGACGCAATCGTCCGCTCAAGCGTTGATCGCGATTAGCGCGGCCCTCCGGCCCGTTAATTGCCCGCAACCAGCGAATTGGCGGGCGGATAGAAGATGCGAGCGAAACGGTTCCTGACAACTTTGGGGTTTGCGGTGTTTGCCGCGAGCATGACGGCTGTGGTCGCGCAGCAACCGCGCCCGTGCAGCTCGGTACCGCCAACGGAGCGCGCTGCCGCGCGCGCGTCTGGCGCTTGCGGCGACATCGCTCCGATCATCGATACCGCACCGCAAAATGGTGACGCAGCCAGCGCCAGCCTTCCCGTTTCAAGTGTTGTGGGTCTGGCATTCGACGACGCCAAAGGCAGGCTGACGCGCTTCCAGCTACGTCGTTCCTACCGACCAAGCGCGGAACCGGGGGGTACCGTGCTCGAACAGCAGCCGGCGCCGCCAGCGCGTCTGCCTGCCGGCGCCATCGTCCGGGTGGTTTTGTCTGACGGAACGCTGCGGCCACCGCCGAAGGTCGCCGCCTCAGAAATCGACGAGCCGCGCCCGGCGCGTGCGGCGCCTCCGGTCCAACAGCCACAGCCCGCCGTTGCCAACGTTCCACCCGTTGCGGCAGTGATCGAGCCACCGCCGCCGGCAAGCACGTCGCGCGAAGCCAGTGTCCAGTCCGATCCTCCACTTGCTGATCTGGACAGGCTTGCGGTACCGAACGTTTTAGGGATGAGCGAAAAAAGCGCGCGCACTCGGCTTGGTCGCTATAGAGTCGAACTGCGAGAGCGACCCAGCAGCGCGCCCGCGGGCCACGTGATTGATCAGGATCCAAAGGCACCCGCCCGCGCCACGCCGGGGCAGTCGATCCGGCTGATCGTCTCAAGTGGTCCCGCGAACAATCGAGCTGCGGCGATCGCCCAGAAAGCGCTGCCCCCGCCCATATCTGAGACGCTCGAGCTCGCAAACGTAGCGAACCGCAGCTTTGACGAAGCGAACAGTGCGCTTGCCGAGTTCAGGGTCAGGCGCGTCGAAGTAGCCGGCGCCGCTCCTAACGGCCTGGTGATCGGCCAAAGCCCGGCGGCGGGCAGCATGGTGCAGCCGGGGAGCGCGATCACGTTGCAGGTTTCCGATGGGTCCCTCGCCGCGCCGGTGACAACGGGTGCGAATACGCCGGCTGCAGCGACATCCGCTGCGGCGACAGCAGCGGCGAACGGTCCCGTTGCCACCCCACCCGCAGCAACCCCGCCTGCAGGAACAACGGTGGCGCCGACACCCGCTGTAACAACACCCTCTGAAACAACACCCGCTGCAGAGACACCCCCGGCAGCGGCATCAGAAACTTCACCCGCTGCCTCGGCTCCGGCAACGCCCGAGGCCACGACGCCAGAGGCAGCGCCGCCGGTTAGCACCACCGAGCCTTCGGTGTCTGAAGTCCAGCAGCCAGCTGAACCGTCGCTGACCGCTTTGATGCCTGTGCTCGGTGTCGGCGCGCTGCTCGGCCTTGCGCTCGCTGCATTCTGGCTCGCGCGTAGGAATCGGAGCAGCGGGGAAATGATCGACATCGAACCGACTATTAACTTGCCCGCTGAACCAGACGTAGCGATCGCGCCTGATCCAGAAATTCGCTTTGCCGCTCGCGTCGAAGTGGGCGATGCGCAAATTGAATTCATTGCCACTTCCGATACTGCGGATGCGGATCTCGATGACGAGCTTGATTCCGAAGAGGCAACGATCGAGCATTCGGGAGACCGCCATGGATGACGGGATCAAGCTCGGTACGCCGCTCGATATTTCGCACGATGATGTCGAGCGAGCACTGCTCGAGTACGCCAAAGATGAGCCCGCGTTTTCTGATGCGCACGTCCCTTTAAGAAACGCTGCACAGCGAGCGGCCGCGGAGCTGAATCGAGTGCTCGATGTCGACGTGCTTGAGATGCTCAGGCGAGGTTGGGCCACCGTGCCGGCAGTGAGTCGGGCTATTCAATTGAGCGCAGTGAAAAAAGCCCCTCCGGTCATCATCAGGCTTGACGAGCACTGCGTTTCTTCGACGTCGCATCTTGTGCTCGGCATCGACGTAGCGCAGAAACCCCTGCCGGAATTGCGGCTCGCCCTGGAATTGAAGGCCGATGTACAAAGCGCAACGCTTGCCGTGCGCGAGGGGCGCATTGAGCTGGTCGCGCTGGCTGACGCCTCTGTTGTGGCGCGCCTCAAATACAAAAGCGTCTTGCTGAAGGAGCACGCCAGCGGTGTCAACGGTGCCCCGCGGGACCCCTTCAGAAATCAGCCGGCTGCGTCCGAGCGCCGCACCAGCGTCGATTTCTATATCTAGCTGATCGCTGTAGGCGGCGTTGCTGCGCGGAGCCAGCTGCGACCGGCCGACACGACGGCCAGCGACACTTCGGTCACAATCTCGGTGCCGTCTGACTGATGCGGCTGCGCATCCAGAACAGCAGTGATCGGTCGACCTCAAAAAAAGCGCCGCGAACACTAACCCATCGTTTGAGCAGCACTTAAAAACATGCGAATCTTTAAGTGGGTCGTTCGCACGGCTGTGCTGCTGATCGTGCTCGGCGACGCCGGCGGCGTTCTTGCGCAACGGCTGCTGTGTACTCAGCTGCCGCCGTCGGAGCGCGAACGCGCGCGTGCGGCAGGTCAGTGCAGAGAGCCGGCACCGATCATCGACATGGCGCCGCAGCAGCGCGTCCCCGATACGGGCGATTCCCCGATCTCTCCGCAAATTGGGCCCGGCGTTACACGCCCGGGGTCGGCGGGTTCGCTGCCGGTGCCCAATGTCGTCGGCAGGAGCTTCGACGACGCGCGCAATCAGCTCACACGCTTCACAGTGCAGCGTTCTTATCGCGCTGCCTCTGAGCCGGGGGGTACCGTGCTCGCGCAAGCGCCGATGGCACCGGCCAATATTCCGGCGGGAGCGCCCGTCAGCCTGGTGCTGTCAGACGGTTCTCTGGTCCGGGTGCCGCGCGTCACAAATGTCAACATTAACGAAGCACGCCAGCGCCTGCTGAAAGACCTCGACCTCAAAGCGCAGCCCGTGGTGATAACAAGTGATCAGCGCGTTGGCACTGTGATCGAGCAACAGCCCGCCGAAGGCACGCTGGTCAAGCGGGGCAGTGCGGTTCGGCTGCAAGTGTCCGCTGGCCAGGAAGGCCCGGAACTGATCGACGTACCGAATGTGGTCGGTTTGCCTTTCGATACCGCCAAGACGCGCTTGGCGAGGTTCTCGATTCAGCGCGCCGAACGGCCTCGCGCGGGCTCACCGAAGGACGTTCCGGAAGGGCAGGTGATCGAGCAGGCGCCGCGGCCTCCGGCGCGTGCAGCAGCCGGCTCGCCCATTGTGCTCACGGTATCGGGCGCAGCACGGGCGGTGGTCGAAATTTTTGAAATGCCGAACGTCGTTGGGCGCAATTACATGGACGCTGCCCGCTCGCTGGCGGAGTTCAAGGTCAGCCGCACCGAATCGCAGAACGGCAGACCGCGCGATCAGATCATTGGCCAGAGGCCCGCTGCCGGGGCGACGCTGTTGCCAGGGGACACCGTGGCCCTCGAGGTCTCGGCGGGGCCGGGCGGCGATACGCCCGCAACCGTTGCCGGGACGGCGAGCGCCGCGCCTGCCCCTGCCCCGCCCAAGGTGACCGGTGGGCGTGGCGTTCTCACGGGCATGCTCGCCATCAGTGCCGCGGTCGTGCTGGGACTGATTGTTGGCGGGCTCGTCATGCGTCAAATACTATTGCGCCAGCGGGCGGTGACGGCGGCCGACGACGCTATCACCTCGCTGTCGCCGCAGGGCATCACTGCCGTCGATATCTTGCTGGAAGATGAGGCCGCTGCCGCAGAGCGCGAGTCGGCGGATAAGACTCGATCGGAACCGCCGCAACAAGAGGAACCGAGGAACGAGATTGACCAAGATAAAAGTCAGAGTTCGTAAAGGTCAGGCGCCGGGCAAGTTATCGCGCGCCACTTTTCGCGAGCGGTTTTTCGACAAGTTCTCCGACCCTGCGTTCGGCGCCGAGTCGAGCGCGCTCAAGCGGATCGAAGTAATCGCCTGGGATGGTTACACCAACCATCGAAAGGCGCCGATGACGCACCCAGCCGGCCGCGGCTATGCCGATCCCACCTACGATCTGTCGGATGAATGGCGTGCCGCTCGCCAGGCGATTCGCGCAGCTGAACAGCAGCAGAAAGATCCGGCTACGAAGTCGAGAGTATTGGTGATCTCCGGCGCCGATCGCAACGACGGCACCTGCCCGGGCGAGATATCCAAGACATGGCGTCTGTCGCGCATCGTGATCGACACGCTGAAGAGAGCGCGGATCGACTGCGACGACCTTGACTTGAGCCGCATGACGTCTGAGTACGGAAAACATATTCATCCGTGCAAGGGCTGTGTTTCAACCGCGATGCCGCTGTGTCACTGGCCGTGCAGTTGCTACCCGAATCACTCGCTGGGTCAGGTCAACGATTGGATGAACGACATTTATCCGCGCTGGGCCGCGGCGCACGGCGTCATCATTGTGACGCCGGTTTACTGGTATCAGGTGCCGAGCGCGTTGAAGCTGATGATCGACCGGCTCGTATGCGCCGACGGCGGCAATCCCGATCCCAGCTCGACTGACGGCAAGGACGCGAAGAAAGCCAAGCAGATCGAGCTCTCCGGTTGGCCGTATCCGAAGCACTTGGCGGGGCGCGCCTACGGACTGGTCGTGCATGGCGATGTGGCCGGCATCGAAGGCGTGCGCCGCTCGTTGACCGACTGGCTCGACTGGATGGGCCTGATCGACGCCGGCAAGCAAGCGCGACTCGATCGGTACATCGGTTATTTCAAGCCGTACGCAACGAGCCATGATGAGCTTGACCGGGACAAGAAGGTCCAGGAAGAAGTGCGCAACGTCGCGCGTGCGATGGTCGTGGCTGTGCGCGAGTTGCGCGCGGGCAGGCTGACTCAGCCGGATGACAAGGTCCAATCGCCACGCCAGAAATAGCTGCATGCGACGCAAAAGAATGAGCGCACGTTGCCCGTCAATTCCTATCATCCAGTCGGATGGTTGACGGGCAACGGTGCCCCTTCGGCCACAATCACGCAATCCATCGGGGCTGCTTAACCGTAACTTCTTCACGGGGACGTCATTGCTAGACGAACAAGAAATCAAGCGTTTGCTGCTCGCGACCGCGGCACGCGACGTCGATGCGTTTGCTCGCCTGTACAAGCGCTGCGCGCCGTTGTTGCTGGGTGTGGCGCAACGGATCACGCGCCGCAGAGAACTGGCGGAGGAGGTTCTGCATGACAGCTTCACTCGCATCTGGCGCGCTGCCGATACGTTCGATCCGCTCGGTGCGCCGGTGGGCTGGCTGACGACCATCGTGCGCAATCGTGCGATCGATGTGATGGAAACGCATGACGTTTCGCGCGTCGATTCGTACCACGCGGCGCTCGACGACAAGCCGGAGGCTTCACTGGATCAGATGTTCGACTGGGGCAGCACTACAGAGGCAGGCGACGCGCTTGATGAAAGCCGTTTGCTCACGTTTCTGCGACGTTGCCTCGGCGAACTTGCCGCTAACGAACGCCAGTCACTCGTGCTTGCGTATGAGCATGGGCTTAGCCATGGCGATCTTGCGGTCCATCTTGCCAAGCCGTTGGGAACGGTGAAGACCTGGGTGCGCCGTGGCATGCTCAATCTGCGCTCCTGCGTCGATCGTTGCACCGGAGCGGCACGATGAAGCTCGCGCAGCACCGTCATCTCGATGCGCTGACCGGCGAATACATGCTAGGCACGCTGCGCGGCGGCGCGCGGCGGCGGTTCGAGCGCGCGTTGCGCGAGGAACCTACGGTTGCATTGCGCTTGCGCAACCTGCAACGGGACTTCACGCCTCGTTACAGCCAGCGCATTGCCGCAACGCCGCCCCCGGCTGGCTGGAAACGCCTCGAGCGGGAGCTGAAGTTATCGCAGCATCGTGCGCCGTGGTATTCGCGCGTGGTGTTCTTGCGTGCCTGGGCACTGGGCGTGACCGCAGCGTTCGTGTTCGGCATCGCGCTGCTGGCGCTACGCGCAACGACCGATACGACATTGACACCGATTGCGCAGTTGGCGCTGAAGGGCGCTCCGCCAAGCGTGACCGCTGCACTGTCTTCCGACGGAGCAACGCTCGAACTACGCGCGGAGCGCCCGATCGTTGCGGGACCTTTGAGAAGCTATGAGTTGTGGTTGATTCCCGAAGGCGGCGCACCGATATCGCTAGCGGTGCTTGGACAGATTGACGCAACGCTGCGGATTCCGGCGGCGCAGGTCGGACGCCTGCGCCCTGGTGCGCAACTGGCGATCACGGTCGAACCGGTGGGCGGATCGCCGACGGGCGGCCCGACCGGGCCGGTGATTCTTTCTGGCGCGATTTCATAACGCAGCTCCGCGTACATGGCACGAATGTTCTTGATCGTCCTTGCTGTGATTGCGGCGGCCATTGCAACCGTCGCGTGTTCGCCGATTCGCGCGCTCAATGCGATCGTGCCGACGGATTCCTACGAGTTCGAGACGGTCGCCTACGGCCCGGGCGAGCGACGACAGCTCGACGTTTACGCACCACGTGCCTCGGCCGAGCGAGTGCGTCCGGCCGAGGGCTGGCCGCTGGTGGTGTTCTTCTACGGCGGCTCGTGGAACCACGGTGAGCGCGCGCAGTATCGCTTCGTAGGTGAAGCATTGGCAGCGCGCGGCATCGTGACTGTCATTCCAGACTATCGGCTGTATCCGGAAGTGCGCTACCCAGATTTTTTGAAAGACAACGCGGCGGCCACCGCGTGGGCGTTGCGTGAGGCGGGGCGCCTAGGCGCTGACCCGAAGCGCGTGTTCGTGATGGGGCACAGCGCCGGGGGTTACAACGCTGCGATGATGGCGGTCGATGCGCGTTGGCTATCAGCCGAGGGCGTCAAGCCGACGCAGCTTGCTGGGTGGATCGGGCTGGCAGGCGCTTACGAGTTTCTGCCCATCGAGAATCCAGAGGTCAAGCCAGTGTTCTGGCATCCGAACAGCCCCCCCGAGTCGCAGCCGATTCGCTATGTGTCGGCTTCGGTGCCGCGCACGTTTCTCGGCGCGGCGCCGGTCGATGATCTGATCAACCCCGAGCGCAACACGCGGCAGATGGCGACTCAACTGCAATCGGCAGGCGTTCCAGTCAATGTCCAGTTTTATCCGCGCACCAATCACGTCACGTTGATCGGTGCATTTTCGGCGCCGCTTCGATTTCTCGCGCCGGTGCTCGAAGACGTCGTTGAGTTTGTGAAGACCACGCCACTGCGCTAACGAATTTGTCTGCTTGCCGGCGTTTGCGCCTGCAATTCGCATGTTGCCTTGGCCAGATGCGGCTCTAACCTTTCGCGCATGCTGATCACACGTCTGGCCGTCGTTGTTGCTGCGCTTGCCGTGTCGGCGTGTGCGCCGCTGAGTACGCTCAACGTACTCGTAGAGTCGGACTCGCACGAGGTGGCGACCGCAGCGTACGGCGCGAGCAAACGGCAGCAGCTCGACGTCTACGTTCCGCTCGTGACAACGGAACGTGTGCGTCCTGCCGGCGGCTGGCCGCTGGTGGTGTTCTTCTATGGCGGTTCGTGGAAGTACGGCGAGCGCGCGCACTACCGCTTTGTCGGCGAGGCGCTTGCGGCGCGCGGCATCGTTACCGTTATCCCGGATTACCGGTTGTACCCCGAGGTGCGTTATCCGGATTTTCTGAAAGACAACGCCGCCGCGACGGCGTGGGCGCTGCGCGAAGCGGCGCGCTTCGACGCCGACCCGAAGCGCGTATTCGTGATGGGGCACAGCGCAGGCGGATACAACGCCGCGATGGTGGCACTCGACGCGCGCTGGCTGGCCGCGGAAAGCGTCGCGCCGACACAGCTCGCTGGATGGATTGGCTTAGCGGGTCCCTACGATTTTCTGCCGATCGAAAACCCGGACGTGAAGCCAGTGTTCCTGCATCCGGATACACCGCTCGAGTCGGAGCCGATTCGCCACGTGTCTGCGTCGGTGCCGCGCACGTTTCTCGCAGCAGCGCCCGACGATGACCTGATCAATCCCGAGCGCAACACCAAGCAGATGGCGAGTAAGCTGCAGCAGATAGGAATTCCGATCACGCTGCAAATCTACCCACACACGAGTCATACAACGCTGATCGGCGCGTTTGCGTTTCCGCTGAGGTTTCTGGCGCCGGTGCTGGACGATGTTGTCGAGTTCGTGAAGGCGGCGCCGAAGCATTGACTCCGTGCAGTTCGACTATGTCATCGCCGGTGCGGGAACTGCCGGCTGCGTGCTCGCCAACCGGCTCTCAGCCGATCCGCAGATCAAGGTTCTGCTGCTCGAGGCGGGAACGCGTGACGACTGGATCTGGATCCACATCCCGGTCGGCTACCTCTACTGCATCGGTAACCCGCGCACCGACTGGTGTTATCGAACTGAGCCCGACCCGGGACTGAACGGCCGCTCGATCCTATACGCGCGCGGCAAAGTTCTCGGTGGCTCCTCATCGATTAACGCGATGCTCTACCTGCGGGGCCAGGCGCGCGACTACGACGAATGGGCGCGCATCACCGGGGATCCTGCATGGGGTTGGAGCTCCGTGCTGTCGGTGTTCCGCAAGAGCGAAGATTATTTTCACGGCGCTGACGTGGCGCACGGTGCCGGAGGTGAGTGGCGCGTCGAGCCGCAAAGGCTCTCGTGGGAAATTCTGAAGAATTACCGCGAAGCGATGGTGCAGGCTGGAATTCCGCGCAGCGATGATTTCAATCGTGGCGACAATGAGGGCTGCGGATTCTTCATGGTCAACCAGAAGCGCGGCGTGCGCTGGAACGCCTCGAAAGCCTTTCTGCGTCCGGTCATCAACCGCCCGAACCTGACCGTCATCACCGGTGCGCATGTTGTGCGCCTGCGCATGGCCGGCAAGCGCTGCACCGGCATTGAGTTCAGGCGTGCCGGCGAGTCCACCTTTGCCGAAGCGCGGCTGGAGACGATCCTTGCGACCGGCAGCATTGGCTCGCCGCAGATCATGCAGCTGTCCGGCATCGGTCCGGCGCCGCTAATGCGGGGGCATGGCATCGATGTCGTGCATGAACTGCCGGGCGTCGGCGAGAACCTGCAGGATCACTTGCAGCTGCGCACGGTGTTCAAGGTGCGCGACGCCGTCACGCTGAATCAGCGTGCCAACAGCCTGATCGGAAAAATGATGATGGCGCTCGAGTACGCGTTTTTCCGCACCGGGCCGCTGACGATGGCGCCGAGCCAACTGGGCGGCTTCACGCGGAGTTCGACCGAGCACGCGACACCCAATATCGAATTTCATGTGCAGCCGCTTTCGCTGGACAAGTTCGGCGATCCGCTGCACCGCTTTGCCGCGTTCACCGCCAGCGTATGCAACCTCAGGCCGACCTCGAGAGGCTTCGTCCGCATCAAGTCGCCCGACCCGCTTGCAGCGCCCGCGATTCAGTGCCGCTATCTCTCCACGCACGAAGACCGCATGGTCGCCGCCGATGCGCTGCGCCTGACCCGCCGTATCGCAGCCCAGCCCGCGCTTGAGCGCTATGCACCGGAGGAATTTCTGCCAGGTGCGCATTTCCAGTCCGCGGAAGAACTTGCTCGCATCGCCGGGGATATCGGCACCACGATCTTTCACCCAGTCGGCACTTGCAGGATGGGCGCGGCGGACGATAATTCGGCCGTCGTCGATTCGCGGTTGCGCGTGCGCGGAGTTTCCGGGCTGCGCATCGTCGACGCATCGATCATGCCCACGATTACCTCGGGCAACACCAACTCGCCCACTCTGATGATCGCAGAGCGCGGCGCCGAGATGATCGTGGCCGACCGCGCGAGGTGTGGCAATTGATTGCAACGCTTGACCCGTTGCGGATAAGCGCGTCCGCTACGACGTCAATCAGTGACGTTGCGTTCTTCGACGACGCCGTCGGCAACGAAGCGATCGATCTCCGAGTCCTGATAACCGAACTCGCGCAGCACTTCGCGCGTGTGCTCGCCGAGCATCGGCGCAGCGCGAGCCACTTCGGTGGGGGTGCGCGAAAAGTGCAGCGGACAGGCAAGCGCTTTCATTTTTCCAGCCTGCGCGTGATGCAGATCGACGACCATGCCGCGCGCGAGTGTCTGTGGATGCTCGAGCGCCTCGCCGATCGTGTGCACCTGGCCAACCGGAACGCCAGCGGCACCGAATGCTTCAATCCACTCGTTTCGGCTGCGCGTTGTGATGACCTGGTTCATCGCACCGGTGAGGGCATCGAGGTTCTCCATGCGTGCAGCGTTCGTAGCGAAGCGCGGATCGCTGCGCCATTCAGGATGGCCGAGCACGTCGGCGATGCGCTCCCAGTTCGCCTGATTAGCGCCGCCGATGTTGATCCAGCCGTCGCTCGCGCGAAACGCCTGATAGGGCGCAGTCAGGATGTGCGCCGATCCGGTTGCGCCGGGCGATTGACCGGTCGCGAAATAGATCGCCGCGTGCCAATAGGTCTGCTGAAGTGCGGCTTCCATCAGTGATGTATCGACGACCTGGCCTTCTCCGGTTTTGAGCTTGTGTGTGTAGGCGGCAAGAATGCCGGCGACCGCGAGGATGCCGGCGTTGATATCCGCTACCGAGTTTCCCGTCTTCGCGGGTGCGCCGCCTGGCTCGCCGGTGATCGACATCAAGCCTGCAAAACCCTGTGCGATCAAATCGAATCCGCCCTTGTCGGCGAACGGTCCGTCGCGCCCATAGCCGGAAACTGCGCAATAAATCAGGCCCGGGGTTTGCGGCAGCGAGGACGTCGTAGCCCAAACCGAGTTTCTCCAGTTGTCGTCGCCGCCGTTGCGGTCGCCGCATGTTCTCCGATACGCGCGCTCAATGCGCTGCTGCCGTCGGACTCCTACGAGCTGACCACTGTTGCCTACGGTGCCGGCGAACGGCGCCAGCTCGATGTCTACACGCTGCGCGCAACGGCCGAGCGCGTGCGCCCGGCCAATGGCTGGCCGCTGGTTGTTTTTTTCTACGGCGGTTCGTGGAATCACGGTGAGCGTGAAAGTTATCGCTTCGTAGGCGAGGCGATGGCAGCGCGCGGCATCCTGACCGTCATT
>Ga0183260_10000162_pt1 | contig 50400 bp, 52 predicted proteins | sample AntDrymUQ4972206_2_FD_129768 | JGI IMG/M metagenome (GOLD analysis project Ga0183260, IMG submission 129768) | Polar desert sand microbial communities from Dry Valleys, Antarctica - metaG UQ497 (22.06) (version 2) (version 2) | ecosystem: Environmental > Terrestrial > Soil > Desert | place... | reverse complement strand
TGCGCGATGTCCTCGGTGATCGCTTCCTCGCCGGCGCCGTGCTGCACACGGGACCGCACCCGTTTCGCCTCGGAGAACGACTGCTGGCGCTCCCGATCTCCGTCCTCTGGGGGTGACCGCGACTTCCGGCGGGTGCGCCCACTTCCGATCCGCAGCTCCAGAACTCGCGCCCCTCGCGCCCATGGACCTCGCTGCCGAGGCGCCAGCCGGCCAGGTCTCAGGCAACGCCCGCCGATCCTCGAACTGGAAGAACCGCATAGATACCGGGCGTCTTGCCATGGCGAGACCCGGACTCGAACCGGGGACACCACGATTTTCAGTCGTGTGCTCTACCAACTGAGCTATCTCGCCGAGCGGTGAAGAGGCTAGCGAGGTAGGCTCGGCCGAGTGGGTGCTCGCGGCGTCGTGATCGGGCTTTCGATGGGGCGTGCCGTCGTGGGCTGCGCTCTGCTCGCCGCGCCCGCGAAGGCGGCGGCCTGGATCGGACCGGAGGCTGCGCTTCCCGCGCCACAGGTGATGACCCGGGCGATGGGCGGTCGCGACCTCGCGCTTGCCCTCGGGACGCTGGCGGCGGTCCGCGGAGACGGCGTCCGGGTGTGGCTTGCCGCGTGCGCGCTCGCAGACGCTGCGGACTTTGCGGCGACCGCGGTGGCTGGAAAGGCCCTGCCGCCGGCCGGGCGGGCGGGGACGATGGCGCTCGCCGCCGGGGCGACGGTCGCCGGGCTGGCGCTCCTTCGCGAGCTGCGCTGAGCCAGGACGGTTCGAAGCGCTCGCGGCTTGCCGGGGAGGTCGCCCCAACCCGGCCCTCTCAGCCCTCGAGCATCCGCGCCAGCAGCTCCCGCGCCCCCGCCTTGGAGAGCGGCTCGTTGAGGTTCCCGCACTTGGGCGACTGCACGCATGAGGGACACCCGCTCTTGCACGGGCACTCGGCGATCAGCCGGTAGGCGTCCTCCACCAGCGCCCCGAACTCCCGGAAGCCTTGGCGGGCGATCCCGACGCCCCCTGGGTGGCCGTCGTAGATGAAGATCGTCGGGCCGCCCGTCTGGGAGTGGAGGTTGGTCGAGAGGCCGCCGATGTCCCAGCGATCGCACATGGCCAGCAACGGGAGGACCGCGATCTGGGCGTGCTCGGTGGCGTGGAGCGCGCCGAGCAGCGCGTCGACGGGCACCGAGGAGCCCGTCAGCGACGAGGGCAGCTCGTACCAGAGCGCCTGCGTGTCGAACGTCGTCGCGGGCAGCTCGAGCCCATGGAAGTCGATCGTCTGGTGGTCTGAGACCGCCTTGCGCTGGTAGCCGAGCACCTGCTCGGTCACGTTCACGCGGCCGAAGGACAGCGTCACGCCCATCGCCTCGCGGCGGTCGAGCAGCGCCGCGATCCACGTCTCGGTCTCGCGCTTGGGCTGTGTGTACCAGTCGCCCGAGAAGGGTCGCACCAGCGCTCGGCGCTCGTCGAGCTCGAGCGACTGGACCTCGTAGGAGCGCCCGAGATGGAGATAGATCGCGCCGTCGTGGGCGACGCTGTAGGCGCGGGAGGCCTCGACGGTTCCCAGCAGCTCGCCCGAGTCGGTCTCGATGACCGCGAAGACGTCGGCCGAGGCCGAGCGCAGTGACACCTTCGCGGCGGGGTACTCCTCGGGCCGGCGCAGCGAGAAGCGCCCCGCTCGCTCGCGCAGCTCGCCCGAATCTTCGAGCCGCTCGGCGTAGGCGCGCCAGCGCGGGCCGAGCGTCTCTGAGTCGGCGTCGCTCAGCGGCCCTTCGTGCGCGGCGCAGAGCAGGTGCTGAAGGTGAATCTGCTCGTTCTCGTAGTCGAGAATCGCCGCCTCGACGGGGCGGTCGAGGAACTCGTCGGGGTGGCGGCAGAAGAACTGGTCCAGGGCGTCCTCGCCGGCGACGTAGAGCGCGAGCCCGTTCCCGCGGCGCCCGGCGCGGCCCCACATCTGGCGCAGCGAGGCCACCGTCCCGGGGAAGGTCACGCAGATCGCCGCGTCGAGGGCGCCGATGTCGATCCCGAGCTCGAGCGCGTCGGTGGCCACCACGCCCATCAGCTCGCCGGCGACCAGCATGCGCTCGAGCTCTCTGCGCTGGCCGGGGGTGTAGCCCGCGCGGTAGGGCGCTATGCGCTCCGCGAGCGCCGTCTCGCCGTCCGAGCGAAGCCGCGCGGCTGCGTTGCGGGCGACGATCTCGACTGCCTTGCGTGACTTGATGAAGCAGATCGTCCGCGCGCCGCTGGAGACCAGTTGCGCCAGCAGGTCGGCCGCCTCGGTCAGCGCGGAGCGCCGCGTCCCGAGGTCCTCGTCGAGCAGCGGCGGATTCCAGATCGCCGTCGTGCGCACCGCGCGCGGCGAGCCGTCGCGGTCGACGAGCGCGATGTCCTCCAGGCCGGTCAGTCGCTGCGCGAGTTCGACGGGGTTGGCGATCGTCGCCGTCGCGAGCAGCACCCGCGGCTCGGTTCCGTAGGCGTTGGCGATCCGGCGAAGCCGGCGAAGGACGTTGGCGACGTGCGAGCCGAAGACCCCCCGGTAGACGTGGGCCTCGTCGACCACGACCACCGCGAGGTTCGAGAAGAGGTCCGCCCACGCGCGGTGGTTGGGCAGGATGCCCACGTGGAGCATGTCGGGGTTGGTGAGCACGACGTTGGCGCGCTTGCGGATCGCCGCGCGCTCGGAGCGCGGCGTGTCGCCGTCGTAGATCGCCGGCCGCACTCGCCGGCCCAGCCCCAGCGCGTTGAGCGCACGCGCCTGGTCCTGGGAGAGCGCCTTGGTGGGGTAGACGTAGAGCGCGCGCGCCTTGGCGTCGGTGCACAGCACGTCGAGGGTCGGAAGGTTGAAGCACAGCGACTTCCCGGAGGCGGTGCCGGTGGTGACCACCATCGGGCCGGCGGTCGCCGCGTCGAGCGCGTCGCGCTGGTGGGAGTAGAGGCGGTCGACCCCCGTGCGTCGCAGAGCGGCGAGCAGGTCGGGATGGAGGTCGTCGGGGAGCTCGGCGAGCACGGGCTCGCGGGCGGGAGCGCGGGTCTGGGTGACCAGGCGGGCGTCGGCCCGGCCGGTCTCCAGCAGCGCCTCCCAGGGCTCGACGTCGCGCAGGACGGCCACCGACCCGATGCTACGCTCGCCGGCCTGATGACCGTCGCGCAGGATTGGTCGCGCCGCCGGAGCCGTCATCACTCCGAGTTCCCGGCCGAGGCGATCAGGCGGCGAGGGCGCGAGACGATCTCGGTCTGCCTTCCGGCGCGCGAGGTCGCGACGACGATCCGGGCCATCCTCGACGCGCTCCTGGCGCTGCGCGACGACGGCGTGCTCGACCAGGTCGTCGTCATCGACGCCGGCTCGCGCGACGGGACGGCGGAGATCGCCGAGCGGGCGGGGGCCGAGGTCTACCTGGAGGCAGACCTCATGCCGGCCTTCGGGCAAGCGCGCGGCAAGGGCGATGCGATGTGGCGGGCGCTCTCCGTGCTGGAGGGGGACATCGTCGTCTATCTCGACTCCGATTCCGAAACCTTCGGCCCGCACTTCGCGTGCGGTCTTGCCGGCCCGCTGGTCGCCGATCCCGACGTCCACTTCGTCAAGGCCTTCTACCGGAGGCCGTTCAAGGTCGGCGAGACGACCATGCCCGAAGGCGGTGGGCGGGTGACCGAGCTGACCGCGCGCCCGCTGCTCAACCTGTTCTGGCCCGAGCTGGCCGGCCTCCGGCAGCCGCTGTCGGGCGAGGTCGCCGCGCGGCGCCGAGTGCTCGAGCGGATTCCCTTCGCCACCGGCTATGGGGTGGAGATCGGGATGCTCCTCGACGTCTACCGAGCGGTCGGGCTGGACGCCATCGCGCAGGTCGACCTCGACGTCCGCCAGAACCACCATCAGCCGCTGAGCGACCTCTACCCGATGGCCTGCGCCGTCCTCCAGGCCGCCGCGAGCCGTCTTGCGCGAGAGGGGCGGCTGGGCGGGCCGTTGGGAGGCGAGCTCCTCGCGCCGGTGCCCGGGGGGATGGAGCCGCGCGAGATCGAGTTTGTCGAGCGCCCGCCGATGGCGTCGCTGCGCGCCGTGGCGTGAGCCAGTGAGCCTGCGCTGCCTCTACTGCGACCTCGACGGGACCCTGCTGGGTCGCGGCGCGTCGCTGCTGCACGACGCAGAGGGCGCCTTCACGCTGCTCGGCGTCCGCGCGCTCGAGGCGTGCTCGCGGGTCGGCGTCGAGGTGGTCCTCTACTCCGGACGCAGGCGTGCGCAGGTGGGCGAGGACGCGCGGCTGATCGGGCAGGGCGCCTACATCTTCGAGGCGGGGGCGGGGCTTGTGCTCGAGCGGGAGCTGCACTGGCTGACCGGCGACCTGCTTCCGGGCGAGCTGTCCATCTTCGAGCAGATCGAGGCGTCGGGCGCGCCGGCGCTGCTGCTCGACCACTACCGCGGGCGCTTCGAGTACCACAGCCCGTGGCACGTCGACCGCGAGGTCTCCCACCTGTTCCGGGGTCTCGTCGACGTGGGCGAAGTCGACGTGCTGCTCGCCGAGCGGGGCCTGCGCCACCTGCGACTGGTCGACAACGGGAACGTGGCCCACCGCGAGGACCTCACCGGCCTGGAGCAGACGCGCGCCTACCACCTCGTCCCGGCCGCCGCCTCCAAGCTGGGCGCCGTCGCCGCCCACATGCGTGCCCGCGGCTATGACCGCGAGTCCTGCATCGCCGTCGGGGACTCGCGCGAGGATCTGGGCGCCGCGGCGGCGGTCAGAACCTTCTGGCTGGTGGCAAACGCCCTGGAGCGCGACCCGACGCTGCGCGAGGACATCTCCAAGCACGCCAACGTCCGCGTCGCCGAAGGGGCGTACGGGGAGGGGGTCTACGAGGCCGTCGTGACGACCTTGGCCGAGCGGCGTTGAGAAGAAGCATCGCTGGCCGCGAGCATTCTGCTCACCGATCGCGTCGGAACACGTCCCGCACGCGCTCCCAGCTTCGCCGCCAGAACCCGCCCGCGACACGCCACCTGGCAGCCGGTGGCACCGTGGTGCGGACGAGAGCGACCCAGTCGTCGAGCGGGAGCTCGCCGGAGATCAGGCGCCCGAGGGCGGCGGTCACCGGCCCGTCGACCCCTGCGCGTTGCAGCGCCGTCGCCAGGAGCGGCACGGACTCGAGCGCCTCGACAGCCTGGCCGACGCGGGCGGGAATCGCGGCCGCCGGCACGCCCGCGGCGAGGAGCTCCCCGGCCCGTCGGTTGCGGCTCTGGGGGGCAAGCGCCGTGGCGACCAGGTCGCCGGTTCCCGCCAGGCCGATGAGCGACTCGGGGCGGGCGCCGAGCGTCTCGGCGTAGCGCCACACCTCGGCGAAGATGTGGCCGGCCGCCGCGCCTGCCGCGTTGAGACCCTGCGCCTCGGTCGCGCCCGACGCGAGCGCGGCGGCGTTCTTCGCCGCGCCGGCGAGCTCGACCCCGACCGGGTCGTTGGACGCTTCGCACACGACGCCCGCGCGCTCGAAGACCCCGGCGAGCGCGACCGCGAGCTGCTCGCTGGTCGAGGCCGCGACGAGCCCGGCTCCCTCGCCGACCATCTCCTGCGCGTGGGCGGGGCCGCCGATGCAGGCGATCCGCTCGTCCATGAAGAGGCTCCGAAGCATCACCGTGGGGGCCGTTCCATCGGGCGGCACGAGCCCCTTAGCGAGTGACACGACCGACGCCCGGTTGGCGAGTCCTGCGCCGCTCAGTCCGGTGATCACGTCGTAGAGGTCATGCGACGGGACGCCGAGGAAGACGACGTCCGCGCGCGACAGGCCGGCCGTCGCCGGCTCGACACGGAGCTCGCGGGGAAACTGGACGCCGGGGAGGTAGGTGCGGTTCTCGCGCGCGTCGTCGAGGACGCGGCACTGCTCCTCGGTGCGCGTCTGGAGGGTCGCCCGCAGCCCCCCGCGTGCCAGCAGCACGGCGACAGCGGTACCGAAGGACCCCGCGCCGATCACCACCGCCCGGCGAGGGCTCTCTCTGCGCGGCCGGTCGGCCATGAGCGGGCGAGCCTATCTGCGTGGAGCTGGAAGCCCCTTTCGACGCTTGAGACCTCCTCTGCGTTCTGCGGCGTCTCAACCGCGGTAGGCGCGGTCTAGCCGACGCAGAACGCAGGGGCCCCTCTCTCTCGATCGCCGCGGCGGATCCTCGGCCCGACGACCTGGAGATGGACCGTGGTCCCATGACAACGGGCCCCGCGTACCGGATCGTGCAGGAGTCGCTGACCAACGCGATGCGCCACGCGGGGTCCACGCGGGCGACCGTCCGCCTCGCCTACGAGCACCGAGACCTCTACGTGCACGTGACCGACGCCGGCCGCGGGGCGGCGCGCAACGGCGCCGCTGGCTCCGGTCGCGGCATCCCGGCATGCGCGAGCGTGCGCGCCTGTACGGCGGCACGCTCGAGGCTGGACCGGAGTCCGACGGGTTCGCCGTGCGAGCGCGACTGCCGCTCGACCCCTTGCCGTGAGCGTCCGCGTCCTGCTCGCCGACGACCAGCCGCTCGTTCGCGAGGGCTTCCGCCGCGTGCTCGCCCGCACCGAGGACCTCGAGGTCGTCGGCGAAGCCGCCGATGGTCGGCAGGCAGTCGACGCCGCCCGCCGCCTGGCCCCCGACGTCATCGTCATGGACATTCGCATGCCCGTCTGCGACGGGCTCGAGGCGACCCAGCGCATCCTGGCCGCCGACGCGCGCGTCCGCATCCTCATGCTCACGACCTTCGACGTCGACGCCGAGATCGGCGCAGCGCTGCACCTCAGCCCGGCGACGGTCAAGACCCATGTCCGCTCGATGCTCTTCAAGCTCAGCCTGCGAGACCGCACTCAGCTGGTCATCTGCGCCTACGAATCCGGCTTCGTCCGCGCGGGACAGAGCTGACGATCCTTCGGCTGGGTCTTCACGCCGCGCAACGCTTTCGCAACGGGTCGCTGCGTACGCTCGATCCATGACGCCCCGTGGACTCGACCGGCGCACCGCGCTACGGTGATCGTGTGGCTACTCCTGAGAGGACCTGGAAGGCAGAGGAGTTCCTTGCCCTCCCCGAGGATCTGGATCACCGGCGGGCCGAGCTCATCGACGGGCGGATCGTGATGCACGACCCGAAGCAGGTACACCAGCTCGTCGTGCGAAACATCATGCTCGCGGTACACGCGTGGGCCGTTGGCAGCGGCCACGGTCACGTCATCTTCAACCAGAGCCTCCACCTCACCGACCGCGATGTCCTGAGCCCTGATGTCCTCTGGTGGGCTGACCCCTCCCGCGTCGATCCGAGTACCGGCGTCCAGCCGGTGCCAGATCTCGTCGCGGAGGTCCGCTCTCCCTCGACCTGGGCCTACGACGTCGGCGTCAAGCGCCGCCTGTACGAGGAGCACGGCGCCGGCGAGCTCTGGCTGGTGGACGTAGACGTGCGCGCGGTGCTGGTAGCCCGTCGCAGCGCTCCGCAGGCTCCCGGATTCGATGTCGGGCACGTGCTGCGCCCGCCCGAGATCCTCGCCACGCCCCTGCTTCCCGGCTTCGAGCTGCCCGTCGAGGACCTGTTCCGCTTCCCGTAGTCGCCAGCAACTGCGCTGAATCGTCGCAGCGCGCGGCAGACTCGACGCAGGCCACTGCCTACGGTGGGCCGATGACCACCTGTGGACTCGCTGGCCGTGTCGCGCTACCGTGAAGCCGTGGCGACCGCCGAGCGCATCTTCACCGCGGAAGAGTTCCTCGCCCGCCCCGAGGATCCACTGCACCGGCGCGCCGAGCTCATCGACGGACGGATCGTGATGCACGAGCCGAGGGCTCTGCACCAGCACGTCGTCCTGAGTCTGGCGATCGCATTGAGGTCGTGGATTGCCAGCCCCGACGGCCGGGGATTCGTGATCTTCAGCCAGCACCAGCACCTCACCGATCGCGACGTCCTCAGTCCCGACGTGCTCTGGTGGGCGGACATCGCTCGGGTCGACTTGCAGAGGAACGTCCAACCCGTGGCCGACCTCGTCGTCGAGGTCCGCTCTCCTTCGACGTGGAAGTACGACATCGGGGTCAAGCGGAGGCTCTATGAAGAGCACGGCGCCGGAGAGCTGTGGCTCGTCGACACCAGCTCGTCTTCGGTGATCGTCTGTCGCCGGAGCGAGCCCGATGCGCCGCGCTTCGACGTCGAGGGAGAGCTGTCCTCACCCGAGCTTCTGACCTCGCCCGCGCTTCCCGGCTTCGAGCTGGCGGTCGAGGACCTCTTCCGCCTCCCGTAGCCCGCCTACGGCGCGGGCTCGAGCTGGTCTCGGCGCCGCCTACGTCGCTGGCTCGAGCTGGCCGCGCACGATGGTCTCAGCGGCGGCCTCGACCTCCTCGAGCGTCGAGGCTTCCTCGAGCGCCTCGATGTCGAGCAGGCGCTGCTCGAAGGCTCCGAGGTCGCTGCGGCCCACCACCGCGTGGCACGGGACGCCCGCCTGGCGGCAGCGCGTGGCGATCTCGCCCAGGAGCTTGCCCTGAAGGGTCTGCGCGTCGATGCGCCCCTCGCCGGTGATCACCGCCCACGAGGCGCGCATGCGCTCGGGGAAGTTCAGCGCGTCGAGCACGAAGGCGGCCCCCGGCACGAGGCTCGCCCCGAAGGCGGCCCACAGGCCGCCCGACAGGCCGCCCGCGCAGCCGGTCATCGGCTCCCCACGCGGATCGCGTGGAAGGCGCTGCGCGAGGTCGTCGAGGCGCTTGGTGAGCCGCTTCACCGTCGCCTCGTCGGCGCCCTTCTGGGGAGCGAAGACCTCGGCGGCGCGCTCGAAGGGCGTGCGCACGTCGCAGACGACGGTGAGCCGAGCACCGCCCAGGCCGCCGGCCTCCTCGATCGCCTCGATCGCGCCTGCTCCGCCGTCGGTCGTCGCGCTTCCGCCGACCCCGACGACCACCTCGTTCGCGCCCGCCTCGAGTGCCGCCAGGATCAGCTCGCCCGTTCCCCTGGTGCTGGCGGCCTCGGCGTCGTGCTCCTCCTCTGAGACGAGGCCGAGCCCGGACGCCTGGGCCATCTCGACGACGCCGGTCGTTCCATCCTCCACCAGCGCGAAGCCGGCTTTCACCGGCCGGCCGAGCGGGTCTGACACCTCGGCCGCGCAGGTCTCGCCGCCGAGCCCCAGGACAAGCGCCTCCATCGTTCCCTCCCCGCCGTCGGCGACCGGAAGCGCCTCGCCGCGCAGGCCCGCCGCCTCGACGCCCCGCACGAGCGCTGCCGCGACCTCGGCGGCGCGAAACGTCCCTTTGAACGCGTCGGGGGCGCAGAGGACGAATCGCGACTCGGGCGGCATCCGGCCAGCGTACGCGGCCTCGCGGCTCGGGTCACCGGCCCCGCGTGTCACCCTTCGCGGCGATGGCCAAGGCCGACCACACCATGCTCGAGGCTGCCGGCCGGGAGGTTCGGCTCTCGAACCCGGGCAAGGTCTATTTCCCGCGGCCCGGCTGGACCAAGCTCGACCTCTGCCGCTACTACCTCGAGGTGGCCGACGCCACGCTGGTCCACGTCCGCGAGCGCCCCACCGTGATGAAGCGCTTCGTCAACGGGATCGAGGAGGAGCCGATCTGGCAGAAGCGCGTCCCGCAGAAGGTCCCCGACTGGCTCCAGACCGCCACCGTTGCCTTCCCGAGCGGGCGCACCGCCGAGGAGCTCGTCGCCAACGACGCCGCCCACCTCGTGTGGGCGGTCAACCTCGGGGTCATCGACTTCAACCCGTGGCCGGCGCGGCGCGGCGATCTCGACCATCCCGACGAGCTTCGCGTCGACCTCGACCCGACCCCCGAGGCGTCGTGGGACGACGTGCGCCGCGTGGCAATGGTCGTGGGAGAGGTGCTCGAGGAGCACGAGCTGCGAGGGTGGCCGAAGACGTCCGGATCGCGAGGCATTCACGTCAACGTCCGCCTCGAGGCGAAATGGACGTTCACCGAGGTGCGCCGCGCGGCCCTGGCCCTGGCCCGCGAGGTCGAGCGCCGCTCATCGCTTGCCACCAGCAAGTGGTGGAAGGAGGAGCGTCACGGCGTCTTCGTGGACTACAACCAGAACGCCCGTGATCGGACGGTTGCCTCCGCCTACTCCGTCAGACCGACCCCGGACGCGCGGGTCTCGTGCCCGCTGGCGTGGGAGGAGGTCCCCGACGTCGAGCCCGCCGAGCTGCGCCTCGACACCGTCGCGGACCGCGTGCGCGAACGCGGGGATCCGAGCGCGGAGATCGACGCCCACGCGGGATCGCTCGACGCCCTCCACGCTCTCGCCGACCACGACGAAGCCGAGGGACTGGGCGACGCCCCGTGGCCGCCCCACTTCCGCAAGCAGCGTGGCGAGCCCAAGCGCGTCCAGCCCTCCCGCGACACCGACCGGCCGACCCAGCGCGGCCGCGCCGGCGATCCCCAGCCCGGCGGCCCGCCCACGGGCCATGCCGAGCAGCGCCGTCCGCGGGAGCCCGGCAAGCGCCGCACCCCGCGCACGGGCCAGGGCAGGCCCGAGGAGTTCGAGAACTAGCCCCGTCGCCGCGACCGTCTCGCGAGCCGTGGTCGGCGAGACGGCCCGAGTCCTCGTGGACGAGGAGGTTTCCTCGTGCGCGGCGACGGCGCGCGACCCGCGTCGCGCGCTCAGGCGAAGAGCTGCGCGATTTCGCACTCGCGCGGAGGCTTGTCCTCGCGCCAGCGAACGACCTTCGCCCCGTGCCGGATACGGCGACCGCTCACATGGTCGAAGGTCACCTCGATGACGAGTTCGGGGCGCAGGAGGATCCACTCGAGCTCGCGGTCGCTGGCCCAGCGGCTCGGGTCGCCCCTGCCGCGCTCGCCGGTCTCGTAGGGCTCGAGCCGGGAGACGAGCTCGCGCTTCTGCTTGGCGGTGAAGCCCGACGTGTGGCCGACGACCTGGAGGTCGCCGCCGTCGTAGAGGCCGAGGATCAGTGAGCCGACGGTTCCCTCGGCCTTGCCCGGACGCCACCCGACCACGACCGCGTCGATCGTCCGGACCCGCTTGATCTTCATCATTCCGCGCCGCTCGCCCTGGAGGTAGGGCGCGTCGAGCTCCTTGGCGATGACGCCCTCGGCGCTGCGCAGCCACGGCTCGGCCTCGGAGAGCTCGCGGGTGCAGGGCGTGAGCTCGACGGGGGCGGCGACGAGCAGCTCGAGCTTCTCGCGGCGGGTCTCGTAGGTCTCGGCGAGGAGCACCTCGTCGCTGCGCGCGAGGAGGTCGAAGGCGACGAAGGCCGCCGGCGTCTCCTCGGCGAGCTGGTTGACCCGCGACTCGGCGGGGTGGATGCGCTGGCCGAGCGCGTCGAAGTCCTGGCGGCCCTCGTCGTCGCGCACGATGATCTCGCCGTCGAGGACGTAGCGGCCGGGGTAAAAGCGAAGCTCGGGGAAGTACCTTGTCAGCGGGCGGCCGTTGCGCGACTGGAGGGTCACCTCGTCGCCGTCGACGAAGGCGATGGCGCGAAAGCCGTCCCACTTGGGCTCATAGGCCCAGCGCTCTCCCTCGGGGAGCGACGCGGCCGAACGGGCGAGCTGGGGGAGGACGGGGGGCGAGAGCGGGAGCGCCAAGGGCGGCGCAGCTTACGCCGTCCTCCCAAGGGCGGTCTTCGACCGCGACGAAGCGCACGATTTCGCAGCCGCAGCACCATGTGGGGCGGGTACGATCCAGCCTCGTGTCCCACGACGTCGCCACCGAAGCCGAGGAGGAGTACCTCCAGACGCTCTTCTGGCTGCACGAGGCCGGCCTTCCGATGACCGGCGCGAACATCGCGCGCGCCATGCAGCTCTCGGCTCCGACCGTCCACGAGATGGTCGGGCGCCTCGAGCGCGACGGCTACATCGCCCGCGCCGCCGACAAGTCGATCCGGTTCACCGAGTCCGGCCGCGAGGAGGCCGAGGAGATCGTCAGCCGCCACCGCCTCATCGAGCGCTTCCTCACCGACGTCGTCGGCGTCCCGTGGGACGACGTCCACGAGGAGGCCGAGCGGCTCGAGCACGCGATGTCGCCGCGCTTCGAGGCGTACGTTCGCACGGCGGTCGGCGACGCCAAGACGTGCCCGCACGGCCATCCGATCCAGCCGGGGACGCGCATCGACGGCGTGCCGCTCGCCGACGTCGAGATCGGCGCCACGGTCCGCGTCCTGCGCTTCGAGAACGAGGCTGAGAGCCTCCTGCACTACCTCAAGGAGGCGGGTCTCGAGCCGGGCATGGACGGCGTCGTCGCTCGCGCCGACGACGAGGAGGTGACGGTGGAGGTCGACGGCGGCGAAGCGACCGTAACCCGCAGCGTCGCCGAGACCGTGTCGGTCAGCGCCGATCCCTCACCGCCGCCGCGGACGGCGCTGCCGGAGCAGCTCGTCCTCTCCAAGGACCGCTACGGGCGTTAGGGCACCGGCTGCCAGCTCGGGTCCGCGACGAAGCCTGAGACGATCCGACGGCTCTTGCCGCCGGCGACGCAGACCGTCGAGAGGGCGTCATCGTCGGTCCAGGCGATGAGCCGGCCGTTGGGCGACCAGGCTACGTTGCGGGCGTTGCCGTTCTGGGTCAGGCGTCGCGGAGTCTTTCCGCCGATGGTGACGACGTAGACGTCGTTCTTGATCCTGCCCGCGAGATCGTTGGCCGAGGTCGCGCCGACGAAGGCGAGACGGCTGCCATCGGGCGAGATGTCGAAGTCGCGGGGCGCGTAGAGGCACGTGCCGAACCGCTTGCTGATCCGCTTCGTGGACGCGAACAGCGTCTTGTCGCCGGTGCCGTTCGGCTTCACCCCGCGGATGCCTGCGCACCGGCCGGTGTCGCCGAGATACGCGACGAACCGGTTCTTCGGATCCCAGACCGGCGAAGAGCCGAACGCCACGCGCTTCGGCTTCTTGCCTCTGAATGAGATCACGTAGATCTGCGCGGGGCCGCCGTTGTCGTACAAGACGGCGAACCGCGAGCTGTCGGGCGCCCACGCCGGGCTGTGCCACGGAAGGTTCGGGTTGGACTCACCGTCGTCGGGAGGCGCGGGGAAGTCCGGCAAGGGCGTGCGCCCGACGTTGGAGCCGTCCGCGTCGGCGATCGCGATCCCGCTCCTGTCCTCGATGAGGATCCGCGTCCCCGTCGCCTTCCAGCTCGTGGCCGTCGGGAAGCTCACCGCGGGAGGGGTCAGCCGCTTGCGGCCCTTGCCGTCGGGACGGACGGTGTAGATGGGTGCGCCGTTCGGGCTGTAGTGGAAGGCGATGCGTCCGTTGCCACCGGGGAACGCAGCGCGGGCATCAGGGATGAGGCCGGGGGTGAGGGTGCCGACTGCGGTGACGACGGCGAGGATGGCGGAAGATCGAGCTCGCATATCCGGGCAAGGGGCGGGGACATCCAAGCTTACGCCGCGACGCTGCTCGCGGCAAGGACGGCGTCGGCGAGGCGCTTCGCGCCCTCCTCGATCTCGGGTACGGTGACGCCCGAGTAGGCGAGGCGCAGCGTGTTCTCGCCCCCCTCGAGCACGAAGTCGGTGCCCTTGACGATCGCGACCCCGCGCTCGGAGGCGGCGTCGAAGACGGCATCGACATCGGTCCCCTCTGGGAGCTCGACCCAAAGGAAGTAGCCACCCTGGGGGGCGACGAAGCGGGCCTCGGGGAGGTCGCGGGCCAGCGCGCCGGTCAGCGCGGCAGCCCGCTCTCGAAGCGCTGCCTTGACCGTCTCGATCGAGCGGTCCAGAGCGCCCGAGCGGCAGAAGGCGTTGACGATGCCCTGGCTGACCATGCTCGGCGAGATGTAGGTGTTGGTCGCCAGCGTCCGAATCTGGCCGATGAGGTCGGGCGGGCCGACGAGGTAGCCTACCCGGATGCCCGGGCAGACGGTCTTCGAGAAGGAGGAGGCGTAGACGACGTGCTCGGGGTCGAGGTCGAGCATGAACGGGAGGTGCTCGCCCTCGAAGCGCAGGGCGACGTAGGGATCGTCCTCGAAGATGGAGAAGTCGTGCTCGGCGGCGAGCGCCACGAGCCGCTCGCGCTTGGATCGCGAGAGCGTGTGGCCCGCCGGGTTCTGGAAGTTCGGGATGATGTGCGCAAGCTTCAGGCGCAGGCCGCCTGAGAGCAGGCGCTCGACCGCTTCGACGTCGATGCCGTCGGGCTCGAGCTCGACCGCCGAGATCCCCGCGGCGCGGGCGCGCAGCGAGAGCAGGGTCCGGTCGTAGGTCGGCTTCTCGACGATGACGCTGTCGCCCGGCTTGACGAGCGTTTCGAAGAGGAAGGCGTCGGCCTGCATGGAGCCGTTGGTGACGATGACGCGCTCGGGCTCGACCCCGTGGCGCTCCGCGATCCACTCACGCAGCGGCGGGTAGCCGATCGCCGTTCCGTAGCCCACCATCCCGCCGGGATCCTGGGCGAAGGCCTGCTCAGCAGCGGCGCGCAGCCCGTCGACGTCAACGATGTCCAGCGAGGGAGCCCCGCGGGCGAAGGAGATCGGCTGGGCGGCGGCCACGCCCGCAGGTTAGCGGCCGGCGGCGAGGCGGACGTCGAAGAGCGCGCGGTCGGCTTCGAAGCCGCGAAGGACGACCTCCTCGACTCCGTCGAGCGCTTGCAACGCCTGCTCGAAGCGCCGGAGCGACTCGATGTCGGCGAAGGGACCCGCGCGGAGGTGCGCCTGAGCCGGTGGGGGTGCAGCGGCGACGGGTGGGGGTGGTGCGGCGATGGGTGGGGGTGGTGCGGCGATGGGTGGGAGCAGGGCCACCGCATGCAGGTCCTGCGGGGCGATCCTCTGCTCGGGCCCCTCGCCCGTCAGCTCGCGCTGCAGATCTCCCAGCTTGCGCTCCATCTCCGCGAGCGCCGTGTGGACGTCGCCCCGCTCTTCCACCGCCGGCTCGCTAGTCGCCCTCGCCGCCGAGGATGTCGATGGCGATCTCGGCGACTTCGGTCGGGGTCCGCCCGACCCGGGCGCCCTTGGCCTCGAGGGCCTCGGCCTTTGCGGCGGCGGTGCCTTGAGAGCCCGAGACGATCGCCCCCGCGTGGCCCATCGTCTTGCCGGGCGGCGCCGTGAAGCCGGCTATGTAGCCGACGACGGGCTTGGTAATGCTCTCGGCGATGAAGTCCGCGGTGCGCTCCTCCTCGTCGCCGCCGATCTCGCCGCACATGACGATGAGCTCGGTCTGGTCGTCCTCCTCGAAGAGCGAGAGGACGTCGATGAACGACGAGCCCACGATCGGGTCGCCGCCGATCCCGACGATCGTCGAGCTCCCGAATCCACTCTGGGCGAGCTCGTTGCCGATCTGATAGGTCAGCGTGCCCGAGCGCGAGACGACGCCGACGTTGCCCTCCGAGAAGAAGGCGGCCGGGATGATCCCGACGTTCGCCTTCCCCGGCGAGAGCACGCCCGGGCAGTTGGGGCCGATCAGGCGCGTCGCGCCGCTCCGGCGCAGATGGGTGTACACGCGCAGCATGTCGTGAGCTGGGACGCCCTCGGTGATGCACACGACGAGCTCGATGCCGGCATCGGCCGCCTCGAGCACGGAGTCGGCCGCGAAGGGCGCGGGGACGAAGACCATCGCGGCGTTCGCGCCGGTCTCCGCGACGGCTTCGCGAAAAGTATCGAAGACCGGAACGCCTTCCACTTCCTGGCCGCCCTTGGCCGGCGTCACTCCGGCGACGAGGTCGGTGCCGTAGCGCTGGTTGTTGAGCGCGTGGAAGCCACCCTCCCGGCCAGTCAGGCCGCTCACCGCCAGCTTCGTGTCGGAGCCGACGAGAATGCTCACTCCGAAGCGCCCCCCCCGGCGAGCTCGACAACCCGCGCCGCGGCGCCCAGCATCGTCTTCTCCACGTGCACGTTTGGCAGGTCGGCCTCGGCCAGCAGGCGACGCCCCTCCTCGTCGTTGGTCCCGTCCAGCCGCACGACGAACGGGACGTCCTTCACGTCGACTCGGCTGAAGGCCTCGATCAGCCCGCGGGCGACCTCGTCGCAGCGTGTGATCCCACCGAAGATGTTGAAGAGCACCGCTCGGACCTTCTCGTCGGAGAGGATGACCTCGACCGCCTCGACGATCATCTCGGCCTTCGATCCGCCCCCCGCGTCGAGGAAGTTCGCCGGAGCGCCCCCTGCCTGGGCCACGACGTCGAGCGTCGACATCACCAGCCCCGCGCCGTTGCCGAGGATCCCGACGTCCCCGTCGAGCTTGACGTAGGTCAGATCGCGCTCGCGCGCCATCCGCTCCTGCGGGTCCTCGTCCGAGGACGTGCGCAGGGCCGCGTTGTCGGCGTGGCGGAACAGCGCGTTGTCGTCGAGGGTCACCTTCGCGTCGAGCGCCGTCACCTGGCGATCTTCGGTGACGATCAGCGGGTTGACCTCGACGAGCATCGCCTCCTCGGCGACGAAGACGCCGTAGAGCTCTCCCAGGAAGGCCGCGACGGGCTTGACGACGTCGGCATCGACGCCCGCCTCGAAGGCGAGCCGTCGCCCGTGGAAGGCCTGGAAGCCGACGAGCGGGTCGACGTGCAGGCGCGCGATCGCCTCGGGGTCCTCCTCGGAGACCTCCTCGATGTCCATCCCGCCCTTGGTCGAGAGCAGGAGGAGGGGAGCTCGGGCCGAGCGGTCGAAGACGATCGAGGCGTAGTACTCGGCCGCGATGTCGGAGGCCTTCTCGATCCACACCTCGTCCACGCGCAGGCCGCGGATGTCCATGCCCAGGATGGCCTGGGCGTGCTCGCGGACCTCCTCGGAGTCCTGAGCGACCTTGATGCCGCCGGCCTTGCCGCGCCCGCCGATGTGGACCTGGGCCTTGACCACGCACGGATAGCCGATTTCCTCGCCCGCTGCGAGGGCCTCGTCAGCGCTGGTGGCCACCTGTCCGGGAGGGACGGGGAGGCCGTGCCGGGCGAAGAGCTGCTTGCCTTGGTACTCGAGAAGGTCCATCGGGGACTGGAAACCTACAATGCTCTCGTCGCATGCCGCTGCCCAAGGAGATCAAGTTCGTCACCTTCGACGTCTACGGCGCCCTCATCGACTGGGAGGAGGGGGTCTTCGAGGCGTTTACCAAGGAAGCCGCGCGCGACGGCTTCACCATTGACCGCGACGAGCTGATCCCGCTCTTCCACCAGACCGAGCGCGAGATCCAGGGCGGCTCCTACGAGCTCTACGCCGAGGTCCTGCGGCGGACGGCAGTCCAGATCGCCAAGGAGATCGGCTGGCCGCTGGAGCCCTCGCGGTCGGGCTTCCTGCCCGACTCGGTCCAGCGCTGGAGGCCGTTCAAGGAGACCATTCCCACGCTCGCGAAGCTCGGCAAGAAGCGCAGCATCGGTCTGCTCTCCAACGTAGACGACAAGCTCCTGGGCCAGACGCGCCGGCACATCCCGCTCGACTTCGACCTCGTCGTGACGGCCCAGCAGGTGCGCTCCTACAAGCCCGACCCCGCACACTTCAAAGAATGCGAGCGCCGGATGGGCGGCAAGCGCGGCTGGGTCCACGTCGCCGCAGGCTACTACCACGACGTCGACCCCTGTCTGAAGCTCAAGGTGCCGGTCGTGTGGGTCAACCGCCACGGCGAGTCGCTCGAGCCGGGCCAGAAGAAGCCGACCGCCGAGGTCAAGAGCCTGCGCGAGGCGGCGAAGCTAGTCGGCGCGGCGTAACGGTCGATGCGAGCCGTCGGCGTCCACGAGGACGTCGTGGTGCTCCGCAGTGCCGTGTGGCAGACCTCCTGCATCGCCGTGCGCGGCGGCGACGAGGCATTCGTGATCGACTCGCCCGTGCTCCCTGGAGAGCTCGAGGCGCTCCCCGAGGTGCTCGCGCAGGCACGCTTCGCCGTTGCCGGGCTCGTCGCGACCCACGCCGACTGGGACCACCTCCTCTGCTCACTCGCCTTCCCCGAGGCGCCGCTCGGGGTGGGCGATGCCACCGCGCGGCGGCTCGCCTCCGAGCCCGGTCGCGCCCAGCGCGAGCTGCGTCGCTGGGACGAGGAGCACTACGTGCAGCGACCGCGACCGCTCTCGCTCGGGGCAGTCCAGGAGCTGCCGGTCCCCGGCCGTCTGGACGTCGGCAGCTACGAGCTCGAGCTCCTCCCAGCCGAGGGTCACACCGCCGACGGGACGGCCGTGCACATCCCGTGGGCGGGCGTCCTGTGTCCCGGCGACTACCTCTCGCCGGTCGAGATCCCGCTGCTCGGCCAAGGCGGCTCGCTCCCCGCCTACCGGCAGACGCTCGAGCGTCTGGCGCCGCTCGTCGAGCGTGCGTCTCTCGTGGTCCCCGGCCATGGCGCGCCCGTCCAGCGCGACGGCGCGCTCGTCCTCCTCGAGGAGGACCTCGCCTACCTCGATGCGCTCGAACGCGACGGCGAGCGCGCGCCGCTGCCCTCCGGCCGCCGCTCCGCCACCCAGCGCCGGGTGCACGCGCGCAACGTGGAGCGCGCGGGCGGGGGGTGAGGGGTTCGCGGGCGCCGGCCGGAGGCTCGCCCGGTCAGGAGCTCTTGGCCGCGATCAGCTCGAGGTCCGCCTCGGTCACCAGCTGGTCCGCGGAGATCCCGTCGCGCAACTCGGCGGCACCGAGGCGCACGCTGAGCGATTGGCCGTCGGGCGCGGAGCAGCGCTCGGACACCGCCTCGGCGACCCGGGCGCACAGCGGCGCAGCTCCCGCCGCGCCGGTCTCGGCAAGGATCGCGAACTCGTCACCGCCCCAGCGAAAGCAGGAGTCGGGCGTCCGGACGGTCGTGCCGACGACCTTCGCCACGCACCGCAGGCACTCGTCACCGGCGATGTGCCCGAAGCTGTCGTTGATCTCCTTGAACCCGTCGAGGTCGGCGACGAGGACCGTCAGGGGGCGGCCGTAGCGACGGGCGCGCGCAACCGCCTTCTCCACCGCCTCGTCGAAGGCGCGGCGGTTGCCCAGACCCGTCAGCGCGTCGACGCGTGCCAGCGCCCGCGCCTCTTGCCCCTCGGCCTCGAGGCCGAGCCGCTGCGCGCGCACGCGCGAGGCATAGGCCATCGTCACCACCGCGATTCCGCACCAGATGATCAGGCGGCCGGCTACCTCGGCCCCCAGCATGGCGCTCCAGTCCCCGTAGACGAGCAGCGCCGCGGTGATCGCCACGAGCGCCACGAGGTAGGCGAGCACGCGGCGCGGAGGATGGAAGGCGGCGGTGTAGAGGACCGAGAGGAGGAAGATCTCCGCATAGGGCGCGCGCTCGCCGCCGAGCCACACCAGCAGGCCGATGACCGCGAGCGTCGCGTAGCTCGAGGCCATGAGCTCGTCGGGCGAGGTCTCCTCGGGCCGCGCCAGCAGTCGCCAGGCGGCGGCGAAGGTGGCAGCGGTGAGGCAGGCGGCCACCACCCATCCCCAGTCGCCGATGGCCGAGGCCGTGGGCGGGGACAGGGGGAGCAGGACGGTCACGATCACCGCGCCGACAATCCACAGCAGGCCGCCGAGGCGCTTGGCGAGCGGCAGGTCCGAGCGCGTGTAGAAGTCGCTGCTCGAGGAGCGGAGGTCTCCGACCAGCGGGGAGGCGGAGTTGATACGAGGACGCACGATCCACTGAAGTATCGACCTCCCGCGTGTCAGGCTTGACGCGTGGGGTTGCGCAGGCGGCTACTGGATGACGGCGAGCGTGTCGCCGGTGGCCACCGAGGAGCCCACGGAGATCGGCAACTCGGCCACCTTGCCCTCCTTGTGGGCGGTGATCTCGTTCTCCATCTTCATCGCCTCGATCACCGCGACAAGGGCTCCCTTGTCCACGCTGGCCCCTTCCTCGACGGCCACCTTGAGCACCGTGCCCTGGATCGGGGAGATCAGCGTGTCGGCGTCCCCGCCGCCGCCGCCGCGGTCGGCGCGCTCGCTGCGCTTGGGCTTGGGCCTCGCGCCGGCCGGCGCGGCGCCGTTCGCCACGCTCGCCCCGGCGGCGGCCCCGGGCGGACCGATGACCTTCACCTCGAAGCGCCGCCCCGAGACCTCGACCGTGTAGTCCTGCTCCACCTTGTCGGCTTCCTCGCCCTCCTCCTCGTCGTCGATGCCTGGCTCGGGGACGGAGAGCTGCGCGAGCCACTCCTTGTCCCCGACGAGGTCGCGGCAGGTTGAGCCCGCGGCCCACTGGTCGCTGGCCATCAGCGCGATGTGGAAGGGGATCAACGTCTTGAGCTCCGAGATCTCGTACTCGCCCAGCGCGCGCAGCATGCGGGCCGTGGCGTGCTCGCGGTCGCGACCGCAGACGATCAGCTTGGAGACCATCGGGTCGTACATCGGGGAGATCTCCGAGCCGGGTCCAACCCCCGAGTCGACGCGCACGCCCGGCCCGGCGGGCTCGCGGTAGTGGCCGATGCGCCCGGGCGCCGGCGCGAAGTTCTTCGAGGCGTCCTCGGCGTTTATGCGGCACTCGATCGCGTGGCCGCGAAGCTCGACGTCCTCCTGGGCGAAGGAGAGCGGCTCGCCGGCAGCGATGCGGATGCCCTCGGCCACGATGTCGATGCCGGTGACCTCCTCGGTCACGCAGTGCTCGACCTGGACACGGGTGTTCATCTCGAGGAAGAAGTACTCCTCGTCTTGCAGGAGCCCCTCGACGGTTCCCGCGCCCCGGTAGCCCACGGCCTCGGCCGCGTCGGTGGCGATCTTGCCGATCCGCTCGCGCAGCTCCTCGCCGACCGCGGGCGCCGGCGACTCCTCGACGAGCTTCTGATGGCGGCGCTGGACCGAGCAGTCGCGCTCGCCGAGGTGAACGACGTTCCCCTCGGCATCCGCGAGCACCTGGACCTCGACGTGGCGCGGGTCGGGGAGGTAGCGCTCGAGGTAGACCGTCGCGTCGCCGAAGAACTTCTCTCCCTCACGAGCGGCGCCCTCGAAGGCCTCCTCGAGCTCCTCCTCGGTCTCGGCCACCCGGAAGCCCTTGCCACCGCCCCCACCGGCCGCCTTGATGGCGACCGGGTAGCCGACCCCCTCCTCGATGAGCTTCTCGGCGTCCTCGACGGAGGCCACGGGCTCGGTCGTCCCCGGCACGATCGGCACGCCGGCCTTCTCCATGAGCTCACGCGCGGCCGTCTTGGATCCCATCGCCTCGATCGCCGAGGCCGGCGGCCCGATGAAGGCGATCCCCGCCTCCTCGCAGGCGCGGGCGAAGCCGGCGTTCTCGGCGAGGAAGCCATAGCCGGGATGAACCGCCTCGGCGCCCGACCGCTTGGCGACCTCGATGATCTTGTCGACGACGAGGTAGGACTCCGCGGCCGGGCCGGGGCCGATCTGGTAGGCCTCGTCGGCCCGCGCGACGTGGAGTGCGTCGCGGTCGAGCTCCGAGTAGACCGCGACGCTGGCGACGCCGAGATCGTCGAGCGCACGGATGATGCGCACGGCGATCTCGCCGCGGTTGGCGACCAGGACCTTGGAGAACATGTGGGCGGATCCTAGTCGGCGCCGGCCGGCGCTTCTGCGTCGTGTAAACCGCGTCTCGCGCGGTTCAGGCGACGCAGAACGAATGGGTCAGCGCAACAGGCTCTCCACCCGCAGCTCGTCGAGCGCCTCGCGGACTGCCTCCTCCACTTCTTCGCCCGCCTCCGCCGCGCGCTGGAGACGCGCCAGAAGGAGCGTCCAGGCCGAAGCCGAAGCCGAAGCCGAAGCCGAGGCCGAGCGGGCGTCCCCTTCGCCCGCCCTCGCCGCGCTGACCATTCCCGCCCCGACGGTGTCCTGGGTGGCCTGATCGATGAGGATGAAGGCGCCGGTGCCCCGGTTCTCGCGGTAGGGGTCGACCATGAGCGGGGCTGTGGTGCGCAGGTGCACGCGGCCGATGTCGTTGAGCGCGAGCTCGGCGGCGGTCTCGTCGCGGGCAAGGGTCTCGATGTCGATGCGGTAGCGGATGTCCTCCACGCCGGCCCGGGCGGTCCGCGTGGTGTGCTTGATCGCGTACCGGCTTCCGGGGCGGAGCGGTTCGTCGCTCATCCAGCAGACCGTCGCCTCGACGTCCCGGGTGACCTGCGGGCGGTTGTGCGGCCGGCAGAGGAGGTCGCCGCGAGCGACGTCGAGGTCGTCCTCGAGGCGCAGCACGATCGACTGCGGGGGGAAGGCCTCGTCCTGCGGCCCGTCGGCGCCGTCGATGCCCGCGATGCGTGAGCGACGCTCGGAGGGCAGCACCACCACCTCGTCGCCCACGCGGAGCACGCCCGAGGTCACCTGCCCGGAGTAGCCGCGGTAGTCCCCGCCGACGGGGTTGACGACGTACTGGACGGGGAAGCGGGCGTCGATCAGGTTGCGGTCCGAGGCGATGTGGACGTGCTCGAGGTGGTAGAGCAGCGGAGGACCGAGGAACCAGTCCATGCGCTCCGAGCGATCGACGACGTTGTCGCCGTGCAGCGCGCTGATGGGGATGAAGGTGACGTCGGAGACCTCGAGCTTGGCCGCGAAGGCCGTGAAGTCCTCGACGACCGCCTCGAAGGCCGCCTGGGAGAAGTCGACGAGGTCCATCTTGTTGACGCACACGACCAGGTGGGGGATGCCCAGCAGGCTCGAGAGCACCGCGTGGCGGCGCGACTGGCGCACGACGCCATTGCGCGCGTCGACGAGGATCAGCGCGAGGCCGGCTCTCGATGCGCCGGTGACCATGTTGCGCGTGTAGTCCTCGTGCCCCGGGGTGTCGGCGATGACGAACGAGCGCCGCGGCGTCGCGAAGTAGCGGTAGGCGACGTCGATCGTGATCCCCTGCTCGCGCTCGGCCCGCAGCCCGTCGGTCAGCAGCGCGAGGTCGACATGACCGTTGCCACGACGCTCGGAGACCTCGCGGACGTGCGCGAGCTGGTCCTCGAGGATCGACTTGGAGTCGAAGAGCAACCGCCCGATCAGGGTCGACTTGCCGTCGTCGACCGAGCCCGCCGTCGCGAAGCGAAGGAGCTCCGCGGGCCGGGCCGGCGCGGTGACGAGGTCGGTCGTCACGCGGCGCTCCTGCGCGGATTCGTCGCAGGCCGTGCGTGACGCGTCGCACGGCCTGCGGCACACTGGACCGATGGCCGGCGCGGGGCTACAGTGAGGGCATGGAGACCGCCGAGCGCCTCTACACGGCCGACGAGTTCCTCGCGCGGGACTGGGAGCAGCACCGGTGGGAGGAGCTCATCGACGGGCGGATCGTCGTGACCGATCCGAAGTTTCCACACCAGTTGGCGTGCACCAGGATCGTTGGAGCGCTCATGCGCTGGAGCGAGGAGGACGAGCGGGGCTTCGGGGTCGCGACCATCACGCTCGGGCTGCGCATCGACGATCGCAACGTCCTGGCGCCCGACGCCCTCTGGTACGCCGACGCCACCCAGATCGGGCATGACGCGCCGGCCCAGCTCCTCCCACCCCAGCTTGTCGTCGAGGTCCGCTCTCCCTCGACGTGGGCGCGCGACCGGGGCGTCAAGCGCGATCTTTATGAGGCGTGGGGCGTACAGGAGCTCTGGCTGGTGGACACCCGCTCGAGCACGGTCATCGTCTACCGGCGCGCCGAGCCGGCGTTCGCCGCCCCGTTCGAGGTCGGTCCCGGCGACGCTCTGGGCTCGCCGATGCTCCCCGGCTTCGAGCTGGCGGCGCGAAGGCTCTTCACGGTTTGAGAATGGCATCAGAGGCAGCGCGAAGGCTCTTCGTGGTTTGAGACCCGCATCAGAAGTAGCCCTCGCGCTTGCGGTCTTCCATGGCGGCTTCTGAGGTGCGGTCGTCGGCGCGCGTCTCGCCGCGCTCGGTGATCCTCGTCGCGGCGATCTCGGCGACGACGTCGGGCAGCGTAGCCGCGAGCGACTGCACCGCGCCGGTGCAGCTCATGTCGCCGACGGTCCGGTAGCGCACCGATGCGGCGAACGCCTGCTCGCCGTCGATCAGCTCCACGAATTCCGAGGCCGCGTAGAGCATCCCGTCGCGGCGGAAGACCTCGCGCTCGTGGGCGAAGTAGATCGAGGGTACCTCGAGGCCCTCGGCGTCGATGTAGCGCCACACGTCGAGCTCGGTCCAGTCCGAGATCGGGAAGACCCTGACGTGCTCGCCGCGGCGAACCCGCCCGTTGTAGAGGCTCCACAGCTCCGGGCGCTGGCGGCGCGGCTCCCATTGCCCGTGCTCGTCGCGGAAGGAGAACACCCGCTCCTTGGCCCGCGCGCGCTCCTCGTCGCGGCGCGCCCCGCCGAAGGCGGCGTCGAAGCCGTGCCGCCTGATGGCGTCGAGCAGGGTCACCGTCTGGAGCCGGTTTCGCGAGGCGCGCGGACCTGTCTCCTCGATCACCCGCCCGGCGTCGATGGACTCCTGCACGCTGGCCACGATGAGCCGCTCACCCAGCTCGGCCACACGACGGTCGCGAAACTCGAGCACCTCTCCGAAGTTGTGGCCCGTGTCGACGTGCATCACCGGAAACGGGAAGCCGCCCGGCCGGAACGCCTTCTCGGCCAGGCGCAGCAGGACGATCGAGTCCTTGCCCCCGCTGAACAGCAGCACCGGGCGCTCGAGCTCGGCCGCCACCTCGCGCATCACGTGAATCGCCTCGGCCTCGAGCGTGCGCAGGTGAGTCAGCTCGTAGGCGCCGGCGGCCGTCGCGACGGGGGGCACGCTCACGCTCGCTCGGGAGCGGTGTCGATCGGGGCCGGGGCGCGATTCGCTCGCTCGGCAGCGTTGGCGATCGGCGCAGGCCCGCGATTCGCTCGCTCGGCAGCATCTGCGATCGGCGCCGGGGCGCGGCCCGCTCGTTCGGAAGCGGTCGCGATCGGCGACGGGCCGCGGCGGGCGAAGTGGAGCAGCAGCGCAAGGGCGGCGAGCCCGAGCGGGACCGCGACGATGGCGGCGGCAGGCAGCGGAGCCCCGGCCTTGTTGAGCAGGCCCAGCGAGGAGGCGATGAGCACGATGCCCAGCGTCGGCCGCAGCCCGCGCTCGGGCAGGCGGGTCGCCAGGCTCGTTCCAACCCACACGCCCGGCACCGAGCCGATGAGGATGGTGCCCGCCAGGACGAGGTCGACGTTCCCGCTGAGGAGGTGCGCCGCCCCGGCGACCCACAGGAGGATCGCGGCGTGGAAGACGTCGGTGCCGACGACCCGGCGCGGGGACAGGCGGAAGGCGACGATGAGCCCCACGGCGATGAGCGTCCCGCTGCCCGCCGAGGTGACGCCCAGGACGAAGCCGACCGTGAGGCCGAGCACGGCCGCGGCGACCTTGTGACGTGTGTCGAGCTCGACCGTGTCGCGCTCGCGCTCGACGACCCGTGGGATGAACAACGCACGCGCGAGGACGAGGACGCCGGTGACGACCAGCGCGACGGCGACCGCGACGAGCACCCAGGTGTCGATCGCGTCGCCGTAAGCGGAGTGCAGCCGGTCGAGCACGATGACGCCGCCGAGCGCGCCCGGGATCGATCCGGCGCCGAGCCACAGGGCGATGCCCATGTCGACCGTGCCTTTGCGCAGGTGGCGCCAGCCGCCGACCGTCTTGGTCACCGCCGCGTAGGCCAGGTCCGTCCCGATGGCCACCACGGGCTTGACCCCGAAGAGCAGGATCAGCAGTGGCGTCATGAGCGAGCCACCGCCCATGCCGGTGGTTCCGACGAGAACGCCGACGCCGAAGCCAAAGAGGATCAGAAGCGGGTCCATCAGACGTGCAGGCCGCACTCGGTCTTGGCCGACTCGGCCCAGCGGCCCTCGCGGCCGGACCCCGGCTGGGTGCACGGCTCACAGCCGATCGACGCGTAGCCGCGGTCGTGGAGCGGGTTGTAGGGAAGGTCGTGCTCGTTCACGTAGCGCCACACGTCGCGCTCGCCCCAGCCGGCCAGCGGGTTGTACTTGGCGATTCCGCGCCGCTGGTCGCGGTCGACCAGCGGCGCGTCGCCGCGGGGGCCCGCCTGCTCGCGGCGGACGCCGGTGATCCATCCCTCGACGCCGGTCAGCGCTCGCTCGAGCGCAGCGACCTTGAAGTCGCCGCAGCAGTGCTCGGCGCTCCACGGCCCGCGTGCCTCGTACACCTCGACCTGCACGCCCCAGCGCTCCTCGAAGGCCCGCCAGGTCTCCAGCGTCTCTGCGAAGAGCACGCCGGTGTCGATCGTGAAGACGCGGGCGCCGGGGGTGATCTCGCTGAGCAGGTCGACGAGGACCGACTCTTCCTTCTGGAAGGAGCAGGCCAGCACCAGGCTCGGGTGGTGGCGGTCGACAGCGAGCGCCAGCGTGTCTCGGGCCTCGCGCTCTAGACCGAGCACTCGCCCTCGCCCCGGACGACCTTAAAGGGCTGATTGCGGTTCCAGTCGATGAACTGGTTCATGTGCTCCAGGCTGAATTCGACGGGCAGGGCGAGATCCCGCACGACGTCCTCGAAGGCCTCGCGGCCGGCGCGCCTGGCGAAGGCGTCGAACTCCTCGCCCTCCTCGCGGCGGTCCTCGTAGAGGCGGATCCACCGCTCGACCGCCTCGGGCACGCGCTTGGACGGGAGCCGGAGCTTGAGCCGCTCGCCGTAGCCGACCTCGCCACGCTCGTAGGTGCCACCGATGTGCGGGATGTAGGCGGGGATCGTGTGCTCGCCGACCTTGATCGACGCGCCGTAGAACCCGATGCTGGCGATGTGATGCTGGCTGCAGCCGTTCGGGCAGCCGCTCATCTTGATCCTGATCTTGCGGGTGAGGGAGTCCTCGATCCCCATCGCCTCGACGCGCCCCTGCACCGCCTTATTGAGGCCCATGGAGCTGGTGATCCCGAGCTTGCAGGAGTCGGTGCCGGGGCAGGAGACGACATCGGTGACCGACCGCGGCCCGGGGTCGCCGAGGCCGAGCTCGCTCAGGCACAGCCACACGTCGTAGAGCGCCTCGTCGCGCACCCAGCGCAGGACGAGGTTCTGCTGGACGGTGGTGCGCGCGTAGCCGCCGGTGTACTCGCGGGCGATCACCGCAAGGCCGCGGAACTGCTCGGGTGTCAGATCGCCGCGGTCGACCTTGACCTCGACGGTGGAGAAGCCGGTCTGGCGCTGCTCTTCGACGTTGGCCAGGACGAAGCGGTCGAAGTCGGTGCGGTCGCCGTTGGGGGAGGAGGGGGAGAGCGGCGGGGCCGGCGCGCCGACCTCCTCGTCGTGGTCGAAGCTCAGCGCGTCGACGTCGAAGTCGCGCTCGGCGACCCAGTCGCCCTCGAGCTCCTCCTCGACCTGGCGGCGCAGCTCGTCGATGCCGAACTTGTCGACGAAGACCTTGATCCGCGCGCGGGCGCGGTTGGCCCGCAGCCACTCCTGCCGGTTGAAGATCCGGAAGACCGCCTCGGAGACCTTGAGGTACTCGCCGTCGTCGGCACCGGCGAACTCGTAGAGGGTCGGGGCGATGCGCGGCATGATCGACGTGCCGCCGCCCACGCGGACCTCGAAGCCGCGCCTCCCGTCCTTGACCCGCGGGATGAACCCGATGTCGTGGATGCCCGTGATCGCACGGTCGTCGTCGGTCGCGGTGAAGGCCGTCTTGACCTTCCTGGGCATGAGTTGGGTCGTCGGGTGGCGCACGAAGTAGCGCACGTAGGCGCCGGCGTAAGGGGTCGGGTCGAAGAGCTCGCCCTCGGTGACGCCCGCCCACGGGTCGCCGGTTACGTTGCGAACGGTGTTGCCGCAGCCCTCGCGGCTCGACAGGCCGGCCTCGCCGAGCTCGCGGATGAGCTTTGCCGCGTCGGGGAGCGGGACGTGGTGCAGCTGGATGTTCTGGCGCGTGGTGATGTGCCCCTTAGCCTGGGGCACGTAGCGCTCCACCACGTCGGCGAAGGCCTCGAGCTGCTCGGGGGTGATCCCGCCCATCGGCAGCTTGACGCGGATCATCTGACGCTCGGCCTGGCGCTGGCCGTAGACACCCTGCTTGAGGCGGAAGCCGATGAACTCGGTCTCGGGGGTGTCGCCGTCGAGGTACTTGCCCGCCTCGGAGTCGAAGTCGTCGAACTCGCGCTGGAGGATGGGGATGACATGGCCGGGGACGTTCTCGAGGACCTCGGGGTTCTCGAGCGTTCCCTTGCGGCCGGCTGTGCGCACGGTCGACGGCCGGCTCTCGATTGCGGATGGCTCCATGGGTGGGTCTCTCCGGGTCCGGGGAAGGAGGGTGCCGGCAGGTGGCCGGAGCGACCGAATATAGCAATCCCGATTGGGATTAGCGCGTTTCGAGCGAGCGGACGGTGGCGTCAGCCCCAGGGGTGGGGGTCGCCCCAGGGCGAGGGCTCGTCGGGCTCGCGGCCCACGGCCTCGTACAGAGCGGCGCGCTGCCACGGGTTGCGCTCGGGTGGGGGTGACGCGAGCGGCGGCGCCGTGTCGCGCATGAAGCGCTCGAGGGCTGCGACGACCGCGGCGGCCTCCTCGGGAGAGGCGGAGGGAGCGACGAGCTCGAGCTTGGGGCGGCGGTTGACCATCGGGCGGAGCGATCCCAGCACGCCGCTCGGCGAGCAGCCCGGCAGGGCGCGCACCGCAGGCTATCGTCCGGCGCCCGATGTCCGAGCTCGCCGTCCTCGACCACGACGCGGTACTGGGCGCAGTCGCCCCGGAGGTCGCGATCGACGCCGTGGAGCAGGCCTTCCGCCGCCACCACCGCGGCGAGTGGGTCATGCCCGCCAAGGTCTACCTCGACAGCCCGCCCTTCGGCGACTTTCGCGCGATGCCCGCCCGCGGCGCGGGCTTCGCGCTGCTCAAGTGGGTCACCTCGTTCCCCGGCAACCCGGCGCGCGGGCTGCCGACGGTGACCGGCGTGGTGTGCCTCTCGGCCGCGGACACCGGCGAGCCGCTGATGCTGCTCGACGCGCGCTCGATCACCGCCCTGCGCACGGGCGCGGTCGCTGCCGTGGCGGCCCGCGCGCTCGCCCCGTCCGCCGCGCGGTCGGTTGGAGTGATCGGCGCCGGTCTGCACGGCGCCTGGGCCGCCCGGTGCATGGCTGCTGCGGGCTACGGGCCGGGCGTGTGCGCCGACCCGCGCGAGGAGGCAGCCCTCGCGCTCGCCGAGGAGCTCGGCTGGAGCGCCGGTGGGCGCGGGGACGCTCTGCGGGCCGACGTCGTCTGCTGCGTTACCCCGGGCGCGGAGCCGGTCGTCGAGGCCGGCGATTTGCGCCCCGGACTGCACTTGAACATGCTCGGGGCAGACGGCCCCGGCAAGGCCGAGGCCACGCCGGAAGCCGTCGCCTCCTGCTCGCTCTTCTGCGACGAGTGGGAGCAGGCCTCCCACGGCGGCGAGCTGACGGCCGCTGTGGCGCAGGGCCTCGTCGTCCGTGAGCAGGTCTCAGGGCTCGGCGCCGTCCTGTGCGGCGATGCTGCCGGCCGCCCCGGCCCCGACGCGGTCACCCTCTTTGACTCGACGGGACTGGCGATCCAGGACCTGGCGGTCGCCCTCGCGGCCTACGAGGCGTGGCGCGGCGGAGGCGTCGCGGCCCAGACGGTCGTGCTCTGAGCGACGGGGACCAGCCGCGGCCTGCGGACAGGGCGCCTTAAGCGCCCGCTTCGTTGTGCTACGGTGACGCACATGCCCGTGGTCACCGTGCGCGAGCTGCGCCAGAACCTCAGTGTCTACTTGCGCCGGGTGGAGGAGGGGGAAACCCTCTCCGTCACGCGTCGCGGCGAGCCGGTGGCCGTGCTGGCTCCCCTCCCCGGCCGGGGGAGCATCCTCGACCGGCTCGTGGCCGAGGGCCGGGCGACGCCCCCCACCGTGCGTCTGGAGGACCTAGGCCCCCCGCTGCCGGCGGAGCCGGGCGGTATGTCGCTCAGCGAGGCGCTCGAGGAGCAGCGCGAGGAGCGGCTTCCCTGAGCGCTGCGGGCATCGCGTACCTCGACTCCTCCGCGCTCGTCAAGCTGGTCGTGCCCGAGGTGGAGAGCGAGACGCTTCGCTTCGCCCTCTCCAACTTCGAAGGCCTCGCCTCAAGTGCTCTCGCTCGGGTTGAGGTGACGCGCGCCGGGCGACGCGCCGGCGCGGACGAGCGTCGGGTGCAGGCGGTGCTGGGTTCCCTGAGCCTACTTGCCGCGGATCAGGAGATAATCGACGCTGCCGGTGCCGTTGATCCCGTCCACCTGCGCTCGCTCGACGCCGTTCATGTCGCAACCGCGTCGCGGATGGGGCCGGCGCTCGGCGCGTTGGTGACCTATGACCGGCGCATGTTAACCGCCGCGGAGGCTCTGGGCCTCCCCACGCTCAGCCCCGCGTGACATCGCCTAGAGAGGGATGTTGCCGTGCTTGCGCTTGGGCCCCGGCTCGCGCTTGGTGAGCAGGGTGTGCAGCGCGGTGATGATCTTGGGGCGGGTCTCGTGGGGGACGATGACGTCGTCGATGTAGCCGCGCTCGGCCGCGCTGTAGGGATTGGCGAAGCGCGCCTTGTAATCGTCCATGAGCTTCTCGCGGCGGTCCTCGGGGGTCGGCGAGCCCCCGATGTCGCGCCGGTAGATGATTCCCACCGCGCCCTCGGGGCCCATTACCCCGACCTCGGCCTGGGGCCAGGCGAAGTTGAAGTCGGCGCCCATGTGCTTGGAGGCCATGACGTCGTAGGCGCCGCCGTAGGCCTTGCGGGTGATGACGGTGATCTTCGGCACCGTCGCCTCGGTGTAGGCGTAGAGCAGCTTGGCTCCGTGGGTTATGACTCCGCCCCACTCCTGCGAGGTGCCGGGGAGGAAGCCGGGGACGTCGCAGAAGGTCAGCAGCGGGATGTTGAACGCGTCGCAGGTGCGCACGAAGCGCGCGGCCTTGCGCGAGGAGTCGATGTCAAGCACGCCGGCGAGTTGGCTTGGCTGGTTGCCGACGACGCCGACGCTGTAGCCGTCGAGGCGCGCGAAGCCGCACACGATGTTCGTCGCGTAGTGCTCGTGCACCTCGAAGTACTCGCCGTCGTCGACGATGAGCCGGACGAGGTCGCGCATGTCGTAGGGCTTGTTCGGGCTGTCGGGGACGAGCGTGTCGAGCTCGGGCTCGGTCCGTTGCGGGTCGTCGGTGGGTAGGACGCGCGGAGTGATCTCGAGGTTGTTGGAGGGCAGGAAGGAGACGAGGTAGCGCGTGTCCTCGAGACAGGCGTCCTCGTCCTCTGAGGCGAAGTGGGCGACGCCCGACTTGGTGTTGTGGGCCATCGCGCCGCCCAGCGACTCCATGTCGACCTTCTCCCCGGTGACCGTCTTGATGACGTCGGGCCCGGTGATGAACATGTGGGAGGTCTCCTTGACCATGAAGACGAAGTCGGTCATGGCCGGCGAGTAGACGGCGCCCCCGGCGCACGGTCCCATGATCAGGCTGATCTGGGGCACGACGCCCGAGCATTGGACGTTGCGCACGAAGACGTCTCCGTAGGCGCCGAGGGAGACGACGCCCTCCTGGATGCGCGCGCCCCCCGAGTCGTTGATCCCGATGACCGGGCAGCCGATCTTGGCCGCCAGGTCCATCACCTTGCACATCTTCTCGCCCATCGCCTCGCCCAGCGAGCCGCCGAAGACGGTGAAGTCCTGGGAGAAGACGCACACCCGCCGGCCCTCGATCGTGCCGTGGCCGGTCACGACGGCATCGCCCCACGGCCGGTTCTTCTCCATCTCGAACTCATGGGTCCGATGGCGCACGAAGGTGTCGAGCTCCTGGAAGGAGCCGGGGTCGAGGAGCTTGTCGATCCGTTCGCGCGCGGTCTGCTTGCCCCGGTCATGCTGCTTGCGCTCCGCCTCCGGAGCGGAGTGGGCCGCCGCCTCCCTGAGCTCTTGGAGGCGGGCGAGCTTCTCCTCGTAGGTCTCGGGCGACTTCTGGCGCATGGCCGCGCGGAGTCTACGCAGTTCCGACGCCGATAAAGGCTCGCTCGTTACACCTAATCACGTATGAGAGGTGTACGATGAGGTGTATGCGCACGAACGTCGAGATCGACGACGAGCTCATGCGACAGGCCAAGCGGCTGGCCGGGACCAAGACCAAGCGCGAGACCGTGGACCTCGCTCTGCGCGAGCTGGTCGCCCGGCACCGCCAGGTGGGGATCTTGTCCCTCAGGGGCCGCGTGCTGTGGGAGGGCGACCTGGATGAGCGCCGGAGGGGTCGCTCGTGATCGTGGTGGACACCAGCGTGTGGATCGACGTGCTCAACGCACGCGACAGCCCCGGGGCGCTACGGTGCGCCGAGCTGATCGAGGAAGGAGCGCCGGTCGCCTTGACCGACGTCGTTCTCACCGAGGTGCTCCAGGGCATGCGGTCCGACCGCGAAGCGCGACTCGTCGAGCGACACCTGCGCGCCTTCCCCGTCCTTCGCCTGGAGGGCTTGGAAGACTTCGTCCTGGCTGCCGCGCTCTACCGGCGGGCGCGGTCTGCGGGAGTCACCATCCGCAAGACGCTCGACTGCCTGATAGCCGCCCCCTGCGTCCGGACGAACGCCCCTCTGCTGCACGCAGACGCCGACTTCGACCGGCTGGCCTCGTGCACGAAGCTGCGGGTGCTCGCCTAGGTTTGGGGCGCGACTCATCGCGCGTGGCCGCGCGGAGTCCAGCCGCGCCCATTTGGCCGAACCGTCTCGAGCGACGGGCTCCCCAGCTAAAGGTCGGGGTGGTATGTGGAGCCGCCTTCTGCTCGTCACCGTCCTCTCGCTGCTCGCCGTTCCGGTTGCTCCCGCTCCTGCGGCGCCGGGGTCTGAGCCGGATCCGGTCGGGCTCGACGACCCGGCCGCCGTGGCCGCGCAAAAGGCGGCCGCGCGTGCCGGCGCAGGACCCAACAGCCGCGATCCCACGGACGTCGAGGCCGAGGAGCCGGGGCCGAGCGACACCCTCCTGCTCGGCGGGCTCAACGCTCCGGGGCTGAGCCGCGGCGCCGGCGGCCCGGTGCTCGCCCGACACCACCGGGGCGATCGGCACGACCCGCTACACGGTGCGCGCACAGGCGACCGACAACGCGGGCGACGACCAGGTTGCGGCGGTGCAGGTGAGCATCACTAACCGCGCTCCCGGCGTATCGCTGTCCGCGACGCCTGCGGCGACGGCGGTCAATCGGCCGGTTGCTCTGACGGCGGGCGCAAGCGATCCGGACGGGAGCGTCACGGGATTCGCGTTCGACCTCAATGGCGACAACGTCTTCGGGCTCAACACGGGCGCTACGCCGGCCACGACCAGGCGCTTCACGTCGGCAGGCTCCAAGGTCGTGCGCGTCCGGGCGACCGACGACCGCGGGGCCGCCGGGGTCGGTCAGGCGACGGTGCTGGTGCGCGCCTTCGCGGTGACTGGCTCGGTGCCGTCCAAGCAGAAGCTCGAGACGGTCAGGAAGAAGGGGCTGCGTGCGGTCGCCACCTGTCGCGACGGGTGCAAGCTTCGCGCCGACCTGGTCGTCGACGGCAAGAGCGCGAAGAAGCTCAGGATCAACAAGAAGGGCAAGTCGACCGTCATCGGCAGCGCCACCGCAACCCTGGTTGCCGGGCGCGCGACGACCCTCGCCGTCAAGCCCTCGAAGAAGTTGGGCAAGCGCTTGAAGCAGATCAAGGGCCTCAAGCTGACCGTCAAGCTGAGCGCCAGCGACACCTTCGCCAACCGGGACGCCGAGACGCTCGGCGTCAAGCTCAAGCCAAGAAGTAAGCGCCGCTAGCCGCGCGAGAACGGCCGGTGGTGCGCCGAGCCGAGGTCGTCGAGCACGGTCTCGAGGACCCTCGCGGCACGCTCGCTCGCCGGCCTGCCCGTGGGGTGTGAGGGAGGAGCGGGGTCCGGCTCGGGATCAGTGGCCACGGGAACGGATGGCACGGAGGAGGCGGGCCGGGTGGTCATGGGGGCGGACGGCACGGAGGAAACGGGCCGGGTGGCCATGGGGGCCGGCCTGAGTCTCCCGAGGATTCGAGCGAGGAATCCCGCTCTGCGAGGGGGTGAAGGTGTCGTCTCGACGGCCTTGCTCTCCAGCGTCGGCGCAAGCGCGGTTATCGTCGCGGCGGGGTCGGCTCGAGGCCGCTCCGGCGCGGCGCCGGCGGGCTCGGCGGTCAGGGTGACCTTCGTCCCCCAGCCGGAGGCCTCGAGCTCGACCGTGCCGCGGGCGGCGTCTCCCTCCCAGACGAGGGTCCGCTCGGCCTCCACCCGGGTGATACGGATCTCGCCGAAGTCGTCCTCGAGGTGGCGGGCGAGCTCGGCGGCGTCGCTGAGCTTCGCCCACAGCTCGGGCGGCGACTTGACGAGGGTGCGCTGGGCGCTGATCGACTCCATCGGCTCCCAGTTCGCCCGCCGTGGCGGGTCTCCTGCCTCAGGTCCCCGGCTTGAAGACCATGACCAGCAGAGTGACGAGGACGAGCCCGGCCGAGACGAAGGTCATGAGCTCCACCTTCCGGGCGAGATCGACGTACTCCTGGCTGAGGCGGACCTCGTTCTGGCCGGCTGCGGCGACGTCGCGCTCGGCGATCTCCCCGAGACGGGCCTCCTTGCGCGAGAAGTACAGCCCGGCCAGCGCGCCGAGGACGAGCACGACGACGATGCCGACGCCCACGAACGGCTCGCCGAAGTCGAACGGACCGGCCGCCGCCATGTAGATGCCGGTGATCAGGAGCACGGTCAGGCCGCCGGAGATCATGCGCGCCCCGATGAAGCCCTGGACGCGGTGGAAGAACGGCAAGCCGCGCGGGTCGCGCGACATGCCGATCCGGTAGAAGACCGGGTAGCCGAAGATGCCGCCGAGGCCGACGAGCGCCGCCGTGATGTGGACGAAGACGACGAGGTTGTAGAAGCTCAGGTCGCCCGGCACCTGGGCGCTGACGGCGAGGATCGCTGACATGGTCGGCAACCCTACTTCGCCGCCCGGCGCGCCCGCGCTCGGCCTGCGGGACGGACTCCGGCGGACGGCCCTAGACGTCGGGCTTGTACTCGCCGAAGACGTCGCGCATCGCGCCGCAGACCTCGCCGAGCGAGCAGCGGTCGCGCAGGGCCTCGCGGATGGGCGGGAGGAGGTTCTCCGTACCGCGGGATGCCTCGCGCAGCTCTTCGAGGCGCTGGTCGACGAGCTCCTGGTCGCGGTCGGCCTTGAACTTCTTCAGGCGCTCGAGCTGCGCGTCCTCCGAGGCCTGGTCGACCTTGAGGACCTCGGGCACCTCGAGGTCCTCGGTGACGTACTTGTTGACGCCGACGACGACGTCCTGGCCTGAGCCGTAGCGCTCGTGATAGCCGAAGGCTGACTCCTCGATCTCCTTCTTCATGAAGGAGACCGCTTCCGCCGCGCCGCCCATCTCGTCGATCTTGTCGATCAGCTCGTTCGCGCGCTGCTCGATCTCGTCGGTCAGCGACTCGACGAAGTACGAGCCGGCGAAGGGGTCGACGGTGTCCGCCGCGCCGGATTCGTGGGCGATGATCTGCTGGGTGCGCACCGCGATGCCCGCCGCCTTCTCGGTGGGCAGCGAGAGCGCCTCGTCGTAGCCGTTGCTGTGCAGCGACTGCGTGCCGCCGCACACCGCGGCGAACGCCTGGAGCGCGACGCGGACGATGTTGTTCTCGGGCTGCTGGGCCATGAGGGTCACGCCGCCGGTCTGGGTGTGGAAGCGCATGCGAAGCGACTTGTCATCCTTCGCCTCGAAGCGCTCGCGCATGAGCTTCGCCCACATCTTGCGGGCGGCCCGGAACTTCGCGACCTCCTGGAAGACGTTGTTATGGCCGTTGAAGAAGAACGCCAGGCGCGGCGCGAAGTCGTCGACCTCGAGGCCGGCGTCGAGGGCCGCTTGGACGTAGGCGATCCCGTTGGCCAGCGTGAAGGCGAGCTCCTGGACGGCGCTGGCGCCCTGCTCGCGGAAGTGATAGCCCGAGATCGAGATCGTGTTCCAGCGCGGGACATGCTCGTGGCAGTAGGCGAAGAGGTCCGTCGTGAGCCGCATCGAGCCCTCGGGCGGGTAGATGAAGTTCCCGCGCGCGATGTACTCCTTGAGGATGTCGTTCTGGGCCGTGCCGGTCAGCTTCTCGCTGGGCACGTCCTGCTCCTCGCCGACGAGCTGGTAGAGCAGCAGGAGCACGGCCGCCGGCGCGTTGATCGTCATCGACGTGGAGACCTCGTCGAGCGGGATGCCGTCGAAGGCCGTGCGCATGTCGTCGATGGTGTCGATGGAGACGCCGGTGCGACCGACCTCGCCCTGGCAGCGGTGGTCATCGGAGTCCAGCCCGAGCTGGGTGGGAAGGTCGAAGGCCATCGAGAGCCCGGTCGTCCCTTGCTCGAGCAGGTACTTGTAGCGCTCGTTGGACTCCTTGGCCGACGCGTAGCCCGCGTACTGGCGGATCGTCCACACCTGCTCGCGGTACATCTCGAGGTGCGCGCCGCGCGTGTACGGATAAGAGCCGGGCTCGCCGAGCTCGAGCGGCGACGGGAGGTCGTCCTCGTCGTAGAGCATCTTGACTTCGATGCCCGAGTCGGTGAAGCGTCGCGGATCGTCGGGGCCGACGATCGGAGCGATCGTGCGCTCCTCGATTTCTTCCTCTGAGCGGGTGGCCATACGTGCAGGATACGCTTTCTGCGTGAGTCGTTGGACCCTCGTCGACGCGCCCGCGCAATCCGGACGCACCGCGGTCGTCACGGGGTCAAACAGCGGCATCGGATTCCGGGCCGCGGTCGGGCTCGCGCAGCGGGGAGCGCGTGTGGTGATGGCGTGCCGGAATGCCGAGAAAGGGCAGGCCGCACTGGACCGCCTGCGCGCAGCGGCGCCCGGCGCCGAGGCGGAGGTCGGAGAGCTCGATCTCGCCGACCTCTCAAGCGTCCGGGACTTCGCGCAGGGAGTCGAGGAAGTCGACCTGCTGGTGAACAACGCCGGCGTCATGGCCCTTCCCTACCGGCGCACGGCCGACGGCTTCGAGATGCAGCTGGGAACCAACCACCTCGGCCACTTCGCGCTCACCGGACTGCTGATGCCGGCGCTGCTCGCGGGCGAGGACCCACGCGTGGTGACGGTGTCGAGCAACGCGCACAAGATGGGCTCCATCGCCTTCGACGACCTCCAGTCAGAGCGCCGCTACCGCAAGTGGCCCGCCTACGGCCAGTCCAAGCTCGCAAACCTGCTCTTCTGCTTCGAGCTCCAGCGCCGCGTCGACGCCGCCGGCGCGCGCCTGCGCAGCGTTGCCGCCCACCCCGGCTATGCGGCCACTAACCTCCAGCGGGTCGGCCCGAGCATGGCTGGAAGCAAGCTCGAGGGGATCGCCATGGCAATGCTCAACCGCCTCGTCGGCCAGAGCGACGAGCGGGGAGCGCTCCCGACCCTCTACGCGGCGACCATGGATCTCCCCGGCGGCGCCTACGCCGGCCCGGACGGTCCCGGCGAGTGGCGCGGGAGCCCGCGGCTCGTCGGCGCCTCCAAGGCGGCGACCGACCTGCGGACAGCGGCGCGGCTGTGGGAGGTCAGCGAGGAGCTCACCGGCGTGCGCTACGACTTCGCCGGCCGAGCGACCACCGCGAGATAGGACCGCACGAAGCTCCTCGAGGGCGGCCCTCCTGGGTCAGGGGGCTAGGGAGCGCAGGGCACCCGGGCGTTCTGCGTCGGCTCGACCGCGCCTACCGCGGTCCAGACGCCGCAGAACGCCGGAGGACCCTCGAGGAAGCGGGGCCCCGGTTGAGCGCTCGCACCGCCCGGATAGCCTTGGGGGCGTGATCGTCCGTGTAAAGCTCTTTGCCATGCTGCGCGAGCGCGCGGGGTGCGAGGAGGTCGAACTCGAGCTTCCGGAGGGCGCGCGGGTGGGAGATGCGCTCGCGCGGGTGGAGGACATCGCCGGCGGCTTGGCGCTCGTGATGGCCGTCAACCGGGAGTACGCCGGTGCCGATGCGGCGCTTTCCTCGGGGGACGAGCTTGCCCTCATCCCCCCGGTCTCGGGCGGGGAGACGGTGCAGCGCGCGGCGTCGCACGTGGCGATCGTCGCCGAGCCGCTCTCGCTCGACGCGCTCGTCGCCCGCGTGCGCGACCGGCGCGCCGGCGCCGTGGTGACCTTCCAGGGCGTCACCCGAGAGGTCGATCGCCTGGAGTACGAGGCCTACGCCGAGATGGCCGTCGAGCGCCTCCGGGCGATCGTCGCGGAGGCCATTGCGGGCCACGGCCTGTGCGCCGCGGCCGTCGAGCATCGGGTCGGCGAGGTGCCGCTGAGCGAGCCGTCGGTCGCCGTGGCGGCGAGCGCGCCGCACCGCGGCGAGGCGTTCGCGGGCGCGCGTGAGATCATCGATCGGGTCAAGGCCGAGGCTCCGATCTGGAAGAAGGAAGTCTCGGGCGAGGAGACCGCATGGGTGCCGGGGACGCCTCCGCATACCGGCTGACCGAGGGACTGCGCGTCCTGCCCTCGGTCGAGCGCCTGGCGGCCGCCCTCGACGCCCCGCACGCGCTTGCGGTCGCAGCGGCGCGCGAGGCGATCGCCGAGCGGCGCGAGGAGCTGCGCGCGGCGGCGGGCGGCGGCGTGGAGCATCGGGGCTTGGCAGCGCAGCGCGCCGCTTCGGACGCCGCCGCGAACGGGGAGGCGGCGCTCGAGGAGCTCGCGGTCCGCGCGCGGGCGAAGCTGGAGGCGGCCGAGCTGCCCTCGCTGCGCCGCGTGGTCAACGCCACAGGGGTCATCGTCCACACGAACCTCGGCCGGGCGCCGCTCGCCGGCGCGGCGCGGGAGGCCGTCGCTCGCGCCGCCGATGGCTACTCCAACCTGGAGCTCGACCTCGACACCGGTGCGCGCGGGTCGCGCCAGGCGCACGTCGAGGGGCTGCTGAGCGAGCTGACGGAAGCGCAGGCCGGACTCGTCGTCAACAACGGGGCCGGCGCCGCGCTTCTCGCCGTGGCGGCGGTCGCCCGCGGGCGGGCGGTGGTCGTCTCCCGCGGCCAGCTCGTCGAGATCGGCGGCGCCTTCCGGGTCCCCGAGGTGATCGCCCAGTCGGGAGCGCGGCTGGTCGAGGTCGGGACCACGAACCGGACGCGCCGCTCTGACTACGAGCGCGCGCTCGCGGCGCTCGCTCCCGAGGAGCGCGGCGCGATCCTGCGCGTGCACGCCTCGAACTTCCGCAGCGTCGGCTTCACCGAGGAGGTCGAGGTCGAGGCCCTGTGCGGCCTCGGCGTGCCGGTGGTCGACGACGTCGGCTCGGGCAGCCTGGCGCAGGACGACCCCGCGCTCGCCGACGAGCCGCCGGTGCGCCGCTCGGTCGCCGCCGGGGCGGCGCTCTGCTGCTTCTCGGGCGACAAGCTCCTCGGTGGCCCGCAGGCCGGCCTGCTCGTCGGCCGCGCCGACGAGGTCGCCGCGGCGCGCGCCCACCCGCTGGCGCGGGCGCTGCGCATAGACAAGCTCTCGCTCGCCGCACTGGAGGCGACGCTCCGTCTCTATCGCGATCCCGCCCGGGCCCGACGCGACGTTCCCGTGCTCGCGATGCTCGGCGCCAGCGAGGAGGAGCTGTCGGCCCGCGCCGGGCGACTCCAGGGTGGCCTGGCCCGCGAGGGCGTCAACGCCGAGGTCGTCCGCTCCGTCGCCAAGGTGGGCGGCGGCGCCCTGCCGCTCCTCGAGCTCGAGGGCCCGGTGGTCGCCGTCGACCCCTCCCCGCTGGGCGCGGACGAGCTCGCCCGGCGGCTTCGCGGCGCGCGGGGGCGGCACGCCGCGAGCGCCGGGACGCCGGTCGTCGCACGGATCGAGCGTGAGCGGCTCGTGCTCGACCCGCGCACGATGACCGACGGCGACGCCGAGGTGGCGGGGACCGAGATCGTCGCGGCTCTCCGCTAGCCACCACGATGGGCAGCACCCCATCCGCGACGAAACGGCCTCCGCTCACGCTCGGAACCGCCGGGCACATCGATCACGGCAAGACCGCCTTGATCTCCGCGCTCACCGGTGTGGACACCGATCGCCTTCCGGAGGAGCGGTCCCGCGGGATCTCGATCGACCTTGGTTACGCGAGCCTCGCTTTGCCTTCGGGCGCGACGCTGTCGGTCGTCGACGTCCCGGGTCACGAGCGCTTCGTGCGGACCATGGTCGCCGGGGCGACGGGCATCGACCTCTTCTTGATGGTCGTTGCGGCCGACGACGGCGTGATGCCCCAGACGCTCGAGCATGCGGCGGTGCTCGGGGCGCTGGGAGTCGACACGGGCGTCGTGGCGGTGACCAAGAGCGATCTGGCCGACCCGGTGCTCGCGCTGGCACAGGTGGCCGACCTGATGCCGGGCGTGCCCGCGGTGCCGGTCTCCTCGCGAACCGGAACGGGGATGGACGAGCTGCGCGCTCGCATCGACGCCGTGGCGGCGGAGGTCCCCGGCCGCGCCGCCGCGGGGGGCGGCGTGCGCCTGCACGTCGACCGCTCGTTCACCGTCAAGGGCGCGGGGACCGTGGTGACGGGGACCCTGTGGTCGGGGGAGGCGGCGCGCGGCGCGGAGCTGGCGATCCTTCCGGCGGGCCGCCGCGCGCGGGTGCGCAGCGTCCAGGTCCACGACGCTCCGGTGGAGGTCGCCCGGGCGGGCCAGCGGGTCGCGCTCAACCTCGTCGGTGTCCGGCGCGACGAGGTCACGCGAGGCGACGTGGTCGCCTCTGCCGGCGCCGCTCTGGCCCGGACCTACCGTGTCGACGTCGCCCTCGAGTGGACCGCGGGGGCGGCGAGGGCCGGGCACGGCGATCGCGTCCAGGTCCATCACGGCACGCGCGAGGCGCCCGCGCGCCTCGCCGAGCTCGGCGGGCGGTTCTGGCAGCTGCGCCTCGAGCGCCCGCTCGTCCCGGCGGCCGGCGACCGGGTCGTGATCCGGAGCATCGCGCCACCCGACACGCTGGGCGGCGGCACCGTCCTCGATCCCGCTCCGCCCCGCCACGGCCCCTCCGCGGACGTGCTGGCGCGCATGGAGCGGATCGAGCGGGGGGAGGAACGCGAGGAGGGGGGCGGCGCGGGTGCGGGGAGTGGCACGCGTGGCGGAAGCGGCGCGCCAGCCGCCGCCCCTCCGCCCCTCTCCCCCGCCGCCCTTCGCCTCGAGGCGCTGCTGCGCGAGGCCGGCTTCGAGCCGCCGATCGAGTCGGAGCTGGGCGATATCGCCGCGGAGCTGTCCGCCCTGCGCGCCGCCGGCCGCGCCGTCCGTGTCGGACGCTCGCTTCACTATCACCGAGAGGCGCTCGCGGAGATCGAGCGACGCGTCGTCGAGCTCTGCCGGCGCGACGGGCAAGCGACGATCGCGGCCCTCAGGGACGAGCTGGGGAACTCGCGCAAGTTCGCCCAAGCCCTCCTCGAGCACTTCGACGGCGAGAAGCTGACGCGGAGGGTGGGCGACGCCCACGTCCTGCGGGCGCGGGCCCGGCCCGGGTGAGGCTGGGCGAGACCCGGGTCCTGCGGGCGAGGGCTCGGCCCGCCTGTGTGCTCAGACCGGCCGCGCGAGCACGTGGACGTCGGCGGGCGCGTCGCGGACGGGCTCGGGGCCGTCGAGGTTCTCGATCCGGTAGCCCGCGCTCTCGAGGCGGTCGGCGATCGGCCGGTTGGTCTCGTGCAGCTCGAGCACGAGCGCAGGCCGGTGCTCGCGCAGGGTGCGCTCCATTCCCTCGAGCACCTGGAGCTCGGCGCCCTCGACGTCGACCTTCACGAGGTCGGGTGGGGGGAGCCCGCCCGCCACCAGGCCGTCGATCGAGAGCAGGCGGACGGGTCGCTCGGCGCGGGTGTCGGCGTGCCGGCCCGTGCTGGCGAGGTGCGACCAGCTCGCCTCACCGACGATGAGCAGGGTGCCCTCTCCGTCCTGCGCGCCGACGGCCGCCTGGTGGACGGTGATGGTCCGCAGCTCGTTGAGGCTCGCGTTGCGCTCGACGGCCAGCGCGCTCGCGGGCACTGGCTCGAAGGCATGCACGCGACCGTCCGGCCCCGCGAGGCGGGCCGCGAGCAGGCTGTAGAAGCCCACGTTGGCGCCGACGTCGTAGACCGTCGCGCCCGGCGCGACCAGGCGGCGGAAGGCCTCCTGGACGGGCCGCTCGAGCTCGCCACGGACGATCAGCCCGGCCTGCGCGTGGGCCACGGAGAGGTCGGCCTTGGCGAGCCGCAGCCCGTCCCCGGGCCCGGCGCCGACGACGACCGGGCCGTCGTCGAGCCAGCGGCCCAGCCCTCGCGCGGCAGCGCTGCCGAGGCGGCTCGAGCGCTGAAGGCGCTCGAGCGCGACGACGTGCTCGCGTCGGCGCGTCGCGAGGCGGAGGAGGCGCGTGCGCAGCAGCAGCGGATCGTGCGCCGAGGACATCGCAGGGATCGTAGGGCGATAGTCCCCCGATCCGGCTTGCACCTTGCGCCGCTCAGCGAGGCAGGCGCCCTCACAGCCTCCACAGAGCGTCCAGGAGCTGCCCATCGCGCTGAACCGCGATCGCCTCGATGCCGACAGGCTCAACAGGGCCCCCGTGCTGCAAGGTGGCCACAGCGAGTCTCATGGCGCCTTCTCTCCTGACAACGCGTCCCGCGCGCGACCCGGTCGATTCCGGGAGGCGCGAGGTCGCCTCCGTCGGCCGTGCTCGTCGCACTCGCCGCGCGGCCGACGCGACGACCAAGGCGCTCGGCGCAAGACGTGGACTGGACGAGTGGGGTTCGCTTCGGATCGCCTTGGACGCAGTGGCGCTCGTGGGCGCCGGCCTCGGGGCACCGCCCTGGCCAACGGCCCCGGCGGCGCGGTCGGTGCGGGATGGATCTGGATGGGGCCCCGCTGGTGATGGTCGCCCTAGCGGTGCGCGAGGCCTCGGCTCGCCGGCTGCGCGCGGTGGCCGGCGACGAGCTCCGGACGGCCGTGACGTTCGCGGCCGTCAGCGCGATGGCGGTCGCCCTCCTCGCCCTCGTCCTGGGCCCGGGGCAGCGCGTCCTCGACGAAGTCGTCGCGGTCGGGCTGCTCGGCGCCGGCGCAGTTGGCGCAACACGCGTCTCGCTCGCCTATGCTCAGTTGATAGTCCGCCGGCAGCGCGGGCCCGCCCGCCCTACGCTGATCGTCGGCTCCGGCCACATCGGCCACCTCGTCGCCCAGCGCCTGCTCGCCAACCCGAGCCTGGGCCTCGAGCCGGTCGGCTTCCTCGACAAGGAGCCACTCTACGGGTCGGCAGCCTCTGACCTGCCGGTCTTCGGTGCGAGCTGGGACCTCGAGCGCACGGTCGCCGCTCAGCGGATCGAGGTCGTGATCGTCGCCTTCTCCTCCGCTCCTCATCACGTGCCCCTGGCGATCGTCCGCCGGTGCTGGGAGCTCGGCGTCCAGGCCATCCTCGTGCCACGGCTCTTCGAGGTGCAGGGCCTGCGCGCCCAGACCGAGCACATCGGCGGCCTTCCCCTCGTGGCGCTCAACCCGGCAGACCCGCGTGGCTGGCAGCTTGCCATTCGCTACGCCTTCGACCGCGTGTCGGCCGCGACTCTGCTCGCGCTCATCTCCCCTCTGCTCGGAGCCATCGCGCTCGCTGTGCGGCTGACGATGGGTCGGCCGGTGCTGTTCCGCCAGGAGCGCATGGGTCGCGATGGTCGCGTCTTCGAAATGCTCAAGTTCCGGACGATGCGGGGCGACCCGAAGAGCGGCGGCGAAGCCGATGCAGGCTGGGCAGCCACGGTCCTCAACGGCTCGAAGCGCGCCGCGAGCAACAACCGCGAAGAGGCGGCGGACGCTCACCGCGACGACGCCCCTCCCGAGGCGGCGGGACGCTCGACCGCGGATCGCCCTCGGCGCGATGCTCCGCCGGCTGTCGCTCGACGAGCTGCCCCAGCTATGGAACGTCGTCTGCGGCGACATGGCGCTCATCGGCCCCCGGCCGGAGCGCGCGAGCTACGCCGGCGAGTTCCAGCGCGCGGTCTACCGCTACCGTGATCGCGCACGCATCAAGCCGGGCATCACGGGTTGGGCCCAGGTCCACGGCCTCCGCGGGCGGACTTCGCTTGCCGACCGTGTCGAGTGGGACAACTTCTACATCGAGAACTGGTCGCCCTGGCTCGACGCGAAGATCCTGTTTCTCACCCTCGTTCGCGCACGCGCACCGGACGCCTGAGGGCAAGTCAGGAGACAAGCGCCGCGCTCGGGCTCTGCGCCGGAAGCGCGGTGGCCGAGTGGCCCGCCGGCTCAGCGCCCGGCCGGGACGACTCGACGGAGTCCGCCGCGGCGAGGGGCGGCTCCTCGCTCGCCGGCTCGCCCGCCGGTGTTGGCGGCGGCAGGCCGCCGCCACGATGATGACCTGCGGTTCTCGCCTGGTCAAAATGACCGCATGCCGGACGTGACGCCTCCGGCCGAGGACGTTGCGACCCAGGCGACGGCCCCGGCCCCACCCGAGCGCCGCCGCGTGTCGGCGCGGCGAGTGGCCCGCAACGCCATGCTGCTCTCCGCCGCGACGGTGGCGGCCCGCTTGAGCAGCTTCGCGCTCGGGATCGCCCTGGCCCGCGGGCTGGGCCTCAGCGACTACGGGCTCTACGGCTTCGCCCTCGCGCTGTCGCTCGTGCTCCAGCCGCTGGCCGACTTGGGCATGACGCAGTACGCGGTCCGGGAGGCGGCGCGTGACCATCTCCGGCTGGAGATCGAGCTCTCCGACCTCTTTCGGGTCAAGCTGCTCGCGACGGCGAGCGTGCTCGGCGCCGCGTCGGTGGTGGCGGTGCTCGTCGCGCACAACGCGACGGTGGCGGCCATCGTACTGCTCATGCTGGCCGCCGCCCTCGGCGACGGTGTCTCCCAGCTGGTCTTCGGCTACTTCCAGGGCCGTGAGCGGATGGGCTTCGAGGCGCGCCTGACGACGGCCGTCGCTCTCGCCCGCGCCCTCGGCGGCATCGCAGCGGCGTTCGCCGTCGGCAGCGTGATCGCCGTCGGCGCCTGGATCCTCGCGGTGTCCGTCGTCCAGCTCACCTACGCGACCGCCCGCCTCCGCCGCCTGATCGTCGGGGAGGCTCGGTCACCACGACGAGGGCGCCGGCGGCCCGACTGGCGAACCGTGCTGACCATGGGCCTCATGGTCGGTCTGACCCTCGGCTACACCCGCGCGGACGCGGTACTCATCGGGTTCCGACTCGGGGAAGAGGACGTCGGCCTCTACGCGGCCGCGTACACCATCATGCTCGGGCTCCAGATCGTCCCGTGGATGATGACCACCGCGCTCGGGCCGGTCTTCACGAGCACGCACGCCAGGGAGCGCGATGCCTTCGGACGCGCTTGGCAGGAGGGCATCAGGTCAGTGCTCCTGGTGGCGCTGCCGTTATCCTTGACCGTCTGCCTTCTCGCGGGGCCTGTCATCCACCGTGCGTACGGCGCCGAGTTCGCGCCGGCGGCCGACAGCCTCGCGGTCCTCGCGTGGGCGAGCCCGCTGGCCGCTCTCGCGAGCCTTGCGAGCGTAGCGCTGCGAGGCGCCGGCCGGGAGCGTTGGCTGGTAACCGTGTCGGCCGCCGCCGTGGTCGTCAACGTCGGCGGCAACCTCGTCCTTATCCCGACTGTGGGCATCATCGGCGCGGCGGCCATGACGGTCGTCACCGAGGTGCTGGTGACAGCGGGCCTCGTTGCCCTCGGCGTGCGTCACGGCGTGCTGCCGCTCCCCCGGCCGCCCCTTGTCCGCCTTGCCCTGGCCGCCGGCGCCCTGGCAGCCGTCGCCCTCGCGCTGCGCAATGCGCCCGTCGAACTGGCGGCCGGCGGCGCGCTCGCCGCCTTCGCCGTCGCCGCCGGCGTCACCCGCCTCGTCGGCGCCTCGGACGTCGCCGCGTTGCGCCAGGCGGCGAGGCGCTTGGGCTGAGAAGCCTCACCACCGCGCTCGCAGCCCGGCTGTGGTTCCCTCCACCAGACCCGCGAGCTTCTGCCCGGCCACGCGGCCCCGCACCCGCGAGCGCCGGCGGACCGCGCTGCCGAGCATGCGGCCGAGGTCCAGCGCGCCGAGCGACCACAGCCAGAGACCGCCGGCGACGTCGCCCCCGCGCAGGTGCTTCATCGCGAAACCCGACCACCCCGCCATGTATCCTCGGTAATGGGGGGCGAGTTCGGCGAGAGGGCGCCACTGGTCGTGCTCGGTTCGCAGGAGGGGGGTCGAGTATCCGAGCCCGCCGGCGGAGAGCAGCCGGTAGTTGAGGTCCATGTCCTCCGAGGACGGGAAGGCCTTCACACCGGGCCCCAGCCGCTCGTCGAAGCCCCCGAGCTGCTTGAGGGTGCTCCGCCGGAAGGCCATGCATACCGTGAAGCCGATCAGCCACGGGCGCGTCCAGCGTCCGCTGCGCACCTCCTCTCGCTCGAGGGGGCGGACCGTGACCGGCAGGTAATCCCCCGGGGGGGCATTACGCGCTCCTATGTGTCCGCTCACGCACCACGCCTCGGGATGCGAGGCGATGGCGCGCCGAAGGGCGGGCTCCCAGTCGGGCGCGACGACGCAGTCGTCGTCCAGGAAGACGACCCACTCTGAGGTGGCGTGCCACCAACCCGCGTTGCGGGCGCGGGAAAGGCCCCGGCCGGGCGGGCGCAGGATGGTCAGCCGTGCATTGCGTTTCTCGCGGTCGGCGAGCTTCCCGTCGATCGAGGCGCTGTCGTCGACGACGATCACGTCGAAGTCGCGCTGCGCCTGGGCGGCGAGCGCGTCGAGGGTGATCGCCAGCTGCTCGGGACGGTCCATCGTCGGGATGACCACGGTGAAGGAGGACATTGGGCTGATCAGCGCCGGCGCGAGGCCCCTGGCGACGACAGGAGGCGTGGCGGCCAAGCGTGCACGCTTGGCCCATCATTTCAGAAGATCTCGTACCCCCATCCCCGCGCGCCTTCGGTCAGCTGCTGAAGGTGACCACCTTGGACTGCGAGCGCGGCTTGCCGGCGTAGAGCGCCTGCGCCCGCCAGCGCCCGGCGGGCAGTGAGAGCATGGCGCGGTACTTGCCCGTCCTGTCCACGCGGGCCGAGACGGTCGAGCCCTTCACCCAGCGTCCACTGCCGGCGTCGTAGCGGCGCACGACTATGCGGAGGCGACCTCCGCGGGCGAGCTTGACGCGCCCCGCGGTGACGACGGCGCGCCGGCCGCCGCTCGACCGCTTGCCCGCGCGCATGGCCGTGGAGGAGATCGAGAGCGTCGTCGTGGTGCGCGCGCGGGTCACGGTGACCGACGAGCTCTCACTCAGGCCGCCGTCGTCGTAGGCCTTCGCGGTGACGGTGTGGCTGCCGTAGGAGGTCTTCTTCGACGCCGTCCACGTCATCCCGTAGGGCGCGGAGTAGTCGGTCCCTATGGCGCGGCCGTCGATGAGGAAGACGACCTTCGAGACCTTCGCGTCATCGCTGGCCTCGGCCGACACGGTGAGCGAGCTGCTGAAGGTCGCGCCTTCGGCGGGGGAGGTCAGCTTCACCTGCGGCGCCTGGTTGGGCGGGACGGCGCCCGTGGTGTTGTAGGCCTTGAAGCTCGCCAAGGACGGCTTGGGCGTGAAGTCGCGGCGCAGGACGCCCAGGTTCTCCTCCCAGTCGCCCGCGGCGACGCTCCCGTCGCTGGTCCAGTCGCGGAACTGGTAGAGGAACGCGGCCCGGACGTAGGAGTAGGCCGAGGAGTCGAACTTCTGCTGCGCCCTGCTGCCGGTGCTGGCCCGGACCTTCGGGAAGGACCCCACCCTCTTCCAGCGCGCATGGCAGGAGGGAACCCGAATCGTGATCGTCATTGCCCTGCCGCTGTCGCTTCCGACCAGTCTGCTGGCCGATCAGATCGTCGCGCGGCTATACGGCGCTCAGTTCGAGGCCGCCGCCAATGCCCTCGCCGTGCTGGTCTGGACCAATCCGCTCGCCGCGCTCGCCCTCCTACTGGTCATGAGCCTGCGCGCTGCCGGGCGCGAGCGCTGGCTCGTCGGGGTGGCGGCGCTTGGGGCTCTCGTCAACGTCGCCTTCAACCTGGCGATGATCCCACGGTTCGGGATCCTCGGCGCAGCGTGGATGACCGTGATCACCGAGGTGGTGATCATCGTCGCCTTCATGTGGCTCGGGCTGTCGCAGCGGATCTTCACCCTTCCGCGCCTCCCGCTCGCGCGCCTGGCCCTCGGGGCGCTCGTGCTCGCCGCGGTGAGTCTGGCGCTCGAGCGATTGCCGGTCGAGCTCTCGTTCACCGCGGCCGTGCTGGCCTACGGCGTCGTCGTGACGGCGACGGGCGTGATCAGTCGGGGTGATATCGACATGCTGCTCTCCTTGCGCCGGAAGGGCGCGCGGGCCGCAGCGTAACCGGCCAGCGTCCGGGCTCAGCGCACCTTGAAGGGCACGACGGCCGAGTCCGTCCTGAGCTTGCCGCTGTAGCTGGCCTGCGCCTGCCAACTGCCGGCGCTGAGGCTCACCGTCGTGCGATAGCGCCCCTTGCGGTCGACGCTCGCAAAGGCGGTCCGCGACTTGACCCAGCGCCCCAGCCGCCTGTCGTAGCGACGAAGCAGGATGCGCACCCGGCCCGAGCGCGCGCCGCCGCCGACTGTGCCCCTGGTCACGACGCGGCGCTTGGAGCCCGCGCTCGCCGTGCTCGCGGTGGCTCCCCCGGAGGAGACCGAAAGAGTGAGATTCTCCCGGAGGACGCTGACCGACGTCGAGGCGGTCTGCCCCACGGAATCATAAGCAACCGCACTGACGGTGTGGCTGCCGTAGGCCGTCCTCTTGGAGGCGGACCACGTCATGGCGTAGGGAGCCGAGTTGTCGCTGCCCACCGTCCGTCCGTCGATGCGGAACTCCACCTTCGCGATGCCTCGGTCGTCGCTTGCGCTTGCGCTGGCGCTGAGGGCGAGGCTCTTGGCGAACGAGGAGGTGCGCCTCACCTCGCCGAGCGACGGTGCCTCGTTCAGGGCGTCGTAGGCCGGCTTTGGCGCTCGCGGCCGACGTGTAGCCCTTCAGGGCGTCGTAGGCCGGCTTTTTGGAGTAATCGGTGCGCAGGAGCCCGAGGTTGGCCCTCCAGCTGCCCAGGTTGGCGCCTCCCGGGGAGTAGTTGCGAAGCTGATACCAGAACATCGCCCTGACGTAGGGGTGCTGCTCGAGGCGCCGGTAAGCCTTGACCAGGTACTCGGCCTGCCTGTCCTTGCTCACTCCGTACTTAGCCGAGGTCGTCGAGTAGCCCATCTCGGTCATCCACAGGCCCTTGCCCGCGTCGCCGTTGCGCGACATGGTCGCGTAGACCTCCTCATAGCCGCAGAACGCGTCCCTCGCCTTGCGTGCTGTTCCGGCCTGGTTCCAGCACAACGTCGGGTCGTTGGCGCCCGTGTAGGGATGGACGTTCGCTCCATCGAAGTAGGGCCGCGCGCCCGCGTCGTACATGCCCTGCAAGTAGTCGTAGTCGTTGGCCGACAGGCCGCCCATCAGGACGGTCGCGGCGGGATCGGACTGCTTGACTGCCGGGTAGGCGGCCTTGAGAAGGCTTGTGTACTCGGCGGGGTTGGGTCCGGTGGGCCAGAAACGAGAGAAGTTCTGCTCGTTCCAGATCTCGTAGGCCTGGACGCGGCCGGCGTAGCGCGCTGCCACGTAGCGGACGAAGTTGGCGTAGTCGGCCGGGTCGCGCGGCTTGGTGTCGGGGTTGGAGGAACCCGACGCCCAGCTGGGGGACTGGTAAACCATGAACACGACCTGAGCGCCGTTCGCGCGGGAGAGCGCCACCGCGCGGTCGTACTGGGCGAACCAGTAGGCGCTGTAGGCGCCGCGCTGGGGCTCAGCGTCGCTCCAACTCATACTGAGACGGACCGAGGTGGCTCCGACGTCCTTCATCGCCGCGGCGGTGCGGTCCTGGTCAGCGGCGGAGATGCCCCAGGTGAGGTCTGTCACGACGCCCTTGTCGGCGGCGTCGCTGCGCGCCGGCAGGGCGAGGGCGAGCGATGCGATAAGCAGGGCCAGCGCCGTTAGGCAGGCGGCAGCGCGGCGGGAGGAGGTGTTTCCCACTTAATGTCCGCTTTGCGGGCGGGTATCTAGCAAGGTTGGGGAGCGGTCATGCGCTGGTTGGTGGGTTGGTCTGTCGATGGTAGGCGATGCGGGCTTGGCGGGCGCGGCGTAGTCCGAGCCGGCGGCGGTGACGGATGATGGGCCCGCGGCCTTGGTGTTCGTCGTCGGGGGTAACATAGCCGATGGCGGCGTGCAGGCTCACGGTGTTGTAGCTGTGCTGGGCGGCGGCGAGCTCGCGGCCCAGGTCGGCGGGGTCGGTGAGGCGTTCGAGCTGGGGGTGGTCGTGCTTGAGGTGTGAGAAGAAGCTCTCGATGTGCGCTTGGTCGGTGGGGACGCCGGGTCGGCCGCGGTGGGTGGCGATCGCGTGCAGCGCCATGAACTCCCGTGTGGAGCCTGAGGTCATCTGCGCCCCGTTGTCTGAGACGGCGAGCAGGATCGGCTGATCGTGGTCGGGGGCGGCGGGGTCGGCGAGCCGGTCGGCGCGGCCGAGCAGGCCGGCGAGCAGCCCTTCAGTGTCTAGCGCACGCGTGAAGAGCACTTGGATCTGCAGCGAGGTCGCCTCGGGGCAGAGCAGCCAGTCGATCCACTTGCGTGGCGATCATCGACCTCGTCTCGACACCGCGACACGCGCGGGGACCGGGCCTACCAGCCCGGCCGCTGTTTTCCCCGCAACACGACCAGCTCGATGGCCTGCTCCTTGACGGTCTCTGACAGACGCTCGATCTCCGCGCGCGCGGCCGCAAGCTCTGCATCCTCCTCGGCCTGCCGCCGCCCAGGCCGCGACTGAGCTAACGCGTGAAGCGCGCCCTCCCGCGCCACCCTGCGGATCCGCATGATCGTCGTCGGATCGACATCCCAACGCTCGGCGGCCTGACGCTGCG
>Ga0183260_10000161_pt1 | contig 50457 bp, 48 predicted proteins | sample AntDrymUQ4972206_2_FD_129768 | JGI IMG/M metagenome (GOLD analysis project Ga0183260, IMG submission 129768) | Polar desert sand microbial communities from Dry Valleys, Antarctica - metaG UQ497 (22.06) (version 2) (version 2) | ecosystem: Environmental > Terrestrial > Soil > Desert | place... | reverse complement strand
TGCGTGTCGAGGCCTTCTCGAAGACCATCGCCAGCGTCCGGTCGGCTAACGGCTGATAAAACTCGTAGCGCTTGAAGCGATCTTTGATGATGCGCGAGCGATCGAACACCCACTCGAGCTCGGAACGATCGAAATCGGCAAACTGCAGAAAGTGACGAATGCCCCCGGCCATCAACCGTCAGGCAGCTTTCTGATCGGCATTGTCTAAATTTGCGCTTGCTGGCAGCGGCGCGGTCAAGAACGTGCGAATCAGTGGAGCCAGGCGGTCGACGATCATCAGCGCTTCCTCGGCGCTCAGAATCAGCGGCGGCAGCAGGCGAATGACGGTGTCGTGCGTCACGTTGATCAATAAGCCTCTCTCAAGTGCCCGGCGGACCAGCTCATTGCACGGCCGGTCGAGCTCGATTCCGATCATCAGGCCCATGCCGCGCACCTGCACGACGCCGCTGACACCATTCAGCGCGCGCTTGATTCCTTCGATAATCCGCGAGCCTTGCGCGACTGCGTTTGCCATCAAGCCGTCGCTTTCGATGATTGCAAGCGTTTCAATTCCCGCACGCATTGCCAATGGATTGCCGCCGAACGTCGTGCCGTGGTTGCCCGGGCCAAAAACCCCGACCGCGGCGCCCGCCGCGACGCATGCGCCAATCGGTACGCCCGATCCGAGCCCTTTCGCCAACGTCATCACATCCGGGCGAATGTCGGCCCACTGATGCGCAAACCATTTTCCGGTACGGCCAATACCGCTTTGAATTTCGTCAATCATCAGCAGCAACCCGCGCTCGTCGCACAGACGCCGCAAGGCCTTGACGTAATCCAAGTCCGCAACGTAGATGCCACCTTCGCCCTGCAGCACCTCGAGCCATACAGCGAGCACGCGGCGATCGGAGTCGACGATTCGTTTCACGGCCGCGATATCGTTATAGGGAACCTGGATGAAACCCGTCGGAAACGGCTCGAAGCCCTTGCGCGCCTTGTCGCTGCCAGTCGCTGCCAGCGTAGCGAGGGTCCGGCCGTGCCACGCGCGCTCCATCACAATCGTTTGCGCTTCGGCTTGCCCGCGCTTGTGGCCCAGCATGCGGACCAGCTTCAGCGCGGCCTCATTGGCCTCCGAGCCCGAGTTGCCGAAAAATACCTCCTGCATTCCTGAGAGCTGGCAGATGCGATCGGCAAGCAGCTCCTGTTCGCGAACGCGATAAACATTCGATGTATGAATCAGGCGGTTGACCTGATCAGTGAGTGCGGCGGTCAATTTCGGATGCGCGTGCCCGACTCCGTTGACGGCGATACCCGCAAGTGCGTCGAGGTATTCGTTTCCGTGCTCGTCGTATAGACAAGCGCCTTTGCCGTGCGTGAAAGCAACTGGCAGCCGATTGTAGGTATTCATCAGATGCGTCATGTGGCGCTCCGCAAAAAGAGAAACGCGACAGTCGTAACACCGCCGCGTTCTGCGAATTATAGGTGTGCCACGCCAGCCACGGGGCAATACAGAAGATGTGTTGGTAGACGTTAGGCTGCGCGGCGGCGCTGTGGCCGGCTTGCCACCAACGCAATCAACTGGTGTTCCTCATCGGCCGAGAGCACACGCACTGATGGCACATAGCCCTGATAAACCACACCGTGCAACTCGACTTTGTTCTGTACTCGCAGATATCGCACCAAGTACTCGACGATGTTGTCGGTGATGCGCTGGCCGGGCACGAGCACGGGGATACCCGGAGGGTACGGGACGATCTGGTCGCAGCTGATGCGGCCGGCCAGCTTCGGGTTAACCTGATCGTTGTCGTCCAGCAACGGAACCAGCTCGCCGGTCGTGTAATAAGCGTCGCGCGGCAGGAATACGAGTTCGGTGAACGGGGGCAGATCCGGAGTCCGGTACAACCGGCGCGGCGCGCGCTTCTCGTGCGCGATCCGCATCAATGCGTCGTAAAGGCGCGAGCACTTCGATCGTGTGGTGCCGATCGTCAGCAGCAGCGTTAGCGTGTTGAATGTTGACTTCTCCACCGTGATGTTGAAGCGCGTAAAAAGCTCCTTCTGCAGATCGTCGACCGTCATGCCGCACGATGCGACATCGACCGTTATCTTGGTTGGGTCGAGCCGAATGCCGTCGTTCTTGACTTCATCGGGCAGCAGGTCCTCGAGCTCTAGCACGCGGAACACGCCGGTCGAATTGATCTGCTCGCGCAACTCGTCGGCCAGCATCAGCGTCCGCTGCAGTAACTTGTAGCCTTCGAGCACCGCCTGCTTGCGGCTGACATCGAGACTCGCGATCATGCTGTACATCGGGCTGGTCGATGTATGCATGTTGAAATTTTCGCGAAAAATATGCTCGTTGAAAGTCGGATCGTTGACGTGGATATAGGCCGCCTGTGACAGCGCCGACAGCGTCTTGTGAGCCGACTGTGTGACGTAATCGGCGCCGGACTCGAGCGCGGTCGGGCGCAGCGCCGGATGAAAGCGCGCGTGCGCAAACCACGCTTCGTCGATCAAGACCTTGATACCACGCGCGTGCGCCGCCTCGACGATCGGTTTCAGGTCGTAGCGCAGGCCGTCGTAGGTGCAGGAGGTCAGAACCAGCAGCTGTGCTTCGGGATGTTCGTCAATCGCCTTCAGAATGGTTTTCTTCGGCACGGTCCCGAAGACCCCGTACTTGCGATTGACTGACGAGTCCATGTAGATCGGCTGTGCGCCCGACAACACGACCCCGTGATGCACCGACTTGTGACAGTTGCGATCGAGCAGCAGCGTTTCGCCGGGTGCGATCATGGTTTGCAAAATCACCTTGTTCGCGGTCGACGTGCCATTGGTCGCAAAAAAAGTCCGGCGCGCGCCAAATGCCCGCGCCGCCATCTGCTGCGCTTCGGCAATCACACCGGTTGGCTCCATCAGCGAGTCGAGCGCTTTGACAGAGACCGATAGATCGGCGTCGAACACATGCTCGCCCATGAAGTCGTAGAACTCGTTGGCCCACGCACTTCCACGCATCGAATCGCCGCTTGAATGGCCCGGCGTGTGCCACGCATCCTTCGCCGCCATCACATAGGCTTTCAGCGCGTCGTAAAAAGGGGTACGTGCGCGCTCGGCAATCTGCGCGTTCAGGATGCGATACATGCCGCGATAGTCACGCTCCTCCCGATAAAAGTAGCCGTCGACCGCTTCAGTGAAGAGCGCGTCGACCACCTGGTCTTCCTTTTCCTTCTCAATCAGGATGTAGATATCGAGCTCGGGACGCAGCGAGGTGATTCTCTGCACGAGCTTCAATGCCGACACCTGCAGATTGCGCCTGGAGTCGTTCTTGCGGTGGGTTTTGCCGTTCGTGCGCCCGTCCGACACGGCGTACAGCTTGTCGTCGACAATGGCGGTCTGAATATCGCCGTCGCGCTCGATCAGTGCCAGCCCTTCCTTGGCAGTTAGCGCCCCGATGAACGAAATCCCGAACGGGTTATCGAGCGAACGCGCCGCAGCGTTGAGCCCTTTGAGAAAGTCCCGCAGGATCAGTGGCTCGTCGTTGATAACGAGCACTTTGGATGATGGCTTGGCCATGGTCAGAGTGCGTCCATACGCGACGCTACGCGGTCGGACGTGCACTCACAACGATTAGTTAGCCATACGGCCGCTTAGACGCAAACAATGGCGGCCAGGGTCAGGGAGTGATCCCCGCCTTCAACCTACCCCATCGATTTGATGGCGGCAGCCAGTCGGCTCTTGTTGCGGGACGCGGTGTTCTTGTGAACGACCTTTTTATCGGCGATCGAATCGATCACACCGGTCGCGCGGCTCAGCGTCTCCATCGCAGCGTTTTTGTCGCCTGCCTCGATTGCCTTGCGCACCGACTTGATCGCCGTGCGCAAACGCGAGCGCTGCGCCGAGTTATGGGCGTTGCGAACCGTCGATTGTCGGGCCCGGTGGCGGGCTTGTTTGCTATTAGCCATAAGATTCGTGTCCAGCGAAGCAACCGCCTAGCGTGCGCTGCGGAAACTAAGATTTCAAGGGCCGCGCACTATAGCAAATCAGCCCGCCCGTGACTAAACCTTCGTAACCCCTCGACAGCTTGCTCCGAGCCCTTGCCACCGTTAGCGGTCTGACCCTCATTTCCCGTATCACGGGTCTCGCGCGCGAGATGCTGATAGCGCGCATCTTCGGGGTTAGCGCCGCCACCGACGCCTTTAACGTCGCGTTCCGGATTCCCAACCTGCTGCGGCGAATGTTCGCCGAGGGGGCCTTTCAGCAGGCATTCGTCCCGATGCTTGCCGACGTGCGCGGGCATCAGGATGAGGCGCAAGCCAGCGTGTTCATCAACCGCATTGCAACCGCGCTCTTTTGCGTGTTGATTGGCGTTTCGGTATTGGGTGTGATTGCGGCGCCGGTCCTGGTGTGGGTGATCGCCTCTGGGCTGGCGCGTAACCCCGACGCGTTTAGCCTAGCGACGCTGATGACGCGATGGATGTTTCCCTACATCCTCTTCATGTCGCTGGTGGCGTTGGCCGCGGGGGTTCTGAACACGTACCGGCGATTCGCAGTGCCGGCGTTTACTCCGGTGTTGTTGAACGTTTCATTCATCGCTTGCGCAATTTTGCTGGCACCGCGGCTGGAACAACCCATCATGGCCCTTGCGTTTGCGGTCGTGATCGGCGGGGCGCTGCAGCTCGCGATGCAGGTCGCGGCGCTACACCGAATCGGCGTGAGGCTCACGGGGTCGTCTCCGCTGACGGCGTTTCGCGATCCCGACGTGCGGCGGGTGGGGCGCCTTATGGTCCCGGCCCTGTTTGCGGTTTCGGTCGCGCAGATCAGCATAATCATCAACACGAACATCGCGTCGCATCTGGCGACGGGCAGCGTGACCTGGCTGGCCTTTGCCGACCGGCTCATGGAGTTTCCAACCGCGCTGCTCGGTGTTGCCCTTGGAACTGTGCTGCTGCCGAGCCTGTCGGCCGCATTCGCCGAGCAGCGTGCAACCGAGTATTCGCATTTGCTCGATTGGGGACTGCGCCTGGTGTTCCTGCTGGCGTTACCCGCCGCGGTGGGCCTTGGCTTCGCCGCTGAAGGCATCGTGTCCGTGTTGTTTCAGGGCCGTGAGTTCACTGCTGCGGACGTCCGCCAGACATCGCTGGCGGTGATCGGCTACGCAGTGGGCCTGCTTGGTTTGATTGCAGTAAAAATTCTTGCCCCGGGCTTTTACGCGCACAAGGACATTCGGACCCCGGTCAAGATTGCGATCGTGGTTCTGATTGCAACGCAGGTCGCGAATCTCGCGCTAGTACCGCTGTTTGCGCACGCTGGGCTTGCGCTGTCGGTGGGGCTGGGTGCGTGCGCCAATGCACTCGCGCTGTTTGTTGGCCTCAAACGAAAGAACCTGTATCACCCGGCTGCAGGTTGGGGAAAATTCATATTGCGCCTGGCAGTGGCGCTGATGGTCCTTGCTGCTGTCCTCTGGGGAGCGCAGCGGTCGCTTAACTGGACCGCGATGCAGGATGCTCCGTGGCAGCGCGCTGGGTTGTTAACCGCGGTAATCGGCGTAGCGGCGCTGGGCTACTTCGTTTCGTTGCTGATACTGGGCTTCCGGGCAACCGATTTCCGCGTGCGTCGCGGCTAGCTTGTTTACGAGCGCGAAGCGAGATTTTCCATCCGCTCGGCGACCTCTCGCTTGTATCCAAACGCGAAGAACACCTCGGCCATCAGGAAGATTGGCGCGATGAACACCTGGAAAAAATTGTGCATAAAAGCAGGTTTCTTGCCTTCGAAGACGTGCCCGATCAGCTGCAAGATCCAGCCGCCGATGAATGCTGCGGCAAAGACCAGTAGCGCCGGCCGCACGCCCTCGGTCGCGACCGCGTGTGCGGCGAGCAGCAGGACGGCAACGAACAGAGTCATCGCCGCCGCGAGGACCGCGTCGAGTCTGAAGTAGTAGATCAGTACAAGCACTGCAAGCACGGTTGCGGCAGAGATCGAAAAGCCTGCGACTTCGACGCGCAGCAGAGCAAGCAGGACGAACAACGAAAACATGATCAGCGGAACGCCCACGAAATGCGTGAGCCGGTTGCGGGGATTTCGATGGTATTGAAGATAGACCGACATCTGCTCTTCCAGCGTTTTCATCTGTCCCCCCCGCGTTTGAGGTCGATCAGTTCATCTGCTTCAAAATGGTATCGGCGCCGCTGACTTCAAATTTTCCGGCGCTCTCGACGTTTAAGGATTTAACGACTCCATCATCGACGAGCATCGAGAAGCGCTGCGCACGCATTCCCATTCCGCGCGCGCTGAGGTCGAACTCGAGTCCCAGCTTCTTGGTATACGCGGCCGACCCATCGGCCATCATACGAACCTTGCCGCCGGTCTTCTGGTCGCGCCCCCACGCCCCCATCACGAACGGATCATTGACCGACAGGCACCACACCTCGTCTACGCCTTTTGATTTCAAAGCGCCAAACTGCTCCACATAACCCGGCACGTGCTTCGCAGAACAGGTTGGCGTGTAGGCGCCGGGCAGGCCGAAGATCACGATTTTTTTGGCCTTCGTCAGTTCCTGGACTTTGAACGTATTCGGCCCGAGCGAGCAGCCTTCTGTCTCGGTCTCGACGAACTCCTGCAGCTCGCCTTCCGGCAGCTTGTCTCCAACTTTGATGGTCATGATTTTCCTGCCTGCGCACAAAATGGAAGTCTACCGCGGGCGTTTCGCACTCAGTCCCCGAGTGCCACGCCTTCACGCCGCGGGTCGGCGCCTCCCGACCAGCCAAGAGACCCGTTCGGCAGCTTCACGCGCACGATTCCCTGCAGGCCACTTCCCATATCGATCTCGCGCACATCATGTCCGCGTGCTTTGAGCGCTTCAACGATAGGCTGCGTGAACTGACCTCGCTCAAGCTCGGTCGGGCCATTGCGCGAACCGAAGTTCGGCAGAGAGATTGCCTGCTGGACGTCGAGATTCCAATCGAGCACGCCGACCAGCGTCTTGGTGACGTACCCAATGATCTGTGAGCCTCCGGGCGAACCCATCGTCGCGACCAGCTGGCCACTGGCGCGATCGAACACCAATACCGGCGCCATCGAGCTGCGTGGTCGCTTGCCGGGTTGCACTCGGTTGGCAATCGGTACGCCGTCGACGCTCGGGGCCAACGAAAAATCAGTCAGCTCGTTGTTGAGCAGAAAACCGCGCACCATCACACGCGATCCGAATACATCTTCGATCGTGGTCGTCATTGAAATCGCATTGCCAAAGCTGTCGACCACGGAAATGTGCGAAGTTGCTGCCTTGTCAGGCGATGGATCCGAAGCGGCGCTTGTTTTGGTTCCGGGCGGCACGCCGGGTTTAGCCGTGCCCATGCTTTTGTCGCCGATCAACGCGGCGCGCTGTTTCAAGTAGCTGGGATCAAGCAGGCCGGCGACGTTGACGTTGACGAAATCACTGTCAGCCACATACAAACCGCGATCAGCAAATGCGAGCCGACCCGCCTCGGAAAACAAATGCACCGCGTCGGCCTGCGGCTGCAGCTTCCCATCGTCGCGCGTCGGCGGCACGACCCCGATGTTTCTAGCTGAAAAAATGCCTAGCATCTGCGCCACTGCGATCCCGCCGGAAGACGGCGGCGGGAACCCGCAGACTCTCCATTGCCGGTAGTCGCTGCAAATGGGCTCGCGTTGCTTGACCTGGTACGCCGAGAAATCGGTGACGGCTAGCGCACCCGCGTTCGAGTGCGCCCGCACGGCCTTGACGATCTCAGCAGGAATATCGCCCACATACATCGCGTTTGGATTGGCCGCCAACGCGCGCAGCGTCGTAGCGAGCGCCGGGTTGCGCATCGATGTGCCGACCGCTTTTGCAGAGCCGTCGGCGTTGTAGAAATACGCAGCCGCTGCCGGATCGCTTTTCAAATACTTCTCCGCCGTCAGCAGCATGTTGAGCCGCGGCGACATGGCGAAACCGTTTTCGGCGAGGCGAATCGCGGGCTCGAACAGGCGGGCCCAGGGCAGCTTGCCGTAACGCCTATGAGCCGTCTCGAGCATGCGCACGGTGCCAGGGGTCCCAACCGATCGGCCACCAACAACCGCGTCGTAAAACGGCATCGCCTTGCCATCGGGCAACAGAAACAATTTTTCGTCTGCCGCCATCGGCGCTGTCTCGCGCCCGTCGTAAGCGATGACGCTGCGCCCGTCCCAATGCATCATGAACGCGCCGCCACCTACTCCGGAGCTTTGGGGCTCGACCAGCGTCAGCACCATTTGAATCGCAACGGCGGCATCGACCGCGCTGCCACCGGCGCGCAGAATCTCCAGCCCCGCTTCGGTCGCGAGCGGATTGGCTGCAGCGGCCATGTGCCGGCTGGCCGTCGCGCTATTCATTCCGGCGCGGAAGGTGGAAGACGCTTCCGGCTGCGACGGCCGCTCGGGGGGCACCGCGCAACCCGAGAGTCCGACGGCAGCAATCAACGTCGAAGCAACTGCGATGCGGACCATGCAATTGGTATTCATCAGGTCTCCTTTTATTTTGGCGGCAACCGGATTGCACCGTCGAGGCGAATGGTTTCTCCGTTCAGCATGATGTTCTCGATGATGTGTTGAGCCAATGCCGCGTACTCGTCCGGCCGTCCCAGTCGTGACGGAAACGGCGGTTGCTTGCCCAGCGCCTCCTGCACCTCGGGTGGCATGCCAATCAACATCGGTGTTGCAAAAAGCCCGGGTGCAATGGTCATGCAGCGGATGCCCTGGCGGGCCAGGTCACGCGCGATCGGCAACGTCATTCCGACCACGCCCCCTTTGGACGCCGCGTACGCCGCCTGACCGATCTGACCGTCGTAGGCGGCCACTGATGCGGTGTTGATCAATACGCCGCGCTCACCGTCAGCGGTGATCGGCAGCGCTGACATCGCCTCGGCGGCGACGCGAATCATGTTGAAGGTGCCGATCAGGTTGATGCCGATCACGCGCGCGAAGCTCTCAAGCGAGTGCGGCCCGTCCTTGCCCACGGTCTTCTCGCCGATGGCAACGCCGGCACAATTGATCAGGCCGCGCAGCGCTCCGACGGATGTCGCTGCGGCCACTGCGGAGCGTGCGTGCTCTTCGCGCGTTACGTCGCACTGTACAAACCGCGCGGAGGTGCCGAGTTCTCGCGCGAGCGCTTCACCCTTGTCGATCTGCACGTCAGCAATCACCCCATGCCCGCCGTTGGCCGCGATCATGCGCGAGACGGCTTCGCCTAACCCGGAGGCGCCTCCGGTGACGATGAACGCATTGCCTTTGATTTGCATGAACCCCCGCTGGCGCAGCGGAGATGGTCCGCTGGATCAGTCCAGGATTCTAGAGGCGGGCGGGTTTCAGCGAAAAGTGCAGCGGGCGTATAGCCAAAGCGTGCCGTTGACGTCGCCGTCGCCGCTGGATTTTGTGCGAGCCCGGACCATCGGTAACTGGCATTTGTCTGCGGCGAATCCTGCCGAATTCAAGAATCCACGCATCGATTCAGAGGGAACACCGACATGGAACTTTGGGCGTGTGTACTGGCCGGTCGATGTAACCCGCGGTGCTTCCAACTGGATTGCCGTGCCAAGCCAGGTCGAATCGGCCGGGAGCGCGCCAGAAAACTGCCGCGCGCTTGACACAGTCGGCAGGGGTGCACCGATAGTTGAATAACTCTCGCGCGGTGTCAGAAGCGCAGTTTCAGGCAGTACATCGAGCCGAAGTTGCGCCAAGCTGGGCAGCGAAGTCCACGTCAGGACCAGGCCGACGAGATGCAAAGCAAGCGTTCGCGATGGAGATCCGCTGGACAACACGCAAGGCCCGTTTAGATGGATTGCGACAGCCACAATGTGACCCCTCCGCGCAGTGCTGGCAAGTATCCAATTGGATGACTCAATCGCACGAGCGCAGTCGGCACCGTGCCCATTAGCCGCATGCAAAGCATTTTGTGCGCTGTTTGTTGCCTGGGCATACGATGCTTCCCTGCAACTACGCGACCTCTCTGGATCGCGCAGTTGCACCGGAACTAGTTCGTTCGGTTAGGTGCGCTAGGCGCTGTGGTGGGGCGGATATCGACCGAACCCGATGCAGGCGCGCGAGGGGCGGGCACGGTCGTAACAGGTGGGCTCGTCGCAGGATTCATCGGCGCCGATAACACTCCGGGCGAGGTGTTTCCGGAAACCGGCTGCGCGCCGTAGACGCTTGCAATGATCGGGACGATCAACAGCGCCACGATGTTGATGATCTTGATCAGCGGGTTTACCGCGGGCCCGGCTGTGTCTTTGTACGGGTCCCCTACCGTATCGCCGGTGACCGCCGCCTTGTGCGCATCGGAACCCTTGCCGCCGTGATGGCCTTCTTCGATGTATTTCTTGGCGTTGTCCCACGCGCCCCCGCCGGTCGTCATTGAAATTGCAACGAACAGTCCGGTCACGATCGTTCCCATCAGCACACCACCGAGCGCAGCCGGTCCGAGTAGCAGACCGACCACGATTGGCACCAGTACCGGCAGCAGCGACGGGATCATCATCTCCTTGATCGCTGAGGTGGTCAGCATGTCCACCGCTCTGCTGTAGTCGGGCTTCGCCGTGCCTTCCATGATGCCTTTGATATCGCGAAACTGCCGTCGCACTTCCTCGACGACTGCACCGGCTGCGCGACCGACTGCCTCCATCGCCATTGCGCCGAACAGGAACGGAATCAGGCCGCCGATGAATAGGCCGATGATCACGTACGGGTCAGATAAATCGAAGGTCACGTTGAGACCGGCTGCGGCAAGCCCACCGGTGTAATCGGCGAACAACACCAGCGCAGCCAAAGCAGCCGAGCCGATCGCATAGCCTTTGGTCACGGCCTTGGTCGTGTTGCCGACTGCATCGAGTGGATCGGTGACATCGCGCACCGCTTTTGGCAGGCCAGCCATTTCAGCAATACCACCCGCGTTGTCGGTAATCGGTCCGTAGGCGTCAAGCGCAACGATGATGCCGGTCATCGACAGCATTGCGGTGGCGGCGACTGCGATGCCGTACAAACCCGCCAGCCAGTATGAAGTCAAAATTGCCGTACAGATTGCAATCACCGGCCACGCGCATGACTTCATTGACACCGCAAGGCCGGCGATGATGTTGGTCGCATGACCGGTGGTCGAAGCCTGCGCGACGTACTTAACCGGCTTGAACTGCGTGCCGGTGTAGTACTCGGTGATGTAAACGAGCGCAGCGGTCAGCACAAGTCCAACCACGGCGCACAGGTACAGGCTCATCACTGTGACCTTGCTCGACACCGCACTTCCGACCACCGGGCCGAGAATCCATTCGGTGACCGGATAAAACAGCACCAGCGATATTCCGCCTGCCACCAGCAGCCCGCGATACAGCGCGTTCATGATCTTGCCACCTTCGCGCGCCTTGACGAACATGCAACCGACAATCGAAGCCAGGATCGACACGCCGGAAATCACCAGCGGATAAATGATGCCGGCGTCACCGGCGCTGCGGAAGACAAAACCGCCCACCAGCATCGTTGCGATGACTGTGACGGCGAACGTCTCGAACAGGTCGGCGGCCATCCCGGCGCAATCGCCGACGTTATCGCCAACGTTGTCTGCAATCACCGCCGGGTTGCGCGGATCATCTTCTGGAATACCGGCTTCAACTTTGCCCACCAGGTCGGCGCCGACGTCCGCACCCTTGGTAAAAATACCGCCGCCCAAGCGAGCGAAGATCGAAATCAGCGACGCTCCGAAGGCGAACCCAATCATCGGATGCAACAGCTCGCGCACGTTCGCGGCCGAGTGTGTCTCGCGCAGCACCCAATAGAACCCAGCGACGCCGATCAGTCCGAGACCGACCACCAGTAAGCCGGTAATCGCGCCCCCGCGAAATGCAACGTTTAGCGCGGGATTCAAACCCAGCGTGGCGGCCTGCGCGGTGCGCACGTTGGCGCGCACCGACACATTCATGCCGACGTAGCCTGCGGCCCCGGACAACACCGCGCCGAGCACGAAGCCGAGCGCGGTCCACAGGCCGAGCTGCGGCACGATAGCGATGATGACCGCAAGCACCACGCCGACAAGCGCGATCGTCCTGTACTGGCGATTCAAATACGCTTGCGCGCCTTGTTGTATCGCGGCCGCAATCTCCTGCATTCGAGCATTGCCCGCGGGCTGCTTCAAAATCCAGGTAATGGACCAGGCGCCGAAGACCACGGCCGCCAAGCCGCAGATAAGCGCGAGTGCCAATCCAGACATGCTGTTCTCCTTGTTGAAACTTTCTAGTTCAAATCAAAAAAAATTCACGACTCCAGCGCTGCAGCGACGCGCTGCTTAATCTCATCAACGCTTCCGACTCCCGAGATGCGCCGATATTTCGGACCGCCCGCGACGCCACTGTGTGCCATGTTCGAGTAATAGTTAACCAGCGCGCTGGTCTGGTCGCAATAGACCTGCAGACGCTTGCGTACGGTTTCTTCCTTGTCGTCGTCGCGCAGAATCAGTGGCTCTCCGGTGTGATCGTCGCGGCCCTCGACTTTTGGAGGGTTAAATTTGACGTGATAAACGCGGCCGCTTTGCAAATGGACTCTGCGCCCGCTCATGCGATCGATGATGTCTGAATGCGGCACGTCGATTTCCAGCACATAGTCGAGCCGAACCCCCGCATCCTGCATGGCCTCCGCTTGCGGGATCGTGCGCGGAAACCCGTCGAACAGATACCCGCCGCGGGTATCTGCGGCACGCAGCCGCTCGGCAACCAGGCCGATAATGATGTCGTCGGACACGAGGGCGCCCGTATCCATCACTTTCTTGGCGGCGATCCCGAGCGGTGACCCGGCTGCAATTGCAGCACGCAGCATGTCCCCTGTGGAAATTTGCGGAATTTTGTATCGCTCCTTGATAAACGCCGCCTGGGTGCCTTTGCCGGCACCCGGTGGCCCGAGCAGTATCAGTCGCATGCTCCTGTCCTGACTTATGTTTTAGTTTTACGCGACTGCAACGAAGCGCGCGAGTTTACCCAAATGAGCTCAGCAAATGAAAACGGACCGTTAACGGCCCGTTTTCGATCTCGAAACTCTTTGCGCCTATTCGATCTTGACCGTTTCCATATTCAGCGCATTGTCCGGCCGGTGCACAACAGTCACGTTGCTGCGCATCGCCCACGGGATCATCTGGCGATGCAGCGGCACATGGTGGACTTTTGAGTTGTGCTCGGCGATCGCCTGGCGGATTATTTCGCGCCGCTTTTCGGGCACGGGTTCCGTCGCGGCGGCATCTATCAATTCGTCGAGTTTGGGATTGACGTAGCGGCCGTAATTGAAGGAGCCATAGCCGGTCTTGTCGTCCTTGGAGTGCAGCACGGGTGACAGCATCGTTTGGGCATCGGTGATGGCGCCGCCCCACCCAAGCATGTACATGCTGGTGTCGTACTTCTCGAGCTTCGGGAAATAGGTGGCGCGCGGCTGTGTGCTCACCTTGGTGTTGATGCCGATCTTGGCGAGCATCGACGCGACCGCGATGCAGATCTCCTCATCATTGACGTAGCGATTGTTCGGGCAATCGAGCGTCACTTCGAAGCCATTGGGATATCCGGCTTCGGCGAGCAGCTGCTTTGACCGGTTCACGTCGTATGGCAATCGCTTTTCGGCCTCCGGGTTCGACGCGGTAATCGACGGTGTGATGCCGCCGGTGGGCACCGCGGAGCCGCGCATGATGCGCGAACGAATCGCGTCGATATCAATCGCGTGATACACCGCCTGGCGCACTCGCACGTCCTTGAATGGATTTTTCCCTTTGACATTCGAATACAAAAGCTCGTCGCGCATCTGATCGAAGCCGAAGAACACAACGCGGTTTTCCTGCCCCCGAACCACCTTGGTTCCTTTGTTTTCTTCGATCCGGCGCAAGTCCTGCGGCGGAGGATCGAGCACGAAGTCGACTTCGCCCGACAGCAACGCGGCGGTGCGAGTGGCGTCCGCACTAATCTGCGTGTAAGTCACTTCGGTCACGTTTCCGTTTGCACGCCCCTCCTTGATCCCCCACCATTCAGGGTTGCGCTTCAACACCGTGCGAATACCCGGCTCGCGCGTCCCGAGAATCCAGGCGCCGGTACCGTTGGCATTGCGCGACGCAAACGTTTCTTCCTTGCCTTTGAAGTCAAGCGGACGCTCGACCTTGTTCTTGATTGCCCACGCCTTGCTCATGATGTAGATCGTGGTGGCATGCTCAAGCGTGACCGGATTGGGCTTGTCCTGCACGAACTCGACGGTGAAGTCATCCACCTTGCGGGGTTTGCCAACCGGAATCGCGTATTGGCGCAGCTGCGAGTTCGGATGACTTGCACGTTCAAACGAGAACACGATGTCATCCGCGGTAAGTGGAGAACCATCGTGGAACTTGACGCCTCTGCGCAGTGTGAAGCGCCAGGTGGTCGGGTTGACTTGCTGCCAGCTCGTCGCCAGGCCCGGCACCAGGTTCAGCGCGTTGTCGCGCATTACCAGCGTGTCGTGCACTGACTGCGAAAACAGGTTCGTCAGGCCCTCGTTCTGCGAAAAAGGGTCGGCGGTCTGCGGGTCGCCCTGCGACGACCAGCGCAAAGTTGCAGCATTGATTCCACCGCAGGCCAAGGCGGCAACCATTGCGGTGAAAAGAAAAGCGGCGCGGCGCACGATGGTATTCATAAGCTCTCCAATGAGGCATCCAGGAACTGCTATGCAGGAATTGTTCGAGTCTAATCGCGGATCATCGCTCGCACTCGCTGCAGGTCGTCGGGGCTATCGACGCCCGGCGGCAGCGCGTGATCGAGTTTGAGAACGACGATGTTAATTCTGTGTGCTATCGCGCGCAGCTGCTCGAGCTTCTCGTGCGATTCGATCGGGGGAACGGCCAGGCCGGTGAAGCGCAGCAAGAAACCCGCGCGATACGCGTAAAGCCCGACGTGATGCCATGCTGGCAGGCCTAGCGGAAGCGCTGCCCGACTTGCCGCAAAAGCATCGCGCGACCATGGCATCGGGGCTCGGGAGAACGTGATTGCGCAATCATGCTGATCGATCACTACCTTGACCACATCGGGCGAGAAAAAATCCATCGCGCTTCCGATCGGATGTGCGGCGGTTGCGATCTCGCAATCGGTGCGCGCATCCAGCAGGAGCGCGACATTGCGTGCGACGGTAGGCGGTAACAGAGGCTCATCGCCCTGCATGTTGACCACGATTGCGTCGGGCGAGAGGCTGAGCTGAGCGGCCGCTTCCGCCAACCGATCGGTGCCGGTCGCGTGAGACGTTGACGTCAGTATGCATTCGACATCGTGCTGAGTGCAGGTTTCGACGATCTGCGGGTCGTCGCCGGCTACGACGACTCTGCTGGCTCCGCTTTGTCTTGCCTGGCGTGCTACGCGCACAACCATCGGCACGCCACCGATATCCAACAACGGCTTGCGCGGCAGCCGGGTGGAGCCGAGACGGGCCGGCACGATAACGATGAAGTTCACCACGAGACTGCGCAGCCCTTGCTAGCGTCCGATCTCGGAAAGCTCCACCTTTCGTGCGTCCGACTCGAGCATCACGGGGATTCCGTCACGTATCGGATACGCGAGTGCGTCGGCTTTGCACACCAGCTCTTGCGCGGTCTTGCGATACTCAAGCAGCCCCTTGCAAACCGGGCAGACAAGAATGTCAAGCAGGCGATGGTCCACCGGAGGTTCTCCTCGAGATACGTGCGATAACTGCGTCGACCAACTCCGCATCGACCTGAGTCGTTAGCGGGACCACCCAAAGCCTGGCGTCGTTTGCGAGCGCTGCGTTGTCGGCGCATTTTACGGCGTCCTTTTCAGTGATCAGGATGCGATCCGCGGAACATTCGGCAAACGGGTCAACTGCGTAGTCGTAGTGGTCGGCAAGCGGCATCGCGTCGATGTCGAGCCCGGCCGCGCGCAACATCTCGAAGAATTTTTCGGGCGCTCCGATTCCGGCGGCGGCGGTGAACCGCCAGCGGTGCGCGCGTTGTTCGGCGGCAAGCGCGGCGAGTTCGATACGCAATCTGGGCGCGTGCAATGCATACGCGGCTGCGAGCCGGGTTTGCATCCGATAGCGCGGCGCTGCAGCGGCGATTTCCGGGACATTGCCGTTCAGTGCGATCGCGTCGACGCGATCGAGTCGGCCGCGCGGTTCGCGCAACGGCCCGGCGGGCAGCATCCAGCCATTGCCCAGGCCGCGTTCATTCAGCAACGCCAGCTCCATGTCGCGCGCAAGCTGCAGGTGCTGCAGTCCGTCGTCGGAGATGATGACGTTGCATTCGGGATGCATACGCCGCAGAAGTTGCGCGGCCTCGACGCGTCGCTTGCCAATCGCCACGGGCGCTGCGGTCGCATGCAGGATCATCAGTGGCTCGTCGCCCACGTCGCGCGCGTGCTCGCCGGGGCGCACGAGTCGCGCACGCGAATCGCGTGCGCCGTAGCCGCGCGAGATGATGCCGGGACGCCAACCACGCGCGCTGAGCGCACGCACCAGCTCAACGGTTAGAGGCGTCTTGCCCGTACCGCCTACGTAAAGGTTGCCGATTACGACCACGGGGACATCAAGACGCGTAGGCCGCTTGAGCCCCAGTGCATAGATCGCGCGACGCACGCAATAGACCGAAAAAAACAACAGCGAAAATGGGGTCAGCAGCCTTGCAACCCACCCGCGGCGCTGCCAGATCTGCGCCAGCGCAAGGTGTAACCGTGTACGGGTGTCAGTCAATAGGGAATGCGAAGCGAGTGAGAGCTGTCGCCGGGCAGGCGCCGAACGCTACTTGCTTCCATCGGTTCGTTGAGTGGCAAAGCTGATGCGCACAATGCCCGCCATGCGCGCGGCTTCCATCACGCCAATGACGGCCTGGTGCGGCGCCTGAGCGTCGGCATTGATGATCAACAGCGTCGAGGTTGATGGGCCCCCTTTGACCCCGTCGCTTGCGGTGCGTAATGCTTCTGCGAACGAACGAACATCGTTGGACGCAAGCAACTGACGTTCGATCGCGTAGCGTCCGTCGGCGGTTACGGCAACGTTGATTTCGTTCGGTTGCGTCAACGGTTGCGCCGCGTCCGCCGACGGTAGGGTGATCTGTAACTCCGCAAAGCGTGAGTATGACGTGCTGACCGCCAGAAATATCAGCACGATCAACAGGACGTCGATCAAAGGAATCAGGTTGAGCTCTGGCTCTTCATCGAGCGCTCGGCGAAACCGCATTAGCTGCGCTCGGTACGGTCGGGCCTGGCGCCGGCGTAGACGGCCTCAAGCAAGCGCTCGGCTTGCTCCTCCATGTCAACCAGGTAATCGTCGACCAGGCGTTTGAAGTAGCGGTACGCGAGCACTGAAGGGACTGCAATGATGATGCCCAGCGCCGTCGAATACAACGCCACTGAAATGCCGCGCGCGAGATCCTGCGGATTCGAGCCGGCCTGTTGAGAAGCGAAAATCGCAATCATGCCGACGACTGTTCCCAACAAACCGAGCAGCGGCGCAATCGAGCCGATCGAGCCCAGTAGCGTCAAATTCTTGGTCAAGCGATTTGCCACCACTGCGCCAGCGGCTTCAATCTGCTGCATCGCCCCTTCACGGTTCGTACGCTCGTTGCGCAGGCCGGCGGCGAGCACGCGACCCAGCGGAGAATTGGCTTCAAGCTTTGCGACTACGTCGGACGTAAGCTGCCTCTTTCTCCAAATTCCAAGCACGTCGCTAAGAAGCGCAGCGGGAACGACTTTCTTTCTCTGTAGCGCAACTCCCCGTTCGATGATGAGCGCCAATGCAAGAATCGAGGCGAGGATGAGGGGCCAGACCGGCCAGCCGAGTTCAGCGATGATGGCAAACAACGTAGATCCTTTGGGGTAGGGGTGCCGGCGCGAGCGCGCACTGTAGAGATGCCGTTGATGCGCCGCAAGTTTCCACAGAAGCTGTGGACAAGTATGTGAAGAACTCGGGGGGTACCGCCCTAACCCCTTGTTGCAATGTGATTTGTACTGACTGCACAGCGCTTAGGCAATGTTTGTAAGCTCATGATTTCGAACACGTTAACTTAATCATGCTGTGGTTGAAGCTCGCGCATCCGCGCGATCCGCAAAATACCTCATTGTGTGGAAAGGTTCCGCTCGGAAACCCGCATGGCGCCTGAGTTCGATATGCCGGACGCAACGAATACGCGGCCTGCGCTGACGGTTTCCGCGTTGAACCGCGCAGTTTCGGGGCTGCTCGAGCGCAGCTTCCCATTGGTGCGGGTTCGCGGCGAGATTGCCAACCTGACGCGCGCCGCGAGCGGTCATTCCTATTTCGCTTTGAAGGACAGCAACGCACAGGTCCGGTGCGTAATGTTTCGTGCACGCAGCCAGTTATTGGATTGGCGTCCGCGCGACGGCGACGAAGTGGAGGTCAGCGCCGTTGTTTCTTTTTACGAGGCGCGCGGCGAGTTTCAGCTGGCTGTGGAGTTTATGCAGCGTGCGGGGCAGGGCCGCTTGTTTGAAGAATTTCTACGGCTCAAAGCCCGGCTTGCCGGCGAAGGATTGTTCGAACTCGAGCACAAGCGCGCTTTGCCGCGGATACCTCGGCGCGTTGCGGTCATTACATCGCTGCAGGCTGCTGCGTTGTGCGATTTGGTCACAACTCTTTGTCGTCGTGCACCCTACGTCGGCATCGTTATCTATCCGGTCCCCGTGCAAGGCCCTGGCGCCGGCGGCGAAATCGCAGAGATGTTGAAGCGCGTTTCGAGTCGCGCTGAGACCGACCGTGTCGAAGTTGCGCTGCTGGTGCGTGGCGGCGGCTCGATCGAAGATTTGTGGGCGTTCAACGACGAGCGCGTGGCGCGGGCTATCGTGTCATGCGCGATCCCTGTGGTCGTTGGTGTCGGCCATGAGAGCGATGTCACGATCGCCGACTTTGCAGCGGACCTGCGCGCACCAACGCCAACGGCTGCGGGCGAACTCGTTGCACCGGCGGCGAGCGCACTCATCGGGGAGTTTGGGAACGGCGTTGCGCGGCTGCAGAAACTGCAGGTGCATCGGTTGCAGACGGTCGCGCAACGTCTTGATTACGCCCATCGCCTGCTTGCGACACCTCGCACGCCGCTCGCGGCGCTCGACGGGAAACTTGATCGGTTGGCGTCGAACCTGCAGCAGATCTTGGCGCGTTCACTGCGGCAACGGAGTGCGGCATTGGCCGCGCATCGCGAAACGCTGCTCAGAACGCGTCTGGCGCGCGTTGCCATCGAACCGCGCGATCGCGTCAGCGCGCTGGCTATCTCTGTCGCGCGCCTTAGGAATGCTGCATCGATGCGCCTAGCTTCTCTGAACGCCCGGCTGCATGCACTGGACCCGCACGCGGTGCTCGCGCGTGGCTATTCGATCGTCGTCGGCGAATCGGGTCATGCAGTTTTCGACGCCGCAGGGTTGAGCGAAGGTGAAGCCGTGCAGTTACTCTTTGCTCGCGGCCGTGCGGCCGCACGCGTTTACTCCGTGGGGCGCGTCGCCGATTCGCAGCGCGGCGGCGCGGCGATAGAATCTCCGGACGCAGTCGCATCCACGCGCAACTCCGACAACTGATAGGGACTCACATGGAACACTCACTGCCGCCACTGCCGTATTCAAAAGATGCTCTCGAGCCACACATGTCGAAGGAGACTTTCGAGTACCACTATGGCAAGCACCACCAGGCGTATGTCACCAATCTGAATAACCTGATCAAGGGGACCGAGTTCGAGAACCTTCCGCTGGAAGACATCATCCGCAAGTCGTCGGCCGGCATCTTCAACAACTCAGCCCAGGTGTGGAATCACACCTTCTTCTGGAATTGCATGGCGCCGAAGGGGGGCGGCGACCCGCGCGGTGCGCTGGGTGACGCAATTTCGAGCAAATGGGGTTCACTCGCTGCATTCAAGGAAGCATTTTCCAAAAGCGCAGTCGGCAATTTTGGATCCGGTTGGACCTGGCTGGTGAAGAAGGCGGACGGAGGCGTGGACATCGTCAATACGAGCAACGCGGGGACGCCGTTGACGACGCCCGATAAGGCTCTGCTTACTCTGGATGTATGGGAGCACGCTTATTACATCGATCACCGTAACGCGCGCCCGAAGTTCATTGAGACTTTCTTCGGCAACCTGGTGAACTGGGACTTCGCTGCCAAGAACTTTCAGTGAAGCGGCGCGAAGGCGATAGCGGGACCGCCTGACACTGGCAATTAACGCGGAGCAGGCAGGCCGGTAATTTTTTTACCGGCCGTCACGCCGCGCTTCGCAAACCATCCTTGTTCCATTTCCAGTGCATATCGCACCGGGCGCGGTGGGCACGTTGACGCGTCACTCTTGGGCGCCATATCTGCAATGTCGACCACCGTACCGTCGTCGTCAACAAATGCGATTGAAAGTGGAACCAGCGTGTTGCGCATCCAGAAGCAGTGCTGCGATCTATCTTCGAACACGAAAACCATTCCGTGATTCGGTTCCAGACGCGGGCGCATCATCAGCCCGATCATTCGGGTCTGCGGCGTGGCTGCAACCTCAGCAGTCACCACGTGAATGCCGGCAGTTAGCTTGACGGTACGCAGCGGCGCTTGCGGCGCCTGTTGCGCGCGCAGCGCTGCCGGAGCAAGCAGGCTGGATAGCAAGCCGCACAGCAACCACGAGGCGATTTTCTTCATTGACCAAGTCTAGCGATGCTTTGTCTGTCTGCATTGCCGACAGACAAAGGGCAGGGCCGTGGCCCTGCCCTTTGTGGGTCAGTTAGCGTCGATTACTTTTTAACGTCCGTTTTGGTGACGTCGGCCTTTGCCGCATCAGCTTTGACGTCCGCTTTGACTGCGGCTTTCGGCGCGGCTTTCTTGTGCGACTTGGAAGCTTTTACTGTCGCTTTTGTGTCCGCCTTTGCAACCGGCGTGGACGCAGCTTTGTCAGACTTGACTTCGGCCTTAACAGCTGGCGTCGCCGGAGTGGCCGGTTTTGCCGGAGTCGTCGAAGTTGCTGGCGTTGCAGGGGTGGCGGGGGTTGCAGCCTTGACGTCGGCCGGAGGAGTGGCTTTCGGTGCTGGCGGCGTGGCAGCCGGTGTTTGAGCGAAGGTCATGCTTGCAAAAGTGGCCCCTACGATCAAGGCGATCGCTTTTTTCATTGTGGCACCCATAGAGTTTTGGTATGACCGCATTGGTCAATGACAAAAACGCGGTGAAGACACGGCGGTTGACAGCCAGGCGACGACTGAACCGGGTGGGTAAACTCGCACGAAACAACTGGAGACGCAATGGTTCAGCACATCAAAGTGCCCACGGCCGGGCAGAAAATTACCGTTAACAAAAACTACACCCTTAACGTCCCCGACCAGCCGATCCTGCCTTTTATAGAAGGTGATGGAACCGGAGTGGACATCACTCCGGTGATGATCAAGGTCGTCGATGCCGCGGTCGCTAAAGCGTACGGTGACAACAGGAGAATTATTTGGATGGAGGTTTACGCCGGCGAAAAGGCCACGAAGGTCTACGGCCCTGACGTCTGGCTACCGGAAGAAACTTTGGATGTGCTGCGTGACTACGTCGTTTCAATCAAGGGGCCCTTGACGACGCCCGTTGGTGGTGGCATTCGCTCGATCAATGTCGCGCTACGGCAGGAGCTGGACCTGTATGTCTGCCTGCGCCCCGTGCGGTATTTCAAGGGCGTACCCAGTCCGGTCAAAGAGCCTGAGAAGACCGACATGGTGATCTTTCGCGAGAACTCCGAGGACATTTATGCCGGGATTGAATACGAAGCCGGAAGCGCGAACGCTAAAAAGCTGATCGAATTTCTGCAGCGGGACATGGGCGTCAAGAAAATCCGGTTCCCGAACACTTCGGGCATGGGGATCAAGCCAATTTCAAGCGAAGGCACGGAACGGCTGGTTCGTCGAGCGTTTCAGTACGCCATCGACAACCGTCGCAAGAGCGTCACGCTTGTGCATAAAGGCAACATCATGAAGTACACCGAGGGTGCTTTTGCCAAATGGGGCTACGCGTTAGCCGAGAAGGAGTTTGGTGCCGAGCTGCTCGATGGCGGGCCGTGGATGAAGATCAAAGGGGCAGCCTCGGGCTCGGATATCGTTATCAAGGACGTGATCGCCGATGCTTTCTTGCAGCAAATACTGTTGCGCCCCGCCGAATACGATGTGATCGCTACGATGAACTTGAACGGCGATTACATATCGGATGCGCTTGCGGCGCAGGTCGGCGGCATCGGCATCGCGCCCGGCGCGAACATGTCTGACACAGTAGCCGTGTTTGAGGCCACCCATGGAACTGCGCCCAAGTACGCGGGTAAAGACTACGTCAATCCGGGCTCGGAAATACTGTCGGCCGAGATGATGCTGCGCCACATGGGATGGGGCGAGGCAGCCGACTTGATCATCAGATCAATGGAAAAGGCGATACTGAGCAAACAGGTTACGTATGACTTTGCGCGCCTGATGCCTGGATCAACGCAGGTGAGTTGCTCTGGGTTTGGCCAGGCGATGATCAGCAATATGTAGAGGCCGCCCCTTCCTGGCCGCGGCACGAACTTGCGGCAGGCTTGTCAGCCTGCCGCCTCGCTCCGCTATCCGCCGGTGATGTTCGATGCCTGCTTGCCCTTGGGGCCTTGCACGACATCAAAATTGACCTTCTGTCCTTCTTTGAGCGTCTTGAATCCGTTCATGTTGATGGCAGAAAAGTGGGCAAACAAATCCTCACCCCCATCGTCCGGCGTAATGAACCCGAAACCCTTCGCATCGTTAAACCACTTAACTGTTCCAGTCGACATTCCCTCACCCCTCCACGACAAAGACAAAAGCGGCCGCAGCGCAATTGCGTTGGCTGCGATCCGCCACCTCAACCCTCACCGAACGAACTCGTTGGTGCCTGTCTAGCCTGGCGTGACTCCGGCCTGCCAAACGCCGCGATTGTTCGAGCAAATCCGGCGGCGGTCAATAGCGCTGCAAACAACACCTTTTGCCGCGCGAGCGGACCCGGGCAGGGGTTTTCGTGCAGAGTGTCATCGCAACCCAGGTCAAATTTGTTATTGCTGTGACTAGATCGGGTGTTCCAGACGGCAAGAATTGGCGAACGTTGTGTCAGAACTCGAATGAGGTATCCCTAAAAATGTAGCTATAGGATTTGAATCGTCGCGCGCTCTGAATTGAGCACGTGTACACCGTTGAATTCGCTGGATGCGTACCGATTTACCGTATCATTAGTAGGCTTTTTGTACACCACGTTGGATGGTCGATCTGCCTAGAATGCGGCCAGATGAGTGAGCGGTTAGGTGATGGCACTGTTGTCGAGAAGCAGGCTTCTCGCGTCAAGCCACCACCGGTATATCAAGTGGTTCTGTTGAACGACGACTACACGCCAATGGAATTTGTAGTCGGCGTTCTGCAGAAGTTCTTCGGCAAGGGGAGAGAGCAAGCAACTCAGATCATGCTGAAGGTTCATCACGAAGGGCGCGGCGTCTGCGGCGTTTACCCACGCGACATAGCAGCGAGCAAGGTTGAGCAGGTCTGCAGTTATTCACGCCAGCATCAGCATCCGCTGCAGTGCGTGATGGAGGAAGCATGATCGCGCAGGAACTCGAAGTCAGTCTGCACATGGCCTTCGTGGAGGCCCGCCAGGCGCGACACGAATTCATAACCGTTGAACACCTATTGCTTGCGCTGCTCGACAACCCGTCGGCCGCCGAAGTCTTGCGCGCCTGTGCGTGCAACATCGATGATCTGCGCAAGAATCTGCAGAATTTCATTGCTGACAACACTCCGATATTGCCGCCGAACTCGGAAGCGGATACGCAGCCGACGTTGGGTTTTCAGCGCGTGATTCAGCGTGCCATCATGCACGTGCAGAGTACGAGCAACGGCAAAAAGGAAGTGACTGGCGCCAATGTGTTGGTCGCCATCTTCGGCGAAAAGGATTCGCACGCTGTTTACTACCTGCATCAGCAGGGCGTAACGCGGCTCGACGTCGTCAACTTCATTTCGCACGGCATCACGAAGGCGGGCCAAGGCGAAGAGAAAGCGAAGCCGGGTGCCGAAGAGGCCGCCGAGGGCGAGGGCAAGGATCAGCCTTCCGCCCTTGAACAGTACACACAGAACCTGAATGCGCTGGCCAAGGAAGGCAAGATCGACCCGCTGATCGGCCGCGAGCCTGAGGTCGAGCGCGTGATTCAGATCCTGTGCCGCCGCCGAAAGAACAATCCGTTGCTGGTGGGTGAAGCTGGCGTCGGCAAGACCGCGATTGCTGAAGGACTCGCGTGGCGCATCTTTAAGGGCGACGTGCCGGAGATTCTGGAGAAGTCGAGCGTGTATTCGCTCGACATGGGCGCGTTGCTGGCCGGCACCAAGTACCGCGGAGATTTTGAGCAGCGGTTAAAGGCGGTGCTCAAGCAGTTGAAGGCGAATGCCAGCGCCATTTTGTTCATCGACGAGATCCATACGCTGATTGGTGCGGGTTCGGCTTCCGGCGGCACGCTTGACGCGTCCAACCTGTTAAAGCCTGCGTTGGCGAGCGGACAGCTGAAGTGCATCGGCGCGACGACGTACAACGAGTACCGCGGGATCTTCGAAAAGGACCACGCATTGTCGCGGCGGTTCCAGAAGATCGATGTCATTGAGCCGACAATCCAACAGACCATTGAGATCCTGAAAGGGCTCAAGTCTCGCTTTGAAGAGCACCACGGCGTCAAGTACACCGCCAGCGCGATTGCCGCAGCGGCCGAGTTGTCTGCCAAGTTCATTAACGACCGACATCTGCCCGACAAGGCCATCGACGTGATCGATGAAGCGGGTGCAGCGCAACGGATTCTGCCCAAGTCGCGTCAGAAGAAAACAATCGGCAAGACCGAGGTCGAAGAAATCATTGCCAAGATTGCCCGCATCCCGCCGCAGACCGTGTCGAGCGACGATCGCGCACAGTTGAAGAACCTCGATCGAAATCTGAAGAATGTGGTATTCGGCCAGGACCCGGCGATCGAGGCGTTGTCCGCTGCAATCAAGATGGCGCGCTCCGGTTTGGGCAGGCCTGACAAGCCGATTGGCTCGTTTTTGTTCTCCGGCCCGACGGGGGTAGGCAAAACCGAGGTCGCAAAGCAGCTCGCCTTTACGCTGGGCATTGAGCTGACGCGCTTTGATATGTCCGAATACATGGAGCGCCATGCGGTCAGCCGCTTGATCGGTGCGCCGCCAGGCTATGTCGGGTTCGATCAAGGCGGATTGCTGACCGAAGCGATTGCGAAGAAGCCGCACGGTGTGTTGTTGCTCGATGAGATCGAGAAAGCACATCCGGACATCTTCAACATCCTGCTCCAGGTGATGGACCACGGCACGCTGACCGACAACAACGGGCGCAAAGCGGATTTTCGCAACGTGATCATTATCATGACGACGAATGCCGGCGCTGAAATGCTGCAGCGTGCGTCGATCGGCTTCTCGAATTCGCGCGAATCCGGCGACGAGATGGCCGACATCAAACGCATGTTCACGCCGGAGTTCCGCAACCGTCTGGATGCGGTGATCTCGTTCAAGGCATTGAACGAGGAAATCATCCTGCGTGTAGTGGACAAGTTCCTGATGCAGCTTGAAGACCAGTTGCACGAGAAAAAAGTCGATATCGTGTTTTCGGACGCCCTGCGCAAGCATCTGTCCAAAAAGGGTTTTGATCCCGTGATGGGCGCGCGGCCGATGGCGCGCCTGATTCAAGACACCATCCGGCGTGCTCTGGCTGACGAGCTGCTGTTTGGCAAGCTGCTGACCGGTGGACGCGTCGACGTCGACGTCGACGACAAGGGCGAGGTCAAGCTCGACTTTCCGCCCAACGACAGCGGCGACGCGCCTCAGCGGGAGCAGGGCGAGCCGATGTTGTCGGAGTAGCGTCGCATTCACATAAGCTGATCTTCAAATTTTCCTAGCCGTTAGTTGACGGCGCGGTCGGATAGTCCTCACAATGGCCTGCAATTGCGGGCCATTGTTTTTTTTGAGGAGACCAAGTTGAAAACGATAAGAAGGGCGGCGTGTCTGCTGGCACTGCCGTGGTTGGCCGGAGCGGCCTACGCCCAGACAATGCCTGACTCGGACCTGCGGGCGGCCGGTGTGCTCGCATCGAATTGCGCAAACTGCCACGGAACCGTGGGCAACGCGCAAGGCGCGATGCCGAGCCTGGCCGGGCAACAGAAGACGTACATTGTCGAACAGATGCGCGCCTTCCGCGATGGCAAGCGGCCGGCAACGATCATGCATCAACTCGCTAAGGGCTACACCGATCAGCAGGTCGAGCTGATTGCCGATTTCTTCTCTCGCCAGAAACCGGCGCGTTAGGAGGCAGCCATGACGATGCAGAAAATTACGCGGCGCGATGCGTTGAAAGTGTTCTCGGCAGGCGCACTTGCATCCAGCCTGTCCGCGTGCGCGACGATGGGGCAGAAGAGCGTCGGCAAAGTGGTGGTCGTCGGAGCAGGCTACGGCGGCGCCACCGCAGCCAAGTATCTGCGCCTGTGGTCCGACGGTGCCGTCGACGTTACGTTGGTCGAGCCGAATGAAGCGTTTATCTCGTGCCCGATGTCGAACCTCGTGCTCGGCGGCAGCAAGACGCTGGCTGACGTGACCGTCAGTTACTCGGGTCTGGATAAGTACGGTGTGAAGCGCGTGCGTGACACCGCGAGTGCGATCGACGTCGACAAAAAACTGGTCCGCCTGGCCTCCGGCGCGACGCTGCCGTACGACCGGCTGGTCGTATCGCCGGGCGTCGAGCTGATGTATGACCGCTTGCAGGGATGGGGCGCAGCGGGCGAAGCTTCGGTGCTGCACGCGTGGAAGGCCGGGCCGCAGACCGTCGCGCTGCGCCGCCAGTTGACCGAAATGAAGGATGGCGGCGTCGTCGTGATGAGCATTCCGCTGGCACCGTACCGTTGCCCGCCCGGACCGTATGAGCGCGCATGCCAGATCGCGTGGTACCTGAAGCAGTCGAAGCCGAAAAGCAAGCTGCTCGTGCTCGACGCCAATCCGGATTACGTGTCCAAGAAGCCACTGTTCTCGCGCGTATTCGGCGAAGACTACAAGGGCATCGTCGAGTACCGCGTCGCTTCACCCGTCAATGAGATCGATCTGAAGTCGGGCACGCTCGTCACCGAAATCGGCGAGAAGGTGCGCGGCGACGTCGTCAACTACATTCCGCCGCAACGCGCGGCGAACATTGCACGCGACGCCGGACTGATCACGGCCAACAATCGTTGGTGCGAAGTGAATTGGTCGTCGATGGAGTCCGTCAAGGTGCCGAATGTGCACGTGCTCGGTGATTCGACCTTGTCGGCACCGGCGATGCCGAAGTCCGGCCACATGGCGAATCAGCACGGCAAGGCGGCAGCGGCGGCGATCGTCGAGCTACTGAACGGCCGCACGGTCGTGCCGCCGACGATGGCGAACACCTGCTACAGCTTTATCGACGACCGCAATGCCGTGCACGTCGATAGTGTGCATCGCTGGTCGCCGGAAAAGAAAACGCTGGAGCCGGTGGCAGGCGCGGGCGGCATATCATCGCAGGACCGTGCATCGTGGGCTCTCGAAGGCGCGTACGCGCAAAGCTGGGCGACCACGATCTGGGCCGATATGCTGGCGTAGCTGTTAGGTCCCGGTGCTGCCAAAGCCTCCGCTGCCGCGCACGGACTTTCCAAACGCTTCGACGACGTTGAACTGCGCTTGGATGACCGGCACGATTACGAGTTGCGCCAACCGTTCGAGCGGACTTAAAGTGAACCCCGCGCTGCTGCGGTTCCAGGTTGAGACCATTAACTCGCCCTGGTAGTCAGAGTCGATCAGACCCACCAGGTTGCCGAGCACGATGCCATGTTTGTGTCCGAGGCCCGAGCGCGGCAGGATCATTGCCGCGTAGCCGGGATCGCCGATGTGAATCGATAATCCTGTTTTGATCAGGTGGGTGCTGCCGGGTTCTACGACCAGCGGGGCATCGATACAGGCACGTAGATCAAGACCGGCGGCACCGGGGGTTGCGTAGGCAGGTAGCTGGTCACGCAGCCGGGGATCCAGAATGCGCACATCGACGCGCATTACTTGGTTTTCGTTGCGACCGGCGTGAACACACTGGCGACCTGAGTTTTTACCGCCGGGTTCCCGCGCGGCGAAAATTGTCGCAACAACGTCTGGAAACGTCGGACGCCCCAAACGATCAGCGCGATTGCAATAATGAGCGCCACGATCGTTGTCGAAGCAACAAGCCAATACAACGCAATCAGCGCGCCGATTAAAATAGGCACAGCGGCTGAGAATACGAGACCGGCCGAGGGAACAGCCGAAATCTGCGCCAGCGTCGCCTGCAGTTGCGCAGCGCTGCGGAGGTCTGCAGGTTTACGGCCTGCGAAAAAATGGCTGCCATCCTTGTTGGGGTTCGCTGCCGGTTTTTTCTCAAGCTGAGTGATCACGTGATGCCCGCTGCCAAGCAGCCGGGCGGCTGACTCTTTCTGCAACTGCTCTATATACGCAACGAAATCGCCATCCTTCGGTTCATGGGTATCGATCATTGCAACCTCGACGCAATTTCAGCAATCAGCCGTCGTGCCTGCGCCAGTTTGCCGTCGCGTGGCAGGGGGGTAACACCGTTCGCATCGACCAGCGACAGTTCGCTCTGATCGCTGCCCAATACATCCTGCGCGCGGTTCGCCACGATCAGCGGAATTTTCTTTGCAATCCGTTTGCGCCGGGCGTTTTCGATCACGTCGTCGGTCTCCGCAGCGAAGCCAACGCAGTATGGTGCTGAGGCGAGGCTTGCGACGGTGAAAAGAATGTCTGGATTGGCAGCGAATTCAATGGTCGGCGCCGCAGCCGCTGCGCCTTTCTTGATCTTGCTTTCGCTTTGATTGCTGACACGCCAATCGGCAACAGCGGCCACCGATAGGAAGATGTCAGCAGGCAAATGCAGCATCACCGCGTCCAGCATTTCACGCGCAGTGGTGACGTCGATGCGCAATACCCCCCGTGGCGTTGTCAGCTCAGTTGGGCCGGCGATCAAGGTCACGTGCGCACCGGCATCGCGTGCCGCCCGGGCAATGGCAAACCCTGTTTTGCCTGACGACAAGTTGGTAATGCCGCGCACGGGATCAATGGGCTCGAAGGTCGGCCCCGCGGTCATCAGCACCTTCTTGCCAGCGAGCACTTTCGCCTGAAAAAAACGAATGACGTCCTCAAGGAGCTCGGCCGCTTCGAGCATGCGACCCAGGCCCACTTCACCGCATGCCTGCGCCCCGCTGGCCGGCCCGAGTAGCTCGATGCCATCTTCGTGCAGCTGGGTAACGTTACGTTGCGTAGCCGGATTGACCCACATCTCGACGTTCATTGCCGGTGCGACCATCAAGGCCGTCCGCGCGCGGTTGCGAGCCAGCACAAGGGTTGTCAACAGGTCGTCTGCGAGCCCGTGCGCAACCTTTGCAAGAAAATCGGCGCTGGCCGGAGCGACCACGATTGCGTCCGCCTCGCGTGTCAATTCAATGTGCGGCATTGCGTTTCCAACGCCGCTTTTCCATGGGTCGGTTTCAACCATACGGCCACTCAAGGCTTGCATCGTCACCGCGGACACGAATTGTTGTGCACCTGTTGTCATCACGACTTGCACCGTCGCACCTTCATCCTGCAGCCTGCGCACCAGCTCGCAGATCTTGTACGCGGCGATGCCACCGGTCATGCCGACGACGAGATGCTTGCCCGCGAGTTGCACGGTTATCTCGCGCGGCGCACGCGGCGCAATTCGTCGACGATCAACAGAGCCGCGCCGCCGACGATAGCGCTATCCGCAACGTTAAACGCCGGCCAATGCCATCCCTGCCAGTGAAAATCGAGAAAATCGATGACATGCCCATAGGCAATACGGTCGATCACATTACCCACTGCTCCACCCAAAATCATCGCAAGTGCGAGACCGAACACTCGCTGATGCCCATGCCGCGCCAGCAGATAGAGAATGAAAACAGATGCGGCGATTGCGACCGTGATCAGAAATCCTTCCTGCCATCCCGATGCCGACGCCAGGAATGAAAAGGCGGCCCCCTTGTTGTACGCCAGCACCAGGTTGAAAAAACTGGTGACGGGTATCACGTCGCCGAATTCAAGGCGCTGCTCCACCGTGATCTTCGTCAGTTGATCGATGAGGATGATCCCGATCGCAACGCCGAGCCACGGCAGCATGCGTTGGCTCCAGGTGGGCTGCTTGACGAATGGCATCAGGCAAACATTCGCGGCTCGCCGGAGCCAAACAGATTGCTCACACATCGCCCGCAAAGGGTTGGATGCTCGATGGCCGACCCGACATCGGACCGCCAATGCCAACACCGCTCGCACTTGATGTCTTCAGAAGGCGTAACGACGATCGTCGCCTCGGTGCCACCCACGTTTGAGCGCGCAACCGATGTAATGAGCACGAACCGCAGATCATCACCCAGCGTCTGCAGCAGAGCGTTGGTATTCGCGTCGGTTTGAATCTGCACGTTCGCTTGCAACGACGATCCGACCGCGCCTTGCTCGCGCAGCAGTTCGATTTTCCTTTGAACCTCGGCGCGTATCGCGCGGATGCGAGCCCACTTATCAACCAGTTCAGCTTCGTCGGGCTGCGCGGGCAATGAGGGGAAAACCTCGGTGAAGATCGTGCCACTCGACTTGTTCTTCAGCACCTTCCACGCCTCTTCGGCGGTAAAAGACAACAAAGGTGCCATCAACTTCAATAACGATTCGGTAATGATGTAGAGCGCAGACTGCGCTGAGCGACGGGCTTTTGAGTTTGGCTGTGTCGTGTACAGCCGGTCTTTCAAGATATCGAGGTAAAAAGCCCCCAGGTCTTCCGAAGCGAATGTCTGCAGCCGCGCCACGATTGGATGGTATTCGTAGCGCTCATAATCGGCTTGTATGCGAGTTGAAACCTCGCGCATCAGCGCCAACGCGTATCGATCTATCTCGAACCATTCGGCAACCGGCAGCATGTCGCGCGCGGCATCGAAATCGCTAACGTTGGCGAGCAGGAAGCGCAATGTGTTGCGCAGCCGGCGATAACTTTCAACAACCCGCTTCAGTATCTCGTCTGAAAGATTCAACTCGCCGGAGTAGTCGGTGCTCGCAACCCAAAGCCGAATGATTTCTGCGCCAAGTGTGTCGGCCACCTTCTGCGGCGCAATAACGTTGCCAACAGATTTGCTCATCTTGCGGCCGTGGCCGTCGACCACGAAGCCGTGCGTTAGCAGGGCCTTGTAGGGCGGCACGCCATTCAGCATGCACGATGTCAGCAGCGACGAATGAAACCAGCCGCGATGCTGGTCTGACCCTTCGAGATACATATCGGCGGGGAAATGGGTTTCCGCCGCATGCGAGCCACGCAGGACTGTTTGATGCGTTACGCCCGAGTCAAACCACACGTCCAGGGTGTCGCGATTCTTCACGTAGTGCTCAGCATCTTCGCCAAGCAATTCGCGCGCATCGAGGTCCTGCCACGCTTCGATCCCGCCTTGCTCGATGCGCAGCGCGACCTGTTCCAGCAGCTCCTGCGTTCGCGGATGCAGCTGACCTGTTTCCTTGTGCACAAAAAAAGCCATTGGCACGCCCCACTGGCGCTGGCGCGACAACGTCCAGTCCGGGCGGTTCTCGATCATGCCGCGCAGGCGCGCCTTGCCCCACTCCGGGTAGAACTGCGTGGTCTCAATGCCGGCGAGAGCGAGCGCGCGCAATGTGGCCGTGGCGTCGTGTGGAACAACGTCCATTCCAGCAAACCATTGCGACGTGGCGCGATAGATGATCGGTGTCCGATGGCGCCAGCAATGCATGTAGCTGTGCGTCAGCTTCTCGACGTGCAGCAGGTGACCGTGCTCGCGAATGGTGTCGACGATCTTCGGGTTGGCGTCCCAGATCTTCATGCCCCCGAAAAGCGGCAATGACTGCGCAAACACACCGTCGCCTTGGACTGGATTCAGGATTTGGTCATCGGTCATGCCGTGCGCTTTGCAGGACACGAAGTCTTCGATGCCATAGGCCGGCGACGAATGCACGATGCCGGTGCCTGTATCGAGTGTGACGTAGTCACCAAGATAAATTGGCGAATCACGATCGTAAAATGGGTGTCGAAAACGGACCAGCGCGAGATGCTTGCCGTGCGTTTGCGCCAGAACCACACCATTGACCTTGTACGTGCTGAGCCGCCCCTCGCGCCGCTCGGTCGCAAGCACGAGCAATCCTCGTTCGGTATCCACCAGGTCGTAGTCCGATTCGGGATGCACGTTCAGCGCCTGGTTCGCTGGGATCGTCCACGGTGTGGTGGTCCAAGCCACTGCGTAAGCGGGCTTGTCGGGTAACGCTGGCAGGCCAAACGCTTCCGCTAGTTGCTGTCGCTGATCGTCGCGCAGAGGAAAAGCCACATCAATTGCAAGGTCGACCTTGTCCTGATACTCGACCTCAGCTTCGGCCAGCGCCGAGCCGCAATCGAAACACCAGTTGACGGGCTTCAAGCCTCGAAACACAAACCCTTTGTCGATGATTTTGGCGAGCGCTCGCAACTCATCGGCCTCATCCTTGAAATCCATCGTCTTGTAAGGTCGGTTCCACTGCCCGAGCACGCCGAGCCGCTTGAAATCCGCTTTTTGTCGCTCGATCTGCTGGGTGGCGTGGGCTCGCGAAAGTGCCTGCACTTCACGCGTCGGAAGATTTCTCCCGTGCTTTTTTTCAATCAGAATTTCGATCGGCATTCCGTGGCAATCCCAGCCCGGTACGTACTGAGCATCGAATCCCGCCATCTGCCGACTCTTGACGACGAAATCCTTCAGAGTTTTGTTAAGCGCCTGCCCCATGTGAATGTCGTTGTTTGCATAGGGCGGCCCGTCGTGCAGGATCCATTTGGGCCGACCGACCGAAGCCGCGCGGATCTGGCCATAGACATCCTGCTCGTCCCATTCACGCACCCATTGCGGCTCGCGCTTGGCCAGATCACCGCGCATCGGAAACGCTGTTTCCAGCAGATTCAGCGGATATTTGCGAGTCGCTGGATTGGGCGCAGGTTTTCGTTTTTCGTCAGGCATTCGGAAGTCTCAGAGGGCCGCCGCGCTATTCAGGAAAGCGCGAGCTTGGGCGGCATCGCCGCCAATGGCGGCCGACAACTGCCCTAGTGTCTCGTACTTTTGCTCATCCCGCAGTTTCTTAACGAATTCAACTTTCACCAGCTTTCCATAGACGGCGTCTGCGAAATCGAACAGATGAGCTTCAAGCAGCCAGCGGCCGCCGCTATCGACGGTTGGCCTGAGTCCGATGCTCGCGACCCCCGCCACGGCCCGCTCGGCCAGACAGTGCACGCGTACGGCAAAAATTCCGCGCAGCGCGGGCGGCGCATCGACGCGCAGATTCAGTGTCGGAAAACCCAGCGACCGTCCCAGCTTGCGACCATGCAATACCCGCCCGGTGATCGCGTAGGCGCGGTCAAGCAACCGAGCGGCACGCGTGAGATCGCCCGCACTCAATGCCGCGCGCACGGCCGTGCTCGAGATTCGCTCGTGTGCGTCCTCGACATTGGGCATCACTTCTAGCTCGAAGCCGCCGGCCGCTGCGCGTGCGGACAGCAGTCGAACATCGCCCGCTCTGGCTGCGCCAAACCTAAAATCGCTGCCAACCAGGAGCCATCTGACGTTGCAGTTTTTCAGCAGAATGTCGTCGATAAACGCATTCGGTGCTAGCAGCGCGAGGCGGCGTGTAAAAGGCATGATGTAGACGCGGTCGACTCCGCACGCAGCGAACGCGGCGAGTTTGTCGCGCAGATTGGCAACGCGCGCCGGCGCACGATCCGGAGCAAAGAACTCGCGCGGGTGCGGCTCGAAAGTCATCACTGACGCCGTCAGTTCGCGCTCCCGCGCCGCGGCGATCAGACGGGCCAGCAGCATCTGGTGGCCCCGGTGCACGCCATCAAAGTTGCCGATCGTCAATGCGCAGGGCGCACGATCGGACAGGCGCGCAGTGCCGCGGAAAACGTTCATCGAATACGCGCTTATATGGAACGCTGGGGTGACGCTGAAGTATACGGTCGGCGAGCGCATCGTCTTGATTATTCGAGCGTTTGCGCGAAGTCAATGGTGCTCATCAGTACAATCGGCGGATGAAAACGGACCCAACGGCCGATGCGCCACAAAGACCCATTGTGGTGCTGGTGTCGGGGCGCGGAAGCAACCTGCAAGCGCTTTTGACAGCTGCGTCGGACGAGCATTGGGATCGGGAGCTGCAAGCCTGCATTGCTGCAGTGATCAGCAACCAACCGCGCGCTGGCGCAATCGATGTCGCGCGAGAACATGGGGTTGCAGTTCATGTGGTCGACCATCGGTCGTTTAGTTCGCGCGACGAGTTCGAGCAACAATTGGCGGTGACGATCGACCTGCATCAACCCGTGTTGATTGTGCTAGCGGGCTTCATGCGAGTGCTGTCTGCGCAGTTTGTGCACCGTTATGTGGGGCGACTAATCAATATTCATCCGTCGCTGTTGCCGTCGTTCCCCGGTTTGAACACGCATCGACGCGCACTTGAAGCCGGGGTTAGGGTGCATGGCGCAACGGTGCACTTCGTCTCAAAAGAAGTCGATTCCGGCGCAATCATCGCGCAGGCCGTTGTGGCAGTGGACCCGGATGACACCGAAGCGACGCTTGCGGCGCGTGTGCTGCAGCAGGAGCACAGACTTCTGCCGCGTGCGGTCCGGCATGTTCTTGCCGGTCGGGTGCAATGCGCTGGCACACGTGCGGTATTGCGCGACATCGCGCCCGGCGAACTGTCGCTGCTATCGGTATGAAGACCAAACCTATCCGTGCGCACAAGCCCGCGGACGGAGGCGACCACGTTGATCGACCCGGCCCGCGCAGAGGCCGCGGCCACAAATCTGAGTCAACGTCTCACGCGAGAACCGGTGCGCGCCGTCCGCAGCGCAGCTTCGGTGAATCTTATCCGGCTTCGACAAGCCGCATTACTACGCTTGTAGTTGATTCGCTTGCTGCGGTGCTGGCGATCATATTGAAGTTCGACGGTCCCTCTGATGTGCTGCTGTCGCGGTTTTTTCGCCTGCACCCGGCGTTGGGCCAGCGCGATCGCGGTCTGATCGCAGAAGCCGTATTTTCTGCGCTGCGTCGATACGCAACCCTAGGATGGGTGATGCAGCCTGCGCACCCTTTGCGCGCGCCACGTCTGGCAGCACTGGTGACTTTGGCGCGGGATCATGGTGTCGATGCGATGGATGAACGTGCATTGCGCGGCGATACAGCCGCGGTAACGCGCATGCTCGCGACGGATCTCGTGCCCGCACCTGCGACTGTCCGCGCCGAACTGCCAGAGTGGCTCTTTACCGAATTGAAGCGCCAATACGAAGACGCTGAACCGTTGATCGATGCATTGAAGCAGGGTGCGCCGCTCGATCTCCGCGTCAACCTGATCAAGGCAACGCGGCCTGAAGTCCTGGAGGAACTCGCCGCGCATCAGGTTGGTGCGGTGGCAACCCGTTACTCACCGGATTCGATACGACTTTCTTCGAAGCCAGCGCTGACGATGTGGCCCGCGTACCGGGACGGCCGCATCGAGGTGCAGGATGAGGGCAGTCAATTGATAGCGCGACTGCTGCAACCCCGGCGTGGCGAAATGGTGGTGGATTTTTGCGCCGGCGCGGGCGGCAAAACACTGGCGCTCGGCGCGCTGATGCGATCCACCGGACGGTTGTACGCATTCGATATCAATGAAAAACGTCTTGCAGGGTTGGGGCCACGCTTGAAGCGGAGCGGGCTGTCCAATGTGCATCCGGTGGTGATTCGCAACGAGTCGGACATTCGGGTCAAGCGGCTCAACGGAAAGTGCGACCGTGTGCTGGTCGACGCGCCCTGTTCGGGCAGTGGCACGCTGCGCCGGAACCCGGATCTGAAATGGCGTTTTAACGAAACCGAGCTTGCGCGTGTCAACGACGTGCAACGCTCAGTTTTAAAAGCGGCAGCGCGGTTGCTCAAGCCGGGCGGCCGAATGGTCTATGCGACGTGTTCGCTGTTAGAGCAGGAAAACCAGCACGTGGTCGATGCGTTTCTGGCCGAGCATCCGGATTTCGAGCTTGTGGCAGCCGCGACGATCCTTCGGGCGCAATCGGTTGATGTCGATCTGGCGGCGCGTTTTGCGCCGTATTTTGTAATGCTGCCGCATGTGCATGGCACCGACGGTTTTTTCGCGGCTGCTCTTGAACGCCGCTAATCAAATGACTAACCAGCAAACTCTGTTTCAAGAGGTTGTTCGCAGTTTGCAGCATGAGTTCTCCAGTCCGGCGCAGGCCTGGCAGGGGACCGTCATTGCGTTAGCGCTGCTGGCCGCGTGGTTCTACGCGCGCTGGATCAGGCGCCGCACTGAGGCTCGCCTTCAGGCCGCGGCCACGTCCGGGCACAGCATCAAGGTCGATGTTCTGCGTTTCTCGATTGCAGGCTTCCGTCGGCTCGCGTTTCCCGTTGCGGCGATGCTGCTGGTCGCGGCCGGCGGTGCTGCTCTTCACTTTGCGGCGATTGCAGTTCCTGCTCAGATGCACTTGTTGCGGCTTGCCCTGCTTTTACTGGGCGCAATGGCCGCCATTCGCATGTTCGTTTATATCGTGCGCCGTTCGCTGCCGCGCGCGGCATGGATTGGCACCTTTGAGCTTGGCATCGCGCTGGCCATATGGATCTTGGTCGCGCTGCATGTCACCGGTCTGCTGAACAATCTCATCGGCTATCTAGACGCGGTTCGTTTCCCTGTCGGCAAACCGCCACTGACGTTGTGGGACATTCTGGCTGGCGCGGTCAGTGTTGTCCTTACCGTGCTCGCTGCACTGTGGGCAGGGTCGGTCGTCGAGGCGCAGCTGATGAACGCGAAGTCGATGACAGCGAACTCGCGCGTCGTTCTATCGCGCGTTGTCAAGGCGTTGTTGACCGTAATGGCGGTGCTGATTGCGCTGTCCTTCGTAGGCATCGATCTGACGCTGCTCTCGGTATTCGGGGGCGCACTCGGCGTTGGTCTGGGACTTGGCTTGCAACGCGTCGCAAGCAACTACGTCAGCGGGTTCATCATCTTGCTCGACAGAAGTTTGTCGATCGGAGACCTGATCACCGTCGACAAATTCAACGGCTCGGTGTCGCAGATCAATGCACGCTACACGGTGATCAAGTCACTCAACGGCACCGAAACGATCGTGCCAAACGAGATGCTCGTCAGCACTCCCGTCATTAATCATTCGTACAGCAACACGACCGTGCAGGTGGTCGTCAAATTGTCGATTGGCTACAGCGCCGACCTTGACCGCGCGTTGCAGATTCTGGTTGCTGCGGCCGCGAAGCAGTCGCGCGTGCTGAAAGATCCGGAGCCGACGGCTTTCGTTACTGGGTTTGGGGCCGACGGCATCGAACTCCAGGTGGGGTTTTGGATCCGTGACCCGGAGGCGGGCAGCCTGCCGATTCGTTCCGAAATCGCACGCGACGTTTTGCAGCAGTTTCGGCAGGAAGGCATCGAAATCCCGGCGCCGCAGCGCGAGATACGCATCCATTCACTGCCTGCCGATGCGCGCGCGCTCGCGGGCAGCGCGCTGCCCTGACCGCGCGATCGGCCGAAAAACGGCGCCCAAGGGTCAATTGCGGACGCTTCGTGGCAGCGCGCTGCGTACAATATGAAAGGGTCAGGTGCTGAACTATTGATAAGGCGGCTGTCTGACTGCGGCGTTAAAAGGAAAGTGAATGTATTTGCTTGAATTTCTAGACGGTGGTTTGCTGCAATTGAGCTGGTGGCAGCTGATACTGGCGGCGCTCGTGTTAACGCACGTGACGATTGCCGGCGTCACGATTTTTCTGCACCGAAGCCAGACGCATCGGGCGCTCGATCTGCACCCCGCTGTGGCCATGTTTTTCCGAGTCTGGCTTTGGCTCACCACGGGGATGGTGACCAAGGAATGGGTAGCGATTCACCGCAAGCACCACGCCAAGTGTGAAACCGCTGACGATCCACACAGCCCGCAGACTCGCGGTATTAAGGCGGTTCTGTGGACCGGCTCCGAGCTTTACATGGAAGAGGCGAAGAACCCCGACACGCTTGTGCGATACGGCCACGGAACACCCGATGATTGGATCGAGCGCAACGTGTTTTCGCGTTTCAGCTGGCAGGGCGTGGGCATCATGGTCGGCATCGATCTGATGCTGTTCGGAGTTGCAGGCCTTGCGATTTGGGGCGTGCAAATGCTTTGGATTCCGTTTCATGCGGCGGGTGTCATTAACGGTATTGGTCACTGGTGGGGCTATCGGAATTACGACTCACCCGATGCGAGCAATAACATTGTCCCGTGGGGCATCTGGATTGGCGGCGAAGAGCTGCACAACAACCATCACACCTATCCAACCTCAGCAAAGTTCTCCAGTAAGTGGCACGAGTTCGACATCGGCTGGGTTTATATCTGCACACTTCAGGCGCTCGGGCTTGCGACGGTGTTGCGGGTTGCGCCAAAGGCGACCGTTGCCGAGCCAAAGCGCGCGATCGATCTTGAAACTTTGCACGCTGTCATTGCGAATCGCTATGACCTGCTCGCCAAATACGCTCGCTCGCTGAAGGCCGCGCACCGCGACGAGCTGCAAAGGTTGCCGCTGTCGGCCGATGAGCATGCACGTTTCGCTGGTCTGCGTCGGGTCCTGCGCAAGGGTGACGTGTCGCAGTTGCAGGTGGCGGAGCAGCACCTGCTTTCGGATTTGATGAAGCGCAGCGGCGTCATGAAGACGCTGGTTGAGATGCGTACCGAGCTGCTGGCAACGTGGGAGCGTTCGTCGGCTTCGCGCGAACAGATGCTGACGCATCTGCAGGACTGGATCCACCGTGCGGAAGCCAGCGGAATTCATGCTCTGCAGGACGCTGCGCTTAGGATTCGCAGTTATCGATTGGTGGCTGCGTAATCACTGCCGGCTAATTCGCTCGAAACAAAAAACAGCAGACAATAAAAAAGCCCGCGTTGCGGGCTTTTTTATGTGTGCTCGGCCGCCTTTACTTGAGCTTAATTTCCTTGTACGCGACATGTTTGCGCGCAACCGGGTCGAACTTGCTAAATTGAAGCTTGTCGGGCGTTGTCTTCTTGTTCTTCGTAGTTGTGTAGAAGTGTCCGGTACCCGCCGTGGACTCCAGCTTGATTTTTTCGCGAGCGCCTTTTGCCATGCTGCTGTTTCCTTTTCTGCTAGATCTCGCCGCGGGCGCGCAAATCCGCCAGCACCGGCTCGATACCCAGTTTATCGATCGTCCGCAGCGCGGCGTTGGTCACGCGCAGGCGCACCCACCGGTTTTCGCCCTCAATCCAAAAGCGCCGGTACTGCAGATTGGGCATAAAGCGACGCTTGGTGCGATTGTTGGCATGAGAAACGTTGTTGCCGACCATCGGGCGTTTGCCGGTTACCTGACATACGCGTGCCATCTGAACTCCTTGTGCAGTTCGCCAAATTTTGTGAAGCCGCGCAGTATAAGGGTTTGCCGCGCCTCGATCCACACCGAATCACAGTAATCCGCGTTCGGCGAACGAAACCGTGCCAGAACCCGCAACGATTAGGTGATCGAGCAGTTTGACGTCGACCAGCAACAGCGCCTGTTTAAGTGTCGAGGTCAGCATTTCGTCCGCTCGGCTCGGCTCGGCAATGCCGGACGGATGGTTGTGGGCAAAAATTACCGCAGCGGCGTTGTACTTGAGAGCGCGCTTGACGACTTCGCGCGGGTACACACTGGTCTGCGTCAACGTTCCGCGAAACAACTCTTCGGTGCTGATCAATTTGTTTTGCGCATCCAAATACAGTGCGAAGAAGACCTCATGCTCAAGCTTCGCAAGCGTCAACCGCAGGTAGTCACGTACTTTACCGGGTGACGAAAGGACGGTATCGCGCTGCACGTCTTCGCGCAGTGCGCGCCGTGCCAACTCGAGGACTGCCTGAAGTTGCGTGTACTTCGCTGGACCAAAGCCGCTGATTTCGGATAGCGACGCTGCGTCAGCGGCAAACAATCCGTTCAGTCCGTTAAAGCGCGCCAGCGCCTCTCGTCCAAGGTCGATTGCCGAGCGCCCCGGTGTGCCGGTGCGCAGAAAGATAGCGAGCAGTTCGGCGTCGGTCAGCGCCGCCGCCCCGTGCGCCAGCAGGCGCTCGCGCGGCCGCTCACCCTCGGGCCAATGCTTGATCGCCATGTGTCAACCTCGACTAAACTCGTTTCCCATGAAAGTCATCGATCGTAGCGATGCCGGCGCCCCAGCGCCAGATCCGCAGCCAATGGAGGTTTTGCTTGCACAACCGCGCGGCTTTTGCGCCGGCGTTGATCGTGCGATCGAAATTGTCGAGCGAGCGCTGGCGGTGCACGGCGCGCCGATCTTTGTCCGGCACGAGATCGTGCACAACACATTCGTGGTTGAGGATCTGCGCGGCAAAGGCGCGGTATTTGTCCAGGGCCTCGATCAGGTGCCTGCGGGTGGCATCGTCGTGTTTTCGGCGCATGGCGTATCGAAGATCGTGCGAATCGATGCGCAGCAGCGGGGCTTGCGGGTGTTCGACGCGACATGCCCGCTGGTGACGAAGGTACACGTGGAAGTTGCAAAGCTTCGTGCTGCGGGTCGCGAGATCGTGATGATTGGCCACCAGGGTCACCCGGAAGTTGAGGGAACAATGGGCCAGAGCGACGGCGGCATGCATCTGGTCGAAAGCATCGAGGATGTCGAACGATTGCAGGTCAGTGCGCCCGATCGGCTGGCCTATGTCACCCAAACGACGTTGTCGCTGGACGATGCGGCTGCGATCATTGCGGCGCTGAAGCGGCGATTTCCTGATATTGCCGAGCCGAAGAAGGCAGACATCTGCTATGCCACGCAGAACCGACAGGACGCTGTCAAGTTTCTGGCACCGCAGGTTGATGTCGTCATTGTGGTAGGTAGCGAAAACAGCTCGAATTCAAACCGGTTGCGTGAAGTTGCGCAACGATTTGGCGTCCCCGCCTACCTCGTCGATAGTGCCGAGCGTCTCGATCCCGAGTGGTTGCGCGGGCGGCAACGGGTCGGTGTCACTGCGGGCGCGTCAGCTCCAGAAATCCTGGTGAGTGCGTTAGTAGAACGGTTAAAGGCGCTGGGTGCCCGCTCGGTGCGGCAGCTCGATGGCGTGCAGGAAAAGGTTGTGTTTCCGCTTCCGAAGGGGTTGAATCAGGCAGCGGCGTGACGAAAAAGAAAAAATTGGAGACATCGATGATGAAGACTTCCTGCGGAGCGGCAACGATCGGACTCGCAGCGTTGTTGAGCACATTTGCACTTTCGATCGGCGCCCAACCTGTCGAAGTGGAGGGACAGAAGTTTGAGCCAACAGTTGAAATCGGCGGCCAGACGCTCAATTTGAACGGCGTCGGATTGCGCCGGCGCGCGATTTTCAAGGTCTATGTCGCGGGGCTGTACGTGCCGCAGAAGAGCAGCAGCGCAACTGCGCTTATGGGGGATAAAGGCCCCCGTCGCGTCGCGCTTCGAATGCTGCGCGACGTCGAAGCCGATAACTTTATCGATTCGTTCAAAGATGGGCTGAAGAACAATCTCAGTGAATCGCAACTCAGTGCGCTCCAACCGCAGATTGAATCACTGACGGCAACCCTGAAGTCGATCGGCGAGGCCAAAAAAGGCGACGCGGTGAATTTTGATTACACCCCTGACGCGGGAACCCGCATCAGCGTCAATGGGCAGCCTCGCGGCCAACCCATTCCCGGCGCCGACTTCTTTTCCGCAATGCTGCGCATTTGGCTTGGCGAGAAACCGGCCGACGAGTCTTTGAAGAAAGGCATGCTGGGCGCTTGATGTTGCTGACCGAGGGTGCCGCGCGCGGCGAGCGGCGCAGCGTCGAACGGTTCGATGCCGTCGTACGTTTGCCGTTTGGTTGCGTTGGCGTGCGCACGCGCGGCAACTTCGTGCAGGCGATTTCGTTTTTACCCGATGACGCTGAATGTATTCAACCGGCGACTCTGCTGGCCGGACGCGTGGTCGATCAGCTGCTGGCCTACTGCGATGACAGCTTGCGATCGTTCGATCTGCCTCTTGCAATAGAAGGAACTCCGTTTCAAACGCGCGTCTGGAGCGAGATCGTCCGCATTTCGCCGGGCAATACCCGCTCATATGGCGAAATCGCGCGCCGCTTGAACAGCGCGGCGCGTGCGGTCGGCCAGGCGTGCGGAGATAACCGCTTGCCGCTTGCGATTCCATGCCATCGGGTGGTCGCGGCGTCGGGCGTCGGCGGCTTCGCGCACCATCGGGGTGGTGCATACGAGCGCATCAAGCGCTGGCTGCTGATGCACGAGGCGCGCTACGCGTTGCCTTTGACGTGAGCTGCATCCAGCCGCTCGCGCGGCGGCGGTGATCATGTCGGGCCGATCCTCGAGTCGGTTGTCGCGACCCACGCTGCAGGGTGCGTCAACACAGAAATCTGGAAGCGCGCTGATAGATACGTTTGCCGATGCCGTCTGGCTCGAGGATGGGCTGGCACGCAACACGCTCACTGCCTATCGACAAGATTTAATGGGTCTTTCTGATTGGCTAAATAAGCGCGGCAAGGACCTCGCGTCGGCGGGCGAAGACGATCTCGCGCAGTATTTTGCAGACAAGCATCCGACGACGCTCGCAGCGACTTCCAATCGCAGGCTTGCCGTGCTCCGGCGCTTCTATCGCTGGGCGATTCGTGATGGACATGTAGGCGTCGATCCCACGGTTCGGCTTAAGGGCGCCCGGCAGCCGCCGCGGTTCCCAAAATCGCTGTCCGAAGAACAGGTCGACGCGCTGCTGCGCGCGCCGGACATCACCACCGCCCTTGGGCTGCGTGATCGCGCGATGCTTGAATTGCTATATGCGACGGGGCTACGTGTTTCGGAACTGGTCGGGATGACGGTGACGCAGCTGTCATTATCCGAAGGGTTGGTACGCGTGGTCGGCAAGGGGGGCAAAGAGCGGATCGTTCCGCTCGGCGAGCAAGCGCGTCACGCAGTCGAGAGTTACATCAAAGGCGCACGCGGCGCGATCCTCGGACCCCGTGTTTCTGATGCGCTATTTGTTACGCAGCGTGCCGGTTCAATGAGCCGCCAGATGTTCTGGATTCTGATCAAGCGCTATGCCTCCCGCGCTGCAATCGAAGCGCCATTAAGCCCTCACGGTCTGCGCCACGCGTTCGCCACCCATTTGTTGAATCATGGTGCCGACTTGCGTGTCGTGCAACTGTTGCTCGGCCACGCCGACATTTCCACGACGCAGATTTACACGCACGTTGCCCGCGCGCGACTCAAGGCGTTGCATGCTCAACATCATCCGCGCGGTTAAGTGATCGCCGTGCAGAAGCGTTAATCACATGCAGGTTGTCTACTCAGTGCTTGCCGTATTGGCCGCGTACTTGATCGGGTCGGTGCCGTTCGCCGTGCTTTCGAGCAGCCTGATGGGTCTGGCTGACCCGCGTACGTATGGGTCGGGCAATCCCGGCGCAACCAACGTGCTGCGCTCCGGCAGCAAGGTCGCCGCGGCAGTGACACTTGCTGGCGACACGTTCAAGGGCTGGCTTGCAGTCTGGCTCGCGCTGCGCTTCGGTCCGGACTACGGGGTAGGCGGTTTTTCGGTTGCGCTGGTCGCCGTCGCGGTATTCCTTGGTCATTTGTATCCGCTTTTCCTTCGTTTTCGAGGAGGCAAAGGGGTGGCCACTGCCGCTGGTGTCATCATCGCGTTCAATGCGTGGATCGCTCTTGCATGTGCGATCACGTGGCTGGGCGTCGCAGTCGTCTTTCGCTACTCTTCGCTGGCATCAATTGCAGCGGCCGTCGTTGCGCCATTCTTTTGGGCCTTCGTTTTCGGCTTTGACGCGCGCTTGATCGCACTATTCGTCATCGCGGGTTTCATCGTGTACCGCCACCGCGTCAACATTAAAAGCCTTGCCGCGGGGACTGAGCGGCGCATCGGTACAAAGCCAGCCAGGGTGAGCGGGCGCGGTTAGTTTTGCGAGGAAACAGCCTGAGCCAGTGGCCAGCGCGGACGAACTGAGAAACCGAGGCTCTGCCGCGATCGAGGCGCGAGCGATCCGCTGTGGCGCCGTACGCTTGCAAGTCCGGCAAGCGCGATCATGACCGCGTTGTCGGTACACAATTCAATCGGTGGAAAGAAAACCTTGGCGCCGCGTGCGGCCACTTCATCACAGAGTCGCGTCCGTAACTGAGTGTTGGCGCTGACCCCGCCGGCGACGACAAGAGTCTTCAGGCCAGTCTCTTCAAGTGCGCGGGTTGCCTTGGAGGCGAGCACGTCGGCCATGGCCTGCACGAACTCGAGCGCAATGTCCGCCCTTGATTGCTCGCACAGATTGCCGCCTCCCAGGCGCCGAACCGCGGTGAGCACCGCTGTCTTCAAGCCGCTAAAGCTGAAGTCGAGGTTCCCACTGCTGATCATCGGTCGCGGAAGTTTGAGCGCACCGGCAATTCCAAACTCGGCGATACGCGACACTGCCGGGCCGCCTGGGTAACCCAGACCCAGCAACTGTGCGGTCTTGTCAAACGCCTCACCGGCAGCATCATCAAGCGTTTCGCCGAGGAGCCGATAGTCTCCATAGCCGGCGACATGCAGCAGTTGTGTGTGGCCACCGGACACAAGCAACGCTATGAACGGAAACTCGGGGGCGGGACGCGCCAGCAGCGGCGACAGCAGATGACCTTCCAAATGGTGAACGTCGACCACAGGTCGCCGAAGCGCATACCCGAGCGCGTGACCGATGCTGACGCCAACGAGCAGGGCACCGGCCAGCCCTGGGCCCGCGGTCACGGCGATTGCGTCAATCGCGGTTAGCTTTTCCCCGGCCTCGTCCAGCACTTGATCAAGGAGCGGCAAAACGTGGCGGACATGATCACGCGACGCCAGTTCCGGCACCACGCCTCCATAGGCCACGTGCATGTCAACCTGAGAATGCAGCCGCTGCCCCAGCACGCCGCGCTCGCTGTCGAGCAGTGCCAAGGCGGTCTCATCACACGAGGTTTCGATCCCAAGAACTAGCATTGCGCAAGTGTAGAAGCCAGCGGGTGTGGTGTTCTGCTAGCTTGCCTCCGCTTGTAATTACAGAACCAGGTCAGCTAGAATCACCGGTTGAGGTACTGGCGCAGAGAGCGTCAGCGCTGTATCGAGGACCCGAGGACTGATGCCTACTATTCGCCTGAAAGAAAACGAGCCTTTTGAAGTCGCTCTGCGCCGCTTCAAACGGACCATAGAAAAAAGCGGTTTGCTGACCGAGTTGCGCGCACGCGAATTCTATGAAAAGCCTACTGCGGAAAGAAAGCGCAAGCGCTCCGCTGCGATCAAGCGCCATTTCAAGCGGCTCCGTGGCCAGATGCTGCCTAAGAAGCTTTATTAAAGCAGTCCTGCTGGAAGCGATGGTCAGAGCGCGCCGCGGGCGCGCTTTTTTTTCGGGAGTCCAATGTCGTCATTGAAAGAGCGCATCACCGAAGACATGAAAAGCGCCATGCGCGCCAGGGACGCGCAGCGGCTTGGCGCAATCCGGCTTCTGCTGGCCGCAATCAAGCAAAAAGAGGTCGACGAACGGGTTGCAGTCGACGACGCTTCCGCGCTCTCTATCGTCGAGAAGCTGATGAAGCAACGCAAGGACTCGATCGATCAATTTGAAAAAGCCGGTCGCTTGGATCTGGTCGATAAGGAAAAGGCTGAACTTGTGGTTTTAAGTTCCTACCTGCCGAAGCAAATGTCGGACGTTGAATTGGCGGCGGCAATTGACGCAGCAATTGCCGATTCAGGCGCTACGGGCGCACAGGAAATGGGCAAGGCGATGGCGATTTTGAAGCCGCGGATCGCAGGGCGTGCGGATATGGGCAAGGCATCGGCTCTGGTCAAGCAACGCCTGACAACGTAGTTTTGCTTTGGGGCGGCGGACAGGTTGCACTGTCCGGACCGGAGGCTGCGTACACTTTGTCGCACCATGATCCCGCAAAGTTTTATCCAGGATTTGCTCGCACGCGTTGACATTGTCGACGTGGTTGGCCGTTATGTAGAACTTAAAAAGGGTGGGCAGAACTTCCTCGGCTTATGCCCTTTCCATAGCGAAAAATCGCCCTCGTTTACGGTGAGTCCCTCAAAGCAATTTTTCCATTGCTTTGGTTGCGGAGCGCACGGCAGCGCAATCGGATTTTTGATGGAGCACCGCGGGCTCGAATACGTGGACGCCATCCGTGATCTCGCGCAGATTGCCGGCATGCAGGTGCCTGAGAACGAACGCGTCACGCAGGCGGTTACGAAAACACGCGCGCTGACGGATGTCTTGGGGCGCGCGGCCGAGTTCTACCGCGCGCAGCTCAAGCAGAGCGCTAGCGCCATCGAATATTTGAAGCTGCGCGGAATCAGCGGCCAGAGCGCAGCCCGTTTTGGATTGGGATTCGCCCCCGACGGCTGGCAGCCGTTACGAGCGGCATTTGACCAGTACGAGGATTCGCGACTGGTGGAAGCGGGTCTTGTCATCGCTGATGAAGGCAAGCGCTACGACCGGTTCCGCGGGCGCGTGATGTTTCCCATTCGTAGCCCACGTGGCCAGGTGATCGGCTTCGGAGCGCGTGTGATCGATGCCGCCGAGCCCAAATATTTGAATTCGCCGGAGACGCCTGTCTTTCGAAAGGGGCACGAGCTCTATGGATTCCATGAGGCGCGCGACGCGATACGCAAAAGCAACCGAGCGATCGTCGCCGAAGGCTATATGGATGTGATTCGCCTGGCACAAGCCGGGTTTGACGACTCCGTGGCTGCCCTCGGCACGGCCGTCTCAAGTGCTCATGTCAGTGCTCTTTTCAAGGCGGCGGATCATGTGGTTTTCGCTTTTGATGGCGACGCCGCCGGGCGGAAGGCGGCGCGGCGGGCACTGGAGGCAGCGCTACCGGTGATTGCGGACACCAAACGCGCAAGTTTCGTGTTGCTCCGTGACGGCGAAGATCCCGATAGCTTGATCGGTGCGCAGGGGTCGGAGGCATTTGAAGCTGCACTTGCGGAGGCGTTGCCGCTGTCGAAATTTTTTATTCGATCGTTGAGCTCTTCGCCCGACGACGGGTCTCTGCCAACCAGCGCCGAAGATCGGGCCGCTCTGTTGGGAAGCGCCAAGCCGCTTTTGATTTCTATGCCGCCGGGCGCCATGCGGCTGCAGTTGCTCCGCGAGCTCGCTGATGCAACCCGCACTCCGCTGGATTCGGTTGAGGCGCTATACGGTTTGCGCGGAGCGCCTGCGCGCAGACCCGCGGCGCTCGAACGACGCACGCCAAGGATGGATGTAGGGGATCTGAAGTTGAGCATCCTGCAACAGTTGTTAGCGCACCCATTGCTTGCACGCGAGTTCAATCAATCGATCATCGACGAGCATCTTCAGGGCGAAGACCGTATCGACCACGAAATCACAGAGGTCTGGCGCGCTTCAACCACAGCCACTGCATCGGAGGCGGCGGTTCTGAGTCACGGCGCGTTGCTGGAATTACTGGCCAACAGCGAGCATGCAGACCAATACCGTTCGCTTGCCGCACAGGAAATGGAGATCGATACCACCCCGGATGTAGCGCATCAGGTGGTCGCGGAAGCATTTACGAAACTCAAGCTCCGCAGATTCGAGCGGGAGCGGTTGGATCGGTTGGCCGCTTACCAGCAAGAGCCGTCGCCGCAGCGGCTGAGCGCCTATCAGGAGGCCGACCAGGCCTACATGCGTGCTCGAGGAGCGTCACAGCCCGAGGCACCCGGGGTCCGCCCATAGCAGCGGTAATTTGAACCTTTTGCGGCAAATTCGGCCCAAATCGTGTTAGATTCCCCGGTTGTCGACGCTGGCCATCGAAATGTGTCCGAGCGGCGAAGCGCCCAGGAGATCGCGGAAGATCGGTGGCGCGATTAAATGTTGATCGACAGCGTGCGCAATTTGCCGGAACGCAATCTTCGGATCATGCGTTGGGCTAAGTGGATCTCTACGCGACGCCTCGATAAAGATCGGCCGTTTCGGCCAATGTGGAGCACAGCATCGCTTGGTTGTTGAGACCTCTGGCTGCTGGATTTCACGCTGAGTCGATGCACGCCTGGTTGAGAAGGCTCATTTGAACCCAATGATGTGTTTGTTGATGACGCGTTTCGCAGCCCTGCTGCAGGACGGCGTCGTCCGCAATCATGAAGCGATCGGCCGACGGGCGCCGACCGATCCAAACAGGTGACGCGATGGTATTGAGAAAAGTGGAAGTTAGAAAAACCGAAGCTAAGGCGAAATCCGCGCGTGCGGAAACATTTGCCGGGCCGGGCAAGATTGCCAAGGCCGGAGTCAATAACCCGGTCGTGAGTGCAAACGCCGGGTCCAATGGCCACCCTGCTACCAACGGCAATGGTCCGATAGAAGCGGCAACGCGCGGGCGCCCGGGCCGTAAGCCAAAAGGCAACACCGATCAGTTGGGCAATGGCGGCGATGCGGTGCCCGAGGCGGTTGATTCCGGCGACGACGCTGCCGATCCGAGCGTGCAGATCGTCGAGAAGATGAGCGCGACCAAGCTGCGCGCCAAGGATCGCCGGGCAAAGGAAAAAGCGCTGAAAGAAGCGCTCGAACGCAGCTACCACGGCACCGAGGAAGACCTCGAGACTCGCCGCAACAAATTAAAGGCGCTGATCAAGCTTGGCAAGGAGCGCGGGTTTTTGACCTACGCCGAGATCAACGACCACTTGCCCGACGCACTCGTTGACGCCGAGGCAATCGACGCAATCATCAGCACGTTTAGCGACATGGGGCTGCAGGTCTTCGACCAGGCGCCCGATGCCGAAACAGTGCTGATGAGCGAGAACGTTCCAGCCGCCACCCCTGACGATGCTGCTGAGGAAGAAGTTGAGGCCGCGCTGTCGACCGTCGACGCCGAGTTTGGCCGTACTACTGATCCGGTGCGCATGTACATGCGCGAGATGGGATCGGTTGAGCTGCTGACGCGTGAAGGCGAAATTGAAATCGCCAAGCGCATCGAAGACGGCCTGAAGCACATGGTGATGGCCATCTCAGCGTGCCCGACGACGATCGCAGAAATTCTTGCGTACGGCGAGCGCATCCGGGGTACCGAAATTCCAATCGACGAAGTGGTCGACGGGTTGATGGATCCGCTGGCCGAGGACTTCCCGACCGCCGGCGGAGATGAAGAGGACGAAGACGGCGACGAGACGACCGACATCGGGGCTTCGGGCATGACGGCGGGTCAGCTCGACGAACTAAAGGTGCGCGCGCTCGAGAAGTTCGATCACGTGACCAAGCTCTTCGACAAGATGCGTGTGTCGTTCGAGAAGGAAGGTTACAAGTCGCCGGGTTACCTGAAGTCGCAGCAAAAGATTCTCGATGAGCTGATGAGCCTGCGCTTTACCGCGAAGATGGTTGAGCGACTGTCCGACACGTTGCGCCGTCAGGTCGACGAAGTGCGTTCGATCGAGAAGCAGATCTACGAGATCACTGTCAACAAGTGCGGTATGCAGCGCACGCATTTTCTGAAGACGTTCCCGGGCAACGAAACCAACATGCGGTGGGCGGCGCGCGAAGCGGATTCGGAGCAGGTGTATGCAGAAATGCTGCGCCGTAATCTGCCGTCGGTGCAGGAGTTGCAGGGCAAGCTTGGCGCGCTGCAGAAGCGTGTCGTACTGCCCTTGAAGGATCTGCGCGAGGTCTACAAGCAGATGGCGACTGGCGAAGCGAAAGCGCGCAAGGCCAAGCGCGAAATGACCGAGGCCAATCTGCGTCTGGTGATTTCGATCGCGAAGAAGTACACCAACCGCGGTTTGCAGTTTCTCGATCTGATCCAGGAAGGCAACATCGGCTTGATGAAGGCAGTCGACAAGTTCGAGTACCGCCGTGGCTACAAGTTTTCGACGTACGCAACATGGTGGATTCGCCAGGCGATCACGCGCTCGATCGCTGATCAGGCACGCACGATCCGCATTCCGGTGCACATGATCGAGACGATCAACAAGATGAACCGGATCAGCCGCCAGATCCTGCAGGAGACCGGGCAGGAGCCCGATCCGGCGACGCTCGCCGTCAAGATGGAAATGCCGGAAGACAAGATCCGCAAGATTTTGAAGATCGCGAAAGAACCGATCAGCATGGAAACGCCGATCGGCGACGATGATGACTCGCATCTGGGCGACTTCATCGAAGACACTTCGACGGTCGCTCCGGTCGATGCTGCGCAGTACAACAGTCTGTCGAACGTGACCAAGGACGTGCTCGATTCACTGACGCCGCGCGAGGCAAAGGTTCTCAGGATGCGGTTCGGCATCGAGATGTCGACCGATCACACGCTGGAGGAAGTCGGCAAGCAGTTCGACGTCACGCGCGAACGGATACGCCAGATCGAAGCCAAGGCGCTGCGAAAGTTGCGTCACCCGAGCCGTTCGGACAAGTTGAAGAGCTTTCTTGAGTAAGCCAACGCCACAAGGGCCTCTAGCTCATGCTTGGTTAGAGCAGCGGACTCATAATCCGTTGGTGCC
>Ga0183260_10000160_pt1 | contig 50520 bp, 40 predicted proteins | sample AntDrymUQ4972206_2_FD_129768 | JGI IMG/M metagenome (GOLD analysis project Ga0183260, IMG submission 129768) | Polar desert sand microbial communities from Dry Valleys, Antarctica - metaG UQ497 (22.06) (version 2) (version 2) | ecosystem: Environmental > Terrestrial > Soil > Desert | place... | reverse complement strand
GTGTTGATAAGCGCTCTTGCTACTGCCACACGCTGTTGTTCTCCTCCTGAAAGGGCCGCAGGTTTATGTCCAAGTCTTTCTCCCAATCTTAATGCATTCAGCAATTCAATAGCCCTGTTTTGACAATAGTTTTTTTTTGTTTGCTGATCCAACCCGGGATACACACATTCTCTAAAGCAGAGAATTCCGGTAAGAGGTGATGAAATTGGAAAACGAATCCAATATGTTTATTTCTAAAGCGGGCTAAATCGCCGGAACTAAGACCTGTGCAATTGATGTCGTTCAAATAAACCTGTCCTGCATCCGGCTTATCTAAAGTGCCCAATATATGGAGTAAAGTGCTTTTGCCTGCACCAGATGAACCTACTATACTTACAATCTCACCTTTTTCTATTGAAATATCCACGCCCTTCAGCACATCTAATGATCCGTATCGCTTTTCTATTTTCTCTGCTCTTAATAATGCCATTGTATTTACCTATACTTTTCAAATATCATAAAAATGTCGTCGGACAGACTTTATTTTTTGGGGAATATGCGCTTATTGTTGCGGCATTTGGAAAATTAATGAATAAGCCTACATTTGCGGAAATTTTGGAAATCAGATTAGAGCTAAAAGACTATTGATTTTCCATAAAAAGTAAAATTTCAAAAGATCATAATCAGTACTTAATATGTTTTGGACATTAGAATTAGCATCCTACCTCGAAGAAGCTCCCTGGCCCGCAACCAAAGATGAATTGATAGATTATTCTATTCGTTCAGGTGCGCCGATAGAGGTAGTTGAGAACTTGCAGGAACTCGAAGACGAAGGAGAAGTGTATGAAAGCATTGAAGATATCTGGCCTGATTATCCTTCGCAGGAAGACTTTATGTTCAATGAAGATGAATACTAATAGTCTCTTTAAGAAAATGAAGAAGTCGCTTGTAGAGCGGCTTTTTTTTTGTACTGAACTATATGATACTATGATCTTAGATGCACAGTTTATCCCGCATTTATTGCGGGGCACACTTTTACTTTGCAAATTCTTATTGAATCAGAAAATAAATCATCCAAATTAATTTATTGTAATTTAAATACCCTACCTAAAATTCATCTTCCCAAACTGCATTCTTTTTTTCATGTTTTAATTGTTTCTCGATTTGGTGCAACTGTCCGACAGTTGCATTCTTTTCAATTTCATGAAACAACTGCCTTTCTTCAAAACGTATGTGGTCATTGATCGTTTGTGCTAATAGCTCCAGACTTTCATAATTTTTTTTTGATCCAGTTCCTCAAATTGAATTTAATGATCTCATGTTCTCTAAACATTTGTTGCATCAGCGAATGGGAATTTGATAATACTTGCGGTAGTACCGTTTTTTCTTTTTCAAAATGCAACTGCAGGTGGCTCTCCCAAAACCAAAAACAAAATTTAATGATCCTTTCTGTTGCAATATTCTTTTTCACACCCTGCCTGATCTTCCACACAAAAAGCAATCCTTCATGATGATCTCTTGAAAGTGGTGAGAGCGCAATACTTCTCTTTATGGGTTTCTGTAACATTAAATAAAACTAAGAAAGCTTGTCCAATGTCGAACTTATGTTTACTGAACTCTCGCTAAACAAAAAGCCTTATTTGCATCCCCTAAATCTAAACAAACAGCCTAACTTTGCGGCTCTTAAAATTATTTCATGAGTCTTTTTGATGCACAGTCAGCAGAATTTATCAGTCGCCACATAGGTCCCGATGAAGCCGAAGCGGCGCAAATGCTGAAAACAATTGGTGTCCCAAGTATTGATGAACTGGTGAGCAGAACGGTTCCGCCTGCAATCAGAATGGAAGGTGCATTAGATCTTCCTCCCGCAATGAGTGAGCATGCTTATTTAGAACACATAAAAGAGATTTCACTTAAGAATAAAGTCTTTAAAAACTACATAGGCCAGGGATATTATGATACGATTACTCCAAGCGTTATTTTACGAAATGTATTTGAAAACCCCGGATGGTACACTCAATATACCCCTTACCAGGCCGAAATTTCGCAAGGTCGTTTGGAAAGCCTGTTGAACTTTCAAACCATGGTGAGTGACCTTACAGGATTGCCCATTGCCAATGCTTCTTTACTGGATGAAGCCACTGCAGCAGCAGAAGCCATGACCATGTTTTTTGCAACGGCAAATAAGAACATTCAGCATATTACAAAGCCCCTTTTTTTTGTAGATAACGAAGTCTTTCCCCAGACCAAAGATGTAGTGATCACCCGTGCTGCTCCCCTGAGTATTAAAGTCATCTTTGGCGATTATAAAAAAGCAGAAATAGATGATCGTTATTTTGGCGCTCTTGTTCAATATCCCAATGACAAAGGTTCTGTGGAAGACTATAAAAATTTTATAAACTCAGTGCATGATAAAGGTGCCTTTGTGGCAATGGCGACTGATCTTCTTGCGCTTACATTACTGACCTCGCCGGGAGAACTGGGCGCTGATGCAGCCTGCGGTTCGGCACAAAGGTTTGGCGTACCTCTCGGTTACGGCGGACCCCATGCAGCATTTTTTGCGGTGAAAGATGAATTCAAAAGAAACATTCCCGGTCGTATCATTGGTCTTAGCGTGGATGCTCAAGGCAATCCTGCACTAAGAATGGCTTTGCAGACGCGGGAACAACATATTAAAAGAGAAAAAGCTACTTCAAATATTTGTACTGCCCAGGCCCTTTTAGCCAACATGGCTGCCATGTATGCTGTTTATCATGGCCCGGATGGCTTACGCAATATTGCCAAAAGAGTGGCATTGCTAACGCAAACATTAGCTAAGGCTTTAGAACAAAGGGGCTACAATTTATTAAATCAATATTTCTTCGATACGGTTGTCGTGAAAACAAATGATGCTGCCCTTTTCCGCGAAAAAGCAGAAAGACAGGGAATCAACTTTCGGTATTTTCATAATGAACACATTGGAATATCGCTTGATGAAACGACCACGCCTGCAGATCTGTTTGACGTCATCAATTCTTTTGTGAATGAACAGGATGCCGTAAGCTTTGATATGCAACATGAAGAAGGCCTGCATATTATTCCCACGGCACTCACGAGGACGTCTGAATTTTTAACCCATCCTGTTTTCAATACCCATCATAGTGAAACAGCCATGATGCGGTATATCCGCAAGCTGGAAAATAAAGATTTTTCTCTTGTGCATGGTATGATTCCACTGGGCAGTTGTACTATGAAACTGAATGCCGCATCAGAAATGATTCCATTGAGCTGGACACACTGGAGTAAGATTCATCCTTTCGCACCTGCAGACCAAACAGGCGGTTATGATTTCATGATCAATGAGCTTTCTAAATATTTATGTGAGATTACAAAATTCGATGCATGCAGCCTGCAGCCAAACAGCGGTGCGCAGGGTGAATATGCAGGCCTGCTAACGATAAAAGCATTTCATGAAGCAGCGGGTGAAAGCCATAGAAATATAATGTTGATTCCCATTTCTGCGCATGGCACCAACCCTGCTTCGGCAGTGATGGTAGGAATGAAAGTAGTGGTGGTAAAAGCGCTGGAAAACGGATACATAGATGTAGAAGATCTGAAAGCAAAAGCGGCACAACATGCTACGGATCTTGCCGGCATAATGATCACTTATCCATCTACCTATGGAGTGTACGAAGAAACGGTGAGGGAGATCACCGATATTGTACATGCGCATGGAGGACAGGTATATATGGATGGCGCTAATATGAATGCACAGGTAGGCCTTACTGCGCCGGGTTTGATAGGGGCTGATGTTTGCCATTTAAACTTGCATAAGACCTTTGCCATTCCGCATGGCGGTGGCGGTCCCGGCATGGGACCTATTTGTGTGAAGACGCACCTGGCTAAATATTTACCGGGACATGTGGCAGGCCTCCCCCAAACCCCCACACAAGGAGGGGGCTTAGCCAACCCACAAAGCCAGGTTATACACGACTCAAAAAATAGATCAGCATCTCTGGGGGCCGGGGCTGTATCATCCGCTCCGTACGGTTCTGCATCCATATTGCTCATATCTTATGCCTACATACGCATGCTGGGCGCAGAGGGCGTAAGAAAGGCAACGGAACTTGCTATTCTTAATGCTAACTATATGTTGACCAGGTTGAAAGACCAATATCAAATTTTATATACTAATCATCACAACGCTTGCGCACATGAATTCATTATTGATCTGCGGCCATTTAAAAGATCGGCGGAGATAGAGGCTGAAGATGTAGCCAAACGATTAATGGATTATGGTTTTCATGCACCTACGTTATCATTTCCTGTGCCGGGCACTATAATGATAGAGCCAACTGAGAGTGAAGACAAAGCAGAATTAGACCGCTTTTGCGATGCAATGCTGAGCATACGCAGGGAGATTGCAATGGTGGAAGAAGGAAGCTTAGATAAAAAGGATAACCCGCTCCGGAATGCCCCTCATACACAATTGCAGGTGTGCAGTGACGAATGGAAAAAGCCATACAGCCGGGAGATGGCCGCATTCCCCCTGGATTATGTGAAGGGGAATAAATTTTGGCCATCAATAGCAAGGGTGAATAATACTTATGGTGATCGAAACCTGATCTGCGTTTGTCCGCCTACAGAAATGTATGCTGAGCCGGCGTAAAAAAATATTTGGATTAACTAAAGTTTTTTGGCGAAAGGGTGTTGCAATTGAGGGGCAAAGACTGATTGTTCAATTAGTTGCATTTCTATAAACCTATGTCAGCCTCAGCATGATGAGGCTATACTATGAAGACAATGATTATAAGGCTTCGTCAACTTTTCGAAGCCTCAGCATGACAGAGAAATTACTTAAAATAAGTTTTTAGTGATTCCCTTATTTAGGGTTAGCCTTTTTGCTTTTTGCCGTCGTTTTCTTTTTGTGCGTATTATCACCCTGTTCATTTGCCTTACGATTGGTCTTTATCATAGAGATTGCCTCCTTTGTTTTTACTTCCGCAGTGAAATTTTCTAAACTATTATCTGTTGGTGTTGTTGGTTTATTGTCTCTATTTTTTTCTACGGCTTTTTTATTTTGAGCAGAAGCCTTCTCTGCTTTTTCATTTAACCGGCCAACTGCGAGGTAGGTAAGCTTATCATCAGCTTCATATTCTTCATCAAGTGTTTGCTGCAACAATGCCTCTATTTCTGTAAGACCCAATTCCTGAGCATAGGCACGTGCAGTACCATAACCACAAATTTCGTAGTGCTCAATTTTTTGTGCACAGGCAATAATTGCGGCATCCCGTACCTCCACATTCATATCTTCTGCTATTACTTTTTCTCCTTCTTCTATCAGTCCTTTCATTCCTTTACAAATCTCCCTACGCTTGAACAAGCGGGCTAATAAACCTTTTTTCTCTTCGGCACTGATGTTTTCTTTGACGCCGGTATTCATATTACTTTGAATCAGATCAAGCCTGTTCCGCTGATGTTCTGTTATACCGAGGTGTTGTGTCAACGCTTGTTTCAGTTCAGGATTTTGTGCTTTGTCAATCATTGATGGCAGTGCCTGTAGTATTTGCTCTTCTGCTGAATAGAGATCCTGTATGTTATGCTTCAATAAATCGTTGAGATCTTTCATTTTTTCCATGGTTAAAAATATTGTTCAAAAATGAAGAGTAAAAATTATGCCGCATATGCTTTTCATATCCTAGCCAAACTACAAATCAGTTTATATTGTCTATCACATTGTTCCCAATTATAGGAGGAAATGAATGTATGTCCGTGTATTAATGTTCATCAAAGTACAGAACCCTGAACGGAGCGCCGCAACAGAAGCTTAATAGCAGTACTTTGCTTAGTACAAAAAAATAATTCATCTTCACACCATGTTGGTAAAAACCTTTGGCAGTGCAGTTTATGGAGTGGAAGCCATTACCATTACTGTAGAAGTAAACTGGATGGCTACCGGGAAAGATTTCGTGCTGGTAGGCCTGCCCGATAATGCTGTAAAGGAAAGCATGCAACGCATAGAAAGCGCAATGAAGACAAATGGCTTCATGATGCCGCGAACCAGAATTGTAGTGAATCTGGCACCGGCGGACATTAAGAAAACGGGTACGCCATTCGATTTGCCCATTGCCATAGGCGTGCTAGCGGCATCGGAACAATTAAAGAAGTACGAAGCACTGGACCGTTATGTCATTATGGGTGAGCTTAGCCTGGATGGTTCCGTGCGCCCTATAAAGGGGGCATTACCCATTTCTATACAAGCACGCAAAGAAGGTTTTAAAGGATTGATAGTGCCCATGGCCAATGCAAAGGAAGCAGGCATGGTTACCAATCTGCAAGTGTATGGCGTATCGCATATCAATGAAGTGATTCAGTTTTTCGAAAATGACGAACAAGGATTAACTGCAATTAAAATAGATACAAGGGAAGAATTTCTCCATTCACAATACCATTTCGAAATTGACTTCTGTGATGTAAAAGGCCAGGAAAATATCAAGAGAGCTTTGGAGATAGCAGCAGCAGGTGGCCATAATGCCATACTGATAGGCCCTCCCGGTGCGGGGAAGACCATGCTTGCTAAAAGATTACCTACTATATTGCCGCCATTGAGTTTGCATGAAGCCCTGGAAACTACTAAGATCCATTCAGTAGCCGGAAAACTTCCTGAAAATTCGACGCTGATAGCGAGACGGCCATTCAGAAGTCCACACCATACAATTAGTGATGTAGCACTGGTAGGAGGAGGAGGCATACCGCAACCAGGGGAAATATCATTGGCACATAATGGTGTTTTATTTCTTGATGAATTGCCGGAGTTCAAACGTACCGTGCTGGAAGTGATGCGTCAGCCGATGGAAGAAAGACGGGTAACTATTTCGAGGGCAAAAGTTGCTGTAGATTTCCCTGCATCTTTTATGCTGATAGCATCTATGAATCCATGCCCTTGCGGCTATTACAATCATCCGGAAAGAGAATGCACCTGCCCACCTGGGACGGTACAAAAGTATCTGAACAAAATATCGGGGCCACTGCTTGACCGGATAGACCTGCATGTGGAAGTAACGCCAGTGGCTTACCACGAATTATCCGGAACGAAAGAGCAGGAAAAATCTTCTTCTATAAGAGAGCGGGTCATTAAAGCGAGGGAAATACAGGGAGAGCGGTACAAAGACAAAGAAGGGATTTATGCCAATGCACAAATCAGCAGTAAGATGCTGAAGGAAATATGTGTGATTTCTTCGTCAGGTCACAACCTGCTAAAAGCAGCAATGGAAAAATTAAATTTATCAGCAAGGGCTTATGACCGCATCCTGAAAGTTGCCCGAACCATTGCCGACTTGTCAGCAAGTGAAGATATAAAACTGGAACATCTCGCGGAAGCCATTCAATACAGAAGCCTTGACCGTGAAGGATGGGCGGGGTGAGGCGATGTAAGATGTAAGATGTTTGATGATCGTTGCAATTACTTTAACATGTATTCTATTTTAATTTCATCCAAAAGCAATTCTTTTTTAAAAATCTGAAGATCCTTATCATGTTGAAATAATACTGTAGAATCATTTAACCACGAAGCTTTTACTGTTGTATCACGATTTAAATTTGCTCCTACTCTAGATGCCGCTATAAATACAATCTTTTGTCTATTTCCTACACTGTCTGAATCTTTTAATACTGAGAAATTGATATTATTACTAGCTGTAAACCCACACCAATTAAAAAATTTTACAATTCTGTAATCTTCTTTTGTATTCGGAATTTTCTCAAATATCTTGTAAGTACATTCTCCATTACACGCTATTAGTATAAGTGCTGAGGAAATTAAGAGAACAAGCGACGAAACCCTGATTGTCAATTCTTTTGCTTTAAAATCCACCCACGGCATTTTTTTATTCTCTTCCCGTGTGGCAAATATTATCCAATCCCCTACATATATTAACCCGATAAATAATAAACAAAACGCAATTAATATTTTTGTTTTCAATGTATAGAGATCATTTAATCACCCCACACAATAGTATTAAATTTCCGCTACAGTCAGCGTATTCTGTTTCCCATACCTGCATTCTATTGTAAACCTTCTCAACTAAGGAAGCGTTGATCAAGGTTTAAACCGGATGGCCTACTTCATGTAACTTTGAAACTAATGGCACTCAATTGCATCGTGTACCAGGCATTTGATAAAGACAATATCAATGAATGCAGGTACGCATTACTGAAATATCTATCAATATATAATTTAAATGCTCCCGATGATGTAACGATCGTGATCTATACAGACCAGCCCTCTGTGTTTGAAGCCTACTCACCTTATTTTGAAAATTTCAAAATGAACAAGCGTCAACCTTTATCCAAATGGGCGTTTTTGGAAGAAGGTCTGTCGCAATTTGATTCTGTGCTTTATTGCGAGACCAATACCTATCCTGTAAAAGCCATTGAGCCCTTATTTGAAAAAATGACGATGGGCAAAACATATTTATTGTTTCAAAAAAAAGTAAGTTCAAATTTACAAAAGGGTGTAAAGAAACTCATTAACGAGGGCAAAATAGTAAATAATGAAGGTGTTCAATCAAGAGTTTCAGTGGCAGGCATACCCAAAGATCATGCATTGATTAATCAGTTAAGGTCTGGAGCCGTTACTCTGGGAAACAACAGTGCAGATGATAGACAGATTATCCTCATGCTGTCCAATCAAAGAACTCATTTTGATGGCTTTATAGACTACAGCGAACTTCCGGAATTTTCAAAATTGCTCAATGTATTTTTTAATCAAAATGAAGAAGAAAGTATTCCCAACCTGGTTAAGCTTATTCATCACCTCGATGTGAATCAAATAATCCTTGAAAAAAGGGAATTTGAACAATTACCTATTCATAAAAAATGGTCCAAACGAATTTTAGGAAAGGGTTGGTCTATAAAAGAGTATTCAAAAAAATTATAATTCAATAAGTATTTACATGAAGATCTTACTGCAGTATCTCAAACCTTATAAGCTACTCGTCGTGCTGGTATTGTTTCTGGCAGCCATCAATATTGGATTTTCACTGATGGATCCTATTATATTTGGTAAGCTGGTGGATCTGGCCAATTATCAGGTAGATCAACCTTTTGACTGGAATAGCTTTTTATATATAAAAACATCTGTTCCCACGAAAAAAGGTGACTCTGAAATGTTGTATGGGGTTTTGTGGTTATTGGCAGCTTCTATTTCTGTTGCCATGATCAGCCGCATCGCCAAAAATTTTCAGGATTATTTTTTGAGTGTGATCGTTCAAAAGTTTGGAGCCAAGGTATTCACTGATGGTTTGCAGCATGCCATGAAATTGCCTTATTCTGAATTCGAAGATCAGCGAAGTGGAGAAACACTAAGCATACTTCAAAAGGTAAGAACCGATACTGAAAAATTCATAAGCAATTTCGTGAATATTCTCTTCACTGTTTTGGTAGGTATTATCATTGTTGCCGTTTTTGCATTCCGCATTCACTGGTCGTTACCGGTTATTTACTTCGGCGGTGTAGCAATACTCATGTTTATTTCAAATTGGTTAAGCAAAAAAATCAAATCTATTCAAAAAACGATTGTATCTCAAACAACAGCACTGGCAGGCACTACCACAGAATCATTACGTAATATAGAATTGGTGAAAAGCCTTGGATTGACTCAGCAGGAAGTGAGTCGCCTGAATAAAAACACTTATAAAATCCTTGGGTTGGAACTCACAAAGGTGAAGCGTATCCGCAGTATTGGATTCGTGCAAGGCACTTTTGTAAATACACTTCGACAGTTGATTTTATTCATGCTGATGTGGCTGATTTTCAAAGACCGGATGGATGCAGGCGACCTGGTGACCATGCAGATATATTCCTTTTTCATATTTGGGCCGTTGCAAGAAATAGGTAATATTATTCTTAGTTACAGAGAAGCCGAAGCATCATTAAATAATTTTAAGACACTGATGCAAAAGGCGCCAGAAGCGCAGCCCAAAAATCCACAATACCTTGGCAATATCAACCAATTAAGTTTTGACAAAGTAGCTTTCAAACATATTACAGCTACGCAAAAAGCGATAGACAATATCAGCTTCAAAGTGGATAAAGGAGAAACCATTGCTTTTGTAGGACCATCAGGATCTGGCAAAACGACATTAATGAAATTACTCGTTGGACTATACCGGCCCAATGAAGGCAATATATTTTACAATGGTATCGATGAAAATAATGTTGACTTTGAAGACCTGAGAAATCAGATCGGATTTGTAACACAGGATACACAATTATTTTCCGGTACCATCAAAGAAAATCTTTTGTTCGTAAATCCATCAGCCGGGGAAGACGATCTGAAGGAAGCACTGAATAAAGCGTCTTGTCAAAACTTATTGGAACGTGCAGACAAAGGACTGGATACGATGATCGGTGAAGGTGGATTAAAACTATCCGGAGGTGAAAAACAACGGTTAAGCATTGCACGTGCACTCTTGCGTAAACCAAATTTGCTGATGTTTGATGAAGCTACATCAGCGCTCGATTCACTTACCGAAGAAGAGATCGCCAAGACCATACGCCAGGTATCTTCCCTGAATGATCAGATCACTATTTTGATTGCGCACCGTTTGTCTACCATCATGCATGCGGACAGAATTTATGTATTGGAGCGGGGACTGATAATAGAAACAGGCACTCATGAAGATTTGCTGGAAGAAAAAGGTTTGTATTATGCAATGTGGCGGCAGCAGATCGGGGAAAGGAAAACTGAAAAAAGATTTGCCCCTGCTACGGTTTAATCTTCTTTGTTTTTATCCCATAGATCGTTAAAAATATTTCCATTTATACCTTCTATATCACTAAGTTCCAGCTCCAGTGCATTCATGCTTTTAGTGATCTCCAATAAAGAAATAATGAGCGAAGTGAGCAGGCTTAATAAGCTCAATCCGAATACATATTTTGCCATTTGCAGCCAGCCGTTATAAATGCAAAACATACAAATAACGCAGAGTGAAAAACTAAAGACTCCCAATCCCTGCATGTACCGGATCAAGTTGATGCGTTGTCTCAGGTTTTTTATTTGCTCTACGATCTTTGTTGATTCTTTGCCCTGGCGATAGTTGTCATGCAGTTTGCGCACAAGGTTTGCCAGCGCTACGAAGCGGTTGGTGTAAGCAAGGAGTAATAGACTTATCGCAGGAAATAAAAGAGCAGGTGTATTTAATGAAAGCTCCATGTGGGGACAAAAGTAGTACTGTGTAAATCAAACGAGAAAAAGGTAAGGCTTTTTTTAAAGTTGAATAAATGATGATCAGATAATTATATATGGAAGTATGCCATGTTTAAAATGTACATTCTGGGCTTGTTCCTCCATCCACTATTGCAAGCCCTTTCCTTTTGTATAAAGACCAAGTTGAAAATATCAATTCACCAACGGCTCTAACTGCCTTATAATATTTTGCCATTCAACATGGGTATATGGCTTGATGAGAAAAAGTGATGCACCTAATCTTTTACAAACATCAATATCTATTTTATTCGCCGAAGTGGTGACGATAGCTACAGGAATTTCTTTATACTCTGGATGATCTTTTAAACGCTGAAGTGTCTGCCTTCCATCGAGTTCAGGCATGTTGAGGTCTAGTACAATAAGTGCAGGTAGTGATTGACATTTATCTTTCAGGCATTCTAAAACTTCACGACCATTGCTAAAAAATTGAAAATGCAAAGGATGTTTCAATTTACTGGAAGCATCATGCACCCAGCCCCGATCATCTACATCATCATCGGCATAAAATACGACTTTAGTTTTTTCCAAGGAATTATATGGGGTTATGGAAATAAATTATTGAAGAAGACAAATGTATGTGTCAATTGTTCGCATGCGGGTGAACAAATTATTATCAATGCCGCCGCTTAATCTATTCGTTCTATAATGCCTGCAATACCTTGCCCGCCACCTACACAGGCTGTTACCATTCCATACTTTTTGCCATTCCTTTTCAAATCATTCAGTAGTTGAATGGTAAGCTTGCAACCGGTGCATCCCAAAGGATGCCCTAATGCAATCGCCCCACCATTAGGATTTACCAATGCTGGATCAAGACCTGCCTCTCTGATTACAGCAAGTGATTGCGATGCAAATGCCTCATTCAATTCAATCTGTTCTATTTGCTGCAGGTTCATATTTGCCTGCTTCAATACTTTAGGAATCGCGGCTACAGGACCAATGCCCATGATGCGTGGATGCACACCTGCAGAGGCACAAGCTACGAGTCGGCCAATAGGTTTTATTCCTAATTGATTCACCATACGTTCACTCATCACGACTACAAATGCGGCGCCATCGCTGGTTTGAGAAGAATTACCTGCCGTCACTACTCCATTTGCCGCAAAAGCAGGTTTTAATTTTGATAAAACTTCTACAGAAGTATCACTGCGTGGACCTTCATCTGTATCTACTAAATAAGTTCTTGTCTGCTTTTTTCCTTTTTCATCAAGATATACTTGCTCTACATTGATCGGTAATATGCCTTCTTTGAAAACACCATTCTCTATTGCCTGCAAAGCTTTGCGATGAGAGTGAAAAGAAAATTCATCCTGATCTTCACGGCTTACATTAAAATCTTTAGCAACAGCTTCGGCCGTTAATCCCATGCTTATATAATAATCAGGATCGTCTTTGGCAATAGAATAAGCAGGTACTGTCTTCCATCCTGCCGTAGGCACCATGCTCATACTTTCTGTGCCACCGGCAACGATGCATTCTGCCATACCCATTCGAATTTTTGCAGTAGCAATAGCAATAGTTTCAAGCCCTGAGGCACAATACCGGTTCACAGTCATGCCGGGCACATCATAACCCAAAGCACGGGCAGCAATGATGCGGCCTATCTGCAATCCCTGCTCTGCTTCAGGCACCGCGTTACCAACGATCACATCATCTACCAGCGCCTTTTCTAATTGCGGAATAGATGCCAGTAATCCTGTTATCACTTCAATAGCCAGATCATCAGGCCTGTAAAAACGAAATCCACCCCTTTTTGATTTTGCAACTGCTGTTCTGTATCCCGCTACTATGTATGCTTCCTGCATGCAAATATTTTTGATTTAAATAAATGAAGTTATGAAAATGCTACATGATTTATGTTGCAGAAATACGAACTCTACCCTAATGTTATCTTCGCCACCATGTATCGCTTGATTAGGCAAATCTTTTTTCTCATAGATGCAGAAAGAGCACACTACATAGCAATGAAATTGCTGAAAGTTTTTTGCTCCATTTCATTATTCAGAAAATGTCTTCACTCCCTTACCCGTTCGGTAAATTTATCTTTAGCCCAAGATGTGTGGGGCTTACGTTTCAGGCATCCGGTAGGCCTGGGTGCAGGCTTTGATAAAAATGCATTGTACTTAAGAGAACTCGAAGTATTAGATTTTTCTTTTGTTGAAATTGGGACAGTCACTCCTCTACCGCAAAGAGGAAATCCTAAACCACGAATATTCCGTTTGCCAAAAGATAGCGCACTAATCAACAGGATGGGCTTCAATAATGATGGCCTGGATGTGATAGCAAGGCGGCTGAAAGCCTGGCGAAAGAGGGAATCAGCACTGGGCAATAAAGGATCGGAAATTATTAGCACAATGTTCATTGGGGGTAATATTGGTAAAAATAAAGACACCCCAAATGAAGAAGCCTGGAAGGATTATGTGAAATGTTTTATAGGTCTGCATCGCTATGTAGATTTTTTTGTAGTAAATGTGAGTTCGCCTAATACACCTGGTTTGCGTGCACTGCAGGAAAAAGAATCACTAAGCATGATAGTGACCCAGCTTCAGTTTTTAAACACGCACCTGAATATAAAAAAGCCAATACTCTTGAAGTTAGCTCCTGACCTGGAGTTGGAAGCCATCAATGATGTAATTATACTAGCCGGGGAACTAAACCTTGACGGGCTCGTCATCACCAATACCACTACCAGCAGGGAAACTCTCAGCACAGATAAAAAAGAAGTGGAAAAGATGGGGGCAGGTGGGCTGAGTGGCAAACCCCTAAAAAACAAATCTACATCTATGATCCAATATATTTATTCTGAAGCGGGTTCTCTACCTATTATAGGGAGCGGAGGCATATTTACAGCTAAGGATGCAAAAGAAAAAATGGATGTGGGCGCCTCATTGATTGAAGTATGGACGGCTTTCATTTATGAAGGACCATTTATTGTAAAAAAAATCTGCAGGCATTTATCTAAATGACTGAAAGTTATCTTCGCATTTTAAATTTCTATTGAATGGAACATTTATTTACATCGGAAAGTATTATTAGTTTTTTGATATTGGTAGTGTTGGAAGTGGTGTTGGGCATTGACAACGTCATATTTGTCAGCATCATTATGAACAGGTTGAAAAACAAGAATGATGAGAAAAAAGCGCGCCGGATCTGGATGATTACCGGAATACTTTCAAGAACGTTATTGCTTTTGGGATTAACGTGGTTGCTGGCTCAAAAAGGAAAAGCGATATTTAGTTTATTTGGTAAAGGCTTTGACCTGGCCAGCATCATTATGATTCTTGGTGGATTATTCCTAATGTATAAATCAGTGAAAGAGATTCATGGCAAACTCGAAGGAGAGGATCTAAATACACTTGCACAAAAGCAGGGCGGTCTTTCTCTTGCGCAGGCAATAGTACAAATATTGATTATTGATGCTGTTTTTTCTTTTGACAGTGTAATAACTGCGGGGGGCACTGCAAAATTTGTTGAGATCATGATAGCAGCCGTGGTGATTGCCATGACTATCATGTTCTTATTCAGTTCACGTATTTCTGGTTTTATTCATAAACATCCTACTTTAAAAATGCTGGCCCTTTCCTTTTTAGTAATGATCGGTTTGAGCCTTATTATTGAAGGATGGGATTCAGAAAGAGCACATGCTTTGAATTTGAAAAATTATATTTATTTCGGTATGGCCTTTTCCTTTTTGGTAGAATTATTAAATATGACTCTGAGAAAACGCATGGCTAAGAAAAGAGTGGTGGAACTGAATGAGCCTACCATTAGAACTCCTGGTTTGGGTGATGATCAAACACATTAGCGGTTAAAAGAGCAGCAGCCACAATTCCTGCGGTCTCTGTACGCAAACGGGTATTCCCAAGGGACACAGGTTGAAATTTTTTGACAAGAGCAAGTTCAATTTCTTTTTCTGTAAAGTCGCCTTCAGGGCCTATTAATATAATTTGATCGCCCGAATTATTCATTGATAGATTTCTTAATCCGGTTTTGTTTGCAGGCAAACAGTGCGCAATCATTTTCACTGCAAAACCCATTTCCAGTGCATCATTAAAACTGATTGGCACATGTAAAGCAGGCAACCAGGATTGCTTTGATTGCAGCATGGCACTAATCAATATATTTTGAAAACGATCTATACGGTATTTATCTTTATTTGTCCTTTCACAAATGAGGGGCATTATTTCCTGCACCCCCATTTCAGTAGCTTTCTCCAGAAACCATTCAAACCTTGATGTGTTTTTTAATAGTGAAATAGCAATGCAGATTTTTGGTATTGATTGATGCTTTTTATTTTTAGACAACACTGTAACGGTACAATGTTTCCGATGGTCATCTGTAATAACAACGGTGCAGTTATCGCCTTTGCCATTTGTGAGAATCAGTTGATCATTTTTCTTTTTTCGCAATACCTGTATTATGTGCTTCGAGGTTGCTTCATCGAGTGTAATAGTAGGTTGGGTAATGTCGGCAATATAAAAATAAGGCAGATCTATTATTGGCATAAAAAAACCTGCAATTAATTATACATTAGTTTTTTTAAAAAGGTGTTTCATCATCCGTACGGTTATTCATTTTACTTCCGGTTTGTATAAACATCCGTGCACCATTGCCATCGGCATCTGGTACAGGTTTCCAGCTACCAGGCAGGGCAGGTCCTCCAAAGCTTTCACCTCCTTCATCTTCTATAAATTTTTGGATGTTCAACAATGCTCTCAATTTGATCGTTTCCAGGGAGCCATTGCGGTGTTTGGCAATACGTATGATCGTTTCACCCCGGTTACTCTCTCCCATTTCATTTTGCCCTATATCATAATATTCAGGACGGTATAGAAACATCACCATATCGGCGTCCTGCTCAATAGCTCCTGACTCACGCAGGTCACTCAATTGGGGCATTTTATTTCCTTCTTTTCTTTTTTCCACTTCCCTGCTCAATTGCGACAGGGCTACAATGGGCACATTTAATTCCTTAGCCATTGCTTTCAAACTCCGCGAAATATTACTGATCTCCTGTTCCCGGTTTCCATTTCTATTATCACCCGTGCCACTCATTAATTGCAGGTAATCAATAATGATGAGGCCGATATTACCCGTATTCTTCAAGCGACGACATTTTGCACGCAATTCGAATATGTTCAAGGCTGCCGTATCATCAATGAATATGGGAGCCTGCGAAAGCTTTTGGATACCCCGTGCATACAATTGTTTCATTTCATGCTCTTCCAGCTTGCCCCTTGAAATCTTTTCAAGCCAGATTTCACTTTCGGCCGAAAGAATACGCTGCACCAATTGGCCTGCGCTCATCTCCAGCGAGAAAAAGGCTACTGGCGTGGGTTTGGTAGGATGTAGCGCAGCATTGCGTGCCAGGTTGAGTGCAAATGCAGTTTTACCCACAGATGGACGTGCAGCCAATATGATCAAATCTGTATTTTGCCAGCCATAAGTAACCCGATCAAGTTTGGGGAAGCCACTTGGTACACCGGATACATCTTCGTTTTTGTGACGCAGGTCTTCAATGCGTTTGATGGCTTCGATCAATACAGAATCAATTGTTTCATAATTGTTCCTTAGATACTGGCTCGTTATTTCGTAGATTTTACTTTCTGCCTGGTCGAGCAGGTCAAAAACATCTGTACTGTCTTCATAAGCATCACTGATAATTTCTCCACTTATTCTTATGAGTTCACGCTGAATGAATTTCTGTAAGACAATCCTGGAATGTGCCTGCACATTGGCAGAGGAAACTACCGTATTTGTTAGCTTGGTGACAAAGTAGGGCCCGCCTACAATGTCCAGTTCTTCACGGGTACGTAATTCTTCTACTACTGTTAGAATGTCTATAGGCTGGCTTTTGAGGGCCAGGCTCTGCATTGCCTTAAAAATCCGCTGGTGCGCATCTACATAAAAACACTCCGGCTTAAGAATTTCTATTACTAAATCGAATGCTGCTTTTTCCAGCATGATCGAACCTAAAACGGCTTCTTCCAGGTCTTTTGCCTGGGGAGGCACTTTTCCATACACCATTGTGCTTAAGTCAATGGAACTCTTTCGTCTTATTTTGCGGTCTTTGTTGATATTGGTTAAATCCATTGTTCTGAAAAATGATCTTTTGAGTTAGTTTTTTAGCTGGTTAATTAAATTAGCAGCATTCATATTAATTAATTATGAATTTGTTGTTAACCTAATATGTTCACCAAACTTGCAAGCGAATAAAAGGAGAAAAAAACATAAGCGATAAACTATTTCAATTTACAGACTATCCACCATGAAATGAACATTAAAAGGAACATTTCCACATTTATTTATGATCATTCATATTATCTAAATGGTTATCCCCAAAACTTGTTAAAAAATATAATTGTTGATTTCTTTGGTAGATAAGCTTTACTTACAGTTTGGTGTTTCAGGTCAAAACAGGATTAGGGTTAGTCAAAAAACTTCTTGTTTTGATTGTGAAACAAGCTTTTGAAGCTCTTCACTAAACATTTGTTTCGTAGTATTACCTTTTTTCTTGCACTAAAAGCAGTGTTGGAACCCCATTATATTTTACTAAATAAGCATGAAACAACGCTCAGCTTAAAATTTTCGTTGTTTTAAAATTTAGATCAATAAAGGAAAATAGTTTCCACAAAAACTAATTTAATTTTTTATTTACATAGACCTTGGCCTGATTTAAATTCTAATATAAAAACATCACACAATCCCTAAAAAACAGATACGCTGGGTTCATTTCGACTGTAATGCTTACTTTTGCGCTCCAAATTATTTTAAACATAAAAACAGGTAATGAACAATTACGAATTGATGGTGATTTTTACCCCTGTGCTTAGCGATGATGAGTTCAAAGCGGCACAGCGTAAGTACACTTCATTGGTGACCGATAATGGTGGTTCAATGGTAGGGGAAAACGCATGGGGACTGAAATCACTGGCGTATCCGATCCAGAAAAAAACCACTGGTTTATACTGGGTTTCGGAATTTACTGCGTCATCCGACTTCAATGAGAAGCTGAAAATCCAGCTTCTTCGCGACGAGAGTGTTCTCCGTCATATGGTTACCAGGCTCGACAAGTATTCTGTCGAGTACAACCACAGAAAAAGAAATGGCTTACCAACAGGAAATGAAAAATTACAGGAGGTAAAAAATGGCTAGACCAAATGAAATTAAGTACCTGACCGCCATCAAACAGGAAAAACGTCCAAAGAAGTTTTGCCGGTTTAAAAAATATGGTATCCGTTACATTGATTACAAGGACATAGAGTTTCTTAAAAAGTTTTTGAACGAACAAGGCAAGATGTTGCCCCGTCGTATTACAGGAAATTCTTTAAAGTTTCAGCGTAAAGTAAGCGATGCTATAAAAAAAGCAAGACAGATGGCCTTATTGCCTTATGTGACTGATCTTTTAAAATAATCTCACAGGCTAATGCTTGCATTGCATTGAAATTAGAATTAGTAACCATCCCTAACTCTTTGCTATTAAAGAAGGACAGTTCTCTCAGAACTGGGCTAACGGGAACTAAAAAGAAAAAATGGAAATCATATTAATACAGGATGTAGACAACCTTGGCGGAAAGAATGAACTCGTGAAAGTGCGTAATGGATATGCACGAAACTTCCTTATTCCCCATGGGGTAGCAGTAGAAGCCAATCTATCGAACCGTAAGCAACTGACTGAGCGACTGAAAGTATCTAAAAAGAAAGAAGATGCAATGCTTGCGCAGATCAATAGTGTAATTGCTAAACTACAGGAAGCACCCCTGAAAGTAGGCGCCAAAACCGGTACAAGTGGGAAGATTTTTGGAAGTGTGACGCCATTACAAATAAGCAGGGCCATCCGCGATCAGAAAGGTTATGAGATTGACAGAAAAAAAATTATTATTTCAGATGAAGTAAAAGAGTTAGGCACTTACAAAGCTGCTATTGATTTTGGAAACGGACAGCGTGCAGATGTGGACTTTGAAGTAGTGGGTGAGTAAAATTCTTCCAACGACGAGGGTAATCAAAACCTGAATTATTGATAAAAAAAATTAAAGTGTTCAGAACGAACACTTTTTTTGTGACTATGATTTTTCTCCATATTTCCTTATTTTCGTAATGTACTGGTGTTTTTTTGCAGATCCCATTTCATTGATATATCATTGGTCTGTTGTTTGCTGTTTACACATTATATTGTTTTTTAAACTTTTCAGAAAATGAACATTTATGTAGGAAATCTGAGTTGGAATCTGAAGGATCAGGATCTGACCGACTTATTCACACCTTATGGTGAAGTAGGCACAGCAAAAATTGTTATTGACAAATTTACCCAACGGAGCAAGGGTTTTGGCTTTGTTGAAATGCCAAATGATGAACAGGCACAGGCAGCCATAGCACAGCTGAATGGCAGCGAAGTGGATGGTCGCAACCTGGTAGTAAATGAATCACGCCCTAAAGAAGAAGGAAGTGGCGGCGGGGGCTTTAAAAAGAGAAGTTTTGGCAATGGCGGCGGCGGCGGAGGCGGCTTTAAGAAAGGCGGCGGCAGTGGTGGTGGTTATGGTGGAAGCCGTGGAGGAAATGGCGGTGGCGGTTATGGCGGCGGCGGTGGAAGCCGGGGCGGCAGTGGCAGCGGTGGAGGAGGATATCGCGACAACTATTAAAAATTATAATCTTTTTAGCTTTGTAAGAGTCTGGTAAGCCAGACTTTTTTGTTTATGTATTTAGCAGCAATGCTACTTTTAACCCTTTGTAGAAAACTGACCCTCTTTCGGGGGGTAGGACACACTCAAATTGATGTTCAGGTCTTTGAGATCGGTCTTTTTACAAAAACTTCTATTTACATTTGGTAGCAACTCTTTTTAATTTTCTTAATAATCCATCAGTATGCTTTTACCTATCGGAGATGATAATAGCGACCGGCACACCACACCCATTGTCAACTATATTTTAATAGCCATCAACATCCTTGTATTTATTTTATTACAAAATATGGGACGGGATATTGATTTCACATTTGCTTATTCTACGGTACCCGGTGAAATTCTTTCAGGGCTTGATATCGTGACTAACCCTAAAATGTTGGAAGATCCATTAACGGGGCAAAGTGTAGAAATGCCTGGGTTGAAAGTTACCCCTGTACACGTTTATTTAACCCTTATTTCATCTATGTTCATGCATGGAGGCGTAGCGCACATAGCAGGTAACATGATGTACCTCTGGATCTTCGGTGACAACCTTGAGAATGCAATGGGTCATACAAAATATTTAATTTTTTATCTCTTGTGCGGAATTCTTGCCGGCCTGGCACATGTATTTACCACTTCTATTTTCAATCAAAGTTTACTGATCCCAAGCCTCGGCGCTTCAGGAGCTATATCCGGTGTGCTCGGTGGTTATTTGCTGATGTTCCCAAAAAGGAAAGTTCATGTATGGATATTTCTTACTACCATGTCTGTACCTGCTTTCCTTGCAGTAGGGTTATGGTTTGTATTCCAGGTAATAAACGGTGTGGGTGCATTGGGTGGAGAAGAAGCAGGAGGCATAGCTTACGCTGCACACATCGGGGGTTTTATAGCAGGTATTGTATTGGTAAAATTCTTTGCAACAAAAATGATTATACCAGAAAAGAAAATTTTTGGGGTAAACAATTGATCTCAAAAGAAGATGCACTGAAATATTCCCCATCTATATGTGCATCTACAGAAATGGGAGTTGTGATCTGTACTTTTTTTATCTGCCGGTAGTCAATAAAAGGAAGATCTAAATGTTTCCCCGTTTCTATAACAGGCAAATATCTGATTCTTTTTAATGGGGAAATAGCATATACCATATTCAGATCTAATAATCCATCATTCAGCAATGCTTTTGGAGCTACTTTAAATCCTCCTCCATATCTGATGCCATTGGCAATAGAAATAAGAAAACATTTTTTTTCAATAACTGTATTTTCAAAAGCAATTGAAAATTGATTTTCGCGGTAGCCAAGAATATTTTTTAAAATAGTAGCGTAATAAACTATTTTTCCCACTAATTTTTTCTTTCCCAACAGATCTTTTACCACAGCCCCGTCGAAGCCAATGCCTACCCCATTTAAGAACAATTTTCCGTTACAGTTTCCTGCATCAATCTTTTGGATGTTGTGCTTCAACAATTTTTTCACTTGTTGCTCAATGCTTATTTTTCCATACAGCATCCAATGAAAATCATTGCCAGTTCCTCCTGCAAAAATGGAAATCGGTATATCTAAATCTGGATTTTGATTGATAAAATAATTCAATGTACCATCGCCACCTATAATCCATACTTCTGAAAAAGCCTGCCATCCATTCGGCCAACCGGAGATGTATAAAGTATGCTCTGTATCTGTTTGCGTTAATATACTGCTGATCTTCTTACCAATTCCCCATGACTTCGAACCCTGGCGTGTTGGATTACAAATGAGGGCAATATTTTTCTGCATTGCATTATATAGAATAACTTTTCTACCCCATCATATTATTATGGATTCAATATTTTAATAATGCCTGCACCATGATAGGAATGTATTTCACCATTATACAAAGCCTCTGCACTTACAGGCCCCTGCTTAAAATTTCCTAAAGAAACAGCCCGCACTGCATAATAATACACCTGCTTCGGTGCAGTAGCATCTACAAAAAAATGAATACGATCGTCACGCACATCCAATGATACAGGTTCGGCAGCACCCTTTATCCAGTCCATACCGGGCAGCTCTTTTGTACGCGGATTTTCAATTTCAAAACCTGCCGGTAAGAGATCAGTGATCACAAGATTTTCAATAACACTGCTAAAGGATTTTTCAAGCGATAATGCAACTATGATCAAATCATTTTGTTTAAAATTATTACCCGTCATTCGTTTACCGTTTCGATCAAAAAACTGACGGCGCACTTTTATAAAATTATCTTCTTCTTTATAGGCACCGGTTGTACTGATGCCGGAAGCGACCCAGGAATAATAGAGGCGGCCATTACCTTTTGTAGCCAGTTCTATAGTACCATTTTTTAACAAAGCTTTGTTGCCTCTCCAATCACTTCCATCAATTTTACCTATGGATTTCCCTTGCACTTTTATATCAGCAGTTACATTAGATCTTGCAGCGCTGCGTGCCAGTTTTCCCAAAGCCAAAAATGAAAATGATCTTTCCTGTGTATTGAGATAGCGTTCCTTTTTTAACCGATCACTTACATGTCTGGCCATTACTGGTATTTGTGCATTGCCGGGATCCACATCTATCAATGCATTCAACGCAATAGCTTCATCACGTGTTTCACTATAAAAGCTGCCACCTGTTTGTTGTACACTGTATTCTCCGCTGAACGATGAAGGAAGAAAAGAAGTAAATGCACGTTTATCGCCCCCTACTGCATATGCTGCAGACAGCAAATACTTACCATCAAGCGCAAGCAACTGTGCATTGGATTTATAATAATTCATTGCCGATACCTGCATACGGTTAGCAAGCGACAATACATACAAACTATAAGGCACTTCCTTTGGCGCTATCTTACGGTTTTGATCTCTGTTATAATAATATGTAATTGTCTCTTTAGTTCTCAACCTGTTCGTTAGATAACTGAGCATTGTTTCGAGTAAAGAATTGTCAACATCGAAGCCAGCTTTTTTTGCTTCCAATAAAAAATGCGCCGCGTATGCTGTAGTCCACCAGTCTTCTTTGCCTTCACCATCCCAGAGTGTCAATGCACCATTATATAATTGCCGCATTTTGATTTTGCGAACGGCTTCCAATACATTGTTTACAGAATTCAATCTGTTATTACCTTTCGCAGTAATCATGTCAGCGAAGTCTCCATAGTACAATTGTGGAAAGGCTGCTGATACTATTTGTTCTGTGCACCCATAGGGATATTGCACCAGATAACGCAATTGATCGGCAATTTCTGCAACAGGTGACCTGCTAACAATAAGTTCATAATCAGCGCTGCCAGGCATAAAATCATTTTGTGGAATGTTGATTTTAAGATTAGCTCCACCTACTACTGAGCCGCTTCCTGTAAGCTTTTGCAATGTAGATGGAGGGCGAACTGAAATCTCTGTTTCTTCAGTAAACTTTTCTCCAAGCGCATTCACGGTTACATTCATTTTTGCTATACCGAGCGTAGGTGCAGCCACCACTCTGAATAAAACTTTGCCCTCACTATTAGCGCCTATGTTTATAGATTGGCTTGCACTGCCTACTACTTGCGCAGGGCCTGAGAGATTTAGTGAAGCATTACCAGTGGCAGCTTTACCAGAAGTATTATTGATAGTAACAGGTACAAGGGATGTATCACCGGGGCTTAAAAAACGTGGTAGTGATGAACTCAATACAATGGGATCTGCTACCTGCATGGTGGCTTCGGCTGATCCAAAACTTTCTTCTTTAAATGCAACTGCCATCAATCTTACCTGGCCACTGAACTGCGGAATATCAAATTCAAATTCTGCTTTTCCACTTCCATTGGTTTTTCGCATTCCACTCCAGTACGATAATATTTTTATACGCTTAGCCGGCATAGGGTTCACTCTTTTTTCCATATCCAAGCCACCATCACCACCTGTGCTGCTCAACCTGCTTCGCAACTCCGGAAACAATAAAGGATATATATCATACGCATTTACTTCCAATGCTTTTTGCTGGTAATAATAAGTATATGGATCAGGTGTTTTGAAATCGCTTACCTGCAGTACACCATTGTCCACAGCGGCAAGTGTGATGAATGAATTAGCTGCGGCATGTACAGTCACTATTTGCTTTTTTTTTGACCTGCTTGTTTTTTGTACTGTGATCTGCACCGGTATCCGCCGACTCTTTTCTTCCACTTTTATATTTTGATAACCATGTGCCACTGTTAAAGGAATATCAGAAATTTCATGAGGCTTTATCAGCGTGGCCGTAATATATACATTGGGAACATGTTCGCCTGACAACTTTAAATCCATGCCTGCGCTTCTCTTTGCCACATCCAAATATTGATGCGACAGAACTCCATCACGTTCCGTAGTTACCAGCATACGTCCGCTGAAAGGTGTCTTAAATAATATCTTCGCAACATCGTTGCTTTGATAGGAAGCTTTATCCAGCTCTATATCTATATTCCCTTCATTGTTCACCTCAAACGAATTATTATCACCACCCCATGACCCGTAACTGTAAAAACGCTTACTTACATAAGAGTTCGCTCCAGGCCTGTAGATCCTGATCTCATAATCTCCAGGTGAACGTGGTACATAATTATACACTGTGGCATTGCCTACTGTCATTGACCCATCTACCATCACTTTATCCTGCTCCTGCGACTCGTATCGGAAGTTGCTGCCGCTTTTTACCAATACCGTTTTATACTCATGCTTGATCACTTTTATTTGTGCAGTGGCAGATGTAGCAGCACCATCTTTATTTACCGATGCAAGGAGAAAACGCACAGGCTGATTCAGAGAATAATAAAATGAGCCATCGTCTTTTATACCATGAAAAATATCCTGCGTAAAAATATCTGCTGAGGCCAAACGGCTCACGGGTCTCCCGGTTTCATCAAAAACTGTAGTATAAAAATTCGCCTGGAGTAAGCCTTTATTGGCATACAATGAGGATGCTACAAAAGTTTGCGTTGCATTACCGTTTGCATCTGTTTTACCTTGTTTGAGTTCTTTATCAAATAGCGTTTCAGCATTGGTGAGTGCAAAGTCATAACCTACAAAATTCTTAGCTGTAAAGTTTTTTTGTTTTACCTGAATCTCAGTTTCATAAGACCTGTTGGCAGCGGGTGGCCCAAAGAAATTCGCAGCATTTATGGAAAGTATTGCAGATTCTAATGGGCGAAGAAAAGGCTTATTTAATTTGGCTGTCACCTTTATACGGTCGGGTACAAACTCCTCGATCATAAAGTTTTTGGATGCAAGCAACACATCGTTCGAGCTATAAACTTCCAACGAATAAGTACCGGTAATAGCTGCATTAGATATATCCACTGAGCCGTCAAGTGCGCCTCCTTCGTTCAGGCTCTTTCGAAATGTTTTTAACTCTTTACCATTAGGCATCAGAAATTTTAATTTCACAGGCAACTCACCAGGGCTTTTCCATTTTTGATCTCGTATTACAACAGCAAAATTTACTTTTTCGCCGGGCCTGTAAATATCTCTTTCGGCATAGACAAATGCATCAAGACCTGTTGCATTATTATATTTTCCTCCTATATCAAAGCGTGATATATTCACCTTTGTATTACTAAAAGGCAGGTATGTAAAGTCGTTTGCTGTCTTTGCAATAATGAGCGCAGGCTTGTATCCTGCTGCGAGTGTTTTTACCATTTTTACTTCAGCTATACCCTCACCATTGGTAGCAGCTGTGCCTAGCAATTGATTATTGGCACCATAAACATTCACCGTGACCCCATCCACACCTTGTGCAGTTTTTATGGAATTAGCAAATACCAGCATTTTGTCCCTACCATGCCTGGCAATTAATCCAATGTCCGAAAAAGAAATGAACCGGGTATCCTGCACCCAGTAATCTTCTGTAGAGCGTAGCATTACATGATAAATGCCTTTCGCATCAGGCAAGCGATCTTCAAACTGAGATAGATTTAATATTCTCCCGCCACCAGATTTTGGAAGAGAACGGGTATCTATTTCCTTCGAGTAAATAACATCTCCGGCAAGAGATTCACTGTATTCATCAGATACTTCATTATCATAGCTTGCGAATGAAGCCCCTTCTTTTTCATCTCTTGGATTATAACCATAACGCTGCGCCATTAAAATATTACTCTCATATATTTTAGAAATATACAATTTCACTTTTGGAGTGTTGGTAATGCGTACTTCTATATTACCCCCGCCTTTTTTAGATAAATAAATCCCTTTGCTGTTCGTAAATTTTACGTCTGATTCCAATTTTCCAAAGGCAACACTTCCATTGTATTGCTCTTTTAATACACCACCGATTTTACCCCGCAATCCCTGCTTAATGGTAAGTACATAACTATTTTCCTCATTAAATTTTTCGCTGTGTAGCGTCACACCATAATCTGTGTACTCAGTGCGAAAGGCAACAGCAGGTTCGAAATGAATATATTGATTGATATTTTCAGGTGTTAGCTGTTGGCTGGTGCCGATATTTACTATGCCTTCGGTGCCATCATGTTCCGCTTGCACATCATTGATCAATAACACATAAGGAGAAGGAATAGAAAGCTGTGTATTTATATTTTCTGTCAAAGAATTTTTCCCGTTTTCAGGCCTCAATCCTTTACGCAAAATTACCTTTGCATCATAATTTTTATCTTCCGGTTTTATGGATGGAATCCGCACGGCCACTGTTTTACCTGCAGAAATGGTTTGTAATGTATAATCCACTTTTTTACCTTCTACTTCTATATCGAGCTTGTCTTTTACATCATCCGGTTTTAATGGATAATTGAATACCAGGTTGATTTGCGGAACGGCCGTTTTACTTCCCTCCTGTATACCTACCCATGTTACCTGTGCATCAGTAAGTTGAAGGGGAGCTGTATAAAACTCTATTTTTTCTTCTGTTTTTACATCATCATATTTACTATACTGCACCACATCATCGTGCACCTTAGCTTTGTAAGATGTAGCCGGAGCTAAAGGTCTTGAAGGAGAAAAAACAAGTTGATCTGAACCTTCCCAGCGAAACTTTCCCGGTATATCAGGTTCAAAAGTTACATAGTCAGCAGAGTCCCATTTGTTCAAGAGTGAATCCGCTATGAGTGATTTATTAAAACGAAATATTAAGTTGCCCAACTGAGGTACTTCTCCTTTTGCATTGGTATAATCCAGGGCTACATAATCACGGTTACAGGAAATTAAAAAAAAAGCAACGATGCCGAATACTATCGGAAATGTTGCAGACAGACATTTGATACGCATGTAAAAATGCTTTGGTTGGTTTTGGAAAAATAAGTATAATAAATGGAATAGTTAAATTCAATGAAAGTCTTTATAATACAATAAAGAAAACAGAATTTTAGAAGTACAAAAGCTACGGAGGATGGCCAGATGAGTCCATATAAATATTTACACCAGAAAGTTACAAAGCATAAAATGATTGTTCTTGTTAAAAGATTTGCAATTTTAGCAGGGAGCACGTTTTTACTTTTTATAGTATTGAATTTTTTCTTTCCGCTTAGAGATGATATAGAATACACCACGCTCATTACAGATGATAGGGGTGAGATGATCAATGCTTATCTTACCAAAGATGAAAAGTGGCGGATGAAAACAGAGTTAAATGAAATTTCTCCGCTATTAAGAAAAACAATCATTGCAAAAGAAGATAAATATTTCTATCAACACCCTGGGATAAATCTTGCAGCCATAATACGTGCAGCATTCAACAATGTGATACAAGGTAAACGAACCTCAGGGGCTTCTACCATTTCCATGCAGGTGGCACGTGCAATGGAACATCGAAAGAGAAATATGGGTACCAAAGTGATAGAGGTATTCAGGGCTTTGCAGCTTGAATGGAAATATGATAAGGATGAAATACTTCAAATGTATTTAAACCTGGTCCCCTACGGAGGGAATATAGAAGGGGTGAAAGCCGCTTCATTATTATATTTCAAAAAAGCACCTGACCATCTTTCTCTTGCCGAAATCACAGCACTTTCTATTATTCCTAATCGCCCTTCATCGCTGGTGATGGGAAAAAACAATGATGCCATCATCAAACAAAGAAATATATGGTTAAAACGCTTTGCAAAAGAAAGGGTGTTTACCAGTAAAGAAATTGAAGATGCCCTTGCTGAACCCCTCACCGCTCAAAGATCCGCAGTGCCTCATTATGCACCGCATCTTTCTTATAAACTCAAACAACAGAACAGCAGTGCAATTGTAAAAACCAATATCAGGTTAAATACACAATTAAAAATTGAAAAACTTACAAAAGATTATATCCACACACTGAGGATGCAAAATATACACAACGCTTCGGTAGTGGTGATAGAAAATAATACCGGAAAGATCATATCTTATGTGGGTTCAGCAGATTTTCACGATACTACTGATGGCGGACAAGTGAATGGCGCTGATGCCATCAGGCAGCCCGGCAGTACGCTGAAGCCTCTGCTATATGCGCTATGCATAGATGAGGGGCTAATGACTCCCAGAATGGTGATGACCGATGTACCTGTAAACTATGGAGGGTTTGCTCCTGAAAATTATGATCAGAAATTCAATGGAAATGTAACATTGGAATATGCGCTTGAACATTCCCTGAATATTCCTGCAGTAAAGGGTTTGCGTATGTTGGGTACAGACAAAATGATCAACACATTAATAAAAGCAGATTTCAAACAGGTAGCTAAAGACCGGAACAAACTTGGCTTATCGTTAATTCTTGGTGGATGTGGTACTTCACTGGAGCAATTGACGTCGTTGTTTTCTTCTTTTGCCAATGAAGGCGTTTACCATTCTCCCTCTTTTACACAAGAAAAAACCCTATCAGGAAAAACGCAATTGGTATCTCCAACAGCAGCCTACATGATCACAAATATTTTATCGAAAGTGAATCGCCCCGACTTTCCTCTAAACTGGCGAGCCACAGAACACATGCCGAAGATTGCCTGGAAAACAGGTACTTCTTATGGCAGGCGGGATGCCTGGAGCATTGGTTATAATAAACAATACACAGTCGGAGTATGGGTTGGAAATTTTTCCGGCACAGGTGTACAGGAATTAAGTGGTGCAAACACGGCTACACCATTGCTCTTCAAAATATTTAATACCATTGATTATAATAATAATGGCGAATGGTTTGCAGCACCAAAAAATTGCGAATGGCGACAAGTGTGCGCTGAAACCGGCTTGCCCCCTGGGATTGCGTGCAAAAACCTTGTTCTTGACTATTTTATTCCATTGATAAGTACTACCACTCCCTGTGCCCATGTGCAGGAAATAAAAGTGAGTACAGACGGCGGTATTTCGTATTGTCATTTATGTTCCCCGGATGTAGGTTACACAAAAAAATGGTATCTGGCGATTGCTCCTGAGATGCAGGATTTTATGCTCACCAATAATGTTGCTTTTGATCGTATGCCTCCGCATAATCCGGACTGTGAAAAAGTATTTCAGGGTGAAGGCCCCAATATCACATCGCCTTCTAATGGAAATGAATATTACATGAATAAAAAAGATAAGGAACCGCTGCAGCTGGCTGCGCATACCGGTAGTGATGTAACCAAAATATATTGGTACATTAATGATCAATTTTACAAAACCTCAGCTCCGGGTGAAAAACAATTTTTCATGCCCCAGGAAGGCAATGTAAAAATTTCATGCACTGACGATAAGGGTCGAAATAGAAACATCCGCATTAATGTGAAGTACATTGATCTCTGAAAATGAGAAAGGGATGTTTAATTTATTTTCCTTACATCGCCGGAGCCCGCTATTCTTTGGTTTACGGCAGGTGTTCCTTTATAAGCCACATCGCCCGATCCCGCTATAGATATTTCTAATTGTTTACTTGCAAATACTTCTGCATCGCCACTTCCACCAATATTTACAGAAGCCTTTTCACTCAACAATTGAAAGGCATGCACTTCTCCACTCCCTCCTATATGAGTAGATAGGCTTCTGGTAGTGCCGCGTAAAGAAATAGAACCACTACCGCCAATTGTAGCGGTGACTTCAGGAGCATCTACTTCTACATCTACATCACCACTGCCTCCAATATTTATTTTTAAATCTCTTGTGCTGATTTTAGTTTTAGACTTTATGCCACCACTTCCTGCAACTGATAGTTCATAAAATTCAGGAGCGGTTATATGAATTTTAATAGTGTGTTTCGGTTTAAGATTATATCCATCCTTATTGTCTATTTCTAAAGTATTACCGTTCTTTTTTATTTCTATATATTCCATCAGGTTTTCGTCAGCTTCTACTTTTATAGAATGTTCTGTGCCCTGTGAAATAAATACTTTCATAGAAGAGCCCACTCTTATACCTGTAAAAGAAGAAATATTTCTTTGTTGTGTAGTCACGGTTCCATTGCCTGTGATCCTTCTGCCGCCATTTATATGACAAGATGAAAAAACTATAGTGAAAAGAATTAAAGAAAGGGTGAATTTGGTCATAACATTTTTATTATAAGACTTCACACAAAAGCATGTAGTTACAAATATTACAAGAAAATTCGGAGATTCAAATAAGCATGAATAGTTATATCAATATTTAGATTCTTAATGCCAGTTCACTTAAGCTCTCTATAAGGAATTAATCGGGTTGCACCTGTTTTCTTACCTTCACTGCCCTATGACGGAAAAGATTCTTATCCTCGATTTCGGATCACAATACACCCAGCTCATAGCACGAAGCGTACGCGAAGCATCGGTTTATTGTGAGATAGTGCCTTTTTCAAAACCCATAGTCCCGGATCCCGGTATCAAAGGAATTATACTGTCAGGTTCTCCATTTTCTGTAAATGATAAAACCGCTCCCAAAGTTGATTTAAATCAATTATTACAAAATTGCCCCATACTTGGCATTTGCTATGGAGCTCAATTATCTGCATTAGCCTTTGGCGGCAAAGTAGAAAAAAGCAATAAAAGGGAATATGGCAGGGCCTTGTTGCATATACAAAAAGATGATCTACTGTTCAATAACATTACACCGGCTTCTCAAGTGTGGATGAGCCACAGCGACTCTATTACTTCACTGCCGGAAAATTATGAATTGCTTGCAACAACTGAGAATATTCCCGTCGCAGCATTCAGGTCTGGCAATATATCCATACATCCATTTTATGGATTACAATTTCATCCGGAAGTATATCATTCGATAGAAGGAAAAAGAATTCTGTCCAACTTTTTAGTAGAGGTATGCGGTTGCAGCCAGGATTGGACTCCTGCACATTTCATTACAGATACAGTTAATAATCTCAAGGAATCAATTGGTGATAAAAAAGTAATAATGGCACTGAGTGGTGGGGTTGATTCCACAGTAGCAGCCATGCTGATTCACCGTGCCATTGGAAAAAACTTGCAGGGCATATTTGTAGATAACGGCCTATTACGACTGGATGAATATGAATCAGTTTTAAAAAATTATAAAGAATTAGGATTAAATGTAAAAGGCATTGACGCCAAAAAAATATTTTATAAAAAATTGCAGGGGAAAACAGATCCTGAAACAAAGCGAAAAATCATTGGCGGTTTATTCATAGATACTTTTCAGGAAGCTGCAAAAACCATTAAAGATGTGAGTTTGCTTGGGCAAGGGACTATCTATCCTGATGTAATTGAATCTATATCCGTACATGGACCATCTGTTACTATAAAGTCGCACCATAATGTAGGGGGTCTGCCAAAGAAAATGCATTTAAAATTGATTGAGCCGCTTCGTGCACTATTTAAAGATGAAGTAAGAAAAGTAGGCAGGGAGCTTGGAATAACAGATGCTTTGATCAGTCGCCATCCCTTTCCTGGCCCCGGTTTGGGCATTCGCATATTAGGTGAAGTCAACAAGGAAAGAGTGCAGCTTTTACAAAGAGCCGATGACATCTATGTTAAAGCATTGAAGAAGTATAACCTATATGCAACGGTATGGCAGGCCGGGGCTATCTTACTCCCAATTCGAAGCGTAGGTGTGATGGGAGATGAAAGAACTTACGAATTCACGGTTGCTTTAAGAGCAGTAACGAGTGTAGATGGAATGACAGCGGACTGGGCACATTTGCCATACGATTTTCTGGCACACGTTTCCAATGAAATCATTAATTCTGTACGGGGCATTAACAGAGTTGTGTATGACATCAGCAGTAAACCACCTGCAACTATTGAGTGGGAGTGATAAAAGTTTGATAACATATTTATATTTGCAATAATGTATATAAAGCATTTTTTAGTTGCCGTTCTTTTATTAGTTGCTATCATAAGCAGCCATGCCCAATCTTATACGCGACATAAAATTGCATTGTTCACACCTCTGTATCTGGATTCGGCTTTCGACGGAGGTTACAATTATCGTTTTAATAAAACCTTTCCAAAGTTTCTTCATCCGGGGCTTGAATTTTATGAAGGCGCCCAGGCAGCACTTGATTCACTTAACAAAGCCGGTGCGCCACTTGAGGTTTTTGTGTATGATTCCCGTTCGAAGCGTATGCCTATAACCCAGCATCTGAACAGCAGAGAATTTGCAGATATGGATTTAATTATCGGGCATGCTTCTACAGATGTACGTGTATTGGCTGATGCGGCTTTAAAAAATAAAATACCTTTTATATCTGCCACTTTACCTAATGATGCAGGTATTACAGCTAACCCTTATTATGTAGTTTTAAATTCTACATTACGCACACATGCGGAAGGCATTTATCAATACCTGGTAAAGTATCATAAAAACGACAGGATCATTGTGTTTCGTAAAAACGGGGCACAGGAAAATCAAATAAGAGATTACCTGCAGGAGCTTTCCCGTTCCGCTTCTATCCGGCTGCGCATTAATTTCCAGGAAATAGGTACAGGTTTTACACAAGATCAAATCAGTACATCATTAGACAGCAGTCGAAAAACTGTTTGTATAGCAGGCAGCCTGGATGAAGCCTTTGGCCAAAGGCTGGTGCAACAATTAGCAAACCTGAGTAATGATTATTTAATAACAATAATGGGTATGCCTACCTGGGATGGTTTCAATCTTACCAAACCTGAATTTAAAAAACTGGAAATTATTTATACTACACCATTCAACTATAGGAAGTGGAGTCCTCTTGGATCGCAGCTGGCATCACGTTTTGAAGCCACATTTGGTGCACGTCCTACAGATATGTATTATCGTGGTTACGAAACCATGATGCGGTTTGCACTTTTGCTATTAGATACAAAAGACGACATGGCATCCAACCTCAGTCGCAGAGGAAATGCCATATTTACGCAATTCGATATTCAGCCTGTTTTTTTAAATAAACAAAACATGGAATTGGACTATTTTGAAAATAAGAAATTGTACTATGTACGTACGGTGAATGGTACCAAGATCGTTCAATAATATTATACATATCTATTGAGACTGAATGAAAAGCTATAATGAGGTTATCTGCACTTTGCTTTTCATCTTTGCAAGATTGGAGTGAAACTGTACTAAGCCTACATAGCCACGGACACACGAAGACACAAAAGAAAGCACATAGAGTCATTCGTTATACAATAATCATTTTTTGCAGTGTTCTACGAAATGTAATGATGCTGAAATGCATTTTAGCATATGGGGGACAGAAAATTTTTACTTGAAATTTGTATTTGCTGCAATCTCTTCTCCTCTGCCTGCCCGTTCCATGTTCAGGCGGGCGTGAAAACTTATTACAATTAAACTAATCCATACGTTGTGTGTTTTCAATACATAACTTTATTTATGTCCTTAATTGAGTTTACAGATTGCGGTTTGTATTGCAGGGCCGGTGATTTTTATATTGACCCCTGGAAGCCGGTTGATCGTGCAGTCATCACTCACGGACACAGCGATCATGCACGCTGGGGCAGCCGTGTTTATTTTTGCCATCACGATACAAAACCCATTTTGCAACTTCGCCTTGGCCCTAATCAATACCAAACTGCAGGTTGGAATGAACCTGTTTATATGAACGGAGTCAGGGTGTCACTTCATCCTGCAGGGCATATCATTGGCTCATCTCAAATACGCATAGAGTACGAAGGAGAAGTGTGGGTAGTAAGCGGAGATTATAAAACAGAGAATGATGGAATAAGCGGCCAATTCGAACCAGTAAAATGTCACACATTTATTACAGAATCAACCTTTGGATTGCCCATCTACAAATGGAAACCACAGGCTGAAATTTATACCGGGATAAAAAGCTGGATACAAAAAAATAGAAATGAAGGCAAAACCTCTGTTCTATTTGCATACAGTCTGGGTAAGGCACAACGCATACTACAACCTATAGCAGAAGTGTGTGATACGATATTGACGCATGGAGCTGTGTATAATATGCATACTACATTGGAAGCTGCAGGTTGGAAGTTGCCTGCTGTACATCGCGTCACACATGATACACCAAAAGATTTGTTGAAAGGCAATGTAGTGATTGCCCCATCAAGTGCCGAAGGGACTGCCTGGATCAGAAAATTTGCACCCTACTCTATTGGTGTTTGCAGCGGATGGATGCAGGTAAGAGGAGCAGTGCGCAGGCGTAATGCTGATGCAGGTTTTGTTTTAAGTGATCATGCGGACTGGGCAGGATTACTTTCTGCTGTGAAAGCTACAGAAGCTGAATGTGTGTATGCTACTCATGGGTTTCAATCTGCTTTTAGCCGTTACCTAACAGAACAAGGTATGGATGCAAGAGAGGTAAAAACGGAATATGGGGGTGAAGAAGAAGTTTCTATACAGCCGACTGATATTAATGAAATTATAAGTTGATAATAATTATTTACATAGATATTTTGAACCGGTAAATATTATTGGAGGAAAACACAGACCATATAATTAAAGAAGCTGATTTACCCGGAGGGCTTGCCACTACAGGGCTGCGTGCATTTGCTGACCTTGTATTTTCCATGGGTACCAGTACCAAAACCAATGCAAAGCTAGATGCTTTAATAAATTATTTCTTATCCGCAGATGATAAAGACAAGGTTTGGGTGATTGCCATTTTCAGTGGCAGGCGGCCGAAAAGAATGGTGAACTCTACACAGTTAGCTTCTTATTGTATTGAAATAGCCGGCCTTCCATTCTGGCTTTTCGAAGAATGTTATCATACGGTAGGTGATCTTGCCGAAACCATATCCATATTATTACCGGAAAAAGATGAAGAAAAAATTGATTCAAAGCCTCTTCATTTTTATATAGAAGAATTGAAAAGGCTTGAGAAAGAAGAAGAATCTGTTCGTAAAAATTTTATTATTCAGTCATGGCAGGAAATGAATATTTCAGAACGTTTTGTTTTCAATAAACTCATCACCGGTGGCTTTCGCATAGGCGTTTCGCAAAAATTAATGGTAAATGCATTAGCAAAAACAGTGAACGTCGAATCTTCTATAATTGCACACCGCATAAGTGGCAATTGGGATCCGTCAACAATTTCTTTTAATGAAATACTAAGTGAAGAATCTGCATTAACTGACATTTCGAAACCATACCCTTTTTACCTTGCTTATGCACTGGAAGAAGATGCAGCAACATTAGGTGATCCTGAAGACTGGCAGGCTGAATGGAAATGGGATGGCATTCGTGGACAGATCATTAAGCGCAATGGTGAATTGTTTGTATGGAGCCGCGGCGAAGAATTGATGACAGATAAATTTCCGGAATATCATTCATTGTTGAATGCCTTACCTGACGGCATCTCCATTGATGGAGAAATAATTCCTTACTCCTCGCCTATAGTTGGAGTTGAGGTGGGTACTCCTTTACCATTCGCTCTTTTGCAAACACGGATAGGCAGAAAAAATATTACAAAAAAGCAACTACAGGATGCTCCGATTGCTTTTTTTGCTTATGACCTGCTTGAATGTAATGGGAAAGATTATCGAACAAGAATATTATCTGAGAGAAGAGCAGAATTGGAAAAAATTGTTACGAAAGCTAATCATGAAAGGCTGATTATATCCCCGGTCGTTTCATTCTTTTCCTGGAATGATCTTGCCCGTTTACGACAAGATTCGAGGGCGTTCGGGGCGGAAGGTTTTATGATCAAAAAGAAAACTTCGACATATGGAGTAGGACGAAAAAGAGGTGATTGGTGGAAATGGAAAATTGATCCTTTGACTATAGATGCTGTAATGATCTATGCACAAAAAGGTGCCGGCCGCAGGAGTAATTTATATACAGATTATACTTTCGCTGTTAAAGATGGCGATAAGCTGGTTGCATTTACAAAAGCTTATTCCGGACTTACGGACAAAGAATTTGGCCAGGTAGATAATTTTGTAAAAAGGAATTCCATTGAAAAGTTTGGTCCTGTTCGCACTGTAAAACCTGAACTTGTTTTCGAGATTGCTTTTGAAGGTATTGCAGCATCGAAGCGACACAAATCGGGTGTGGCCCTGCGCTTCCCACGTATCAGCCGTTGGCGGCAAGATAAAAAAAAGGATGAGATTAATACTTTGGAAGACTTACAAAAGATGCTTGAAGTTTATGGTAAATAGTGGTTTTGAGTAAAAGCCCAGAGTTTAATTCTCATTAATTTTGGAATATGCTGACCAGATAAAAAATACTAGATGTGCTACACAGTAACAAAAGTTATTTTGAATCAGAATTAGGCGTTATAAAAATTGGTTTATTTGGCAGCTATGCAAAAAATGAACAGAATGCAAAAAGTGATGTTGATATTTTTCTTGAACTGGAAGATAATAATTACAAAAAGATTTTAGCGGTACTTATTTATCTGGAAAGCAAACTTGATCAGAAAATTGACATGATTAAAGGAGATCACATCAGGCCAGATTTTCTACGCACTTTGGAAAGAGAAACAATTTATGCATAGCATTATAAAAGAAAGGCTTCAACTTATATTTCATCATAGATCAGTTATACAAAACAGAATTGACCGTATTCAAAAAGCAGAAAAACTAAAAAATGCTGAACATGGACAAATGGTCTTAGATTCTTTAATTACCCGGTTACAGGCATTAAACGAAAACATAATTGAAAAGCTTTCACCTTCTTTCTTCCAAAATAATTTGCATCGGGATATTGTACCAATCATTCGTTTTCGTGATTTAGCATCCCATCATTATGAATTACTGAATCATAATATTATTTTTTCAATTTGTAAATACGAAATTCCCCCGTTAAAAGCTGTCCTTGAAAGTTATCACAAAATAAATGGTGATTGTGGGGATGGAAATTAATAAAACCCCCGGTTATAGTATCCTCCAGGAATGGCTTTCTTTGAAAGGTTATAAACCCTTTCTGTTCCAGGAACAAACATGGCAGAAAATAGACGAGGGAAAAAGCGGTTTAGTGAATGCACCTACAGGCACGGGTAAAACATTTTCTGTTTTCCTGGGCGCCATGATTCAATTCATCAATGCAAACCCACAGAAATATAAAAGCAAAAACAAAAATGGTCTTCAGCTTCTTTGGATCACTCCATTAAGAGCCCTTGCAAAAGACATAGGCAGGGCAATGGAAGAAGTGATTGAAGAACTGGGCATGAATTGGAAGGTAGCCATCCGCAATGGAGATACCAGCATAAGCGACAGGCAAAAACAAAAACGACAAATGCCTGAAGTATTGATCATTACCCCAGAGAGTTTACACTTGCTTCTTGCACAAAAGGGCTACCCTGAGGTTTTAAAGACACTTAAAATAATTGCAGTAGATGAATGGCACGAATTAATAGGCAGTAAAAGAGGTGTACAGGTGGAGCTTGCCATTAGCAGGATTGTGAACAGCCAGCCCCCCCACCCCCCGAAGGCTGCTTTATCCATCTGGGGTATCTCTGCTACCATTGGAAATCTTGACCAGGCAATGGAAGTGTTATTAGCTCCATTGGCGCAATACAATAAGATAAAAGGAGAAATCATCAGTGCAGAGCTCAAAAAAAAGATAGAAATCGAATCTGTTCTGCCAGATGAAATAGAAAAATATCCATGGGCAGGCCATCTTGGAATTAAATTGGCCCACAAAATTTTACCCATCATTAATAGCAGCAAAACCACACTTATTTTTATTAATACACGTGGCATGAGCGAGCAATGGTACCAGGCACTTCTTGCCATTGCTCCCGATCTGTCAGGCGCCATAGCATTGCATCATGGCAGCATAGAAAGAGAACTCAGAACGTGGGTGGAAGAGGCATTGCATGAAGGAAAATTAAAGGCTGTAGTATGTACTGCGAGCCTTGATCTTGGTGTTGACTTTCGTCCTGTGGAAACAGTAATACAGGTTGGCTCACCAAAAGGTGTAGCTCGTTTTTTACAACGTGCAGGACGTAGCGGTCATCAGCCAGATGCTGTAAGCAAAATTTATTTTTTACCTACACATTCGCTCGAACTCGTTGAAGCAGCCGCACTCAAATCAGCAGTGAAAGAAAGTACTATTGAAAGCCGTGAACCCATGTTGCTTTGCTATGATGTGCTCGTTCAATATATGTGCACTATTGCTATCTCAGAGGGTTTTAAACCAAAGGAGTTGTACGAAGAAGTAAAATCAACTTTTTGTTACCGCGATATTACTAAAGAGGATTGGAAAGAGCTCTTACATTTTATCACTATTGGTGGCAAAGCATTGAATCAATATGATGAATTTAAAAAAGTGGAAATAGAGGATGGTATTTATAAAATAAAAAACAGGCGCATTGCAATGAGGCACCGCATGCATATAGGGACCATCGTGTCCGATGCCATGATCAAAGTGAAGTTTATGACAGGAGGTTCCATTGGTGTAATCGAAGAATATTTTATTTCGCGACTTGAACCTGGTGATACATTTACGCTTGCCGGCAGGCAACTTGAACTGGTGACTATTAAAGACATGACTGTGCTGGTGCGAAAGTCGAATGTAAAAAAATCAATTGTACCAAGTTGGCTGGGAGGCCGCCTGCCACTTTCTCAGAGTCTTGGTAGAAAACTGCGGCAAAAACTGAATGAAGCAGGTGAACAAATTCTGGAAGGTGTGCTTTCTGATGATGTTGAATTACAGGCACTGCACCCACTTTTTGATCTTCAACAAAAATTTTCTCACATACCTAGGTCAGATGAGTTGCTGATAGAACAAATTGAAACCCGTGATGGCTTTCATCTTTTTGTTTACCCTTTCGAAGGCCGGCTGGTACATGAGGCTATGGCGGCACTACTTGCTTTTCGTATTTCAAAGATCACACCCATCACTTTTTCTATTGCCATGAACGACTATGGTTTTGAATTGCTCAGCGATCAACCTATACCCGTAGATGATACCAATGTGTATGCACTGTTTTCGCCCGATGAATTAATACAGGATATACAAAGGAGTGTAAATGCTACAGAAATGGCTAAGCGAAAATTCAGGGATATAGCTGTGATAGGTGGATTGATCTTTCAGGGTTATCCGGGTGAATATAAAAAGCAACGTCACCTGCAAGCCTCAGCTGGTTTATTGTTCAATGTATTCAATGAATATGAACCAAACAATGTATTACTTCGACAGGCTTTTCAGGAAGTCTTTGATCAGCAAATGGAAGAAGTTCGTTTGCGGGAAATGCTTAACCGCATACAGAATTCTAAAATAGTACTCACCTATCCTACGCGGCTCACCCCTTTTTGTTTTCCTATCAAAGTAGATAGTATGCGGGAAAATCTTACCTCGGAAAAATTATCAGATAGGGTAAAAAGAATGCAGGAACAATTGAATAAGAGTTGAAGAATACATTTAACCACCAAGGACACAATCTGCGCCTTTGCCTTTACACTTTGAGAACTTGGCGTGATGTATTTTGAATACATAGCCACGGAGAAACGAAGGCACAGAGAAACACAAAACAATGTATTCTCGCTGCGCGTTTCCCTTTCATTTTTGCATTCTTTGCCTGCCGTTCCTTCAGGCGGGCGTGCAATGTATGATTACAAAAGAAAAACTAATCATTTTAGCAATTGCTATCTTTGCATTCCAATGAATGCACCCATTAAATACTCTATGAACGGACAGCATTTCTGGCTTTCCGAACAACGTTGTATTTTTTGGGAAGAGGAAAAAGCACTTATCCTTTCAGATCTGCATCTTGGTAAGTCCGGCCATTTCCGTAAAGCGGGGATTGGTATTCCGCAAACGCTAATGAAAGATGATATGCAGCGACTTGTAGAAGCCGTGCAACATTTTCAACCTGGACAAATAATAATCGTCGGTGACCTTTTTCACAGCAAAGACAATAAAGAACATGAATTTTTTCTTAAATGGCGACACGACCTCGCCGGGATCAATATTCATCTGGTACAGGGTAACCATGACATTCTAAATAAAAACTGGTATAAAAAAGCTTTGATGAAAGTCACCAAGCAACTGCAAATTGGTTCTTTCATTTTTTGTCATGATCTTGCTTGCGTTAGCCATAATGCAGCGTCTATTATTGCACCGAAAAAAAATCCTGCTGTAAAAAACATGAAGACACACCAGTCGGCATACAACCTGTTTCGAAATACTGGTTACTATTCACTTGAAATGAATACACTGCAAATGAAAGATGAGTGGAAAGGTAATTATGTTTTCTCCGGGCATATTCATCCCGGTGTAATTGTAAACGGGCTGGGCAAACAATCACTCCGCTTCCCTTGTTTTTATTTTTCCAATGAACATTGCATATTGCCCGCATTTGGTAAGTTCACAGGGCTTGCATCGGTATATCCAAAAAAAAATGATGTTGTATTCGCGATCGTAGAAGATTGTCTTATAAAAGTGAGCTGATCATTTTTTACGCCTTAGCTGATTGTAGTCTAAAAAGTAAATAAATCTGACAGTAAGCTCATTGCCGTGAGACTCATCAAATGTTTGGGTCAGGTTATTTAAATAGTATCTTTTACTTACCCCGTTTATACTTTCATTATCGCCTAACCAATTTTTATAACCCACCACCATTTTGCTGCCGAGCCTAAAGTCCCAGGTAAGGAAAGCATCAAGATTGAATACGTTCACGTTACCATTGACATCCGGTGCCGGAAGATTGGGGTCGCGAAAAAGTTCCCTGCCTTTTTCATCCACATGCCCAAACCTTTTATAAAGCACCTGGCTCCAGTAATGCCTGGCCCTCAGGTTTAGATTTACTCTTGAGGTGAAATTATAAGTTCCGGACAAAATAGTGCTGATATCTTTAAAATCCACAAAGCCTATCACCGGCTCTCCGTTTGCTTCTCTTCCTGCAGATACTATGTAATCAGTTTCACCTTCATTCCTGCCGGAGATTTCAAGGTTGAACCGGTTGCTAAAGCGATACCGCACGTCCATATCCAGTACCGAATATTTCTTTTCGTCAGCTTTAAAGAATGTGGCTAACACGTATTCATAAGCAAAAAACAAACGTTTACGGCTGTCTGTGCTTCCCTCGATTTCTGCAAACCCATAAGAAGGTCTCCTGGCATAATGGGTAAAAGGAGCGCCTAACAAAAAGTAATCATGCTGATCGGGCAGGTAACCAAGGGTAATCGATACATCCCAAAAATTTTTAAAAACCCAAAATGCTCCACCTGTCAGTTGTAAAGTATTAGACACACCGGGCTTATATAATCTCGAATAATTTGCATTAAGACTATACCGATAGTTAATAAAGTTCCTGGTAGGTGTAAACTGGTTATAGCTAATGCCGCCTGCAGAAACGACTTGGTTGGGTGTTTGTAAATAACCAAGATCTCTGGGATTGTATTTGTCTGAGATCACAACCTGCTGAAGGTTATATTGTATGTTTCCACTCACTTTCGCAAGCCGGAGACTGGAGTAAAAACCATCATAAGGATTTTGTAAAAATATCTTGCTGTAGCGTCCCTGTGCTTTAAGGTTGTATTTATTATTACCGTTATATAAGTTAAGATCCAGCGCTGTCACATTCGCATCTCTTGCCGTGCCTTTCCTTATTACATTGGTATTGGTGAAAGTGACCGAAGACCTTCCCTTGAGCGCCTGGTCCAGCACAACAATATTATAATTAGCCATTGGTTCTGTTTGTATCACTGTATCTATTTTGGTAGTCACATTCAGCAGCCTGGCCTCTATAGGTGCGGTGAGTGCGTTGAACACTCCGATGCCTAATTTCTTTTTTGTACGACCTGATAATTTGATGCCATTATATAACTGTGTAACAGAGGGATTATTAATCAGCGTATAACCAGGATTGTCTTCAAGAAAATTCTGAACCCGGAAGTACCCACCCGGGATAGCTCCTATCCTTCTTGAATAAAAAAGATTCGATTTGTTGAACAATTCCGTTCCTTCAGTAAAAAAAGGACGGTTTTCTTCGAAACGGACTTCAAAAGGCGACAGGTTATTGATTACATTATCAGACACCACTTGCCCGAAGTCAGGAATGAGCGTAACATCCAGTGTAAAACTTTCATTGATACCCCATTTCACATCCATACCACCGTTGCGCAGCCACTCTTTATCTTTTCTGCTGCCATCAGGGTTGAAACGAATACCGCCTGACAAATAAGGGGAAAAACTCAAACGAAGCGGAGGCTCTATATCACGCAGCTCATTTAATTTCCCAAACTGGTTAATGAAGCCACTGGTATTTGGATCTACGGGACTCCAATATGCATTTTCATTGTTTCGCCGTGTGAAGCGCAAAAACTGTAAACCCCATGTCTGCACTTCTTTTTTGGAAAAACGCAGTGAAATGTAAGGAATACGGATTTCTACAATCCAGCCATCTTTCTTGAGTGTGGTCTTACTTTGCCATACAGCATCCCAAGTCTTATCTCCAAAATCACCATAAGCAAAATTTGATGCGTTATTGAGTTTGGTATCGGATTGTACATTGGAAGGCGTCACCAGGAATTGAAAACCATTTTGTTGATCGTTGTAGGTATCAAAAAATACAGAAAAATAATCTACATCCTGCCGCTGTTCCCCATCGCGGGAAGTTACTTGTTGCCTGATCAGTGATGGGTCGTCATATAAATAAGCGCTTACATATACCGCATCATCATTATATAATATTTTTACTTCTGTATTGGTGTTGGCAGGTAAGCCGTAAGTAGGAAAAAATTGAACAAAACCCACAGCTACTGCGGCGCTCTGCCATGCCGGGTCAGACAGGTCTGCATCAATTTTTATAGCTCCGTTTGACTTCGCGGCTGTGAGGCTCTTAGCTTGCGGAAAAACTGCGGCATGAAATGAAAACAGAAATATTATTAAGAGCCAGTGTTTCAGCATGCAGAAAAGGGATAGTGAGTACAGAAAAGGGATAGTGAGTAAATGTACCAAAGAGAGTTGGAATAAAAATAGATGGACGCCGATATTTTTAAGCCTGCCCGTTAATTCATTTTTTTCTTTAAAACTGTAACCTGCTGCTGGAGATTGTTAACCAGGTTGGCGAGATTATTTACATCCCAGCGTTGTTGTACATTAGCTTTTGATATGATCATTTGTGCCTGCCATACTTCCAGTATATCTTCTGCTTCTATATTATAGGGTTGGTAAGCAGGGTTATCACTAACCAATGTAAATTTATTTTTCTGGCGATTACTTTTCATGATGCGTTTATAAACAATTCCTTCTGTACGGGAAACGACTATATATGTATTGCTACTTTTAAGCGCTTCCAGGTTTTCAACTTTTTCACCCACGATCACTGAGCCGATGGATGTTGGTAGCATAGAATCACCAATGATCTCAAATGCCCTGTAATCGCTCCCTGCCAACATCGGTAAAGTGAATGTATTGAGTTCGTCTATAAAGTCGGGGTCGGCGAAACCTGCAAGATATCCAGCTGCGGCTTTCACCGGTACAAATGGAATATCACCGCGGCCTGCAGCCAATTTTTGAGCTCTTCTTTTAGATATATAACTTCCTTTATTTTCTGAAAGATCTTTACGTAATAACTCATCAAGTGATAGTTTAAACATATCCGCTACCACTTCCAATACTTCCATCCGGGGATCGGCTCTTTCTTCTTCATAGGCACCCAATAAAGATCTTTTGATCCGCAATTTATTCGCAAATTCTTCCTGAGTCCAGCCTCGCAATTTTCTCAGGTATTTTAAATTTTTGTTAGATGTGGACATATGGCTAAAGTATTTAGCTGCAAAATACTAATAATTTTAGATATATGACAGAGAGCTTTTTGGTAAGCGATAAAAAATGCTACACTTTTGCTGCGCAAGAAAAAATGGGAATGAAAGAAAGAAAAAGACCTGTGATATTGGTGACTAATGATGATGGCATCACCGCTCCCGGAATAATAAACCTGGTAGAGGCTGTAAAAGATCTCGGGGAGATAGTGGTGGTTGCACCCGACAAACCTCAATCCGGTATGGGACATGCCATAACTATTGGTATCCCTCTTCGTTTACATAAGGTAAACTTTTTGGGTGATATAGAAGCCTACCAGTGTACAGGTACACCGGTAGATTGTGTAAAGCTTGCAGTGGATAAAGTGTTGCACAGCAAGCCTGACATCTGCATTAGCGGTATAAACCATGGAGCTAATCATAGCATCAATGTCATATATTCAGGTACGATGTCGGCAGCAGTGGAAGCGGCTATTGAAAGCATTCCCGCAATTGGATTTTCATTGCTCGATTACAGTCTGGAAGCAGACTTTACAGCTGCACGTAAATATGCAAAAATGATCGTAGAGCAAATGCTAAAAGTAACGCCTGAGAAACACACAGTGCTCAATGTAAATATTCCGAAAGCTGCGGAAAACAAAATTAAAGGCGTAAAAATTTGCCGTCAGGCATATGCGAAGTATGAGGAGGATTTTATAGAAAGGACTGACCCGCATGGAAGATTGTATTATTGGCTCACAGGTGAGTTTGTGAATTTTGATGAAGGTAAGGATACAGATGTGTGGGCACTGGCTAATGATTATGTCAGCATTGTGCCCGTACAGTTTGACATGACGCATTATAAGCAAAAAGAATTCATGGAAAAAAACTGGAACCTTGAATCTAAGAAATGATACGCTTGCACGTGGCTTGCTGATCGGCGTCATTGTTCCGCCGATAGTGTTTGTTATCTTATTTTATCTGAAATTTTCTTCCAATTACGACTTCGCTGAATTTACCCGCACATTTTTAAGGGAAAAAATGCTGATCACTTTTTTTGCGGCCTGGTGCCTGCTTTCCAACATTGCAGTATTTACTTTTTTTATAAACACCGATAAATATCAGACTGGCAAAGGCATTTTTTTCTCAACCCTTTTTTATGGTATTTTGTTTTTAGTGCTAAGGATGCTGAATTGATTCCTGGTTCGGCCGCTTGAAGTGGCCTAACCAATCTCTCACACACATAGTTACCTTTATTTACAGCTAAGCATGAAATATTATATTGTAGCAGGTGAAGCTTCCGGCGATTTGCATGGAAGCAATCTTATTAAAGAAATAAAAAATCTCGACACAGAAGCGCAGGTGAGGTGCTGGGGGGGCGACCTTATGGAGAAAGCCGGTGGTACTGTGGTCAAGCATTACAAAGAACTGGCATTTATGGGCTTTATAGAAGTCATAAAAAACCTACCCACGATCTTAAAAAATTTAAAAACCTGTAAAGAGGATATACAAAAATTCCATCCTGATCTTTTGATTTTGATTGACTACCCTGGTTTTAATCTGCGCATAGCCCAATGGGCAAAAGAACAAGGCTTTAAGGTCATTTATTATATATCACCTCAAGTATGGGCGTGGAAAGAAAGCAGGGTGAACGGCATAAAAAAATATGTAGATAAAATGCTGGTGATCCTTCCTTTTGAAGAAGATTTTTATTCTAAATGGGATTACAAAGTTTCTTATGTCGGACATCCATTGGTGCAGGTTGTTGAAGATTTTAAAAAACAAAACCATGAGTTACATCAATATGAGAAACCTGTAATTGCACTGCTGCCAGGCAGCAGAAAGCAGGAGATAAAGATCAAACTTCCGATCATGTTACAAGCATCTTTATCTTTTCCCGACCATCAGTTTGTTGTAGCAAAAGCTTCCTCGTTACCTGAGAAGGTTTATGAGGATGTTATGAAAGATTTTCCGCATGTGAAATCGGTGCAAAACGAAACTTATCAATTGCTTTCGGCTTCGGTAGCAGCGCTTGTTACTTCGGGCACTGCCACATTGGAAACAGCTTTATTTGGAGTGCCACAAGTTGTTTGCTATAAAGGTTCAGCTATTTCATATGCCATTGCAAAAAGGCTGGTAAAGATCAGATACATTTCACTGGTGAATTTGATAATGGATAAGCCCGTGGTAAAAGAGTTGATACAAAATGAGATGAATGCTGAAAATGTAGTAAAAGAATTGAAAAAAATTCTTCATGATGAAGAAAACAAGAAGCGCCTTAGAGAGGATTATAGCTCATTGGAAACATTACTAAAGCCTGGCGGTGATGCTTCTGCAAAAGCAGCAAAAATTACAGTTGAATTTCTGAGGCCTACTTCCTGATAATAAGCTTTATTGCAAGCACGATCAATGCGAAAATAAAGAGAAGTATGCTGATGCGATTGATACCATGCATGTATTTCATCCATTGGGTTTTCGGTCTTGAAGGATCTGGCTTGCGGAGGTATAAATATTCAGCGATTTGTTGTAGAATTCCCATTCGATAGCAATGATGATAAAGATACAAAATACCTTTCACGCTAATACATTTCACGCCCGCCTGATCTGACGGGCAGGCATCGACCGCAAAGAGAAAAGGCAAAAACCGCAGCGAATACATGTGGGAATTCACGGTGTCCTTTGTGTCTTTCCTTTGTGCCCTTGTAGTAAAACGTATCACGCTAATACATTTCACGCCCAGGTCGCCAAGTACAAATACAAAGACGAAAATGATACATCCTTATATCTCCTTGCCTCATTGCCTCATTGCCTCATTGCCTCCGTGGCTCTGTATTCACGAAAAACCGGTAAGCACTTTTTCAAACGAAGCCAGTATTTCATCGTTACACAAATTACCTATGCTCCCTTCATGTGTATGCTTTAACCCTGATGGTGCATATTCAAATGAGCCTTTCTCAACTTGTTCGCCAATAGTTTTATATGCATCACGGAATGGAATTCCTTTATTCACTACCTCATTTATGGCTTCAACAGTAAACAAATATTTGTATTGATCCAACTCTAATATATTTTCCCTGACTTTAATATTTGATAGCATCAAAACAGCTAATTGAATACAAGACTGCAATTCACTTATTGCAGGAAATAATATTTCTTTGGTCAACTGCAGATCGCGGTGATAACCTGATGGCAAATTATTCAGCAGCAGCACAAGCTCATTGGGTATAGATTGTATCCGATTACATTTTGCACGAATCAATTCAAATGCATCCGGATTCTTTTTATGGGGCATAATGCTGCTGCCCGTGGTAAGCTCGGGAGGAAAATCAATGAAGCCAAAATTTTGATTCAGGTACAAACAACTATCCATTGAAAGCCTGCTTAAAGTGGCAGCGATACTACTCAATGCCATAGCAACAATTTTCTCTGTTTTACCACGGCTCATTTGTGCATATACAGAATTGTAATTGAGAGCAGAAAAATGTAAGAGTTCTGTAGTTCTGGTTCGGTTGAGTGGAAAGGAAGAACCATAACCTGCACCACTTCCTAATGGATTTTTATCAGTAACACGGTATGCAGCCGCAAGCAATTCCATATCATCAACCAGGCTTTCTGCATAAGCGCCAAACCATAATCCGAATGAAGAAGGCATAGCCAATTGCAGATGAGTATAACCGGGTAGCAGAGTGTTTTTATGTTTTTCACTTTGAGTGAGCAACAAGTCAAATAGTACTACGACTTCTTCTTTTATTGATAAGATCGAAGCTTTTAAAAATAATTTTATATCTACAGCTACCTGGTCATTACGGCTCCTTCCGCTGTGAATTTTTTTTCCGGTTTCACCAATTCTTTCCGTTAATAAAAGTTCTATTTGAGAGTGCACATCTTCCACTCCATCAGCTATTAAAAAATTACCGCCTTCTATTTCTTCAGCTATTTCTTTCAATGCTTTAACTGCACTGTTTGCTTCTTCTGTTGTCATCAAACCTACTTCGCCAAGCATGGTCACATGTGCTATTGATCCCTGAACATCGTACTTTGCCAATTGCAAATCAAACTCTTTATCTCTCCCTGCTGTAAATGATTCTATCAATGCCAATACCGAAGTATTTTCTTTTTGCCACAACTTCATAATAAACGCTTTAAAAGCTGAATGTATGTTTCTATGCCTTCTTTGATTTCGTTGAGATAAATAAATTCATCTGCAATATGACTTCTTACTGAATCACCCGGTCCTATTTTCAAAGCCGGAAAAGGCATCAGTGCTTTGTCAGATGTAGTAGGCGAACCATAATGATTTTTTCCCAAAGCAATCCCTGCCTGCACAAGTGGATGGTCAAGCGGTATAATGGTAGATCGCAACCGGGTACTTCTTGCCACAACATCACTCAATATATTTTTCCTTATAACATTCAACACTTCATCAGCCTCATACATTTCATTCAATCTTACATCCACCACAAAGCGGCATTCGGCAGGCACAACATTATGTGCTTTATTTTCTGTTTCTATAACAGTCACACTCATATTTATAGGTCCAAGTAATGCTGATATTTTGTAAAAGCTAAATTCCTGAAACCACTGAATATCTTTTAATGCCTTATAGATTGCATTTTCACCTTCGTTGCGAGCTGCATGTCCTGCCTTTCCTGATGCCTTACATTCTAATACAAGCAATCCTCTTTCGGCAACAGCTAATTGCATTCCAGTTGGCTCACCAACAATAGCACAATCTATTGCAGGCAGATAAGAAAGAATACTTTCAATACCATTTGCACCTGATATTTCTTCCTCTCCCGTAAGGGCTAATGCAATATTGTATTTTAAATCGGTATGGTTGTAGAAATACAAAAAAGACGCAGTCATTGATACCAAGGCCCCGCCTGCATCATTGCTGCCTAAACCATACAATTTTGAATCTTCTATTACCGGCTTGAAAGGATCTTTTGTGTAAGCTGAATTGGGTTGTACGGTATCATGATGCGAATTGAGAAGAATCGTTTTTCTTGATGCATTAAAGTATAAATTAGTACAAAATACATTATTTCCTACACGTGTTGTCGCGACTTTTTTTTGCGCTAAAAAACGCGAAAGTATGCTGGCAGTTTGCCATTCTTCCTTGCTAAAGGACGGAACTGCAATCAATTCCTTCAGCAGGGAAATTGCGTCTTTTTTTAGTATTTCAATAGCTTCAGTCATTTAAAATAGTTGTTCCCGAGCCTCCTTTTAATAATTTTTGTATTTGCTCTGCTTTTCCAATTCTAACCGTTTCCACTCCGGCATCTATTGCAGCAAAGGCATTATCGAGCTTTGGGATCATGCCCGCAAAGATTTGTTTCTTTTCTTTTAGGTCTTTGTATTCATTCCGGTTCAGTTTTTTTATCAAGCTTTCTTCATCATCCATATCGAGCAAAACACCTGCTTTTTCAAAAATATATACCAGTTCTACATGATATGTATGACTTAAACTTTTTGCTATTTCATTCGCCATTGTATCGGCATTCGTATTGAGTAACTGGCCCCATTTATCATGCGTAATGGGGCAAACAACAGGTGTAATATCCAGATCAAGCAAAGCTGTTAAAAAACCGATATTTACTTCATCAATATCACCTGCAAAACCATAATCAATGTTTTGATTAACATGCTTCCTTTTATGCGCCAGCACCGCATTTCCATCTGCGCCTGAAATGCCAATTGCATTGCAATTTGTGGCTTGTAGTTTGGCAATAATATTTTTATTGATAAAACCTGCATATACCATAGTTACAATCTTTAGAGTTTCGCTATTCGTAATACGCCGGCCATCAATCATCTCTTGCTGCACGCCCAATTTATCAGCAAAGGCTGTTGCCGTTTTTCCTCCGCCATGCACCAGTATTTTTCTTTCTTTTATGGATGCAAAATCTTCCAGAAATAAACTCAGCTTTTTTTCATCATCAATGATATTTCCACCAATTTTTATTATGTACAGTTTATCCATTAATTGACATGTTTAGGCTGGCCAATATTTCTGAGAGTACTGCCTGTGCAGCCCATACCCTATTTGACGCCTGACGGGTTACGATACTACTTGCCCCATCCAATATTTCATCACTTAATTCTACATTTCTACGTACGGGCAGGCAATGCATCACCTTTGCATTGTTGGTATGTTTTAGTTTTTCGCTGTTCAACATCCATGAAGAATCATTACTCAACATGATTCCATACTGATCATAAGAACTCCAGTTTTTTACATAAACGAAATCTGCGGTTTTCAATGCCTTTTCCTGATCAGTAATAATGGTTGCGCCTTTGGTAAATTTTTCATCCAGTGTATAACCATCCGGATGAGTGATTACAAAATCAGTTTTGCCCCACGAAGTAATCCATTGTGAAAAACTATTGGCTACACATTGCGGAAGTGCCTTAACATGTGGCGCCCAAGTCAAGACTACTTTCGGCCTTTTACTTTTTTCCAAACTAGAAAACTGTAGCATTTCCTGGATCGTCATCACATCGGTAAGACTTTGTAATGGATGTAATGTAGCGCTCTCAAGACTGACAACCGGTATACCGCAATATTTTACAAATTGATTTATCAACTGCTCGCTGTAATCTTCTTCCCTGTTTTTCAAAAGGGGAAAAGTG